>Ga0098052_1000107_pt1 | contig 46877 bp, 31 predicted proteins | sample 15_taG_FD_81591 | JGI IMG/M metagenome (GOLD analysis project Ga0098052, IMG submission 81591) | Marine viral communities from the Subarctic Pacific Ocean - 15_ETSP_OMZ_AT15312 metaG | ecosystem: Environmental > Aquatic > Marine > Oceanic | place: Pacific Ocean | collected 2015-01-18
ATTACATTCCCATTCATATCATGTCGCATTGGATTCTCCTAGTCTGTTGATCCAGTATTTCTTTTCGTCAGCATGTGTCCATATGTGTCCAGCAACTCGTATTTCCCAGTACTCGTCATCTTCAGGCGGTACCCAGTAGTTAGGTGTGCCATAAGCATTACCCCAAGGGTCATCAGGTGGATCGACTTCATCAAGTGTAGTCTCATTCTCACAATCATTACACCAGTCATAGGAATTACCTGCTTCAACTGCTTCAATAAATCTGAAGTCATCATTAGGATCAAACCATGCATCATCCATAGTTTGTACATCACTGCTACCACACTCACTACATATCCACTGTGGTTTATAGTTACTGTAAGGGTTCATTGGATTCTGGTTCATCTTCATCCTCCTCCTCAGCTGTCCTCTCACACCAGTTCTCGTGCGGTTCTACAAAAGTTTCTCGATCACAATCATGACACCAGTAGTATTCTATAGGATAGTCCACTCCTCCATATTCTGGTAGGTTACTGTAGTCATCTCTGTTTATGTCGTATCCTGCCAAGTGGTATTCGTAGACACCTTCAGTAGCACCACAATAGGCACAGCATTGTTCATCTCTAGTCATCATCACAGCTCTCCAGTTTTGCTACGAGTTCACAGTATCTGTCACTGTCTAAGCCTACGCATTGTTGTTCCTCGTTATCAGGGTCATACATCTCGTCATCTCTATAGATTTCACAGTCTTTACAACCAACGACATCAGCCCATTCTTGAAGGGCATCGAGTAGGTTTTCACACTCATCTTTATTTAATTGTATCATCATAATAGCTCCGTTTTCTCAAACATCATTGAGTCTCTAGGGTAATCATCTCTTGTATCTGCATAGACTTCCACCTCTATAGAGTTAGCGTTGTTAAGTATTACCACAGAGAATGAATCTTTAACACTAACAACACAGCACCCACCATGTGAATCTACTGTAAAGTTAGGGTCGTCTAGGCTACCACCAGCTGTCATAGATCACGTCCTTACCCTCGTTCAGTGCTTCTAGTGCCCACTGACAAAACTCTAGGTCTTGTTCCTTATAGTATTCATCAGAGTTACTACCAAAGAAGAATCCTTCAGTGTCATCCTCTCCACCATTGAGGGTACCATTCTTAACATCTTCCCGAAGTTGTTTAATGTCCTCTTCATCTAACCGTAGTTCAACACAATTAAATGTATCTGTTCCACCCCTTTGTTCATACAGTCGTTCCATCCAACCCTGTAGGTTAGGGTGTTTACGCCATGAACAAATGGTTTTACCTTGTTCTCTACTAAATGCTAGTTGATCTAATCCCATTGTTCCGTCCTTCTTGTTGTGCTGTGTATACTTCTTGCTTTTGCTTGAGTATATTAGCTTGTTTAATAAGAAAATTTATGTCCATCACCTTAAGGAAGGGCTCAGAGTCTATCTCTAATTCCTTACAGGTATCAATAATATAATCTACATATGCATATAGATTACTTCTGTCTTGAGCCATGCTGTCTCCTGAATGCATCTTTCCACTGAATATATAAGGGAGGTAGGTCATTCCTCTTACGAGTACCCTCAATAGGATAGAAGGTGTCTCCCTTATGGAACCACCGTTCTTCGTAAGCTTCTACGTTACTGTAGAGATTGATCTCCCCCCTGATATGAGCCTTTTGTAACTCATTCAGGAGAGGATCAGTCCTATAATCATAACGTTTACCGTTAGGTTTTACGTCGTTATAATTAGGCATCAGTCATACCCTTCCCCACCATTGAAAACGATATGACCTTATCCCTCATGCTTGCTTGATACGTACGTCTGTTAAGGAACGGGTCTCTAACCTCAGCCTTATAGAAAGCACGGTTCTTTAACTCATCCTCAACGTTACGTACCTTGTATACGTAGCCGTTCATTGGACACGGGTCTTGTGCATCCCAATCCACAGGGTATACAGCGTAGCTAGGGTAATGCTTCAGTGCTAAGTTCAAGAACTGACTTGCATTATTGATACATGAGCCGTTGTAATAGGTTTCCCAATTACCTTCGTCATCATGACGTACCTCTATACTGAAGTCATTGCCTAAGCGAGGGACTATAGCAATGTATGGTTGTTTGTTCATAGATATCTCCTAAATATATAGAACACCACCTGTCGCAACAGCAACACGCTGTCACTCTGTTTATTATTATACCGCTCCTACTAGTCCATCTCTGTGGCCGTCTCGTGGGTCGTTTCCATCCCTTTCACCATGTAGGTCACGGTACAGTTATTTTAATTGTCTGGGTATGACATCTTATGTCCACAGTCCTTGCACTGATAGCATTGATGCTTACCTTGTTTGTCTGTTCTTTGGTGTGTGTCTGTGCAGTTCGTACCACTACAGTTATCACAAGTATAACCCGTGACAAACTGTAGTACAATTTTGTTTCCCTCTTTGGGGAAATCTGTAACATGTATCATAAGATACCTCCTGTTTATTGTAAGCCTGTATCGTAGGCTAGACGGGAGGTTATTACTGCAATGTGAGGGCATCTAGTTTAGGCAGCCTAGGACTGCTCGCCTCCGTGCATGTCTCACAAGGTTGTCGTCACGAACACCCGCTGTGTCATTACATTAGTAAAGCGGGGTTACACAGGGATGTGCGTGACGACAACCCCTCGCTATGAGGTGACATACCCGACCTCAGTCTCTGGGTCTCAGCATGTCAATGCCGTGTGTCAATCTTCGGGTTGTTCCTGAGCACCATGACACCGTGTCTCAGGCAAGGTCACATTTGTATGTAGGCTGTGACATAACCTGAGAAAAAAGCAAGGGTTACGCTGACGTAGCCTTCTTCTTTCCCTTGTTTGCTTCAGCTTTACGACGATCGAGCTCGTCTAAGGCTTCATTCCGTACCGCATCCCCATTCTTGGGGTTGTTTGCGATGGATTCAACGAGATGTTGAGCCCGTTCACACCATGGCTTAGCCACTTTCTTTGTAGTCTGTGTCAATCCATGTTGTTCGCAACGTTGTTGTGTAGTTAGTGCCATTGGACACCTCCATTGTACCGAAGAGGTTGTACATACGAGAGACATCGGTACTGTCAAACGTACGTGATAACTAAAACAGCTATCAATTATGCCCGACCGAAGGTCGTGCCGTAGACATATGTAGTATACATAGGTATAACCTAGGTCTATCCTTAGGTATATATATCAACCTGCTATCATTAACCCCAACTATAGATCCATCATACATTCATACGGTAGACCTCCGTATATCTGGGTAGGGGTATCACTCTTCAGAGGATTTTCGAATGACCTATACTACCCCGATACATTAAAAGGACTGACCCCCGCTAAGAGGTCAGCCCCGTGTTACTCAGCTGTCTTCTTTATAGAGCAGCCGGGATAGAACTCATTGAACTTGTGATAGAACCGAGCATCAGCAATAGCCGATGTAGCTCCAGCACCTCCATCGAAATCTATCCTCTTGTCCAAGCCTGGTATCCATAGCTTTGCAGCTACATGTACAAGGTTAGCTTCGTCATCATGGACTAAGTCCATTGACTCCACTAGGAACGTGGTGAACATCTTGATGATTGTAACACAATCAACCTTATGAAACACCTGAGGATCTAATCCGTGAGTATCCATGAACCCATTGAGAGTTACCTCTGCGTTGGGTCTCGCAGGCTGATACTTCCAAGGTCCCGTGCCATCCTTATGGATGAGACGGTACGAGGTCGTATCATCTGGCGTCTTCATGGCTGCGATGATCAGTGTGTTAGCACCATCATCCCAGTACTCGCGGGTATAGTTCCGACGAGTGAGCTCGCCACCTAAAGTGTGTGGTTTCTTACGTAAAGCCATCGCAAGTTACCTCCTTGGTTACGGAGAGGGAGGGACACGCTGCCCCTCCCATTCTCCTGGTTACATTAAAATCCGAGCATCCATTCATTCTCAGGAATGATTACTTGATCTCGGTCAGTCTTCATTAAATCTAACCGATGGGCTTTGTTAACACCAAAGGTATATGACCTCTGTACGTTATGTACATCAGCTAGGAAGAAAAGAGTCGCATCATGGATGGCAGCTTTTATCCCGCCTCTTGCTTTAACAATAGCAGTAGCCATTGAGAAAGAGTCACGGTTATGGATAACAAACGCCGCCGCGCTTGTACCCTTGTCGTCCATATGCGGTGAGAATAGATTAGCTGTCTCGGTACTAGGACGTACCTGTCCAGCTTCAAATATCTCATGATGATACGAAGTTCTGGAGAACTTGTTCCTCTTAAGTCGAGGACATAGCACCTGTGTGCCATCGCATCGTTCAATCCAAAGGCCTTCAGGAGAGGAGTGCTCCTTCCAGTGATCACGCCAGTACTCGACGAACACAGGAACCTTTGGGACTTTACTTCTGAAAACTGAGGCGAACTTCACACAATATGCCCAGTACATATCTGCACGAACATAATTCCAGTCGACATCTTCATCGATGTCTTCTGGTGTGGGTTCACCAAACATCTCGCTGAGGATTGGATGCAACTCTATTGGCTTGTACTTGCCGTCCTTCAGTAGGTCTTCTACTGCTTGGGCTTTAGCACAGTTGCTGAATAGTCCTTTGACTCCAGCACCATAAAGGCTAGGGGTGACTCCACCCTTAGCTAATGCAACTAGATCCTCTGTCGAGTAGACCTTAAGAGCTGGTATGTCCCTACGTAACCCCTCTGCTACAGTGAGGTGTAGGTGTTTGAAGCTCTTACGAAACGGTAACCCTCTCATTAATGCTTCAGTATCACGCATCATCAACAGTTGATGAACATAACCTGAACTCTTCGCATCACCCTCTACTAGAATGTTAGTCTTACCAGTAGTAGCAATACGATGCCAGCTTACACACTGGGCATACAAGAGGGGATTCCCGCCATTAAGAATATACTTAGTAGGATCAGCAAGTATCTCAGCCGTAAGGCTTTGATTCAAACCGAGACCTTCCATGTATTTCTCTTGGCGTGTGAGACTTGTCTTGCGAGAGTAAGGCATCACGTTACGAGCACGTGAATCCTTTTCCCACATCGAAGCGACAACGCCCTTAGTATCCGCATAGATACGGTCAGCCTTGTCAAAGGTAGAGAACCTCACTCTAAAGGTGCTGTCACCAATAGCATTTAGTTCTTCTACAGTTCTCACTGGGTACCGCTTATCCCGTGCTTCGATGTTCGTCTTACCTATCTCATCATATACAGCATTAAGTGTCTCGTTGATTTCAGGATCAACTATCCACTCAACTTGTTCTAATGAGTGCGCTGCTTCTTCAGCTACCTCAGACGTACTGTGATTACCCCATCGTGAAACACGACGAGGTGTCATAGCAATCAATTCAGCTTCGTTCTCTGGGCTAATAGTCAGTCGTGTCCTTTCTTTCACGACGTCATCACCTACTAGCGTGTCATCCAGAGCGATGGCCTGCTTGATAACAGCAACAACCTGATCATGTATACTAGACGTAATGCCTAGTTCCAGGCAGGTTTGCCACACGGGTCCACGAAGTTGGTCACAAATATCAGACAGGTCATATCCGTGGTATAGATACTGTCTGAGTTGAGTCATTTGAAGGTATGACTCTACAACCTCTTTAATGGTTTTCATTATTTTACTCCTAATGATAAACCAAGGACCAGAGAACCGTGGTCCCAACGGGAGAGCCCGTCGGCTCTTAATAACACAATGCCGTCGCATACCCCCGAGAGAACATAAGCTCACCGAACCTATGTCCACTCTTCGCTTACTCTTCCTTGAGTTAAGGTGAAGTGCACACTAAGGGTCTCCCCTTAGTGTGCTAATACGTTTAACCTCGTCAGGTTGTCAGGGTTACTGACGTGAGAAGAATTCGAGGCCATCTCTAAGTGTCGTTTCAAACACTTCACTCTTAACCTCGTTAGGCATATCAGATGCATCGAGTGCTCTAAACAGCTCGAGCAATTGAGTATGCGCGTCTTCTCTCTTATCGAACACGGTAGTAAAGCGTCTTACTTCACCGCTGTGACTATGGACTTCCACTGTTGTTTCTAACATGGTAGTCTCCACAAGAGAGAGCACAATCCTTAACCTCAGTGCTCAGTGAGGTTGATGGATGATACCATCATGTAACAGTAACGAGTAGCCATACAGCAACACTCATTGCTATAAACAGGCAGATCGTGGCGGGCACTACAAAGAATACAGCAAAGCAAATGCTCTTCCAATCCCAGTGCTCGTCGTAAGATTCATACCACTTCATTCAGTATCCTCCTTATCTTGGGGTTTCGATTTAGTATCTTTAAGCCACTCACCCCGAAGTATGTTGCCCTCTATCCACATCATCACAGCGATGACAGGCAGGGCTATCAGTCCTAACCATAGTAGTTCAATCATAAGATTCCTTTCTTTAGATTCTATCTCTATACAAGATACCTGAAACTTCTTGGTAAAATGTTATGCACAAACCCACCATTAACAGTGGGCATAATACAAATAATGTCCATACTAACACTTCCCCAAACCAACTCTCGTTGTAGCTTGGGTTGCCATACAATGCCATGATGAGTCCACCTATTGGAAGACAGAGCATGATAGCGAAGATACCTATTGTTTGTAGGATTTCTTTCTTTAATGTAGTCATAATAATATTCCTTATGTTGTTAAAATCCTAGATCTGACCCAAGAGCTACACAGCTCTCATCTAGGGGTACGGGGGGAACTTTGACTTCCCTATGCACTATAACCCCTCAGAAAGATTCGTGACCCCTAAGTCGATTTCCCTTAGGAGCCCCTAGGATCCCTTGTACGGGCATCTAGAAAAAAACAAGGGAATACTCCCTTGTTTCTTTCTTCGTTCTCCTGCGCTAATCTACCCCAGTAAATCCGCAAGTCCTGCACTTGTGTTCGATGGTCCCTTGGAACTGGCTACCATTTTATCTATAGGTGTTGTTACGCCTTGGACGCCTCCTTGGATATCAACAGGTGCAGGCTCCTGTGTCGCCTCAGCGGCTTCCTCAGGAGCTTGGGCTATTTGTGACCCCCAAGGTCTCTGGTTAGCTGCGGGTCCCTCAGGGAAAGTCTGAGCTATCATACCTTCGACATCTACACCCAGGTCGTTAAGTATGTGACGTAGGTAGACATAATCTTCTATCTCGTCCTTAGGTTCAAAGGTTTCGGCGTCAAAGATAAGCTCAAGGCATCTCTTTCTAACCTCTTCGCTGTCACCTGCAACTGAACTCATCATTGCCTCTAGATTTTCTAAGGGTATGTTTGCCCAATCAACAGACTCAAAATCAAAGTCCTCAGGCATAGTCTTACCATACGGATTTGTAGTTGCTGGATTCATCAAGTCAAAGTGCTGAGGAGGGGTTGTATTGTGTGGGTCTACTGTAGAATCAGGGGTTTTCTCTTTTGTTTGCCACTCCCACCTGAGGTAGTTATACCACAACAGACGTATGGATATATCTCCTAAAACAGGACTGAACTTTAGAAGGTGCTCCATAGCTTCTTGCCACTGCCCAGCGGCTGCATACATAATACCCTCGTTGGCTCCATCAATGAAGTTCAGTGCAGCACCCACGCCAACAGAAGTCATCGCTCTTTCAACCATACGACCATCTGCATCAAGCGACGCCAAGCCCAATCCTGCTACCATAGAAGCATATCTACCTAGTACAGGAAGACGTGCTCCGTATTCAGCTACAGTCCATCCACGCTGAGAAGCTAATTTATCTTGTAGTCTATCATAACCCGTGGCTGAAGCAGCAGTAGTCAGAGTAAGCATATATAACATATCTAAAGCAGATGCTAATGCTATGGTCTGTAGATACTTACCAGGCGAAACACGTCCCGAACGTCTGATTAAAAAGTTACTAGCAAACACGGTAGGGTATCTCATGTACACTTCCCAAGCTTTGCCTAATACACTGTTCTTTGTATACATATCAAAAGCATTAGGCACCAAGATTATATCTTCAATATAAAGACGTTCAAGGTGTCGTAAGCCTTGTAGCAATTCCATTTGTTCTCTAAAGCCTTCTTGCTGAGCAGGTACTTTACTCTCTACGTCAGAACCCGGTTCACGGCTCAGCTTTATCTCTAATTCTTTTCTCATTTGATTGATATTATAATAAGGCTCTCCTTTATCTTTAATCAAGGATGAGTAAGCTGTTCCTTTTTCTGGGGCATGAACAGTACCTCCTAGCATAGCTCTTAACATCAGGAATCTGTTTTTCTTTAATAAGCCTGATCGCATAAGGTAAATAGGTATCTCCATATTTCCCCCCGCTCCCAAAGTAGCTACATTAGCTACAGTACTATCTCCTAATATCCCCCTACCGTATCCAGCCTTTCGGGCTATATCCTTAAACATTCTGGAATCTTCAGCAGGTAAACGACCATTCTCATCCTTGGCTGCATCTAACATATTAACAAAGTTTTCCATATTGTTGGTGTGTATTTCTCTACCTACCCACCTACGCATCTCTCCAGCTCTCTGGTAAGTGATGCCCTTCAGTGCTACATGGGCTCCTAGGACAGTCAGGTTTCCATATGCCCGTAAACCTTTCTTAGTGCCCTCCCATAGAGATGAGTTAGTTGATAACATATCTGACAGGTGCTCAAAGTCAGGAGCATAGGACTGTGTTAATGCTTCCGTAACATGTTTTAGATCTATGCCCATCTGTCTTCGGGCTGTAGGATTCGCCGCATACAGAGGAGCCACTGCCGCTCTTAGAGCAGAAGCAGGATTAGCAGGTCTCAAGACTTGGTCAGCAAAGTTTAAACCACCTTCCACAATAATTGTAGCAGCTGTCAGGTTTGTTCCATATGCTATCTTGGCGATGTCAGGAAATACCTTAACAACTTCATCTACATATGGGTGGATACCACTGTCCTGTCTATGGATGCCTTTAGTGAATTCATATTTCTCCCTGAGGATTCTTAGGCTCTTCTTAAACTGTGCTCCCTTTCCTGTAGTAAGGTTTATCTCAGTTCCATCGAGATTGGCAAAAGGTTTTTCGGATTGAGCAACTCTCTCAGCAAGAGTTAGGATTTGGTCAAAGGTTCCTTTGGTATTAAACAAGCGAGATAACAAAGCTCTTTCAGAAATATCTGAACCCAGTCCTTTTTGTAACTCCTTCATAATTGCAGTCGGGTCTGTAATGAAATGTTCATCCAAACCTTTATCAGCCAAACGTTGAAGGGATGGCTCTACCCAAGAATCTTTTTTCATAGATACCCCTTGTTCAGCTAAGTGCATAAATGTTGCTGCATGTAGTTGAGAAACAGATGTAAATTTTAGTTCTCCCGATCTCATACCGGAAGGGAGTAATTGATTGGCAAGACCCCAAGCCTTTAATCTAGAGGCTGATTCATTACTAGGTTCGGCCTTAGCTGCTTCCAAGTAATCGCGTTTCATTTGAGCTGATTCTAACCCCATATGATTCCTTATATCTCCCCACTTAATCTTCCGAACTAACATGCCTTTCATTAAACCTAATTGGGCACTTTGTATAATAGCTAAGAGATTTTCCTTAACTTCAGTAGCTGCAGTAGGATCACCTAACGTTTTTATCATGTCGTCTAGATCTTTTTTTGTACGTCCCTCTATCTGATCCTTAAAGAACTTTCTAAACCCCGGCTTCATGTCACCCATGTCTAACACGAATTCTGTACTGTCGGTTATCCTTGGTAAATATCCACGAGCTACTGATAGGGTTGCTGGATCTATATAACCATTCTCTTGTCCTAACTGATGCTCTATTTCTTCTACTACAGTTTCACGTATCTTAGGAATAAACGACTCATTAAGATCTCCTGCTATCATAGGCTTAAGTTTAACAGGGGACTTGTTTTCAAAACCCATAGGACTAACGAATCCAGACTCTTGAGCCTGTGATTCCATCCATTCTACATACCGTCGTACTGTGAGTGCTGCATTATCTACCGTATCCTGAGCAGTTCTTATATCTTCTGGTTTTACTATTGATCTGCTTAGGGCTGTTTTCCCACCAAAGCCAAGCCTGTTCTCCTTATAGCTGTCAGGTATTTGGATTTCATAATCTGGATCATCGACCTTTTTCCATATCTCCATTGCCAGTTGTTTTTTTACTTCCGTACGTTTCTTCTTTCTCATCATAGTAGCTGGGGGTAGCATAGTATCTAGATACTCCATATCTACCATGACTTCGCTCTCAAATTCCTTAGTACGTTCGACAGCATCACGTATACCCAATGCTCCGTTGAGGTTAGTGTAGTGCCCTAAGGTTGTTATAACTTGCTCATCTAGTAGAGATGATAACAAGTTAGCTATAATTAAGGGGCTGCCATAAGTAAAGCTTGCTCCTGTATTTCCTACAACGAAAGTAAGTAAGAAAGACCGCATCCATCCCGGACCATCATTACCACCTCGCTGCCATTTTTTACTAAGTCCTAGCATGAGTCCTCCCAAGCCTTCTGACATAGGAGAACCATGTTCGCTGTGTATTTGATCTAGTATAAAATGGAAACCCGCTCTAACATCTTCGGGGGTTAAACTGCTTTTCTTTCCCAACACGGGCGGCTCTAGCACCTTATCTAATAAAAGAACTTGTCGGGTTATAGTCTCCCCTGTGGCAGGGTTCTCCCATGACTCCTCGTCGAAAGCTCCTGCTTCTCTCAGGTGAATCTCTCCTGTAACCTGTTCAAATCTATTAAGACCTGCCATATTTAGTTTATTGCCGAAGTCTCCTCCGTCAATGACATCTGAGTTTGTTGACGTAAACCAAGATTCTAGTTCTTGGAACGTACCATAATCCGGATGGTGTCCTACATTAATAGTATCATCGCCCGTTTCCTTACGTTTTTCCTTCGCCCATTCCTTCATGTCTTTATCCATTTCATGATACTGTTCTACCTTAGCTCTGTAGTCAACATCATTCATAGGACCAGTTGTACCATCCTCCATAACACTGCTGGGATGTTTAGGGGTTTCATTATGAGGGAATACAGCCTTATCATATTCTGCGTCAGGATTACCCACCTCGTTTATCATCATTGCATTACTCTCTGGATCTCTCCCCAGAGTACGCATCACTAAATCATCTAAGGTTTGTGATAGTTCTGGGTGGTCAGATTCAAAGTTAGTGAAAACGCTTCTTACATCCCATAGTATATTCCTAACCCAGTTAATAATCTTATCCACTATAGGAAGAGTAGATGATATTATTTTGTAATCCTTTGCATTAAGCCCTTCTATATAAGGAAGCTGGTCTGCCATTAAATAGTAAGATACCATACCAGCTATAAATTCCTCATCACTGTTTATGTAAGAGAGTATTTCAGCTTCTGCTTGTGGATTCATTTCTCCACCATGGAAAGCAAGAACTAATTTCTTAATTAAAGCTTCTCCATCTGGAGTATTCTTTAACTGTTGCCAATCAGCCCAGTCGCCACGATTGTTCTCAATAAACTTATGTCGAGCTATGTGAGCCATCTCATGTGTAACTACTTCCATCAGGCTTACCTTATCCTTAAACTGAAGACCCTCGCCTTCACCCTTAAGGGCTTTACCCAGACGCACTACATACTTGCCACCAATAGCCGATGCCTTACCTAAAGTAACCGACGCACTTAAATTTAATCTTACACCCTTTAATAACATAGGGTTTATAGTATACAAACGAAGAAACATAGCCCTTAGCATCTGTGCTTCAGACTCGTTAAGGAGACCTACTGTTGTTTCATTACCATTAGCATCCACCTCAGTCATCTCAGTTATTCGACTTATATCACTATTGATGTTTATCAAGTCGTCCTTTATTATACCATGGACTCCCGGCGTATCAATAAAGTCCCTGAATTTCCCCTCATTCTTAGAACTTCTAAAGAGACCGTGGCCAGCTAATTCTTTTACGTCTGGTACATCTAATAGGTTCGTGGTTAACTCACTTGAATCGTACATCCTATCTACCTCTGTTCCAATGGCGGCATTAAACTGCCGTTGAGACGACAGCTTATCTGCATCGGACATAGCAGCATACCGCTCGGTAACGTTTGCCCATTTCAAGAACTCTGCAAAGCTAGGAGCGTGTTCCTGCCCTGAGTGTGCTGCGTATTCTCTAGCTTTCCAAAACGTACCGCTTCGTACCATATTAGTAGTACCGAAGTCAGTGATGGATATTTTCTCATCGCTATTTCTACTAAACACATTAAGTATATCATTAGTATATACCAAGGCATTAGTAAGCACGGTCTCAAACTCCGCATCAGTCAGGTCTTTGAGACCCTTATCTGTCCTGTTGATATAAGTTTTTAATTCCGCAGCAGTAAGAGTCTTGGTGTAAGTGGTAGTCGATCCGCTAATATCTTGTCTTTTAGAATTCCGTAACTCTAAAGTCATAGCAAGAGCTACTGTTTTAACATGGGCTTGTCCCATATGTTCTCTAGCATATTGCATATCATTACGTATCTCAGATATCATCACTCTAGATGTACCATCTACAAGTCCTTTACTTTCTATAAGGTTCAGGTGTTTGTTTAGAGATCTATAATGCATTTCGTTAAAGGTAGATCCGAAAGGTAGAGTACTATGAGGGGGATTCGATTGATATCCCCAAAGATCTATTACCCTAGTTACAGCTCCCTCCTGAGTACGACTCCTGTCATTAAGCTTTCTAGCATCGCCTACTCTTCCTTCAGATAATAAATCTAAAGCTTCTGAATCTACGATAGCTTCCCTATGAGCCTTACGTTGTTCGAAGCCTGTTACATTATCTATTATTTGAGTCATAGGGTTATCAGCTTCATAGTCTCCAGTATCCTCGTTCTTCCGCCCACCCATTGGCTTACCTGTTATATTCGTCCAGTCTACTGCTTCTACAAATCTTTGATTAGAGTTGAGAGCAAACATCTTAAGTGCAGACTCTTGACTAATAGCTAACGTAATATTAGCACCGTGTCTCTTAGTGGGAGCACCTACCAAGGTAGTAGCAAAAGACTTAACAGCTGATCGTAGAACAAATCTATGCGACTTTCCTTCGTAGTCATAAGATACCTGTATGTCCATCATCCCGTTATCTAATGCTTCTACCGTCTTGCCGGGCGATTCGTGTGTAGCCTCTACCAAAGTAAGATCAAAGATCAAGTCATCCCCTTGCGCTTCGTGTTGAAGCTCCATGGTTTTGTTATACAGATCTAGCTTTTCTTGTGGGTTAAGTATAAAATGCATAGAGTTAGGTTCTTTTATTAACCTAGCGAGCCTGCCGTCTCCCTTAAACAACTCCATCACAGCCTTTGTTCTGTATCGAGCAAGATGCGAGTCTAGAAGAAGCTTAGGGAAATCAGCACTCTGTGCAATTTTGGATGTAATCGTTAGTTGCAGATCCTTAATATCCCCAAGCCCTTCGCCGGGATTGAGCATGCTATTGCCCTTTGAATCTTTCCAGTCCCACATAAAGCCCTCTGCAGGGAACGATCCCGCCTTTATGGCGTCTTGGTTAAGAAGGTTCCTGTCAAACAGTCCTTTGAGGATTATAGTACGCCATTCGTCTAGACCGATGTTGGGATCTAATACCATAGCTGGCATTTCCTTATCTTCAAAATGAGTGGTGGGCCCCTTCTTTTCTCGTATATCTCTACTGAGCCACCCTACTCTATCAAGTTCAAAGCGTAAAGTATTCTGTTCTTCGTCCCAATTAACATCTTCCCCATTTTTTATCTTGTTGTTTACTCTTCTCAGATGCTTATCTCTTACCTTCTCTTGATTCATCATCACATAGAAATAAGGATATAGTTCAGGATTATTATCCAATTCTAAACTATAACCCGCCTCTGCTGCATATATTCGGATCTCGTTATAAAGCTGTCCAGCTCTTATAGCTGCCTTTGGATTAGCTAACTCCAGCCCGCCGAGGTCTTCCTTAAGCATAGGCATAGGTCTAGGTAAACTTGAGTTGTTCCAAGGACCCACTCCTCCAAACTTAGTAGGATCTTGTGGCGGAACATGCTCGTCGAATCCCGCAGCCTTATGTATATCCGATTGCTGGCTTTGTTGTTGGCGTCTCATGTGTGCCAGTTGTATCACAGAGATACCCCTAGAGTGATATGGTGTTAAGAATGATTTAGGTTTAGGAGAGAACTGTTGTTTTGTTTCTAATATAACCCTGCCACTCTTTTCATGGAATTTAGGTTTACCCTCTATTGGGTTTATCTTAATAATTGCCTTACCTAATAACTCTCCTGCTTGCTCAGAATAAAGCTTGCCTCCTTTAGCACGTTCTACAAGTACCCTTCTTGCCCACGATCCACCTTCCTGCCCAGCTGTCTTAACTAGCCGCCTTTCCAAAGCCAGCTCTTCCTTTAGTTTAGGATGACGTGATTCGTCATTCTTTGCCCATCTCCTCAGCTGATCTGCATAGTGCACTACTCTATCTACGCCCTCTGTTTGACCTGGAATAGGAGGTGCTTCTTGGTTTGCTAATACAATTAATGCTTGTTTTAATATTAGGTTATCGATATGTTGTTCGAAGTCTAAAGGAACTTCTTTCAGTCCCTCCTTCTTCGCCTTAGCAACAGCCGCTTCACGATTGCGTGGCATGTCAAAGTATGGCGTATTTTCAAGAGTGAATACTCCTGTAGCTTCATGTGCATCCTTGAACTTCATTAGCCACTCTCCGTGTATCTCTACTTTATTCCACGCTGTTAAAGAACCTGTCTCTCTTAAGACTTCTTCTCTTCTTCCTTGAATAAATGCCTTATATTCTGGAGTACCGACACCCACCCTTCCCTTCTTAGCACCCGTAGTAGTTCCCAAGTGTGTATTATATTGTACATACCCTCGATCAGATTCTTCTGAAAGACGTGTAGACATGAACTGTAAAACACCCTCTGCCTCTAAACCACCTAGATCAGCGGGGTCGTGATCTGCAACCCCTTCACCTTCATCTACCATTTTCCAATGGTCCATGTCAAAACCATGTGCTGAAGCTCCTAGCGTGTTCAGTGCAGAGAATACAGGTACAGCGTCCCAAGACATCTTACCTCCGTGTAATATTTCTTGTAGTTCTTTCCAAAGATCTGTCCCAGGACTAAAGTCTCCATTAGGCTCTCCGTCTATTAGCGCCCTAGCCTTGTCCATACGGGGTCTAAAGAGTCTGACTTCTTCTGCCAGATTTTCAGTAGTAAGAACGCCATGCTTTTGTACTGCCTTTTTCTCTATAATAGCATCGAGTATGTTTAGTAAAGTTTTCCCTTGACTGAGTTTACCTCTAATTGAAGCGTTAACTTCGGCTTCAGTCATGCCCTGCCTTGCAGCACGGGTACCGATGATGTCTTTCCATACCGCTAATGTAGATTCTTTAGAGCTAGGTATACTCAAGTAACTAAGAACCTTCTGTTTCTTTTTGTTATCCAGCTTAGCTGCTGCAGATATTATCCTGCCAGTTATAATCTCGTCGTTATTCATTAAGAAACCCCTAAGGACTTCCATGTGTTTCTTGTAATCGGGACCCCTAACTTCTATAACAGAGTCCACACCATGTAATGCGGAGTACGCCACATTAGCTGCTTCAATCGCTTCAAAGCCTTCTCCCTCGTTTATAAACTCTTGGTTAAAGGAATTTTTACCTGCAGTATAATGCTCATTACGCAGAAGTGTTTTCATGATATTTCTAGCTGAGTCAAACAGAGCCATCTTATCGGGACCCCAATTTTTAGTTATAGCATCTGCTTCATATAGATCGGTTATCTCATCAAAGATAGAAAGAATCTTCTCTATAGGCTCTAGAGCTTCTCGCATCCCTTTATCCCTGGTATTCTTAATTACGTCCCTGATATGTTTCACCGTGAACTGACCGCCACCTACGTAGTAAGCCTCCGGATTCTTCTTAAAGAGTTTATCCTTAACACCGGGAACCCACTCACCATCCTCTCCTTCGTGCCCGTGAACTATCTCTCCGATTATCTTCTTAGCTTCTGGGTCGAAAAGTTTGCTTAGGTTATCGAACTCATTCATGATACTAACAGAGTTATCTGCTTCGTTTCTTGTACTGAATAGTTCTCTGCCTGCTACTTCTTCAGTCCAACTACCCTTACCGTGCTCCTTCTCGTATTCAATCTTTTGACGCATGTCTTCATCTACAGACCTAAGTATTGCTTTCTCTCCCAGACCTTTCCATAGAGGCGAAGATAATTCAAGAGCCATGGTCTGCAGCACGGCTGGATAAGGAACCATAATAGCTGTTCCTGTAGTAAGATAATCAAAGTGATCATCAATCATTTTACGGTATCTTAAGTGTGAACCATCTGCCACAATCTTTTGGTCCATGATTAGGGAGGTGGCGTGGTTGGGTGTGTCATACAAGAAGTCTGTAAGGAAGTCCTTTAAGTCCTGCTTCGTCAAGGGCTTCTCGTGCATGGAACCATGTACAGGCATAGGTATTAACTGAGGTCTTCGATGTACGCCTAAGTTAATGCCTATATCTCCAGGACTCCATCCCTCGAAAGCGAATGCTTCTAGTTTTGCTCTTTCCTTAGCAGTTAATTTAGAGAGGTCTAATCGTACAATTTGCTCGACACGGGCTTCGCTAGTCCCCTCTAGTATAACTTTAGTAGCGTGTTTAGGTCCCTCAGGAGAAGCTCCGTGTGTGGTAGCTCTTCCGGGTCTAGATATACCTAAAGAGGGACCGCCCTTAACTTGTCCCATCTCTCCGATAGAACCACTATTCTTTGTTGTGGCATGTCGAGCATCAGTACTTCTTAAATCCTTAAAGAGAACGAGGTCTACCATACCCTCAGCAGCTCTCTCAGGACTGTGCCATCCTTGCTTGCCATTGCCTAAGCTTTCTATAGTAACGCCCCTTATCAGACGATGGGGATTTAGTACTAAGTTTGTTAGAAATTCTATCTCGTAGGTTAAGAAGTCAGCATCCGTCCACGGGGCATCCGTAGTTCCTCCATAGTTTGGATCGAAGTTAGAGTGCATTTCAAAATCAAGTTGTCTCAATATAGCACTTCTGGTAACTGGGTGCATACCCTTATATACTTCCGCGAGACGTTCGGTCGCGTGGCTTCGATATACCCCTCTGAATACAGCTGCGCTTTCTGGAGTATCCTTTAGGAACTTTATAGGATGTCCTGTTTCAACATCATATTCTGCTATGTATCCGTGTTTACCAAACAGCTCAGCGCCTACTATCTTATCTGCGGCATCTATTTCTTCTAAGTGAGCTATAGTCTGGGCTAACTCTAGTGAATGATCTTCATGCTCCGCCATCTTTGTAAGATGTTCTACTAAACTTAGCTTCTGTTCTTTTACCTGAGTTAATCTACTCTGGGCTGCAGCAATCTCCTCATCTACTATACGTAAAACATCTTCTACCCTATACGTTAGGTAATGTCCCTTAGCCTCTAGTACCGCTTCTGACATATGTCCTTTGTGATTAGCAATAGCGTTGGCGAATACAACGTGCATTTTTAAACCTCTGCCGTGAGGTGTATCGTGTTTAAACCTATCAGGCAGAGCGGAGTACATTCGCATAGCTTCTATTGTTGTGTGTGATCCGGGACCGTCGGTCTGTACTTGAGTTGATCCTGCTATGACTTGTAAGTTGACTCCAAATTCTACCCATGCCCTAGCTTCTAGTATGTCAGCCTGCTCTTGGGTAACCCCAGGAGCTTCCGAGGTTACGTATTTTTCTGTTGCTATTTCATCAGGAGAATTATCCACCCTTATCACAGTCCCTACTGGAACATTGTGTAGGAAAGTTTCATTAGTATAAACAGCCCTCTCCCCATCTACCAGAAGCTGACCATCTATAGTTAAGTCACCTATCTCCTCAGTTCTCTGGGCATAAGCATTAGAATACATGGTCTCAGCTTCTTCTAAAGTATATGTCTTTCTATCAGCTGGCTTAAACATTTCTTCTTTTACCTGAGCTAGTATAACATCCTTTGATAATTTAGGATTATCCTTTTGTATTTCCCTAACTCTTTCTAATATCTTTTTCTTTGTATCAGCATCAGAGTCTCTTACGAAACGTTCCCTGGACGTCGCTTCAAGAGCGTTATCAAGATCTTGTTGAATACTAACTACATTCTGATCCTTTGTTCCTGCGGGTAACATGTATTCCAACTCTTTCTGTGTAAATACAATTCCGTTGAAAGCTCCCGTATAGTTGTTTAAGAACTGTGGATCTGCGATAGCTGTTTCAGCTTCCGCCCTAGTCATCCCCTCAGCCATCAAGGTCTGTACCCCCTGTTCCTTTCGCCTAGATACCTGCCCCTCCCAAGAAGTCTTGTTAGCGGTTAATTTAGCCGTACGTCCCTTTTGAAACTCCATAACTGTTTGCCATGTCTTGGCTGTAAGGAACATGTATTCCCCACGTTTTCTTTTCGCCCTATTGATATTCATTATCTGGCTCAAACGCTCGGTCTTAAAAGCCCCCTCTGATTCATAAGCCTTATCCAGTGCTTCTTTAAGAGCCTTGTTTTCTGGGGAGTTGTCCAACTTAGTTTCCAGTTTTTCAGCGGCTCTATTAAGTTCGTGGATTAACTTCTCACCCTTAGCTCTACTAATACCGAGCACACCTTCTTTTTTATTTATAAGCTTGTCTAATAGTTTTAAATTACGTTTGCCTTTGATTAAACCCGAGTCTTTAAGCTTTTTAAGAAACTTAATATCTTCTGGGGATAGCCTAGAAAAATCTAATGAAGCATAAGTTCCGTCTGTTTTGATTGGAAAGAGGGAACCCACCAATGAGGTGAGTACCATTCTTATACTATCCTCGTTCTCAAGAGAGAAATTCTTATTATGAGCAGCCATGTCTTCCTTATGTGCCGCCTCCTTTGCCTTCTGAAGTTCAATGACCCTATATATATCCTCTAAGGATGCATCCTTTAGATCCAAAGCCTTCCCATCTAAACCAGAAAGTTCTTCCATAGCTACTAATGTTTTTTTAAGCGCCGCAATCTCCATGTCGATTTTAGTGATAGTAGCTTCAGCTTTCGCCTTTTCCTCTGGGGTCATATCACCCTTGGCTATTTCATCTAGCTTCTCGTTTTTCATTTCTGTGGAGTCTACTATAACTTCTAGTATTGGGCGACTGGCGCCCTTAGTAGTGGTACCAAACAAAGCATCACTACCTTCTTTTGGTTCTGCATCTACCTCAGCAGGTTCTGCATCTACCTCAGCAGGTTTTGTATCTGGTTCCTCAAATTCCCTTAAACCCCTATCGTCTGTCTCAATGGGTTTTCCTTCTGCTTCAGCTGCTTTTTGTTCTAGCTCAAGTTTTTGGTTAAGCTCGCCATGCAGAATCTCAAGCCTAGCCATTATATCCATCTGCTCACCCATTGTCTTTTGCCCGAACTTGTGCCTATTCACATCTTGTTCGTTCTGTATTTGTACAGCTGTCTCTAATCGTTGTTGGGGAGTAGCCGAGTCGAATGATTCCCCCATACGATCTTTAGTAAGGGCTTTTGTAGGGTCGTCTAGCAAATCAAAGTAATTATTATCTGAGACCACTGCATCTATATATTCGTTGTAAGTCATGTCCTTAACTGGTTTGTCCTTATAAGACTCACCACTCTTCTGTGCATTCTTATACTTATAGTAAAGCTGCTGCCGCATTTCTATTGTCTTACGTATACGGTTACCGATGATCTCGCCTTTTCTTCCGGCAAACATTTCACTGCTTTCTAAATCACTTAAGATTCTATCAGCCACAAGTTGGGTTAGTTCATCAGTAGGCATGTTGTCAAGGCTTCCCTCACCATCCTTAGCCATTTGCTCTTCAACATCAGATACAATAGAATCTATATAGTCTACATGTTCGCTTGAAGACATACCTGATTCTTGGTAAATAGTTTCCATCATGACTACTAAGTCTGGGGTTGTTTCCCAGTTGATTTTATTTGGGTCGCCCATTCCTGTTACTCTGCCAGTTCTTTCTTCTAGACGTAATAACCCTTGTTGTAACAAAATGAAATCTCGTCCAGCATCAGGATTAAAGAAGCCAGCCGCTTTCTTAAAACCTTCGCCAAACTCTTTTGCTAACTGTTCGTTACCGCTTTTCGTAAAGCCCCAGTTCACTACAGCGGTGGGTGTATAAACAACCATCTTCATAGCTCCGCCAATAATAGGATTAAGAACCCAGGATATCGCGCCTTCTACAAGAGCTTCTGTTCGTATGGCATGCCAATTAATCTCATCCTGAAGACCATACCCTACCTTCCTGTTCTGGTTAAACCACTCAGCAATTCCTCCGGACACAGTACCTTCTACTACGTCAGAGGCTCGTCCTATTAGGAACCTATTCAGCCCGGTGGTCTTCCGCATCCAACCACCTATTCTGCCCGCTGAGAGTATACTTGAAGGAATATTCTCTGGTATAGCCCAGCGCCCTCCTCCTCTTACAAAGCGGCTTGCCTTATTTAAACCTCTGGCAGTTTTAAACGTACCGTATTTAACCCATCTAGACTTCTTCATGACCTTTCTAACCCAGTTAATCTTAGTTGTCATAGCCACCAAACCACCAGCACCAGCAAGACCTGCGGAGCCTACAGCCAGTACACCTGAGAATATTAACTCTGCTATCAGATCGGGATCATTTATTAAACCATTATAAACAAAGTTTTTCGTATAGTGCCAGAACTTTCGCGTCGCCGGTGCATTCTTTTCAAAATGCTCAAGAGACCTCCCTATAGAAGTTAGTTGTATAACAGTGTTGATTTTCTGCATTACCTCGAGACCGTTCCTAGCACCCTCTGCTATTTGAGCCAGTAGCTCAACAGTAGGTACATGTGCCACAGTTCCGTCAGGTAGGGGTACCGCCTCTAAACTATTGGTAGCGGTCGCCATTATTTTAAAGAGCTCGGGATTAACCTCCGAGAGTTCTTGTAAAGCCGCCTCCACAGTAAACCCTTCAGGAGCTTCCGTGCCCAATAAGTCTGCAGGGTTCGAGTAGAAGAAGTTAGTAAACGGATTACTATATCCGCTACCACTGCCCAACTTTGTTATATTGTTTCCTCTAAATGTAGCAAAGTGTTCCAACATCTTTCTATTTTCATCACTGAGGCTAAAGAATTTCGTGTTCTTTCGCCACCCCTGTCTACTAGTACCTAATATAGTATGCGCTATAAATTTATCAAACTCAATGTTTTCACCAAACGTCCCTCTTGAAAAATCCTGTGACATTACTTCGTAAGCAGCTACTTCAGGATCCATCCAACCTATGCCATACTCTCGAGTAGCGGAATCAAAGAATACAGTATCTTCCCCTACCTTAGCTATTTCTTCTTGGGACATATTCGGCATGCCTTGGATATAAGTTAATGTATCTAGACCATGTCTTGGTAATCCTAAGTCTAATACACCTTGTTGGCGTCTCTGCTGTATCTGTGCTATGTTTCCTATGCTTCTCGATGCATCCCCGCCCTCGTCAATTAACCTTTCAAAGGTATCCTTACTCTGTTCTATAGCTTCGTCCCTAGCTTCCGGACGATTTGCTTCTCTTAAAAACGTATCCTTTGGCATTAATGTCCTCCCATCATAAGACCAGTACTCCAGTATTTAACTTTGCGAGCCTCTTCCTCTAGCTTCTTATAGTGCTTCCATTCAGTGTCTAAATTTTCAGGCGCCAGCGAGCCATCTTGAGTCCAGGGAAAGGATATAAGTGTCCAATCAGTTCCGCTTATCCACTCTTCATTAGGTTTAGTATTCATATTAAAAGTAAAATAACCCTGTCCCATAAGAGGACCGCCCTTGTTATGTATTCTATTGTGTTTTCTATCAAAAGTCATGCCTGTTACCTCGAACATATCTGGATGAAATCTAGTAAAGCCGTTGCTCTCATACGAGTTATGACTTAGCTGTGCCCACAGACCTGATGTCGTATATCCTAATGAGGTAGCTCTAGGTGTTATTATATTCCCTATTAAGGGGTGTCGTTCTGGAGATATAGCAGCACTCATCAGTTCCCTTAGAATATAGAAACGCTGCTCTTGCCATGTAGGTAAGTAAGTATACTCTGTTTCTAAATTGTGTATGTTACCTTGAGCATAATACTCATTTACTGTATACCCTGCTCCAACGTTCTTAGTTACTTCATCTCTGTCGTGGTTTGTATTGATTGAGACAGACTCAGATAACCTTCTTCCTAGATCCTCTGTTAAAAGGGTTACAGCCTGATTCCATTGTTCCGGCGTAATGTGTAAATTGAGCTGCATCGTTGTATATATATCTTGATACTGTTTGTTATTGCTATTGTAAACCGATCCGTTATAAAGGAAGTCATTCAGCAGACCTGCTCTGTTTAAGTGAGGGTTCTCCTTGTAATAGAAATAAGCCTGCGATGCCCCCTCTCTGGCTATTCGTTCTCTCTTCTCTTTAGACCTTGCGGCTTCTTCGCTGCTAGTAAGAGCATCATCGGTGGTGTTTTTAAAGTTCGTCCCATTGGCTATGTTGGTTATATAAGTTAAAACTGATGGAGTCCAATTCAGTTGGTAATGGGCGGTGTTCATCAAAGGATCCCCTGGAGTATATTTACCCCTTATCGCGCCTGACTCTAGGGCATCTGCGTTGTGGGCATATATTGCCGAGTACCTATCACTCCTACCGGGACCTACCTTAAAATTATTGTTATAGTCTACCTCTTTAGGAGGATACTGCTTACCATTACGAATACGCTGCAGCTCTTCTCTATGTTTCTTTAGAGACCCGCCACCCCCATCGAAGATGTTGTTCCAAACATCCCCCAAGAAATCAACGCCAGCTTCAGCCATCATTCCAGCTGCCCCAAAAGGTGTTGACCTCCGATGACGCTCAGCGCCCACCAATAAATTACCTGCGTATTGTAGCGGTTCCTTTACTATAGTAGGGATATTATCTTCCGTATTCTCTGTTGGGTTATTCATCAAGTGATTGTCCTTTCGGCGTATCGTCTTCTGTTTGTTGTTGTTCTAATAGTCCCATCCCCTTCATACCAGTATTCATCCATATAAGTAACTGATGCGGAGGGATCTTCACGGATTGAGAGGCTGGGTGAACCCTTCCGGTGGTCTTATCAGTATACTTCTGACCCCTCATTATATAAGCGTTGTTATATAAGGAATTATAAGCGGCTGAAACGAATCTACTAGTGTCGGCAGATCCGCACATGTTAGACGTGATTATTGTAATAGCTAATTCGGCGCGTGTCATAATGCCTTTGTGTCTGTCATGATCAGCTCCTGATAAATTCTGAAACAAGGTAAGATGGTCGTAGGACCCCATTCCTACAGCAATATCAGGCAGTACCATCTCGCCCTTAGCATTCTTCACCTTCGCATTCCAATCAATTTTTTTACCATCGGCTGCTAAATAATTTAAGTGATGCTCATTAATAAACCTAGCTCCGCCATTTCGCACCAATCTCGTTAACTCTTTCTTTTGCTCTGCTTGGCTATATCCTGTATAATCTATCCCCAGATTTTCTAAGTTACCTCTAGCCTTCATTAGATCCAGCCCTCTTTCCGTTACCGCCAAGATACCCGGATCTCTTATTCCGGGATACATGTCTTTGCCAGCCCAGTGTGCCAAGGCCGATTTTGAAAGATTCGCCCTAGTAAAAGCGGGTGTTTGTATAGATTCCTCTAGCGTAGCAGTGCTTCGCCAAACTCCGCCCTCGTCCCTAAGATGAGCCGCTCCGGGAACTAAACTGGTTTGCTTTTGATTAAATACCTCTTCTTGTATTGGTTGGTTGGGTAGAGTAGCTGCCCCGGAACCAGATAGTGAATTCATAAGAAGATTTAATACCTCTCCTGTCTGCTCTTCCAGCCCTTTCAACTTCCCCCAAGCATGATTAGCGTCAATCTTTCCCTTCTTCAGTGCATCCATCCACGAGACGGGTGTTCTATAATGCTGAGCCCCCTCTACACTATAAGCCCTGCTTAAGTAAGTCATTGAGAATGTTTCAAGAAGCTCATATTGAAAATCATCCAAACCTAACTGTGCTTGGAATATGTTTTTCTTTCCTGTGTGCGTCTCGCCTCTTAGACTAATAACTAAAGAAGACACAACAGCTATATTAGACAGTGCGTGTAACTTAAATTCCTCTAGACTCTGACCGGATCCTCTAGCTAACTCCTGTAATTCTGCGTCTGATGCCCTGTATAGCTTAAAGGAATCCTTAACCATCATCGCAGCAGACTGAGACATTGTAGAAGGCTCCTTCCCCGGAGTGCCTTCTTCTAATTCTAGTATAGTCATGAACGCATTATAAGTTGATAGCGGGTTATGGAATATAGCCACCTCTACCTCTTCGCCACTAGCTAATGTTAAAGGAGTTCTTTCAAAGTATTTAGCGTGTCCCATTGGTATAGGAGTCATGTTGCCATTTGCATCTGGTACCAGCTCTACACCTGAGAACATTGCCCAAGACAGAGGGGGTTCTTGACCGCTTCGTGCCCACCAACCCTCCCATACTCGCTGCGATTCTTCTAGCGCCAAGGCTATACGTTTCTGAGCGTGGGGATTTCCTTCCATCGCCTTTGCATTAAGACTTGATTGCCCAAACATTATTCCGTTAGTAGTAAACTCCGGTGCCTGTGGGAGGTTTGGGTTCTCCCCACTATGCACTGCATCGACAAGTTTCTCGTATCGCCGGACATCATGCCTTTCCATCGCTGATCCAGCTGCATTAGCTGCTTGCCATTCTGAAAGACCTGAGAAGATTGTCTGAATTACCCTTAGTTGAATTGTTTGTTGTGCGTATGGTACATCGCTGTCTATAGACGTAAGTTCTTTCACATAGTTAACCAAGTCTTGGGGTGTGTAAATACCTAGATCCTCTTTCTCCTCCCTGTTAGCTAAAAGTTCTTGAGTAGCATAACGTACCCACTTGTTCCTTTGTACGGTAAGATCTGTAAAACCAGACCGTTGTTTATACAAGGAAGGTAGTACCTTGTGAGTAATCCTGTTATATTCATTAACAACATCTAACCATGTTTCATCCCCATGCTTTGTATTTATTACATTGTTAGCAATCTGTTGTGTCTTTTCGATAAACAAAGGGTGTTCCATTACCCTATCGATCAGGGTCTCCATTCCCTCAGCAAGAGCCTCTGGAGGAATTCCATCAGGATAAAGGGTTGTTAGTTCCTCTATTAATTCCTTTTCAGCTTCCTCAACTATATCCATTCCGAATGAGGTTTTAGTTTTATCATCCTTCCAAGCAAAGCCCATCTCCGCTGCATGCTCCTTTTCGGCAGGAGTCAACTGATCAAAAGGTATGCCAAACTGTTTCTCTATTCCTGCATAATCTATATCCGAAAACCAAGGAGTACTACCTTCTTCCTTGAATAATTCTTCCATTACATTCCAAACTACTTCCCTTACAGAATCCACATGGTCCTCATATGCTTCAGTCATTTCAATAACAATATCTTCGTTTAATCCGCCATCTTCTACAAGCCCGTCCCACTCTCTTTCAAGATCACCATGCATTAATCTTTCTATATTATTTAAATGAACTTCGCCACCCGCCAGATGAACTTGTCGTTGCGCTTCCTTGATCCTTTTCTCTTCTGAGATAGCCTTAGCAATATTAAGTTCTTCCATGTCACTAGGAGCAGCCTTAGATATTTCAGGAACCATTATGGCTACATCTAAAGCCGATTGTCTAATCGCCTCGGGAAGGTGGTCAGCTAGTATTGTTAATATCTCATCGTCTGTCAGATCTATTGGACCACGTTGTTTTAAATTATTTAAACCTTGTAGCAACTGCCACGCTGCCACTTGGGCACTAACTTCTTTCAATTCCTTTTCGGGCTTGTCTAAATCTACAACTAGAGGTTCAGCTGGTATCTGGTCTGCCGCCTCACCAACTGTAACACCTACTACTGGGGGCATTTGTACCGTATTGCTCGGGGTTGCGACAGCAGGATTAGCTGGTTTAGTTGCTAAATTAACTATGCTGGTGTTCAGTCCCGCCCCTACTGTTGCGACAGCAGCTTTCTCTGCTAAGATCTCGAGCTCCCTGAGTCTATTCGGATCTTCTTCTATAGGGGGTCCTCCCGTAGTTCCTGGCTGTCCTGCATACGGGCTAGTTCCGGGATAAGTATTTTGATCTGGCATTACCTTGTTCTCCCGCTTCTTGGCAAGACGATATCATTAATATCGACCCCCGCATCAATAGCAGCTCGTAGGGTAGATGCAGCTGCGTATAACTGCTCTGTCTTATCAGCAGTAACATCTTCTAAACGCTTTATCCTAACTTTTTGTAGATTATCAAACATACTTTTAAATCCTTCCGCAGCACTTGATATACCTGCGGTAATATATTCAAACATAGAAGGCTCCTTGTAATCCCAATGAACCTGTCCTTGTTGTATCACACCTTCTGTAAATACAAAGCCTCTCTTTGGAGTATAAGCTGGTTGTTGTGGGGCTACTATTCCTCCCTGTTGGGTATTATCCGCTGCCATATGAGTTAATCCTCTCTATAAGTATTCTTTCTATATTAGTTTGTTCTGCCATGTAGGCATCTACGATATCCCTAAAGGTTGTAATAGATCCTTCTTTAATTTTAGACTCTACAATCTTCCGCATTCCTTGTTGTAACGCCCCTCCTGGATTTTCTTGATTGATAGCATAATCTATTAAGACACCGCTCTTAACATCCTCTGGTAAGGAAAGGACGTTTGCATATAACTCTTCAGCTACTTCTATTTCCTTAACCTTAGCCTCTTCTCTACTCTTATCTAAATGAGGCTTAAGTTTTTTCCTGGCGTAAGGAGCTATGTCGTTCCAGAGGACGAAGTTATCTAAGACATTATCGGTATCGGGAAGGACATATCCTGGAGAGGATCCTTCTGGTGAGGCGAAGCTTATGTCTCCATTGGTTATATATATCTTCTCAGTAAGACCATGTCCATATAGTTTCAAGAAGCTTCTCGTATGAGCTTCTAGAGACTTGTCTGGATCTAAGCCCTTCCATGTATTTTGATCAAGAATGTTTTTCGCTTCTAACACCTGCCCTACTCTAGCTTTCTCAAAATCCTTGTTTATAACCTTACGTTCCAAGGACAAGAATAATTTCTGAACTTCTTCTAGCACTTCAGGAGGGAAGGAATTAAAATTATCTCTAATGTAATCCTTCTTATCTCTGTCCGTCTCCCTACTATTTATAGTATCTATCACATTAAAGGCTTGCGTTTCCTTACTCCTCTTGGGTGATTCAGGATGTAGCTGATGTAACGTATCATAAATAATATCTCTATTATCTGAATTAACATCTAATGTTTTAATGAACTCCTCGTATCTTACGTATCTTTGGTAAGGTTCTATCTTATCTGAATTAACTAAAAACTTATCTATAGAATCTACAGTCTTGTTAGAAACCATTTGTTCATGATTTATCCCCTCTTGCTGGGTACTTCCCTTGACAATGCTTCTTAGTTTATCTATACTCATGAGAATAAATCCCCCAACCAATCAAATGTTGCAGCTGATTTAAAGTCTTGTCCCATCCAACCAAAGAATCCCGTGCCTGCAGCTTGGGGATTATTCTTTCTCCAATCAGGAGCTATAGCATCCAGCCGCTTTTCAGCATACATTTCCGTTTTAGCCTGTCCAAACTCTTGAGCCATCTGCCCCCCCGTAGCCATAGCAGCTTGCATAAGTCCGCCCATCAATGCATTCTTACCCGCTCTTTCTGGATCTATATGTGACGAGTCTGTTGATGTATACTTAACATAATCATTGTATCCAAAGTTTCTCTGAGCTAACATGGCATCCGTTGCACGGCTGATATCCCTTGATGCGTTACCGTAGGATACTGACTTGTCTTCCAGTAATCTATCTTGATTTGCTTGTTTAGCTCGGAAGATAGCCCTAGCTGATCCACCTTGGATGTTCCTGCCCTCTAAAGCAGATGTTATCTGAGCGTTTTGCATGGTGCTTCCTCTAGAGAAAGCCCCTAGTTCGTTTTCCATACGGTGCCGTAAATATACTTTAGACTCCGCCTCTTGTTCATAGGAAGCCTTAGTAATCTCTTGGTTTAGCATCCATTGCTCTGCGTTTTTTCTATGTATACTTCTATTCTGTGCTGCTGCTTGCAATGCTTGCTGATGATTTCCCCACTCGATCTGCATTCTTTGTTTGTCGGCGTCACGTACTGCTTGATCCCTCTGTTGAAATGCCTGCATTACGCCTATACCAGCTGTTGCTAACCACCACATAAACTAACCTCCGTTTTTCCAATACCTATTTTGCGTCCACTTACTCACAGGTCGCTTAGGTTTGTTACCTATTAAAATATTTCCCAGGCGTTCGCTAAATAAACCCATACGCCTGTCGTCATTGAGCCATTGCTTCATGACTTCATCCTTTTCCTTTAACTGTCTCTTTTGTATTATCTGTTCAACGTCTAGAGATAGAGATGATTCCCAAAACCCGACAGCCGAGCTCAAACAATCTACCCTATCATCATGACGCAGAGCACCCCTCTTGTCAAAGAGTCTTGTTATTTGTTTCTGAGTCTCCTCTTGACATATAGCTTTCCTGTTGAACACAAGCCTGTGCTGTGCCATAACGGGCTCTAACGTAGATAACATTCTAGTTTCCTTTTGACCTGACACACGGAAATCCACGACTCCTATACTATTGCTCATGCTTTTGACAACTGGTATCAGAAGCTGACAATACATTGCATCGCCAAAGTTAGACTCTACACGTATTTGTTTTACCCCATACTCTATAGCAAGCTTGGTTATCTTGTTTAGTATAGACTTCTCATACCCGCCGGGATATCCTATGAGCTCGTGTATATAAATATAGCCGTTGCATAGACTTGCTACGCATACCGCTGTCTCATCATCGCCCCGACCCGATGGGTCTACTGTCATTACAGTTTGTGTGTAAGGCACGAAGTTATCCGATGTCCACATTGGCTCATATATTAAATCACCACTTAAACCAAAACTAGGCACACTTTTCATAGGTACTGAGTTAGCCCATACTATTTTCTCTGGACACATCTCAGGATGTACGTCAATGACTAATAGATCTGACAGACGTAAAGGAAACTTCTCAAAGTCCGCCAAAGTGGTATCTAGTTTATAATGTAAGGCAAAGAGTTTTGGTCCAATCTTCGCCATTCTCTCTAATAACACATCAATAGGGAACCTTTCGGGTTGAGTGGGCTCTCCTTCTTCTAGTCCTGATTGTAATACCCACTCGTTGACGTTCTCTATTTCAGAAAGATTATTCCTATCTGGCATCACAGCAGGGAATTTTGTTACAGTATATCCATTAGCTAGCTGGTTATAGATACTATCCTTTATCTGAGGTGTACCTAGGAAGATAACTCTTCCTCCTACATTACGTATCTGCTCAAACTCAGCTACCTTATTCATCAGCTTCTCCCGTGCGTTGGCAGTCTCACAGTTGCCCTCTATCTCTATGTCATCCCCTATAACGTAATCAGCATGGCTGCCTGTTATCTGGGAACTAATGCCTCTAGCATAACACGACTTATCCTGACCTATCTTTGTCCTACATTCTACATCAAAAGCAAAGGCGTTATCTGTAGTATGGTCACCGGGCTTTAGGAATTGGCAGTATGGGACAAGGTCTAATATCTTTCTAGTCATTGATATAAATTCTGTCGCCTTATTACCTGTAGCTGAAACTACCATTATTGTACAGTTGGGTTCCCTGAGTAAGAACCAACTTGCTAGGCATGCCGTGATAACAGATTTACCAAACCCGCGCCCTGCTTGTAATTGCATATCCACCGGCCCATCCTGAAGAGCATCCGCCATAGCGTACTGAGCTCCTGTAGGTTCTCCTAGCCCTAAATATTTGAAGCAAGCCCACATATGATTCCTGAAATCATCTAACATTTCCTTTGGTATATTCACGGTTATGCTGTATCCTTCTTAAAGGGAATTGCATTATTGAGACGGTTCTCTAAGAACTCCATAGTTTCCTTTGGTATCTCATCATCTCCGCTCTTATTATCATTAAGCACTCCGCGAACTACTTGATATAGTCCCGGTGTGCATTTATCTGGGTCTCTTAGATCCATTAGCATACACTCAACTAAGAGTTCCTGTAATAAATCTTGTTTTTCTGTATTCATAATACTCCTTGTAATTGATTTATGTCTTCTAGTTTTATATGAAAACTAGTTTTTGCAAATGTCTGAGTAGCCAAAGTAGTGACATCCCACAAATGCTGGGGCATTTGCCACCCAATATTTCCGTGTTCGTAAGCTAGTCCTGCTGGATGTGACATGATAACTGCCTCCCGACCAACCAGATACTCATTATAGTATTCACCGTCTCCGGTTGAAGGATCTTCTTGGTAGGAGGTGTCTAACTCTATTCTTATTGAGTCACCCTTTTTTAAAGACCGCGATGTGCTTATCCACTCTTGCCCAGGATTATCATCATATGCTACACCCTCAGCAATAGTTGTTATAGTAGCTGAGTTAGAAGATTCCCCGTATGTGTCACTATCTGGATTTGTATCCATATCTTCCCAGTTAGGTCTAACGCGATATATATTCAATTTCATACTATAAAGAAGCTGAGTATGGACCCTCTCAAACGCATCATAGTCGTGTGGCCTGCAATAAAAATGTCCGCCATCTCCATCACCCATCCATTCCGCAAAGTACATCTTGTACCATTGAGGATAAACTGTTGGATTACCACAAGCATTACTCTCAACGCCTATAGGAGGTAAGCCCGAGCAAGGCATATGTGCAAAGCTATCGTGATCAGAATGAGGTTCACTGTGACCTGCAGTATTATATTTGGGTTCTAGATAAGTATTCTGTGACTGTCTGTTATATATCGCAGCAGAGAAGTCAAATATTTTGTAACCTGCCAACGTACAGTCATTAGGAATATATATCTCTCTTACCATATCATCACCTAGGTTAAAAGTACCGTCAGGTTCAACGTTATCTTGGAAGTTCCTTCTATATAATTTATTATAAGACATGTCTACAGAATAAGTATCTCTTGCCCACACTTGTTCGCCAGTGTTGTATCTATTAGGAACCCAAGCACCTTCATCTTCGTTGGGATCCCACACACTATTTGGTTCAAATCTTAGAACCGTTCCTGCCCTGGGTTTACCTTCAAATTTAGTCACCCCTATAGATTCAAGAGGAGGTGAAAGAAGTCTCCATCCTAGTGTCCCGTCAGCCTTTTCTCCCCACCCCAATACAGGCATGATATACCTACCATGTGTTGGTGAATAATACATAGGATCATGTTCATCCTCCTCTGGATCTTTAGTCAGTTCTGCCTTATCTGCATTTAAGTCTACTTCTCTATTAAGAGGAGGCTCTAGTACAAAAGCACCCTCAGGATCTTCTTCATCCGGATTCTGTCTTTTACCATAAAGCGTCTCATCCCATGTCATAACAAGCCCGCTTCTATTTTTATAATCGCACCAATAATCTTGTACCCAGTGATTGACTTGCCCGTCAGAAAAACCAGGATCGTTCGGATCAGTAATCTCTTCAGAACCTCTCCAAAAATGACTGAAGTGCCAAGAATAATATTGTGCTCCCCTCCAGCCATCTTCTGTCCACATAAACTTATGTTTACCAAAGGAAGGTATATGTCCGCCATCAACTAAATCTTCTTTACCGAGCCAATCACCAGCATTATTATGTGTGTCCCAATGCTTCGGTCTTGTTTTCCATGTAGTACCTTCAGGCCATCCTACTTTCCATAAATAAGAAACATCTTTCATGTCTCCCATAAAAAATTTTGGATAAGGACCACCGGCGTCGTCAGTTCCGGACCAATATTCCCACTCAAAAACAGGGACCTCGTCTATCATATCAGAAATTGTATGGAATATTCCTTCATCACGCCACTGCAAGTGAAAACCCTCATAGTCGGGTTTAATAGGTACAGGATGCCATGCATGAGCGGCATCAGGATGAGGCTCATCATCATAATTTGTTGTCATATCCAGCCCGCTAATACCCCACCTTGCGTCAGGAAGAGGCAACCATTGTAATATTTCCCCCTGAAACGGGGAGATAGATCCCCCTCCTCCATACGAAATAGGTGTTTCATCTGTAAACTGCGGTATAGCATATAACTGATCCTTAGTTATACGTCTGGATCGATACGTGAACCACTCGAGAATCGAAATATTGTACCCCAATTCAATCATGTCATCATGGTACTCCCATATCTTCTCGTCCCACATGGGTAAATAATATGAAGACATATATCCGCAATTTCCCCCGATCTCACCATACTCACCGACTCCGCCAATAAGTCCTACTAATATAGGAGAAGTTCCAGTAATTTCAGGAATATGCGTAAACACAGGGCTGCCCGAATCACCGTCAGCTGGCTCCATCGCGTTAATATAATCTTCTAAAATACCTAACTGCTTCGTCGAATCGGTACCTATAAGTTTTTCTGTAGAGCACCACTGGCTGAAATACTTCTGTTTGTGGAAAACATTTGTATTTCTAAGGTAAGGTGTAGTTCCCATTTTGATCGTTTTCGCAGATCCATCACTACTTGCTGCACGTCCCATCAGCTTGCAACCGGATATTCCCATGCAACTATCTTGTTGCATTGTATACAAGATACAATTATTTCTAACCCAGTCATAGTATGTAGGATCACTTGGCGGTATCCATGTTTCAAGGAGGTCCGGGAGATCTGGTTCAGCTTCTGCACGTGTAGTCCAGTCTAAATACTCATCATCCTCAACTTCAGGCATAAACCAAGGAAACTTTATATCCATATCAGGCGCAAGAATAGTATCATTTAAGACGGCGGGATAGAATTCAGCTATATGTTCTTCACACTCTATTATCCACGCATCAATATCTATTTCCCACTGTTCCATAGCCTCATAGTAATCATCCCATTCTGCAGGACACTGCGCCGGTGTACAATCTGGTTCATCTGGTTCATCTGGTTTTATAGGATAGATCGGAGGTGGGGATGCATTCTGCGGAGTAGCTGCTATTTTTAGAATCGTAGTATCATCGTTTCCGCCTTCATGAAGCCTCTTCTTTCCTATTACGCAAGCATACTGCCAATTATTACCTGAGAAGAACTGCTCTCGGTTACCTATGTATGCTCCGAAGTGCCCCACACAACAAGCGGTTACTTCAGTTATCGCGGTTATTCTGCTGCCGTTTGCAATTCCTGAATATATATATTGAGGGCTGTAACCTGGTGGTTCCATACCCACAAAACCATTAGGTACCCACGATGTCTTCCTTACCGGAGCAGCGGCACAGTTAAAATAAACCTCTGGATATATAAAACCGTAGTTAGGATTGTTTTCTGATTCAGGAAAATAAGCTGCGGGTTTTGTAAAGAATTCTGGGTTTTCTCCAATTGGCTTTTGTCTATAATAGCCTATACCTTCATGCTCAAATACAACATCGCCATAGTTTTCATAGAGAAAATAGTCATGTCTACGTTTAAAATACCAATTATCCCACACAGGTACTATCTCCTGAGCGAATGGCCCGCCGACACCGTTCCCCCCAAGTTCGTTAGGATAATAGTTCGTATGATAATCGTACCACATTAGTACCACACCCTCCTTTTAGCAAAAACATTTTCCAAGTGATTTAATTTCATTCCCACGGTTTCCCAATGTGCTGGTGTGCCCATACCATCGTCTTGCCTCCACTTTACTAGTTCGCCTGCTTCTCTATCGGCAGCAGAATATCCAAACGGCATGCTTGGTATCCACTTGTCAATAAACTTTCCTACATTATTACGGTACTCGAATTGATACGTAGGAATTCTTGGAATGATATCTATAATACCACCAAATTCCTCGAGTCTTTCGCCTGTAATTTGTCCCATCCATGTAACGGGCAGAGACACGTCAACGCCAGTGCTACATATGATTTCAGCCTCTATTACAGTACCCTTAACCCACTCCGCATCGACCGGGTTTTTAATCTCTAGCCATAGAGGACCAGGCAACAACTTATCCTCAGGATGCGAAGGGGAGTTACTAAGGTCGGTAAACCAAGTATTACTAAGTTCATAGGTAGCTTCTAAGTTAACAAAACCCCCATCCTCATTTAGTTCTCCAAAGTTCCTTAGCACCTCATAATCATAGTCATAGTTGCCAAATACTGTTAACTGTATATCCCTTACATCAGGATGCTCAATTATTACCCTTAATTCTAATTTTTGCCCGGCTTCTTCGATAGCACCCGCCGTGATGTTAAAGCGCCTTCTTGCGATATCCAGATAATGCCACTCGCCGCCCACTTTGAATCGTCCATTAGTACTACACGGCATATGACAGCAGTCGACGTGGTAATGCATATCCCATTCTGCCGGGACGTCGTACATATCACATACCTGAGTATCGGTATGTAATTGCGCGTTTCCTGGGATACCAGAAGCAGGAAAAAAGTGTACAGTTTGTTCTATTCCTATAGAATCGCTAAAGAATTTTCTAGGAACCGTAGTATCACCATCTAGAGGAGCATAGCCGTTTCTGCTTCCTGTAATAAAAGGGTTTAAAGAACTATGCTGAACTCTTTCCAGATATTCTTGATTTAAAAATAAAATCTGAGAGATGCTTGGATTCATTAAGCTAGATCTAAGAGCCTCATCCTTTTCCCATATTTGTATCCTATTCATTGCAGGAGTTTTTCTTACTAAAACCAAATCATCATCGCTACTTATAATAGGTAATTGTATATCATACCCACGAGAATGATGTATACCATCTTGCCATATATAATCACCAGCATTATCTGAGAAGTGTATTTTTTTGTTAGCAGGGTCGATTGTATACATTGAACTTCCAGAAGAATCTGCATTAGGTAGGGTGTATATAGTTCTTGCTTCTTCTGTGGTAAGTCCTAATACCTTAGATTCTATAACAAAACTGGCTGTAGATATATGAACATTATCAAAGAAATCCCCCATACCTAAATCACTTGGATCGAATGGCAATTCATTTTCTATAATAATTGTCCACTCTCCCGCCCAGTCTTCTTCGTAGGGGAAAGTGGCATTAACAGAATAAGAGTTATTTACCCTGAATCCTTCCCAATCTACTATATCGCCTCCACCCGGGTGTACCTCAACAACAGTTCCGGAAGGTGATTCTATTGACCATTTAAGGGCGTTGGTCCAAAACCCATACTGTAAGTCTAAATTTATAAACATATCAGTTGCATGTGTAGGTATATCTACAATGGTTTTTGAAAGGGCTAAAGGAGTTGAAAGAGGAAGAGGAGTCCATACGTCATGATCAATAAAGCTAAGATCAACAAGATCAATTGTCTCAAAGTCTTCAGAAGGCAGATCGAATGTTCGTATTAATTCTATCTGATCTTGGTCTGTGTAGATGTCTAATAGACCCAACGACTGATAAGAAGCAGAGGTATCTCCTGAATCTATTTCTATATAATGTTTATTAATAGGAGACGTCATACTGCTAGTATATTCCAGTCTAAGATCAAAGTCAATAGATTGGTATTATGATCGTTAGTTGCATTAAAGTTTTCTAGCTCGCACACTAATATATCATCTTTCCTAAAAATAGGACTTTCATCGGATCCCATAAGAACATCTCCACTTAAATAAAAATTAGACGAAGAACTATCTCTGACCTTTCTTTGGAAACCCTGACCACTGTATTGGCCTCCGCCTATTATTCTAGTGGAACTGTTTTGAGAGGAGGAAGTATTATCTGTGATGTCATTAAGAATTCCGTCACGCCAATCGTCATAATCTGTTTTAAATAAACGAACCCTAGATGTTGCCTTTCCGTTGTGAAGTAAAGTCCACGCCATTAAACGCGACTTTGCATAAGAAAATCTATACATATCCATCCAGATTCCAGCAAAGGAATCGCCAGGTCCATAGCCTATATGAGCATCCTTTATTTTCATATCAAAAGTATGAGTAGTACTATAGCTGTCATAATCTCCTGCATAGGTTTCTCCTAAGTCTACTCCTTCTCTGACTATCCACGCATCTATAGGCGGTCCTGTGTTCGGGTCGTTTTCATCATAAGCATCACTATCCCAAAAAACAAGAATTGCGTTCGCTTCCGGTTTATATGATGTGCCTCCCCCATGGGGATGAGTCATGAAGTCATACTTTCTGGCATATACATCTCCCAAGTGGTTTAGATTAAGTCTACCCATTTCCCAATGGGAGGTATCATCATCCATGTTCCATCCAGGAAAAGTGTTATCATTAGTAAGATCCTTTATTGACTCCACTTTCCACTTCAAAACCTGATTTGCAAGTGCATCTTCAAAAATTATATGAGCTTCTTCTGTAACAGGATTTCTTCCTCCTGCCATAGGAGGCCCTACGTGAAACGCTCCTCTAAATTGCTCTGGTAAATCCGGATCTCCGTAGCCACCTAGTGCGGGATCATAGTCGTCTTGTTGAGGAAGGGCTTTATCCCAATAAGGCACCCATCCAGTAGAGTAGTAATGCCACAGCGTAGCATGTTTTCGTCCGCCAGAATACATTGCATCGCCCGGTTGAACGCTATCACTATTAGTTCCAGCCCACCAATTATTTATATCCCACGTATCTAGGCTTTGATCTCTCCACCTACCCTGTTGAGCATCATTAGTAAACCAAGCAAGAACATCTCCAGGTACTCTAGCTGCATTGCCGTCGCCGCCTACCAAATAGTGGACATCTGCTAATGAATCTAAATTATTCTCCTCGAGGTCAAAGACCTCATACGTTATATCAGGTCTTAAAGAAGCCTTCCATCGACTGTTCTCCATATCCCATACTAATATATGCTCGGGTGTAAGCGAGTTATCATAGTAATTCCCATCTTCTCCTCCCGTGAAAGAATCTGAGATGGTTAAGGACTCTGGTGAACTGACACTCGAAGTAATAGGAGTATTTCCGTCCTCACCCGTAGTTTTTTGTGTTAGAATTACAGGATAATTTCCCCATTCATCTTTGGGAGGACACCCTGTTTTAGGTTTTATATCTAAAGTTTCGTGATGTACGTGTATACTATCAACTATACGTTGTGAGACATCTTCTATACTTAAGTTCTGTAAACCAATTGTAGCGCCCCAACTTGTAGAGGCAGTATCGAAAGTGTAACGTTGGCTTACTCCCAAAGAGTCCGTGATCTCAAACCAATCCCCATGAAAATCCTCTATATCAGCATCACCCTGTACTGTTATTAGTGCTGTTGCGAAAATATCTAATAAAATACCTGTATATAACTCATTCACTGAAGGTACCCATGTGTCTGTAGCTTCATTATAAAACAAAATATTACCCAGTTCTAAATCAGGGCTTGGTGCAGACACGTTACTCAGGTCATTCATACCTATACGTCTTAAAGTCCACTCCATTCTCCCTACAGCATAAGGACTATCTTCCCATATTAAAGTGCCCAGGTGAGGAGCCTCGGATAAATCTATTACACCTCCTAAAGGTATACGAGGTATCCATTGGTTATATATTTCTTCACCATCCCAATCCTCGTGCCAAGAAGCAACATTAGTAAATGTTAATACTTCGCCTTCCCTTGGCGCATCAAGATCTAATGAAACCTCTTCACCAGAGAGGTTAAAATTTATTATGCTTCCATCTGCCGAGACATTACCTAGATCGCTTATGGTATATGTACTTAAATCTACATAGAGAAAACCCTGGCCTCCTATTTCGATAGGAATATTCTTAAGAGGTATAACACCGTTCCCATCCAACTTACACACACCATTTACAACTCCAAGAGAATTGTTAAAAAATGAAGGATTTAATTCTATAGTTCTTAGTTCTTGTGCTAACTTAAGAACCTGTTCTGTTTGTATATTCAAAGAACGGGCTGTAACCTTAGTTCCTACAGTCCATATCATCTTAGCTTTACTAGCATCACTTACTCTTGATATAACTGTAGTGTCTAATTCAGAATTCCATACGTTTAATTGAATATCTCCGCCACGATTATGATGAATACCTTGTTTCCATATATAGTCAGCAGGATCATCGCTAAATTCTATTTTATTATCATCCTCTTTAACAGTATACATAGGACTTCCTGACATAGTAGGATCCCGTAATGTCAATAGTGTCCTAACTTCGTCTGGTGTAGGAGGATCAGACCTAAGCTCGTCTACCTCATCATAATCAAACATTCTACGGACTTCTATTTGTTCACTTACTGGGTACAGGGGACTGAGGTGTAAATCAATAATAGGATTATTCTCGTGATCTTCTAAATAATAAAATAATTCGCCAGCGTCAGTACCAGCATTATGTACATGGAATGTAACAGCTTCATCAAAATTATTTATAGGATCATAATCATACATTCTATTGAGCTCCTAACGAATTAAGTTTATATTTAAATTTTCCTGTAAACTCCACATCAGATAATGTAATAGGGTGTACAGACGTCGATGTTATATTCATTTTAAGATCATGTGAAAAACCTAATACAGGTACTTTGAATATACCATAGTCAGTAAAGGGTTTGTAGTCTAGAAGATTTCCTGAATCGTCTACGGTATCAATAGTATAAGGTAAGGTAACAGCATCTCTAGATTTTCTTTGGATGCTTACTGAAAAGTCTCCAGAATTTCTATACCTAAACATACCCAATCTTAAGTTAAGAGCTCCGTTTTGAGCATCGAGGTTCTCGTCCCTAAGAAATACAGGAGATAGTTCTATATTAGCTGTATATGATTTACCCATATAAAAACCGCCCGACGCTGACAAGTTACTTCTATGATCAGAGCCTACTGTTACTATGACACCTCCTGGGTAATCGTCTGGATCTGCTGGTACACAAGTTTTAATATCAAGTTTTATACCTCTAACGTTAGGGTCTTCATCGTTCCATAATATAATTGTATCTAAATCAGTAGTAGGACTTTGAATAGTAAAATATGTTTCCATATCATCACCGGAACCTTGTGTTTGGGGTGCTACATCCATATCACTTAAGTCCCTGTGCATAAGAGAATCCAGCCTTGGTAAATATAGATCTTGATTTCTTAAGTATATTCTTCCTGCGTTAATACTAGTCCATGTGTCATCCTCATTATCTGAGTTAACTATTTCCTCTTCCCAAACAAGATAAAGATATTCTTCAACGCCAACTATAGATCTTATTGTCCATCCCTCGGGGAATATGAACCTAAAGAAAGAGTTTTGTGCTATTTGATCTCCGCTAATTCTATTAGTATAACAATAGACATGATTCTTAGTATCTTTGTCAACCAGGAAAATGCTGTTTGTAGCTGCTGATGTAGTAATATCCTCAAAAGACTCTGGTAAATATCCTTGAGCATTGATAGAAATATCTATTGCATTTTGGGCTGCTTCTGTCTGTTCTCCAAAATAAATATATAACCGTCTAGCATCAAGAAAGAACAAACTGTTGTTCAAAAGAACAGGATTAACATCTAAAGTCATATTATAAAAAGAAGTGGGTGCTATCTCGGCTGTTAATGGAGAGATTTGGTTCTCAGAACCTAGTAATTCGTATTGTATACCGCCATCCGTAGCCAAGAATAGGAAGTTTCGGTAAGGCTGGAGATAAGTAATAGGTGTATAGGCGTTAGATGACACCCTTAAGTCAATAGGATCAGCTACACTGAGGGTATCTGGATCGTTTATCCAAAAATTATCAAAGTCATTGATTCTAGAGGAGACCAAGATATCTTCTGAGGCTAAGAATAGTCTGCCTCTGTAATAGGACATAGCTGATAAAGATCTTTGTATTGCCTTACCGTCCCCATCATGAAATATACTGGGTCCAGGGTTTGAAATGACGCCACCAGAATCTCTTGGATCCCAGTCAACCTGTTTGAATCGCCATGTAGGGTCATCACCATCTCTTAATAAAGATGTTTCCTCAAATCGTTTTCCTATCTCAGAAGAAATAAGGTTGGCGGCACTAACATCTTTTGTTTTAGCTAAGTCTAACACTGATTTCCAAGACGCATAATCCATAGTGGCATTATTTCTAAATGAATTAGTATTTTTTTGAAAGACAAATGCAGCGCCACAGCGGTCACAACTGTCGCCGTCTAGATGATTGTTCCATTCCGACCCTGCAGCAAACCGATTACCACTCAGAGATATATGGTAGCCGAAGAGGTCATTCGGTTGAGGCTCGAAGTGAGAAGGTACCGTATAATGCGTTGACACAAAGCGATAACCGTCTGGTTCATCCGTGTCAACCAATCTCTGAATTATATGCGCCCGTCCGCGTAAACCATGATACGCTGAACCACTAACTGCCACTTCACCTTTATGCCATTCTGCGTCTTGCTGTTGCACAGAAATGGAAGTTCCAAACGCATTCCCATCCTCGTCCGTGGTTTCTATCACACCACCAGCTGTCCATAGTTTGGTTGCAGAATCATAATCATAAAAAGTAACCGTAGCGCCGTTTGGCAAGTCATGGCCCCCTTTTCCTGAAATAACCGCAATGTCGCCGTCGATGTCAATAGCCTTCCCGAAGTTATCACCCTCTAAGCCAGTCCCTCCAGTAATCTTCTGGTTCTCTTCTCTACATATATCGCAGACATCACTAGCTACACCCCAAGATTGGTCTATATGGTCATAAACAAATGAGAATGCAGCACCGATTTCATCGTTAGGAATATCCTGCCCGTACAGATCGAATCCCCTTGCTCCAACAAGAATCTTGTCACCATCTATTTTAACCACATTTCCGAAGCCATCCCATGGTACTTCTACACTAGCTTTAAGCTCAGCTTCTAGAGTCCATTCACTCTCAGAATAACGATAGACATAAGCTCTTCCAACTCTAAGGTCATCACCGTTTATTCTGTGACTTGCCCCAATGACTGCTACATCTCCATCAATAGCAATAGAGCACCCAAAGAGATCTCCAGAATCATACGGTGCCGGGCTTATGAATGTGTGTCCTTGTTCCCAAGGCTTTGCTCCCGGTGACGCTGCGTCGTAATGGAAGCAAGTTACTTCACCTGTACCTGTATTCGTTATATTAAACTGATTTGATCCCAAGAATTTGTCTCCAGATAAAGCTACACCTGTTCCAAACTGTATAAGGGTTTCTGGCCATTCGTGTGTTATTTCTTGTAGTTCAACCCACTCAACACCATCAAATTCATAGTAATATATTGCACCTTCCCATGGATGAGAGCCACTATCAGGAACATGATCATGGTTATGTCTACTTGCGCCGATCAGTAACCGATCTCCATCTAGTACTAGATTCGTACCGAAATCTTCAGGATTAACACCAAACCCACCAATATCCGCAGCCTTAAGCTTGTAAGGAAAATGAGCTGCTGGGCAGGGTCCCAGACTTTGGATAACTTTAAGTAAATCTTGCAAATTAACAACGCCGTCATTGTTAATATCTGCTGGTATATTTTCCCCTCGTTCACCCCAATGAACAATAACTTCTATGATATCAAGAACATCAACATTCCCGTCGCCGTTCACGTCTGCGTCACAGGTCCCATATCTTGGTGTATTCAGGTCACTTTCTCTGTACTCCCGAAAAGTATAGTTTTCATCTAAGACCAACTGCATAGGCATTCGTCGCTTGTCTATGATAGACATCGCTTCGGGAGTACGTATCTTATGTAAGTAGGGTTGCTCGTCTACATCCTTAACTCTGAAGTGTCCTTCCGATAGCCCTGAATAATTCTGGCTAAGGTAGTACAGTTTTCCTGCGCCAGCACTATCACCTTCGTCGGGATATAGATCAACTAGCATGTCTGTGACATCGCTGGACCCATTAAATGCCGTTAAGTCCGAGAAGTGAGGAGGGAACTTTAAGTCCGACAGTGCTGATACAGCCTGTCCGAGATACTTGTGTTCTGGGTTAGGGTAGTAATAGTCAGATGCCTTCATAAAGTCTGTGTATTCTGCCCAGCCCTCTCCTGTATCAGCATCTTCTCCGCCTTCATAGGCAGCATCTATTTCGTCTAGAATATCTAGGTCTTCAAAGGCGGGTGGTAACGGATCCTTTGGTACTCTCTCCCACTGTTGGGTATGATAAACACATTCCCATTCCCAACCATTAAGACCAGCGTTAGGTGTTGTTGTTACACTTATAAGTCCCTGGTCTCGATACCAATTTAAAGCTGACGATACGTGTTCCACTAAATCTTGAACACTATCAAGCCGTTCTGTATAAATTCTGCAATATATAGCACCCTGATTAGCCGCCCCAACTTGTAAAGGGTCGGGTTGATAAGTGCTTGTGTTAGAAGGGTCTGGATCCCATAGTACTGTAGACATATCTCCGCCATCATACTTGTATCCTTTTTGATCCCACCCTGTGCCATATTGATTTCCAAAGGAACTCGAGTCTAGCCAGAACCTAATTTTCTCATAAGAGTCAGAGTCAGAGGGAGAGGGATCATAGTCCCCTTGATGGTTATCGTCGTATCTCCTGTTGGGTACCCAATACGGTAAAGCAAAATGATTGCCATATCCTGTAGTCCCGCTACCGTCAAGATGTACTAACCACTCAATTTCAGAAAGAATGTCTGCCTTACTAAGAGGCTCTCCTACCTTAGTGCCTGAAGGATATTTCATTAGAGCAGGACACACAGCCTTGCTGGTGGGTGATCCTCCTGAAAATGATCCTATATATATATAAGGCTTTGCAATGTTTCCTTGCAGGCTCCCGTAGTTCATGTGTCCTTTATCTATACCTGCAAAAGGTTCCCTTGGTGGTAAGCCAGAATCGTCTGGTCCCACGATATCTGCAGCCTTATCACTAACTTGCCATAGTCCACTCCTAAGATGATCGTAAGATGTCATCCACTCTGCAGGATCGGTCGCATTGTAATTGACCATATTCACATCAGTATTCATGAAGTCGTCAGTACAGTAGACCTGATCTCCTGCTATATAGTGTGAGAACTTATTCCATATCTCTGCATTAGTTTTTACATCTACAGTAGATGAGGTAAGGTACTCTAGTATTTTTCCTTGTTTGTCGTCATCACCAGCACTTGCACTTTCTCCGTCCATACCCCTCAATAAACCTTCGTCGATGCTACCTTTTTCAGAACTAGTATACCCTGCTTTGACTTGGGTATTAAGTATTAGTAGAGACGAGCCCACAGCTACAGCTCTAAGCGTATCCTTAGCAGTATTTGTTTCATGTCCGTATGTTATATATTCTCTTGTTGCCTCTGATACAGGTTCCCTTATTTCTTCTGAAAGTTCTCCGCTTTCATTAACCTTGTACACCCATAGTAGTTGTCGGTCGAGATCAGTAGCGTCTGCCTTATAATCTATGACGATAAGATACTTTGTAGTGGAAGATACAAGGAACCAGTGGTACCAAAAATCCTTGGCAATGTGAACTGTAGTATCAGGAAGTTCTGAAATACCAGCTAGTCTGCCTATTAAAGCAGCGTCTACCTGCTTAAGAAGTTCTACCCCTCTACGTTTTTCTGCTGAATGTTCTAGAGATACGATAAAATTATCTACGTTTTCTGATTCCATAGGAATTCTTTTCGTAGGAGAAGATCTTCCTACTCCTCCTGAAAAAGAAGGTATATCTATCTTTACAGGAAAGTATGATCTAGACGAAGGTAATCTTTTCTTAGCCATTATTATTAGTTCTCCAAAATCTGAATCTATTTGGGTCATTAGATATAGAATAGCGGTCTACATTTTTTCTAGCCTTGCGAGAAACTTGTGAAAAGACGTGTCTCCGTCTGTCATCTGTATTTGCTCCCTTTGCTTGGGCCTTATAGTACGCCTCCACTTGTCCTAAGTATGCGTCAGCATCTGCATCGCCTTGCATTACTAGTTGATATTGCCGTGCCGCCGCTGCCATTACAGCTCTTTGATACGTCGTATCTAAATCTAGCCAATCCAAATCAGTAATTGTTTCTATAAGATATTCCTTATTAGCCTCCCAAATATCTGTACTGTCTGTTATGTTATATAGATAAGGGCTCTCTGCATCATCATACCCCCTGATATTAGCTTGAATCATATACCCGTCTGAGTTAGTGTGGTATGATACTAATTCTGCGGCTAATACATTGGTTGTTAAATTAAGTCTGCCATCTTCATCTAAGGTAGTCTTTGTAAGAGTTCTGTTTCCCACCGTACCTCTCATTAAACAATCAGTACGAAACTGGTGTAGAAGAAGTAAAGCTACTTCGGTATCTATATCACTTTCCACTAAAGTGGAAACTGTAGATTCTCCCGCCATCAACAGTATATGATTAACTGCCTTTAGTTCTGTAATATATCCCATGTTTTCTCCTTCTTAGAAAAACTCAGACCCCCCGTAAGGAGGGCCTGAGCGAAATCTAAAGTAAACTTAGCTTACGAAGCTACGTATTCACCACTCATACCCCAAGCTGTTTTAAGCTCGGCTCGTGTTGACGACGTAGAGTTATCGCCTGAAGTAGCTGTTGTGTTAGTCGTGTCAATCACGGACACAGCCAACTCAGGACGAAGTACACCAGTACCGCTCATTACGGACGCTACTGTAAATACTGTGTTCCGACGGATGTCATCAACAGTATCTACTTTAAGACCTTGTAGTTTCAAGGAAGCAATACAGCCTCGTTGCCACATAAGAGCCTTGCAGTGTCTCGCAGTAGCTGCTGCTGCTGGAGTACCTATGAAGTTTAGGTTGTACCTATCTTCACCAATATCTGCATCGGTTGCAGAATAATCTACATTAGGCAAGTGGTTACTCTTACAGATGGTACAGCCCATGTACATTAGAGTTTCCTCTAGTTGTGGGCGCCCAGCTAAAGAGCTGCCTAAGCCACCTTGCTCAGCAATACCAGCAAACATCTGTGCTGATGCACCAGTAGCTGAACCGTAACCAAGATCTAAGTTATCACGAGCTACGCCGAGGGCGCGGATACTAGCGAAAGCCTTAGGATCTACAGCACAGAATACACCTTCAGTGGTGATGTCTGTTTCTTGTAGATAAACCATCCAGTCCTCAATGTTCTTGAGAAGAAGTAATGCTGCATCAGTTTCAGCAGTACTTCCAGTACCATCTCCTAGCGCTGCATAGTCTTCAGACGCAAAAGGCGCATGGAAAGAAAGACTACGAGGATCACCCGCAATTGGTTCTTCAGCAGAAGCACGAGCAATGTAAGCAGCGATCTGCTTATCCCGTGCATTAGCCAAAGTCAATCCTGCTTGACGTGCCAACTCTGAACGATACTCCCATTGAGTAATCATCAAGTCGATGTTATCCAATTCAAAGTGAGAGGCCATTGGACGCTTGTCCAAGTTAACAGTAAAGGTTTTAGCCAAACTGTCATCCCCGCCTACTAGTTCAACGCCTGCACCCCATGCGGGTTGTAAGCTTACAGTACCGGTGATGGGAAATTCCATCGTAGTACCGCTTGCGATTGTTCGAGAGTCTACCATACCCTCAAATTTATTATATTGATCGTACGCATGAATAACTTCGCCCGACCAAATAGGTAGCCAAAGCTTACCCGCATCAGAGTTAGACCCTGAGGTCATTTCTGTTGCTGTTAAGCCATTACGATAAGAAAGATTTGTTATATTATCTGGCATATCATAAGTCTCCTATATTAAAGAAAATAATTAAACGGAAATCGTTAACATTATTGTCGGATTATTCTATCGAGTCCTTCTATTATGCTGCTCTAGTAACTCACTAGTATCCATTGTCTTTTTACAGAGGGATTCCTAGTACTTAACCTTTGCTAAGTTGTAAGGTCCGTCACCTTACGCTGGTAATGTATTAAAATCAGTACGCATCATACGCTGCTCCACAGCCTGTCGGAACTGGGGTTCCAGTCCAAACCTAGGGTTATTGCGGTCTGCAGTGAATTCACGCTTCGTCTTATATCCTACGAAACCAGTATCTGTCGCAGCTACCTGCTGTAGGTCGGGAGTCATTGTAGGCTCTCGTCCCTTTTCAGCTGTAGCTGCACGTTCATTATATAAACTGGCTAGTCCCCGAAGAGTTACTTCGTATGAAGGGCTTGCCAATCCTTGATTAATTTGTGCTTGTTCTTCCGAGCTAAGATTAGACTCAGCCCATTCAAATATTTGTTTTAAGTTTTCCTTACCACCTACTACAGTAGCGGCTTCAGTAAACGACTCTCGCATACGTGCCTTAGATGCAATTAAATAGTCATCTATTACAGCTCTAGGTAGTTGTGTGGTTGTTACAATAGTATTCATCGTTTCCTCAGACATAACTCCTGTCTCGAGAAATTCTGCAGACCATCCATCCCACATTTCCTTGGTGACTGTACTCGGCAGCTGTTGTTTAATGTCCTCTTCTTCAGGTTCAGGGGTCTTTTGTATCCGAAGTTCTTCTTCCCCTGTGATAACTGTTTCGCTTACTTCCTCGACAGGAGCTGCTTCAGTAGCTGGTTCTGTTGGCGGCACGTAATCAGGATTCATTACCCCGCCATCAGAGTACTGATCCTTAAGAGCGGCAATCTCTTGCTGTCCTTGTGTATAATTTCGTTGAGCTTCCTTAAGAGAATCGAACCAGTCTCCTGCTGATTTAAAGTTAGCAGGTATTTGTTCACCGTTTTCTTGGACATGTCGTTCGAACATGACACGCTCTCTCTGAGCCGCCATATCCGCATCAGTAGTTGTTATATTATTCTCTTCCATCTGATCTAGTCTCTCCTGAGACTGAGTAGCTCCTGGCTGCTCTTGGTAACTCATATCTTGTTCTGTCATGTGTTTATCTCCTTACGATAATTCGGTTTCCCCCGAGTCAAAGGTTTTTAATCAAGAGACTTACGCCCCCTGATATAACTATAGCAATACCTGCAGCCCACGTAGCTGCCTTAGTTTGAAGTATCACTATATTCTTTTCTATTTTTGATAGTCTTTTATCAACCATATCCAATCTGTGATTTGTTCTTTCTAGCTCGTTAATA
>Ga0098052_1000108_pt1 | contig 46761 bp, 38 predicted proteins | sample 15_taG_FD_81591 | JGI IMG/M metagenome (GOLD analysis project Ga0098052, IMG submission 81591) | Marine viral communities from the Subarctic Pacific Ocean - 15_ETSP_OMZ_AT15312 metaG | ecosystem: Environmental > Aquatic > Marine > Oceanic | place: Pacific Ocean | collected 2015-01-18
GATGCCTCTCAACTCACAAATCTACCAAGCGCGAGCGCGGCTTCAACATCAAGCGCAGGAATCATCGAGATCGCGACAAATACCGAAGCGGGCGCGGGTAGTGCGAGTGATAAAGCACTTGTACCTTCAAATGTAGCATCACTCTCGATTGCTAACACTCAGGTGACTGGACTTGGGACCGCTTCAACCGCGAGTACAGGCACTTCAGCGGGTAATGTAGTCGTACTGGATGGATCAGCAAAACTACCTGCAATTGATGGTTCACAACTCACGAATCTACCAAGCGGAAGCGCGGCTTCAGCTACGAGCGCAGGTATTATTGAGATCGCGACAAATACCGAAGCGGGCGCGGGTAGTGCGAGTGATAAAGCACTTGTACCTTCAAATGTAGCATCACTCTCTATTGCTAACACTCAGGTGACTGGACTTGGGACCGCTTCAACCGCTTCAACAGGTACTTCAGCGGGAAATGTAGTTGTACTTGATGGATCAGCGCGATTACCTGCGGTGGATGCTAGTCAACTCACGAATCTACCAAGCGCAAGCGCGGCCTCAACATCAGCCGCAGGTATTATTGAGATAGCGACAAATACCGAGGCGGGCGCGGGTAGTGCGAGTGATAAAGCGCTTGTACCGTCAAATGTAGCCTCACTCTCTATTGCAAACACTCAGGTGACTGGACTTGGTACCGCTTCAACCGCCGCGTCAACCGACTTTCTCAGCGGTACAGGGACAGACACCCTAGGTGGTGATCTTGATGTCGGTACATCTGACATCATCAGCGCATCGAATAACCCTATCGAGTTAGCACCTCACGGTACTGGAGTCGTGACGGTTAAGGGGAACGCGACAGGGGGAAGCGGTCAGATCAAGCTTAACTGTGAGCAGAACTCTCACGGCGTGACGATCAAGGGACCTCCTCACAGCGCGAGCGCTACATACACACTCACTCTACCAAACGATGACGGTGGAACCAATCAGGTACTAAAAAGTGATGGTTCCGGCGTATTGTCATGGACTGATCAGGCAAGTGGGGGAAGCGCTCCAGTAGTCGCGGAGCAGAACTCCACAGCAACATTAAGCAACCCGAGTTCCGGAGTAATTGAGCAGGTTTACACAGTATCAAGCTCAAGCGCTGTGACGTTGACTTTAGCGCTGAGTGCGACAGTAGGCGAAGGTTTTAAATACCAGATTAAACGATTAGGTACAGGTGCAGTTACATTAACCTGCGGTGGTTCTGAATATATTGATCATTCAGGGCAAACATCTTTTGCGATCCCTAACCAGTACGACTCGATCACATTGGTGGCGAATGGGACAAGCCCTGCATCGTGGTTGATTGTGTAGAAAGGTGATAGTATGAGTTACATTCAACGAAGCGCAACGAACGCGAACACCACACCTTTCGATGTAGGTAAAATGAGCGGAAATACAGCTGTTTCAGGGCGTCAGATCTTTGATACTTTTAACGCGCCTTGGCTTTCTGTAAATACATCAACGGGAGTCATTTCAGCAGATACTGCTTTTTTTACAGAGGCTTGTTTTTCACCAAATTCAAACACTTATGGGAATTCAAGAGTAGGTAATTCTACGGGCTCAACACTACACACAGCAGGTCAGATTATGCCGGAGTCGAGCACGTCAAGCGCAGGGGGCTCAGGTAGGGGCGATGATATAGCGTACTATTACAGCGCGTCGCACTACCCTACATGGCTTTACGCAGGGAACACTGCAACGGCCCCTGATACTGATTTAAGCCACATCAAAGTGATGAGGTTATAAAAAATGACTTATATAAAATCAGGATTACCTCAAAAATTAGACGCTCAATTCAATCTATATCACAACGCGAGCGCCACAATCGCGAATGACGAGGCAATCACTTACGCAGATGAAGATACTAGTTTCGGTAAAAGTTTTAGTTTATCAAGATCAGGTGCTCAATTTACATTACCCGTTAACGGCTCAACATATTACCTAGAGGCGAGTATTGTATATTGGCATACAAGTTACCCTACAGTTAATTATAATTATGCGGTCACTTGTTGGTACGATGTAACAAACTCTGCTTATGTAGGCATTCAATCAAATATATGTTCTGGGTTTAATATAAGTGAAGGTCGTTCCGGTAATATTGTAGCAGATGAAACGGCGAAGTTTGCAACATCTGGAGGCGTGTATGAGTTAAGACTTAAAACAACATCAGGGATGTTGACCGCCGTTGATACCCCTTCGGGTTCCGGCTATGGTTATGTAAACGCGCGGTGTTTGATCTGGAGGTTTTAAGATGAGTTATATAAATGGAGCTGTTCCCGCTCCTGCAAAACTATTATTATTAAAAACAAGTAACGGATCGGGTTCATTATCTGTAAGTGATATTATAGATCTAAACACTACTGCTATATATAATAATACAACGGCCACTATAAACTCTAATAATATTGTTTTAGGCGCGGGTAATTATATGATTGATGCGGGTTTAGGAGTTAACAACTCATCAAACCCAATATCAAACTATATTGATTATAATATTACTGTAGATGATGTAGAGCAAGATTCACCTGCTACAAGCACTCAGGATAATAAAGTGGGCGTTGATTCAAGCGTTTGTGCGTTATCGATAGAGAGCGGGACTAAGACGATCAAGATTAAGGTCATAGCGCTCGGGGGGTCATGCAGTGTAGAGGACGATTACTCGTGGATCAGAATACTATCAACATAAAAAGCATAGGCGCGGTGATCATAGCACTCATCACCCTCTACCTGATCGCAGGACCAGAGACCGCAGGGGCGGGAGCGGTACTCGGCGCGATGGGTGCGAGTGTTCAAGAGCGGCGCAAGCGTCAACGAGAACGAGAGCAGGCACATGAAGCGCGAGAGGTTCAAGAGGATCAGGAGCGAGAGACTGAGATCGATCAAGCGCGTAAGATTGCAGAAAAGAGAGCAGAGACATGGTTAGACTCGGACTTTTAAGCACGCTCTTGATCTTGACCCCTACCCCGTCAACAGGTCTCTGGACTACGGTCGAGGGTGAAGTGATCGAGGCACCTTGTCCTAAATTGTTAGAAGATAAGGCTAGACTACCGAAGGGATGCCGCGCCCCCCGCGCGGGAGTCCTGACCTCACGTACTGAGTACGTGAACACTCAAGGCGAGCTTGCATCTCTTAACGCTGAAGTTGAGGCGCTCCAGAGCCAGATCGACACAGAGCGAGAGGCGCGGAGAGCAGCGGAAGCGGACCTCAAGAGTGCGCTCGCGGAATATGAGCTTGGAATCAAGATCTTGAGGAGTACATGCACTTCTGTAGATTGCCCCCAAATCAAACCTGCCGCGATAGGTGGCGCTTTCGCGTTGACGTTATGCGGTGCGGTGTACGCGACACATCAAATCATGAAATGAGCGAGAACATGGATCACGACCAACGACGAGAAGAGCGGGCGAAACTGCTCAAAGAATTAGACAAGAGCAGGGACGCGGCGCGCCCTAGCGATCACGCGAGCGCTGAAGCAGGACAAGAGGCGCTTGACCGCGCGCTTGAGCAGTGGCGAGAGGAGATCATTGAACCGATCGGAGCGGTGACCGAGGGGCCGATCCTTGAGCGTTATATTCAACAGGGTTCAGGATGGACGTGGATCAAGAGCTATCAGAACAGAAAAACCGCGTGGTGTGGACACTTCGCGGCGTACTGTTGGGCGTCTCTACTTCCAAAGATTCGTAAATCAAGCACACCTTCAACTTATCGATTATGGGAATGGGGAAGAGGAACACCGCGACATATTAAAAAGGTAGAGCACGCGCGAGCAGGCGACATCATGATCATCACGACAGCGAGCGGGAAACGATGGGGCGACCATATCACGATCATTGACCGCGTTGAGGATGACCTCTCAGGGGTCTGGACTGTTGAGGGGAACGCATTCGGAGAGACCCCGTCTAGCGAGCGTAAAGAGGGTGTGGTAAGATGCTTTAGACCAGTTGAAAAAATCAAGTTCATTTATCGGCCCTTGGAGGTCGATCTGATGTAGTAGCGAGGGTTTATGAGCGACATACAGTCAACGATCGAGGAGATGACCGATCTCGTCAAGGGGAAATCGGGCGAGTCTCAGGCGTATGAGCTTAACCCTTACTCGACAGAGTACAGCGCGCATCATCAGAGCGGGTTACTCGGTGACCAACATCAGGGAACAATAGGCGCGCTCAGTTACGCGACACTCAGAGCGCTCGCGAGAGTACCTCTGATCTCAGGTATCATTCAGACGCGCGTCTCTCAAGTGGCAGAGTTCGCGAGACCTCAACCAGACCGACACAGCGCGGGTTTTGTGATCCGGTTGAGGGATCAGGCGACAGAGACGACGGACGAGCACCGAGAAGAGATCAAGGCGCTTACTGAGTGGTTGGTGAAATGTGGTGATTCAAGGGTCGTGGGCCACTTAACTTTTGAGGGGTTCCTGCGATCGATCACGCGCGATTCATTGACCCTTGATCAGTGCTGTTTTGAGATCATTCATAAAGGGGGGCGCCCGATCGCGTTCAAGCCCGTGGACGCCACGACGATCAGAGTGAGCGCCCCTTCAGATGACGAGATCAAGCGAGGGCGCAGAGATCCCAAGAAAACAGCATTTGTACAGGTGATAGAGAATCGGATCGTGGCAGAGTTTGACGCGGATCAGATGGCGTTCGGGATCAGGCGCCCACGATCAGAGATCAGCTCTAACGGGTACGGGTATCCAGAGATTGAAGAGGCGGCGCCTACGATCATTGATATGGTGAGGGCGAAGGCATACAACTCAGCGAACTTCACTCACGGCTTACATCTATCAGGGATCTTAGCGATTAAAAGTAAAATGAGCCCTGCACTCTTTCGGGCGTTCCGGCGCGAGTTCTACGCGATGCTTCAGGGGGGGAACGGCGCGAAGAAGACCCCAATCATTCAACTCGATCCAGAGGCGAAGGAGGAGGTTCAGAGCGTGAACATGACCAACAGCAACTCTGACATGGAGTATAGTTCATGGCTCAACTTCTTGATCAAGGAAGTGTGCGCGCTGTACCAGATGGACCCCGCCGAACTTGGGTATGTGTTTGGTAACGAGGGTCAAAGCTCCGCGCTCAATCAAGGGGGGCCTGCACAGCGTATCGAGTACAGTAAAGAGAAGGGCCTAAGACCGCTATTAAGAGCGCTTGAATCGTGGATCAATAGATGGATCATAGGACCGATCGCGCCCCATCTTGAGCTCTCTTTTGTAGGTCTGGATACAGAGAGCGAGTCACAGCGCCTTGATGCGATCTCAAAGAAGGTCAATAGCTACATGACCGTGAACGAGGCGCGCGCAGCGTTTGACCTTGAACCGATTGATAACCCGATCGCTGATATGTTGCTTAATGCGAGTTACATCAACGCGGCTCAAATGGCAGGACAAGAGGGCGCTGAAGACGATCAGGATGATGCTGATCTTTTACCCGTAAATGATAATGATAATGATGACGATGATCTTGAGATCAATGAGGAGTTTTGATGCACTATTTCAGCTATCTTATAACGTTACTCAAAGGCAGAAATCACAAATATGTAAGAAGAGTCCCTTACAGAGACAACAAAGGGCGGCGCAGATATCGTTATTTTTACAGAAACCAGACATTAAGAGGTCAGGGGTTCGGGTCGATCTCTGAGATTGCAGACGGGGCGTCTTATGAGTACATAGGTGACGACGGAGAGAGGGGGCATCTTTCCGTAAAGATTGATAAAAAAACAGGGAGAGCAGTAGCGACTCACGATGAAACGGGAAAAGTACACACTTTCCGCAACGTTGAGCAATTTCAGATATTCATCAGAGAACATCACGCAGAAGAGATTAGCGAGGATAAAAAGCGCTTCTTTGATAGGCTGAGGATGGAGAGGTCAAGGGGAAGTATTAGAACCAAACTCACGGAGAGGCGCGCAGAATTCCTCGGCCTTAGTGTGCCACTATGGGAGGGGAAGGCCCCTCAAGGCATGATTGCAGACATTAACGACTTTTCACACCTGCGTTATAAAATAAGGCTAGAGGACAAGAGGGGGAGACTCTTATCGAAATGGGTTACAGAGGCCACAGCTCAGGAAATTGTAGAGAACGGAAGACAGGCATGGAGAGATGGAAAAGGGGAGAAGAAAAAACGACAGAGAGAAGAGATCCAAGAGCCTCTGACAATATATGATGCAGTACGAGAAAATCACAAAAAACATGCAGATGTATTTGAGTACGATTTTGAGACTTCCCCTCAAATGGTCCACCCTCGCGACCTTGACCCTGACATGTTAGGAGGATCTGTCCGATTATGGGTGCGCCCAAAGGGAACAGATAAATGGCTCAAGCATGGACATGATTCAGGACACTCAATCAGCCCCGCGACTCGTCCTGACGGGGATCATGTGTTTTGGGCGGGAAATGACTTCTTTGGTACAAGGGAACTCACAAGGGCCCTTCGCCACTCTGCTTTCAGAGATGATACGACGATAAAAGACACCGTAGGGGCGGGAGGGTTACCTGTTTGGAAAACGCTTTTTTTACAAGCTGAGGAGCATGGATACGAAGCCGTTTTTGCCTTACCTGACACCAAGATCATGAACGCTACAAGAGGTCGTCGCGAATCTATCTCACTGAGCGCCGGAGTCCCTCCTAACTTTATGGGCCTTAATATTGAAGCTTTTAAATTTAAGATTTCGGAGAAAAAAGGCAAGTATAAAACATTTAGGAACTACACTCTTGAGGGAGACGATACACTTGAGAAGCTTGGTTTTTTTGAGGCTTTAGGGACTGGAAATTGGGGAAATATCATCTTTGGTAATCTGGTGGAGGCTACTCGTGGCATATCTCTGTCTGAGCGGCAAAGATCGATAATATCTCAGTCAGTATCTAGGCTCTCGGTGTGGTGGAGCGGTTTAAACGACCAAGAGAGAGAGGAATTTTATCACACATATCTAGACCCTGAGCTACAGACACAAGGGGTCTTGAGGCACCCCCTCCACGAGAACGCAGACCTTGAAATCCCATCAGGAATGGAAAAGATGAGAAAACGAGGATGGTCTTTTCATGAGTATCAAAAGAAGGCAATTAATTTCGCCATCGACCAGAAGCGCGTTGTGTGGGCGATGGAAATGGGCCTTGGTAAGACGCTCTCAGCACTAGGGGCATATCATCACATGAGGGAGCGAGGAGATATATCAAAAATGTTTATCACTGCCCCTCTTAGTGCTCACGGGAGTTGGATCGAGCATCTGGGAGGTTTAAGCAATGTAAGATATGAAGTATTGAGTGGAGTAAGTAAAAAAAAGAGATTGGAGGCCTACGAACGTTTTAAAAAGGGCGAGATTGATGTGTTAGTCACAAGCCCTGAAGCTATCAGAAAACCGAAAAGTTCAAAAGGTGCAGGGGATTATGAGCACATTGAAGAGTTCCTCAATGAGGATGTGCTATATGTTGCAGATGAGGTTCATAAATTCAAAGGAGGGGAATCAAGTCAAGGGCTCGCGTTTCAGGAACTGAGCCCGAAAGCGGGGGCCTGTATCGGTATGACAGGGACGCCTAAACCGAACAAACCAGAGGATTTCTACTATATCATGAAGCGAGTCAACCCTGACTGGGAGGTAAGCCATGATGAATTTAAGGAGCGCTATTGTCTCAGCGACGAGGAAGGGAACCCTGTCACATTTGACCCGAGCAAGCTTTGGGAGTTCCACGAAATCAATGCAGAACAGCTTTTTATCAGGAGCACTAACGACCCTGACGCTCGATTAAATCTTCCAGACAGAAAAGACCTTAGCCCTGCTTTACAACTCGATGAGACACAGAGAAAATTCATAGAAGGCCTCGCTTTAACAGCAGAGGTTAAAGCGGCGGCTGTTCGCGCGATGAACAAACCAGACGAAGAGAAATCAGGCAATGAGTGGGCTCTTATATCATGGTATGAGCAATCTCTTAACTTGCTAGGTAGCTTAGAAAGCGGCTCTGTGAGCGCAGATGAGATCTCCTCTCAAGAGTTCCTAGAGCTTGCTCAGTTTGAGGCGGCTCCAATGGGACTTAAGCCAATGCTCACAAGAATAGATCAATTGACAACAGATCCAAAATCCGCCGCCCCCTTAACTTGGGAGAGATACGCGAAACTTCAAGGGCATATGGGAGTGTATGAGACGCCTAAGATGCGACTTATCACAGACTCAGTGATTGACCACTTAGAGACACACCCTGAGACGGGGGCTGTTGTCTTTTGCGAGTATGTGCAGGCACTAGAGACGACAAAAGAAGCACTCGTCAGGCGCGGTATTCCACCTGATCAAATAGCTGTGTACTATGGAGCGGTCACGCCGAAAAGAAGACGCGAGATTGAGAGGCAACTAAACGAGGGAGAGATTAAGGTAATTTTGGGTCAAACAAAAGCACTGGAGACGGGGGCAAACTTACAAAAAAGAGCTAATTTTGTAGCTCATTTAAACACTCCCTTTGCACCCGACACGCTTACACAATCCACAGCCCGTGTATATAGACAAGGCCAGAGGAGGCCTACGACGATCTTAAGGCCCACAGGTAGCCCGATTGATGAGATCAAGGATAGACTAGTCACGCGCAAAATCAGCCAAACAGGGCAAGCCACAGGCGCGGTTATGGTAGCCGATGAGGGGGCGATCAGAACAACCGCCGATAAGCGTAAGCAGTCCCTCGACGCAGAAACGATCGCGAGGGTTTTAAATATCCCGCAGCTTGCAAAACTCACTGACAGTGAACCAGACATAGAAACAGTCCCCACCCCTCCACCTTTAGGGACAACACCTGCACGCACGCTGACAGCTAACAGCACAACGGAAGAAATTATAACCCTTCAATACACTACAGCGGCGCAACAGAAAAAGATCAAAAAGGGGGAAGGATGGGCGCAGAGCGCTATCTCCCGCGACAAAAAGACAGGGCAGAACCTCAAAGACTTTTTAAACATGGCAATCTTTAAAGGGAAGCTACACACTGACGAGGCGGGACACGTCACAGGTTCAGACGACACCAAAACAAACTCCTCCTTTTGGGCAGGCGTTTATGTTCAAACCCTCCGAACGCTTATGGAGCAATGATGATCTATTTGTACACACCCGCACCGTCAAGATCTAGAGACCTTGAAAACAGAAAGCGCGCGCTAAAAGAAGCTTTAAAATCAACCACTCCTCTCCCTAAATGGGCCGCGTCTGAAGCCTTAGACCTAAATATAGAAGGACAACTTCACCTTAACTCTTCGCAGTTGAACAGGATAGCACAAGCATTAAAATCGAGAGAAGCAGGAGATCTGATCACTAAAGGCGGGTATCAAGATGTACCTATGAGCAGGCGCAGAGCACAACTTCTCGCAGAGTACGCGGAACGCCTCGCGACGATGCTTGAGAACGCTCCAGATGACAAGGATCTAGCTGAATGGGTACAGAGCAAGATTGACCGCGCGGCTTCTTCGATCCAGAGCGCTTATCATTATCTTGATCAAGAGGATGATCTTGAGAAGGGTGCAGGTCACAGATACACGCACCGTAAACTAGTAGGACGTGATCCAAAGACAGGACGGGCGCGATATCGTTACTATTATCAAGAGCACCACGGAGGAGGGATCACACGCGCGAAACTTGAAGAGGGTAGTGCGTTCAAGCTCACGTTCAAGGGTAGACGTGGACACTTCCATATAGAGAGCGTACAGGGCGATATCGTGACCGTTAAGCATGACGGGCGCGCAAACTCCAAACCTGTACAGATGAGCAAGGCCGAGTTTAGAGCGTTGATCAAGCGCCAACACGGTCAAGCGCTCGCGAGTCACACTGAGAAGCTACGGCGTCAGGTGGACAGGCTCAAGCGCAATCCAACGCGCAAGCGCTCCTCGCTAGGTCTCGCGCTCCATCGACTGAGACAGGCCGCAGAGAAAGCGGGTGTGACGTTACCTGAAGAGTATCAGAGAAAACCTAAGAAGAAGACCCGTGTGAAGCGTCCTAAAACGGCGGTACAGGGTCAGGATAACTTTGATACGATGCCAGAGGTTGAGGATCTAGCGAACAAAAAAACATCTAGGGAGCGATCTCTTGCGCTGAGAGGTTACAAGCCCGAGAATCTGATAGAGATCGCGGCTCATGCATTTTTACAAGACAAGGCAGTAAATGAAGAGGTTGACGCTAAAGTAAGAGAGCTAGAGCGTGAGTATAAGGACTTAGCAAACACGGAGGCGCGTTTAGGGAGCGAAGAAGAACTCGCAAAAGAAGGAGGATTTTATAGGTACCAAGACGCGGAGCAAGCCACGCGGGAAAAGCGCGAAGAAATACAGAATCTACTTCAAGCAAGAATCGATATTTATAACAAAGTTTACAGATCTGTTGTTTTACACTTAAGGGATCAAAAGACAAATTATGTAGAGCGGCGTAAAGCTATACAGAGCCGTATAAAAGAACTCACTGTAAGTGTAGACACTTCCGAGACAATGCCCACAGCACGCGATCAGCTCACATCAACAGCGCAGGAGATCATCACTGAGGCCGATCAAGATCATGATGAGCGTCATGATGAGCACCAGAGCATAGAGCAGTTTGAGCTTGGGGAGCACACGCACACGAGAACGGGCGTGAAGCTGTTCACAGCGAAGCAGAAGGGGCGCACAGACCGAGACGAGTATAGGCGCCGTGTAGAGATCGCGAAGAAGCACAACGGGCGCTATGAGCGGCGATATGTGAAGGGGTTCCTCTTCAAGACCGCTGAAGATGCGCGTAACTTCGCACTTGAGGTTGAAGGAGGTCAGGTAGAGGAGAGCGCGGAGACCGTGACACCTCACGAGGATCACCCGCAGGCTGACAATTTTGAGACTATGGTTGAGGTTGAGAGCGCACCTGTACAGACAACAGACATTAGAACCCCCATATTGAGAGCGGTAGAACAGGCAACACCCGCACATCCTACAGGGTACTCATCAGACACAAGAGGAGCACTCACAATTGGAGGATTTAACGCTGAGGTGTACGGCTATCCAACCAAAAAGGAAGCAGTCGCAGACGCAAGGGCAAAAGGACATAAAGTGGGCGACGTTGTACCCGTGAGTAATCGCTTTTGGACAGGATACGCGATTTCCAGAATAGACCCTACAACAAAAGAGAGAGTGTTTTTTGACAAGACGAGCGCAGAGTCAAAGGCCATAAAAGTACCCCTCGCAGACAAAGCCACACACCAAAAAAGAGGACACTTATTTCATGAGGGTGGCGATATCCGAACGATCCGACGGGTACAGGGCGCCGATAACCTTGAGACGATGCCAGAACCTGATCCATCCCCCGCGCGTCAGGCGTTAACGGAGACCGCTGACGAGATCATGTCATCGAGCACAAGCGCGTTGAATATTGATCAAGCGAACGCTCAGGACACCTTGACCGAGAACCGCACGAGGAATCCAGAGAGCAAGGCCACGGATAAGGGGCTTATTGAGAGCGCGCGTGAGCTTGCGAAGACCTCAGAGCGCGGAGATGAGATCAGAGCCGCAGTGCTCGACCTCATGAACGCTCAGCAGCTCAAGCGTTACAAGCGCGCGACAGGTGAGACAGGACTCCGAGCAGAGGACATGATCGAGAAGCGGAGAGCGGCGCGTGAACGCTTAAGGGGCGCGACTTCAGGCGCAACGGTTCAGGGTGAAGATCGCTTTGATACTATGCCAGAGGTTGAGAAGTACGCGGGGGGTGAGACGAACAAGCAAAGGGTACCGCGTGCCTCGTGGCGCTCTCGCATGGTCTCATATAACAAAGTCGATTCGATCATGGAGGGTAAAACACCCTCTCGCCTACCGTTAAAGACACAGGCTCAGTTTAAGAAAATAGAGAACCTGATAATAGAGCTTGAGCAGATGGAGCAACAGCGCACCAAGAGTGGGCGCCTTAAAGACTGGCAAGGTATCAAAGCGAAGCGTGAGGAGATCTTAAACGCTCGCCGCGTCCTACTTCAAAAATACGCATCTGAGCGAACGCGAACACAGCACAGTGCCTTACAGGATCACACATTCTTATCTTACTACAAGCCCGCAAAGAGCACAGCGACCCCTGAAGACGTAAGAGATAAGCATGGAGACCGTCGCTCAGATCTAAGAACACTTAGGCGCTACTTTGAGACCCATGAGCCAGATCAACAGGGGCAGTTAACCGAAGCCGCAGAAACCCTAGACACGCGATCCACCCAACAAAAGACATTCACGCCAGAGATCCAGACGGCTATTGAGAGCCTTAAATCAAGGCATTTCACAACAAGAGGTAAAAGCTATCCACTTGAGACCTATCTTAAGACGCGCAAAGACGGAGGCATATATAGAACCACGGAGACACCCACAGAACTTGCGGATAAGATAGCTGAAAACCTGCCTGAGAACATCGCGTCAGAAGATTACAATATCTACGACTTCAGAGAGGACACACTAAGAGCGCTAATTGCTAGAGCGATCAATGAGGGAGTAGAGGCGCGTGAGACACCCGCAGAGCTCAAAGACCGTATAGGCTCAGTGATCACACAACGCGCGCAAGATAACGCGGCGAGCCAAAAGGCGCAGATCACAGGAGAAGGACAAAGAAAAGCACTTCGTGAGATGAGACGCAATATCAGCACACTCACAGGAGATGGATATTTTGACGAATACCGAAGAGGAGGAGAGCGTTCTTATATGGGCCTCGGTGCGATTGAGAAGACACTCAATATGTCAGAGAGACTAAACAACTTATATGTAGACGCGATCTTTAGAGAAACACTTCCTCCAGAGCTTGAGCGTTTCAAAATGCCCCTAACTAGATTCAGCTCAAGGGGAGCAGATGAGGTGAGCGGCGCCTTTGCAAATAAATATGAGACGGTAGGAGAGATTAGAGACAACATCTCAACAATCCGAGAGCAGATGAGAGAGACCATCAAAAGCGCTGTTAATCAAACATCAAAAGCTTTAGCGGGGAACCCCTACACATTGAGACTGATCAATCAATCTTATGAGAAAGCAACAGAGAGGCTCAATACAGATAGACAAAAGAACATTGAGAACGCGCGCGCCCTCGCTCAATACACAGATGATCCACAAGCCCACCTTGCAGAGATCCAAGAGCTTGAGCGCCAGAGTGATCAGGCCATAGCGGAGCAGGTGGAGATCAATCGTGAGTTTGCAAATGCATATATCCACGAAGCCTCAGATCTTGTAGAGCGCGCTCTTGAGAGCACAAAGGGTGAAGTGATTGATAGTGTGATGAGTGTTAAGACACCTAAAAACGCAGGACAGTTTACCGCGAAGGAGCAAGGTAAAGCGAACCGCAAGCTTATGGCGAGGATCTTTAACGAGGTATTTGAGCAGGTGAGGCGAGAGATCGGAGATGAGCCGATTGAGCGAGGAGAAAAACACCCGCGCAATATTGCAGACACTGTAAAGAAGCCATCGAAGACACCCGCTCAATTCAGAGAGGACATCAAGCGCGCAGACGAAGATAAGAGGATGCGCGCAAGAGCGAAGCGTGAAGCCAGACGAGCACGACGCACCCAAAAGAGCGCCCTCCACCTGACCAATTACCGATCTGATCTATATCGAACGATCGAGCGTCTAGCTTCATGAGATAACGCTTGAGCCTTGATCCTGATATCCCTTATTCTGATCTCTCACCCCACGATCAAGAGAGGATGAGAGATGATAGGGGATTTTGTATTTAAGCTTAAATATGCACGTTACAATGAAGAGAAACAGAGGCGTGAAACGTGGTCTGAGGCTGTGGATCGGTACTTGGACACGCACCGCGCGTGGTACGGTGACGAGGTTGAGGATCTACTCACAGATGTGAGAGAGGCGCTGATCAATAAACAGATTCTTCCATCCATGCGAGGCTTACAGTTTGGCGGTGATGGGATCTTAAACAAGCAAATGAGACTGTATAACTGCACCTGTAGTTATGCAGACAGGACGCGATTCTTCGCAGAGGCGTTATGGTTGCTCTTATGTGGTTCAGGGGTCGGTTTTAGCGTTCAGCGTCACCACGTCGCGCGATTGCCAGAGGTACGCGAACCAGAGACAGAGAGAGCGTTCACTATTGATGATTCAATAGAAGGTTGGGCGTGCGCTGTAGATGCGCTCGTGAAGGCATATCTAAACGGACACCCTCAACCGATCTTTGATTTTTCAGCGATCCGCGAGAAGGGTTCGCCGTTGAGTGTAGGTGGTGTAGCTCCTGGATTTGAACCTCTAAAAGAGGCGCTTGAAGGGGTCCATGACATCTTAAAAGGCGCGGTAGGTCGGAAGCTAAAACCGATCGAGGTCTTTGACATGACCATGTATCTCGCGGATTCAACGAGGACCGCAGGAACACGAAGGAGCGCGACGATCGCGATCTTCTCACCTGATGATCATGAGATGATGACCGCGAAGACGGGCGAGTGGTATATCACGCACCCGAAGCGAGCACGCGCGAACATCTCAGCGGTCATCACACCAGATACACCTCAAGAGATCTTCAGTAATCTGATCAAGAGTACGCGCGAGTTTGGGGAGCCTGCTTTCCTATTCCTGCCGAGTACAGAGCACGCGGTGAACCCATGTGTTGAGATCATCATGGCCCCGATCCTGATCAGAGACCGTAAAGGGCGCGCGGTGGAGCGCTACACGCTCGATCTACTGGACCCGAAGAGGCGCGAGTATTGGAGAGATCAGGGGTACACGTATCAATCAGGTTGGCAGGCGTGCAACCTGACCACGGTTAACGTGAGCGCGTGTGAGACTTCTGATGATCTTGTAGAGGCGGCGCGTCAAGCTTCGATCCTCGGAACATTACAGGCAGGTTATACAGACACGGGATATTTAGGGAGGATCAGTCAAAAGATCATGGAGAGAGAGGCGCTCTTAGGTGTCTCACTCTGCGGAATCATGGACAAGCCCAAGATCACAAAAAAGGACGACCTTCAGCGCGCATCCATCAGCGCAGTGAAGGCGAACCAAGACACCGCGAACCTGATCAATATCAATAGCGCGTCACGGGTGACCTGTGTAAAACCTGAAGGAACAGCGAGCCTTGTACTTGGTGCATCTAGCGGTATCCATCCGGCGCACAGTAAGAGATATTTGAGGCGTATACAGTGCAATGATCTTGAGCCAGTGTTCCAGCACTTCCGAGCGGTGAACCCTCAAGCGGTAGAGCCGAGCGTATGGGGATCAGATCACTGTGTCATATTCCCGATCGAGGCGCCTGAGAACGCGATCACAAAAGAGGATCTCACAGCGCTTGAACTCTTGGACCACGCGAGGCGCGTTAAACGGTACTATGTGGACTCAGGAACAGCGATTGATCGCCTTGAAGGGGCAACGCACAACGTGAGCTTGACTGTGACTGTGAACGCGAACGAGTGGGAGAGCGTGGAGCGGTACTTGTGGGAGAACCGGCAAGATTTCACGGGCGTCTCTCTTCTCGCGTCATCTGGTGACTATGACTATCAACAAGCGCCCTTACAAGCGGTCTCGCCTGATATGGAAGGGGAACAACAGAGACACGCTTGGGGATTGTGGGAGATGTTAAACAAGACGATGACCCCCGTAGAGTACGATGATCTTGATGAGAGTACAGACAACACCGCGCCCCTTGAGACCGTTGTGTGTGCAGGTGGACAGTGTGAGTTAACATGAACAAAGATCGCTTGAGCGTAGATCGTCCACCCCTCTTCACAGCGCGCAATCGTAGCGCGTGGACAACGGGCGGTGAGGCGTTGAAGCGCTTAGGTGTCACGCGCGCTCTTGGTTACACGTCCAGTTCATTGATCTACACGATGAACAAGGCCGATGATCTTGAGCATCTAACAGCAGATGAAGAGGCGCAACTATCAAACGCGATAGGGCGCTTAAGCGATCTTTGGGCGAGGTGGACGGAACACGAGCGAGAAGAGTTCTATTACACGTTCCTGAACGTAGAGAGACAACCTCTGTTCAAGCGACCGTATGAGGAGCCTGAAATCTATATTCCAGATCACCCGCGCGGTATGGAAGAGATGAAGAGGCGAGGATGGACACCGCACCCTTATCAAGCGCGCGCTGTACAGTTTGCCCTTGAGCGTGCTCGTAGTGTTCTCGCGCTTGAAATGGGCCTAGGTAAAACTCTCATAGGGATCATGACCTATCACCTGCTCAAAGATCGAGGAGATCTCAGGCGCGTGATCATCGCGGCACCTAAGAGCGCTCATGCATCATGGAGAGAGCACCTCGAACTATCTAACGCTCAGATTCATGTACTGACCTCACAAACACCAGACAAGCGAGAGAAGGTCTACACAGCGCTGTATCATGGAGAGATTGAAGGTGTCTTGATCACACCTCAGACGCTCGCGATAGATCGAAACTACTTTAAGAAGCTCATGAGTCTTGAACCTCATTTACTGATCGCTGACGAGGTTCATAAGTTCAAAGCACCTCAAGGGATCAATGGACTGTGTTTTCAAGAGTTGAGTAAATGCGCCTCAAGGGTGATCGGGCTCACTGGTACGCCTAAACCTAACGCCGTTGAAGACTTTTATCATGTGCTTGATCGGGTTAATCCTGATGAGCTTGGAGACATTCAAGAGTTTACATCACGGTACACATACAGGAGACTCGCTCAATTTGACTCGATAAGGGGGCCGCAGTACGAGATGGGCGCTTTAAGAGGGGATATGCTCGGAGAACTCTATGAACGTCTCTCTGATACCCTTTTCACGCGCAATACAAGCGACCCTGACGCCCAACTTGATCTCCCTCCACGTCAAGACCTCGCGCCATACATCGCACCAGATGAGAATCAGAGAGCCTTGATGAAGGCGCTTGTTCACATGCAAGCGGCGCGTGAGCTGAACGCGAGCACTTACTATGAAGCGTTAGAGGGTCATGCAGGCTTTACGGAACAGATCGCGGCAGAAGGTGCACCGAAGACCGCACAGGCGCTAGGGATGAGACTTGAACAGTTAACGATCTCACCTGCGATCTTCAGCGAAACATTCTCTCTCAAGGCGCCAGATTATGAGAGCCCTAAACTGAGATGGATCATCGACACTGTGATGAGTTATCTCTCGGAGGACTCGGCACACGCGGCGGTGATCTTTTGTGAGTACATCATAGGGTTAACCGAAGCTAGAAAAGCACTGATCAGGCGAGGGATCAAGAGCGCTGAGATTGATCTCTATACTGGAGAGAGTTCAGAGACTCAGCGAGCAGAGATGACACAGAGGCTCAACGAAGGTGGATCAAGGGTTCTACTTGGACAGACAAGAGCGCTTGAAACAGGAGCGAACCTCCAACACCGCGCGGCGATGGTCGCGCACCTCTCAACACCGTGGGCGCCTGACACATTGACCCAGAGCACCGCGCGAGTATATAGACAAGGACAGAAGCGCCCTGTGATCGTACTGAGACCTTCAGGATCGAGACTCGAAGAGGCTAAAAATAAAGCGCTCACGAGAAAGATCATGCAGAGCGCGAGTCTTACAGGTTCATTGACAGACGCAGACCGCGCAGTGATTGAGACAAGTGCAGATGAGCGAGTAAGACGCGCCCACTCAAGATTATTAGAGCGTGGAGCGTATGATCTTGATACAATACGGACGCTGATCAACTTAGAGAGGTGAACATGAGCAGGCTCAAACTCAAGGGAAATCATAAAGCGCTCGCGCGTCCTGAGATCCAGTTTCAGATCTGGCAACAGCTCACTCTACAAAAAGGACTGAGAAGGCGTTTCAACGTCCGAGGTGCTCAAGGTGAGGTGATCTTAGATCCTCGCGACACACCCTCTCAAGTGATCACGCTCATCAAGGCGCGCGTAGAGGAGAGCCTGCCACAGTACAGAGGCGAGGTTGATGTGGTCAAAGAGCTTGCAGGGGAAATGAGCACGCTCCACAAGACGCGAATAAACAAACTCATGGACGATATCGAGGATATATTAAAATGACATTCTCTCTACTCAAGGCGCAGGTGCTCTTAAAAGCGGCACAGCACAAGTACACACACCGTAAACTAGTAGGACGTGACCCGAAGACAGGCCGTAAGCGATACCGTTACTATTACGCAGAGCATCACGGAGGCGGGATCACAAGCGCAGAGATTGAGGCAGGAAGCGCGTTTAAACTAACCTTTAAGGGTAGGCGTGGACACTTCCATGTACAGAGCGTTGAGGGCGATACAGTGACCGTTAAACATGACGGGCGCCCTAACTCTAAACCTGTTGAGATGACCAAGGCTGAGTTTAGAGCACTATTAAAGCGCCAACATGAGACGGTAGAGAACAAGAAGCGTGAGAAGGCTCAAGAGAACCGTAGGCGAGGACGTAAGAAGCGTAAGGGGAGCAAGCGAACCAAGCGCAAGACCGCACCTCAGACACAGGCGCCAGAGCAGACTCCACAGGTTCAAGATCGCCCTTCAGCTTTAAGAGATCAAGCGATCAAACGCGATGCTCTGGAAGCGGTTACTCAAGACTCTTTAAATAACCTTGAGACTCAACCTTTCGCGGATCTCTCTGATGTGGGTCAAAAGGCGCTTGATCTTGAAGCGGGGGCCAACGCGCTTGAAACAGAAATGAAAGAGGCCTCTGAAGCGGAGAAGAAACAGATCAGGAAACAGATCAAAAGAGCGCGTAAACTCGCTGATCAGATGTTCCACTATGACAGAGCGCATGAAATGGTGAGAAATACATTGATTCAGAGGGCGAAGGGCGAGCAGGTAGAAATTCCAAGAGGAAATAAAAAGCTACAAAGCGCAATTGATCAAGTTGTCTCTGATTTAAAAGAGCGAGGATCTTCGTGGATGTTTTCAGAGCAGACTCCACAGGTCCAAGACCCAGAACAGGGAGCCGATAACTTTGAGACGATGCCAGAACCTGATCCATCACCTGCACGCGAACAGCTCACCGAGACCGCGCGGGAGGTTGTGCAGAGTAAACCTAAAAGAAAGCCCCGAAAGAAAAAGAGGACTGTTCGTGTAACAGCACTCGCAGAAAAGGCAAGTAAGGAGATCTCAGAGGACATTGGATCTGTGGGGAAGATCCACGCAAATACAGACAGCGAGGGTATAATCCAAAGTGTTGACCGAGGCCAGAGCAACGCTCATTATGAAGCGGCGGGCGCTGTAAAAAGGGCGCTTCTTAACGCTACAGATGGTCTTATCGATTACTATACGATTATAGGTTGGGAGGAGGACTCGCTAAAAAACAGTATTGTTCAAGCGGTGCTAGACGTATATCAACCAAACAAAACGGAAGAACAAGCACAGTTAGAATTAAAGCGCGCGATCGCTGAAAGAGTAATAGAGAGATTACCACGAGGGATTGAGTCACTGAGAGACACGCCCGATTATATGAAGGGCGCCATACGAGGAAAGAACCGACAGATAAAAGAGCGTGTGAAGGTACTTGAGGCGATCGTTGAAGACACAAACAGCGCTTTGGAAGAACTAAAAAAAAAAGGACCCGTTGAGGTAACAGCGCCAGAGCCTACAGCATCAGAGTTAAGTGACGATGATCTGAGGCGTGAACTGTTACGAGCGAGAGCGGCGCTTGATGACCAAGGTACTTTGATCGATGAAGCACGACGAAAGCGCCAACGTATTAGCGATCTACGAAAAAAAGAGAGAGCTCTAGCAGAACGGGTGAACACGTTAGAGAACGAGTCACAGAGACGTACTCCTGAACCTCAAGGGCGAGGTGCAAAGGTTCCCTCTCAAAGTGAGCTTGATCGAGCGATTGAACAGGTGAGAGCACTTGTAGAGCAGAACCCTGCACTGGCTAACCGTCCAGAGGTCGCGGTGCTTCTTGGTTCACCTGACAAGCAAGAGGTAGTCGCAAAAGGGTTACCTGATAGTGAGATGGTGATCACACTAAACGGTAAGACTCAAAACGTAGCTGTTAAATACAAGATCATAGAGGCAGGTGACGCGATCCCTAGTCATGACGCGAGCGCGTTTTTTCAGCGTAAAGACTACCCTTCAGATGTACAAGAGCGTGAATATCACAACGCGAGGAGCGGGGAACAAGAGAAGGTCATCCTTCAGGCAAAGAACCTTAACCCGCTCTTATTGGTCAACACGAACCCTGACGCGATGAATGGCCCTCCGATCCTTGATCAAAACGGTATCGCGTTAGGTGGTAACTCTCGCGTGATGTCTGTACAGAGAGCTTATCTCGCACACCCTGAAAAGGCGCAAGCGTACAAAGATTATCTTAAAAAGAAAGCCTCTACATTCGGACTCTCTCAAAGTGACGTGGATGGGTTCACTTCACCGCTTCTTGTGAGAGAGTATGTCGTTGAGGATCAAGGTAAAGAGAACCTATCAAAGATCGTGAGAGCGATGAACGAGGGACTGACACAAGAGTTTGACCTTCTCGCGGAAGGTAGGAACAACGCCACCAAACTTCTAGGCGATAATAACACGCTGAGATCTTTAAGCGTGGCCCTAAGAGATGCGCCAGATGATACGACGTTAAACACGATGCTCAAAACAAAGGGAGAGCGCTTTGAGCGTGTTAAACGAGCCCTCTTCGCTGACGGGATATTGACAAAGCGCAACGCTTCAAAATACCTCAGTCAAGCAACGGGTACGATGAATGATGTAGGTGTAGCGATGTTAAAATCAACGCTTCTTGGGTATGTTGTGCGCGATGATCGCTTAATGAGAGCGATGAGTCCAACTACAGTAGACACGCTCACAAACGCTTTCGGTAGACTTGCTGTTGTAGGGCTCGATAGAGATCAGGCTGAAGCGTTACAAGATGCTGTATATGTGTACAATCAAGTGACGAATAAGTCTAAGGACACAGGCGGGATCACTACAAAGATGACACCAAAACAGCGAGATGCGAGGGTGAATGAGTCTATGATGAGAGATCAAGGATTCACGTTCAAAGAGGCAAGCGGTGAGGACGTTGCAGACGAGAGCATTAACTTTGAAAAGATCAAAGATCGAGTAAAAGACAACCCTTTAAGCTCTGCATTTCTTAAGATCTTAGCGCTTAACCCCACATCAGGAACATTAAACAGATCGATGAAGGAGTTTGTAACGCTTGTAGACGAAGATCAGGGAGGTACGGACCTTTTCGGATCAGCGACGGTAGATTTTACCACAGCGGCGAAACAGATCGCGTCAAAGCTCGCTAACAAACACGGAGCGCAAGACGGACTCTATAAATCCCTGATCGGTCTCAACCTACTAGATCTCTATAAGGCGCTGAGATGCTAGTATTAGACGCTGAGAGGCGCACTCGTCAGAGTATCATTGATCACTATGAGGCGTTGAGCGTGGAGCTGTTAGGTGTACGCGCTTCAGGTCTCCCTAGGGATCGTGTAGAGGCGCTCGTGCGCTCAGGTCATCTTGACCCTGAACAGTTAACGGGATTTGATGCAGGTACTCTTGATGAGCCTGTAAACCCGATCCTCTTCATTAGATTGATCGGTTCGCCTTATGCACGCGCGAACCCTGAAGAGAGAGCGCAGATGAGGACATGGAGCCTCAACCAGTGGCGTGATCGTCTCACTGGAGTTGATCAGAGGTCAACGCGCCTGATTCCTTCACCAGTGATCAGGATGGATCGAGAGCCGAGCACTTTCGCCCCGTCGATGACACCTCACCCACGCTCGATCCCTGATCATTTCACATCAGCAGAGCGCGCGGGAGTGGTGAGCGCGTTTGAGGTCGCGGGATCATACATCAGAGGTTTAGGTGCGAGGTTCGCAGATGAAGCAAGCGCAGAGATCTTTGAAGAGTGGGACGGTGACCGGCTATTGAGCACGCCAGACCCTGAACGCCGCGCACAGATGCTTGACGTGATCAGAGAAGAGGTTGGGGTCGCGACACTGACCAAAGATCAAGCGCGAGCTGTGGCGCGTAGGATCAGACAGAGATCAGGAGACCTCGCGCGGAACTTTGAGCGCATCGCTGAGACAGAGATCCAAGCAGCGCATAACGAGGGGCAGATCGCACAAGCGGTTGAACTCGATGGAGAGGACGCGAGAGTCGCGCGAATCCCTGAGAGTGGCGCGTGTCAATATTGCATTGACGCTTATATTGATCCAGAGACTCAGCGCCCGTATATTTTCCAAGTGAGCTCGATCATCGAGAACGGAACAAACCAAGGGAGAGCGCGCCGAAATTGGAAGCCTACACTCTATCCTATGCACCCTAACTGCAGATGTGATATAATCCCCGTGAGCCCGTCCCAGACAGTGAGCAGATCGGGACGCTTGGAGGTAGCACAATGAGAATTGATCTGATTAAAGCGGAGAGAGACCCTGATCAGCCTAACACAGCCAAGATCACAGGCGTGATCAGTACTGATGAGGTAGATCTTCAGGGTGAACGGGTACTCCAAAAGGGCCTTGATTTCAGTTACTTTCTCAGAAAAGGCACGTTTAACTATGAGCATCAAGCAGGCGCTCAGAACATGTTGGGCTACCCTACCAAGGTCACTCAGCGTAAAGGGTACACGGAGGTTGAGGGGGTCTTGCTCCTCGACAAGCCCAAGGCGCGTGATATTTTTGAGACCGCTAGTGCTATGAGAAAAGCAGGGGGTCACCGTACTCTAGGCTTCTCTGTAGAAGGTCAGGTACTAGAGCGTGACCCTATGGACCCTAAAATTGTCACGAAAGCTAAGGTGATCAACTGCGCGATCACCTCTAACCCGATCAACCCAGACACGACACTAGAACTCATGAAAAGCGTCAGAGCGCTACTCTCAAAGGGCTCTGTAGGGTATCAGACACCGAGTGACGTAAACGGGCAATCTATCGCGGGTCTCGTACCTCAACAGCTAGAGAGTACGAGTAACGCGACATACAATGCGTTGAATGATGAGCGTTTAAGCGCTATAATACGCAAACTAACTTCACTTTATCCTAATGTTGAATCAGGCGCGCTAGCCCGCGCCGCCGCTGAATTATCAGGAGTAATTAAATGAGAGCAAATGACCTCATTACTATGATGAAGGGCGCGGGAGTATCTGAGGAGGTCGCTGAACAGCGAGCTAACCAGTACCTACGCGACCAAGACGACTCTGAGCGCTTTGAGAAGACGCTCACCGCGCTTGACGGTGTAGCCGAAGCACAGCGCGAGGCTGAGGAAGCTCAGTACGAGCGCATGAGCAAGGCTTTTAATGATGGTCAAGAGACCGTCGCGGAAGCTCTCGCGCCTGCACTTGACACGCTCTTGACTGAGCAACGCGCACAAAACGAGGCGCTTTGTAAAGGTCTTCAAGGCGCGCTTGAACTGATCAAGAGTCTCCAGACCGAGGTCAAAGGCCTCCGTAACGTACAAGTGGACGAGCCTGCTCCTATGGCGAAATCTGTCTCTTATATCCCCGCACCCGCAGAGGTTAACAGCGCCGATACGTCACGAGATGAGCTATTCAAAGCGCTCTCTACGATGACCACGAGCGATCCTAGCCGCGCGAGTGAGATGTTGCAGGCGGCGGCGCTTCTTGAGAGTGGCGCGAACCCTAACGACATCAAGCAACGATTCAACATCTAAGGAGTTTTAATATGCAAGGCATCCCTTCAAGCGCTGAAATGGCGGGTCTTATGGGCTCACTTCAAAAAGGTACTGTAGGCTACCAAACGCCACTCGTACCCGCAGGTGGATCACAGACCGCCGCGAACATCTCACCTCTCGTGCCTCAACAGCTCGCGCAGACCTTGAGCATTGCTACCAGTAGCATGAACGATCTCAAGATCTGGCCTATGCTCGCCAAGGTCCAAGCACAGAATACCGTCGTTGAGTACAACCGTGTACTCTCTCACGGTGGTCAACACTCACCCTTTATCTCAGAAGGTGGAAACGGTATCCTTAACCGTAGCACCTATGAGAAGGTCGCTACTAAGATTCGTTACCTCGCAGAGCGCCGAGAGGTCACTGATCAAGCGTCAATGGTCAATATCATTGGACCAAGCGCAGACGCGATCGCAGAGGAGACCCGACGCGGTACTGAGAGCCTGCTTCAGCGCCTTGAGTTGAACCTGTTCCACGCTGACGAGACCAAGGACTCAAACGCATTTAACGGGATCATCAAGCAGGTCGTTGACGGCGGTAATACTTCAGATCTTCGCGGTAAAGCGCCAACAGCGCTTTATCTCTCTGAGATCTTAGGCCACCTCTACTCTGCGCCTCTTTACGGCATGGTCACTCACATTATGGTGACCCCTCGCATTCTCTCTGAACTGATCAAGCAGACCGTACACCACGGACGCCACGATCAGATTCAAGTGAACTCTGGACAGATCACCTTTGGCGCGTCTAGCCTCTCGATCACTGGCCCTTATGGTCCTGTTCAGGTGGTCTCGGCTCCATTCCTTGAGCGTCATGATCGCATCGCTCCTGCACTCGGCTCAAGCTCAGTGTTTGAGGGTACGCTTGATACTCCTACTGGAACAGGTGCAAACGGTAGTATCACTATTCAAGCACAAGTTAACGCGGCCTCTAAGTTCGTTGCGGCTGATACAGGCGAGTATATCTATCGCGTGGTTGCTGTAGGTGACAACGGTGTGAGCGCTCCTGTAGACACTGGCGCGGTCGATGTAGACGCCGCAGGTAAGCAGGTGACCTTCACAATCCGTGTTGCTGATCACACGAAGGTAAAATACCTCCGCATCTACCGAAGCGCGAAGGACGCCGCTGACGCAAACGGCGCGCTCTTGATTGACGAGGTCGCGGTAAGTGGCCAAGATACTGTAATCACTGACAATAACGTCAATATTCCCGGATCTTCGGACATCTTGTTCCTCAACTTCTCACCTGATTATATGTGCTATTATCAGATGTTGAGCCTCGTTCGTCGTCCTCTCGCGCAGATCTCTACGACCTTTCCGTTCCTGCTCATGATGTTCGGCGCTCCTGCCGTTAAGCTGCCTACGAAAATGTTCGTAGCGCGTAACGCAGGCGTGAACACAAGTGCAGGTCTCGACAGCGTGAGTGATCCTGTATTGCTCGGCCTTCACAACGTCTAAGAGATAAGGACAGAGCCCAATGAGCATCAAAGTTAAACATCCTGTACTCAGAAACATTACGCTCTCACTGGTTGACGGTGAGGTGTACATTGACGAGGACGGTATCTTTGAGAGTGATCTCTCCGATGCTCAGAGGGCGCGGATCTCCGAGCGAGGATGGGAGATCATCAGCGAAGAGGCGCCAAAGCCAAAGCGCAGGCGCACAGCGCGAAAAAAGACCGCTAAAAGCGATCAAGAAGGGTAAGGTTTCTTCCTTATGGCTACGATTCAAGAGCGCGGATATGACACAACGTATCTCAAAAACACTTATCTTTTAGGTGTAGATTTAACTCTTGATGATGGTAGCGCTTACCCTGACACAATTTTTACAACGTCTATTGAGCAAGCGAGTCGCGCGGTGAGCGATGAATTAGGTCTGGTCTTTGACCCTCAGACCTTCTCAGAGCGCCACGATAAAGAACCTGATGCTTCCCCTTCATGGTTCCCGATTCGCTCCAGATATAGACCGTTGATCAGCGTTGAGAGTCTGAACATCATTTACGGTCAAAGCTCAACACGCGCTGAACTGCCCCCTAAATGGGCGCAGATCACTGAGCCTATGGCGGGACAGGTTCACATCATCCCGACCACTGAGGGCGCTTCTAGCTACATGATCGCGGGCGGTATGCCTGTGGTCCTCGGTCTGGGAGGGCTACACGCTCAATATTACATACCCGCATATTTTGAGATGGACTATCTCGCTGGATTCCCATACTACACAGGGACCGCGACGGTTTTACAAGGTCAGACCTCTGTAGAGGTACCTACTCCTCAAAAGTTCGTTGATCGGTATGATATCAAATGCACAGGCGCCACAATCAGCGCTAAGAGGCACGATAAATTTACGCTCAACCTGAGCGCGCCCGCCGCCGTTGACACCGATCTATCATGGGTCATTGACACGCTACCCGCTGACATAGCGCGCGCGGTCATGCTCAAAAGTTCACTGCTCGCTTTAGATGTAGCGGGTGACCTGATCGCGGGAGCAGGTCTCGCGATGGTCTCAACTTCAATGGACGGGCTCTCACAGAACATTAACACCACAGCGAGCGCCACAAACTCAGGATATGGGGCGCGTGTGCTCCAGTTCACTAAAGAGTACAAGGAACTACTCGCGACACTCAAGGCCACCTATCGCGCGATGAATATCATGGCGCTGTGAGGTGAAACCATGATCCTAGGCTCTCGTATACCGCCAAAGCTCAACCCGCGCGCTGATTTCAAACCTGAACAGTTTCGTAAGGTCATCATCTCACACGGGATGAACTGCACATGGGAACAGGCGGCAGAGTGTCCATGTAGTCAGACAAGCGCGAGTCATGGATTCAGCCTCACAGGATCATCAGGGAGCGCGGAACAAGCGCGTGTTGACTGTCCAGTGTGCCACGGTAAAGGGTATCTATATCACAGTTCACAGACGATCAAGGCAGTGGTCACGGGCGCGCGAAAAGAGGAGCAGAGATTTGGGCCTCTTGGCGCGACTGAGTATGGAAAAGGGAACATCGGCCTCACGCTCTTACCTGAACACCTGCCGATGATGGGGGATCGCTTCACGATCACAGATAGCGCGATCGTATATCGTGAGACGCTGATCAGAGGAGCGGGACCAACAGACACGCCTAGATACAAGATCGCGACACGCGCTCATGATCTCGCAGGAGGCGCGGTGTCTTTTGGCGTGCGTCACTTGATCCCTGCTGACGTTCAAGGGGTCGTTGACGCAAACGGCGCGCTCACTGAAGGTGTAGATTTTACAGTGGTGAATGGGTCTATCCAGTGGATCAACGCACCCGCTCAAGGTCTACGATTCAGTCTCACATACTACGCTCACCCTGTGTACATCGTCATGAATCACCCTCACGCGATCAGAGATACATATATCAATCGCAAGGCGCCTGCGCCGTATCATCAAGAGTTGCCTGTCTATGCAGAGGCACAGCTTGAGTTTTACGGGGCTCCAGAGGGCTCGACATGATTGATCTGAGAGAGTACGGGCTCGATGAAAAGAGTAGGGAAGCGCGCGCCAAACGCTTCGCGGTAGCGATCGCGGCGGCGTGGAAGGCCACAGCTCACGAAGCGGGAGATGATCTCGGATCAGTGCTCCGTGACTACAAGCGCGGAATCGTGATCACTCAAGCGACCTCTAACATGGTCATCGTCACGCTCCAAGGGATTGTTCCGAATCTCCTTGAACAAGGCCAACCTCCCCATGACATGAGAGATTATCTCTTGCGTACTGTGAGAGTGGGCGCGTCACCGATCAGGCGAGATAAAAAGGGGCGCCCTTATCGCTTCATCATGTTCAGGCGAAAGGTTGCAGAGATCAGGCGCATGGGTATGAAAGGCGCGTATGACGGGGCGAAGAGTCTTGAGGCGACCATGAGCGGATCTGGTGGACGTTTATTGTACGGTTCACGTATGCCGAGCGGAAGAGCGAAACACTATATCAGCAGAGGGGGCGTGAGATCTGTATCAGACGCGCTCTCAGGTATGGTGAAGCTCGTAGGGGTCACGACCGCAGAAGGCGCACAGCGCGGAGGTACAAACACCACCTACGCGACATGGAGAACGGTCTCTTACAAGCGCCCTGAAGCATGGCAACACTCAGGACGCCCCGCGCTGAATCTCGCGCATCAGGTGATCGATAACATTAATCAGATCGCGGAGGATGCAGGGATATGATCCACCATCACCTGACAACGGCGCTGAGAACATCACTCGCATACTACCTCGATCAAGCGAATCAACAAGCGCTCCTCGATCACCTGTACAACACCGCGCACGATGACGCGACATTGATCAAGATCCTTCAAGAGTTACGCGAGAAGGCGCCTAAAATCATACCGCACGCGACCGCAGGCGCTCAAGCGCTCCCGCTCGTTGTATGTCAACAGATGAGCCGTACTGTGGTACATAGACCGCTTGGAGGATCAGCGCTCGGAGTCGAGCAAACGATCTCAACCCAGAGCGCGCGAATCGAGGTCATGACCGCAGGCGCGGAGACTGCGGAGGTACTCTCACAGATCGTGATTACCGCACTTCACGCGCTCAGGAAAGATTTTATCGCTAACGGATATCTCACATTTCAGTTTGAGAATATCGCTGAACTTGCACCTCAGGAGCTTTTAGCAGCTGAAGAGTTAGGGGTATTTGTTCGGCGCATGAACATGACCGCGATGATGCACGACAGCGCAGGCGCTGATCTCTTCACCCCTGATCAGATCGTAGGTACACTGAGCCTAGGTCTATCACCTCAAGGTCGCGTGACACCTCTTTAAATATCGGCTATAATAGCCCCCTAACCGAGACAGAAGGAGCGCTGAAATGCCTAGTATTCTCAATTCTTCAGGGTTTCCCCGCACAGCGCGCCCCGCGATTTATACGCGGATTGATGCGAGCGCACTAGCAGGTGGAGACGTAGCCAGTGGAAATATCGCGATCGTTGGTGATTTTCCAAGTTTTCAAACATCTACCCCTACACTGTTCAGCTCACGACGTGCCTTGAGCGCGTATGATGCGAGTGATCTTGATCTTGAGTTGATCTCTCAACTGGCATTCAGTCCGAGCGACGATCCCGCGACAAGCGGTGGTGCGTCAAGCGTGCGGATGGTAAACGCGCGAGAGAACTCCGCTCAAGCGTCAATGACCATCGGACCCCTCTCTCTAAAGAGTCGGATCTGGGGCCAGAAGGGGAACCGATTACAGGGAACTTTGACCCTCGTTAACACTACATACACTCTCGCGCTGTCTCGTAACGGGCTCACTGAGTCTTTTAATGTAGATAATGAGAACCTGTTCAGCGTGACAAACGGAGACGCTAACAACGCGCTCACGGTCAAGATTGAGGGCGGTGTACTCACACTCATACGCGATGGAGCAACGCTCCTCACAGCGACCACAGCAGAGGCGCCAGACCTCGCGAGCGCTGTACAGCTCATGAACGCTGTAGCAGATGTCACCGCGACACTCATTGAGCCTCGTCAGATCGCGCTTGATAAGGTTGACTCGATCGATCAAAACATCGCCGCGACCGCGACTTATCAATTCACCGCGCCGAGTTTCTTGATCCTTGAGGCGCTCTCTTCAAGCGCGCTTGTCTCAAGCGTGACCATCGATACAAACGCAGGCGCCACCACGCTCGCTACAGGTTCATTCTCTGCCTCTGGTGGTGGGATGGGTAACGGGTTTGTGTATCAAAACGCGCTCGCGAGCCTTGAAAATCAGAACGTTCAAATCGTTGTACTCTTCACTGAAGACGCGACATCTCAGAGCTTCTTACCTGCACACCTAACAGCGAGCGCGATCGCAGGATATGAGCGTCAAGCTTACTGCGCGATCGCTTCTACAGAGAGCCTCGTCAATGTTAAGACGCGCGCTGTGAGTCTTAATAACGCAGGGATCGCGCTCGCGTCACAGAGCATTAAACTGATCACACCGCGAGGTAAAACCGAGACCAAGAGCGCGAAATATACCGCGCTCATGTTGGCGGCGATGCAAGCGGGATCAGATACAGGCGAACCGCTGACACGTAAGCGCCCACGGATCATCGAGACTTCTCAGACATGGGACAGCTACGCAGATATTGAGCAAGCGCTTAAGAGCGGTACACTCATGATCAGTACCGATAATCTAGGGCCACGGGTCGAGCGCTCGATCACGACCTATCTCACCGACAACAATCCTGTATACTGCGAGATCAGCGCGTATGAGAGCATCTTGGTCTCTCTTCGCTCGCTTCGTTCTTCTCTCGCTGATCAGATCGGTAAACCTACACGCGCGAGTCAGGTTCCATTGATCACTTCCCGCGTACAGAGCTCTCTTACTGCTCAGGTACGAGATGGGGTGATCAAAGCCTTTCAAAATATCCAGTTAGAAGACCTCGGTGACCAGATCGCGATCAGTTACGAAGTCGCGCCCGTTGAGCCCCTCAACTTTATCACGATCACCGCCGTCGCGGTACGCATCACAGCATAAGGAGCCTAAATCATGCCTGCATATAGAGGAATAAGTGGCGCGAGCTGTAAAGTATTTTTAAGTTCGACAGGTCAGGAGATCGGGTGGGCTACAGGTGTCAACGTCTCTGAGAATATCCAGACTCAGCGCGTGGACGTGATCGGAGAGATTGACTCTCAAGAGATCATCCCTGTACGCCGCACCGCTACCATGAGCGTTGATGCGATCCGTATCTCTCGACAAGCGATGGAGGACAACGGCGCTTGGCAGAAGGGGAGCACGAGCGATATCCTCGACGCGGGTGGTATTGACATGAGCGTGATCGATCAAAACTCAGGTGACACGCTCCTGACCCTTGAAGGGTGCCGACCCACTACGAGAAACTTTCGACTGGACTCTTCAAGCTTATTCAGCGAGAATCTGAGCTTTGAAGTGAGAAAAATCGTCTATCCGAACGAGTGAGTGAATCATGAGCTTATCTGAGATCAGAGAGCGCGCAGAAGCGCGACCCCAAAACACACCTTCTCCAGAGATCACCGATCAGGAGAAGGTGCTTCATATCTCATTTGAGCTACAAGATCGTGAACTCAACGCAACGGTCACCACGCGAATCTTGACTCTTGAGCAGAGCTTGAAGCGAGACCGCGCGCTTGTACAGTTATCGGCGCCTGAGAAATATGATGATCTCCCCGCGATGGTCAAGCTCAGGATCTACGCGCTCGCGACATGCGCTCAAGCGCTCTTAGACCCTCCTGAATGGTTAGACGAATGGATCGGTAGATATGACCCGCTCTTGTTCGCTGTATTTGAGGAGGTGAGCGTCCATGAGCGCGCGTTCTTTCGATCAGACATGGGAGAGGGCGAAGATCAAGAGGACACGCCAAGGATCAAAATACAGAGCTTCTCAGCTCCCTAGACTTGACCCCTGCGCTCTTGACCCTAACCGATCAAATCTCCATCCCGCGCTTCTCTTAGAGCGTGACCTCTTAACGCTTGAAGATCAGGCGTTTCAGGATCTAGCCCCTGCACATGCTCAGAAGCTCCATGATAACCAACCTGCTCAAACAGGAATTGACTGGATCGATGAGCTTGAGCGTAGACTCTATAAGGAGGGCTGATCATGGCCCAAGAGACTGAAATCAAAGTCAGAATTGACGATAACGAGGCGCTTCAGGCGCTCCGTGAAATGGCGTCGTTGGTCGGTCAAATCTCAGACGGTCTCGGTGGTCTTAAAATGTCACCTGACGCCGTACCGAGCGCGCCGAGTACGCCAAGTGGACGCAAGACCCGCGCAGAGCGACAGAGTGAAGAGTTCTGGAGAACCTTCAGGAAAGAGCAACGAGAAGCGGATAGGGTAAGAGAGCAAAGGATAGGAACCTTTAAATCTGAGGGGTCTGCTGCATTTAATAGTATGACGAGCCCTCAGAGTATGAGTTCTCTCACTAATCGTATGGGCGAAACGATATCGAATATAGGGAGAGCTGTAGGAGGGGCACTTGGTATGGGGGGCGAGTTCGCAGGGGAAGTCATGAAGGGGTATGCGCGATCTATCGCGGCGCGTGAGGCTCGCCTCGGTGAAATTATCAACCTCGAAGGTCTTGAAACCGAGATGACGGGGGTTCTTGATACCAATGACGCTAAAAAGTTCGGTGAGAGTAGGGCAGAAGCGCTTGAGAAGTTCGGAATGGACCCGACACAGACGCGCCAGTTCATGCTAGGGATCGCAGGCGTGGCAGGACTACGAACGACAGAGGGAGATCTCTCACCAGAGCGTCTCGCACGTCTCGCAGGGGCAGAGAGAACGGGAGTAGGAGCGCAGAGCATCGCGAGTCTTGCAGGCGCGTTGAGTCAGAACATCGGGCAGAGCGTAGGAACCGCGCTTGATACCTCTCTCGGCTTGCGAAATCTCGCGGAAAAAGACCTAGATTTGCGAGGTGCAGGAGTGGAACGATTCCTTGGACAGCTCGGAGGATTCGTTGAAGGTCTCACCGCGCGAGGGATCAGAGCACAGCCTCAAGCAACCGCGAATGCTCTCGCAGGGATCAGAACAGTTACAGGGCAAAGAGGACAACGCCCCATGCAGATCATGAACGCACTCTCAGGAGTGGGTCAAGGTGCTTTTAGTCAGATCTCCGCTCCCCTTCAAGAGATCGCGCAGATGTCAGTATTTGCCGACATTATGAGTCGATCAGGCGATCTTTTGGGAGCAATGCAAGAGGCTGAAGCGCTACAGGCAGACCCTAGCGCTATTCCCCAGATTATCTCTCAGACATTAGGAGGGGGGCGTGTCTCGCAGGCGGCGATCGGGGCGATTTCAGGGATAGGTACACGAGACGCAGGAAAACTCGTCGGGGGGATAAGCGGAACAGCGTCTACAGGAGACCGTCTCTCCCCTGAACAGATCAGCGCAAATTTACAGCTTTCAAAAGCCCAAGCGGAGCAAACTGGAAAAACGATCAGATCTCTGAGAGATGATCCATCAGATACGGCGACCTTTAAACAGATCATCAAAGTGAGCGGTGAAATGGAGCGCTCAACCCTGAAAATGACTGAGAATGTCGATTTATTGACAAAGGTTACAGATCTACAAGTAAAGCTCTCTCAAACGACGACCGACGCGGTGAACGGAGTCGCTAAAGTCATTGATAAAATCATAGATCTGATCCCATAATGAATATTAAATTATACACTGACAAAGAGACCTTTGATATCACGGAATATTGTACCTCTGTACAAGTCCAGATCGGGCTTTATGCGCCCTATCAAAACGCCTCTGTAGATGTAAAAATCCCCCTTGAGTTGATCCGTGACGCGCTCCCGCACTATGAAGACACCGCTACGATTGATATCGATACATGGATGGTGATCTCTGATCATATTGAATACGAGGGAGTGCAGCGCGCGATCTTCCTCGGACGTATGACCGCGATCAGCTACGGCGTTGAGGCGCTGACCGAGAAGGAGAGCGCAGGGATCATCTCAACGCCCTTGATCTCGATCACCGCGCAGAGCTTTATCGCGCCACTGGTAGAGAGTCAGCTGTACCTATCAGCGAAACAGCACCTAAAAGGCCATATTTACGAGGTTAACAGTTATGGAAGACTGCTCAAGAACGCGATATCAAGCGCCTTCAGTAATAAACGCAACGTAGGCAGAGTACTGCACACGCTCTATAACACGCTCTCTAAACCGTATCGACTCCCTGACACCCTCGCGGGGGGTAGGTCTCTGGACGCGGTCCCTGTGATCTTCTCACGAAAGAGAGCGGATCAATTCGCCCCTCAAAGATCAGAGCTCTATCGTCATGTGTTCGGGTTAGCGCTCAACGCTTCACATGTTCGGCCTACAGGCGCGCCGTGGTCAGCGCTCACAGCGCTCTTTGACGCCGATCCGAGTATCATTGAAATGTTCCCCTCACTTGAGCCTAGTAGTTCTAAAGGAGACATCTCAAAAGCGCTCGGATCAACACCTGTGATCATGTATCGCCTTAAACCGTTTATTTTTAATCGTCCGAGAGGGCAGGACGTGGACCCTGACTCGTCACAGGTCCAAGAGCACGCGCGCAACGTCAAGACCCTGATCTCTTCAAGCGAGATCATCAGGGTAGGGTACAGCGTCAAGAGCGCAGATCGGATCAATGGTGTCTATGTAGACACACCGCTCAACGCCTCACGGGGCGTTGACCCGTTCGGGATACTAGGACGCCCTACGATTGACCGTGAGGACGTTTCAAAGTCAGGTTTAAGGCTCTACAGGGGTCAATGGCCCTTCTTCCCTGTAGGGCGCAATACTAAGCCTCAATCTCTCACTAATGAACTACAGTACATTATCGGCCTCATTGATCAGATCGCTAGAGATCAACACAGGTATGTCAACGGTACAGCGACAACGCGCCAGAGGCTCGATATTAACGCGGGTCAATGGATCAAGCTTGAGATCACAGGACCGCGCACTCACGAGTATCTGATCTGTTATGTTGAGACCATAACTCACTCGACGTTTATGAACCCTAACAGCATCACAGAGAAGCGCTCCTCGATCTCATTCACGCGCGGATTCTACCAAACAGGAGAGCCGAAAAATGACCACTAAACTTTTTATCAATCGATCGCGCGTCTATCTCAAAGTGATGCAGGTGATTGATCGCTATATCGTCAACGGTACGCCTGAATGTGATCTAGTGGATGGATCAGGCGTCGTGTATTCAGGGTGTACGATTATCTCTCTTGGAGGCGCTGATACAGATCGCATGAGCACGCCCCCGATCGATGCAGAGGTCCTGACGTGTACACAAGGAGCGGGCGCGCCGTACATCATCGGGGTACTTGCTGAGAATCAGAGTTATGTTGAAGAGATCACGCTTGATAACGCGGGCGAGTACCCGCTCAATCAGATCGGGATCGATCACAGCGAGTTGAAAAGTAAGGGCGCGCGGATCGTCGCAGGGGATGAGAGCTTGTATCTGACCCCTAAAACGCGCATACAAGGAACTCTTGAGATTAGTTCAGGCGCGACACCTGAGCAGCATCTCGCGATCGCAGAGCCTACCATCGACACCCTGACACAGTATCAAGCGCGGATCATAGAGCTGACAACAGCTGTACAGAGTCTCCAGACTGCGCTCTCGGACATGAAAGATGCGCTAGTCCTTGATATTCCCGCAGGTACACCCTCGCTTTTAGGTGATGTAATAATGCCGAGTGATCCAATATCGCCAACACCCGCGCCTAATGATACAATATCCTCAGATCTAGCAACCATAGAGAGGTGATGATATGTCTGTCAATTCAGGGGTCAGTCTCTCCGGCGCCTTTGCGAGCCTCGCGAGGATCAATACACGTTACCTGATCGAATGGCACCGCTCAGGTGTACTCTATCGATCAATGGCTTTACCTCTTCCACCGAGCGCGCTGACGATCGAGCAAGGCGCGCCTAGTCAGGTGATTTACACGTTAGGTGATAACCCGATTAGAGAGATCGGGCGATATAAGAGCAGGTCTATTGAGCTGTCAGGAAGCGCGGGATATGACGCGCGCCCTTCATTGACTGCTAAAGGTGAAGTGATCAGCGCGTTCGGTCCTGCGATCTTGATCGCGTTTAGAGAGTTTCTAGAGGACTATCAGAGAACAGCATCAGAAGAGGGACCTGATACGATTAAAAAGAAGAAGCGCGTGAACCTTCATCAGCTCATATTCAGAGCGCTTGATGAGGAGATACATTTAAAAGTAGAGGTGGACGCGCTCACGATTCAGCGATCCGCAGACGGTGACAACCTCGCGCCCGCGTGGACCTTACAACTGAGCGCGTATGATAGCGCAGATGAGCCTCCAAAAGACGCGAACCTCTTTGATATTGAGGGTGCCTTGAGTGGGGTCACGAACGCGATACAAAGCGCGGCGAACGTAACAGCCGCGATACAACTCCAGATGGAAGGAACGAACGCTTATCTGAGACGGTCTCTTGAACCGCTCCTCTTATCGCTAGATCAACTGACCAACGCGGCACGCGGAACCGTGGAAGCGATCACAGAGATCGCAGATATACCCAATGACATCATACGTCAGATGAGTAAGACGTTCGGGCGCATCGGAGCATTAATCAGAAGCGTGATGGATGAGGCGGTCAGTTACGACGATGAGATGAGCGCTGAGTGGGATCTATTACTCACGGCTCTTGGACTCGCTGAAGAAGGACAGATACAGGCAGACAGTACCGCGACAACTGCGCCGTATCTACTCTCTGATCTCGCGCGCGCGATCGACCCTCCACTCCTACCAAACATTCAACAGACACAGTTCGCACCGCGTCCACCTCGTGAGCAGGTGACCACCTACCGTCTCAGGCTCGGTGAGAATCTACAGGTACTCGCACAGCGCCTCTTTAGAGCGCCTGAGAGATACCCTGAACTTCAAACTCTAAATGGATGGTTAAGCGATCGACATAATCAGAGAGGGTTACCCGCGCGAGAGGGTGACTTGATCCTGATCCCTGCGATTGCGCCACAGCCCACGAACCCTACGCGCAACCAGAGATCTCCCTACGGTCAAGATCTGATGATCGATCCTAAAACGGGTGACCTTGAGATGAAAGGTCGTGATTTTACACTGATCAGAGGATCACGAAACATCGAACAGGCCGCGCGTCATCGTCTCACGACTACGCAGAGCGAGACACCGGTCCTCGATGGGTACGGACTCCCTCAGAGGATCGGGGAACGGGTCACGATAGAGAGCGCGGGATATCTCAGCGCGCATATCCGAGAGCAGCTCACACATGATCCGCGACTTGAGAGCGTGAATGTGATAGAATTACAGGATAAGGGTGACCATCTCAGCGCCTCTGTCGAGTTTAGAGCGATCGCAGGCGCGATTTTTAGTGAGAGGATATCGATCTAATGGCCTATGTACCCAGAGAACGAGATGAACTTGCTCGAATCTTTCTAGGTTCCCTGATCACTCGATCAGAGCTAGACGACACAGCTCAAGGGAGCGTGATCGATGTCATCGCTCAGAGTCAAGCCGCCCTCGCGTCATCTACCGAGCGCCGGATCAAGGGTGTTCGTGATGCTTTCGATTTCCGTAACGCTTCAGGCGCCGAATTGGATGAGCGTTTAGGTGAGTTTCCTCCGAACACGATCACGCGCTTACCCGCGACCACAGCCACAGGAACCATCACTGTCACTCTCACCGCGCAAGCGTCAGATCTGGAGATCTCACAAGGCGCGAGTTTTAGCGCGTCGAGTGATCCTGATGTTCTCTATTCAGTGATCACCGCGACCACGATCAGCGCGGGTGTTATCTCGAAAGATCTCACAGTAGAGGCGAGCGAAGACGGGCGAGCGGGAAACATTGGAGCGGAGAAGATTGACACGGTCATTGACGCCCCTGTACAGCTCACGAGCGTGACTAACAGCGCCGCGATCACGAACGGTCAAGAGGAGGAGAGCGATAGTGAGCTTAAACGGCGCGCGCTCCTCTACCTGCAAAGTCTCGCCAGATCACAGCCCCCCGCGCTTGAGTTCGCCGCGCTGAACTACTCAGGAACCGAGCGGATCACGCTCGCGAGCCTCTATGAAGATCCTAGTGTTGCGGGTATGAGTTATCTGTATGTTGATGATGGATCAGGTACACTCGGAACACGCACCACTACAGGTCACAGGTACACAGGCACAGCGACCGCGCAAGGCCCGACGGTGATCTATCATGATGGGCCTGCGGTGAACACGCTCACGATCTCTTATGTTGACCCCTCAACGAGCCTCACGCGCACAGTGAGCCCACTCAAATATGTAAGTATTCCAGAGCGCGGAGTGATTTATTTAGACGCTGACGCGATCCCTGATACAGCGGTCTGGACTCTTGGCGCTTATGAAGTTTTCACGGGTCCTATTGCAGAGATACAGAGAACCATTGAAGGCGACCCCGCGCGCCCTAACGAGTACGCAGGATGGAGGGCGGCAGGTACTCGCGTGAGGGTCTATCCTCCAAGTATCGCGCCCCTGAACGCTGATATTCACCTGACCCCAGAGAACGGTTTTGAGCTAAACACACTCAGTCAGAGTGTGGAGGCTCGATTGATCGATGAGTTGAGCGTGTATCGCATCGGTGAACCTTTATTCACTGCACGACTCACAGAGATTATCATGAGAGTTGAAGGAGTCCGAAATATAGCGCTCTATGTTTACCAAACAGGAGACGACGCGACCCCTCAAGATCTTGAAGATTTATATCCTCAGTCAAATAGCGTTGTGCGCCTCGGTACGTTGCAAATTATCCCTTCACCAGAGGAGACCTGATCGATGGACAGAGTAAAGTTTGAAGCGCTTGAGCGCGCAGATCTTGAGGACGTTAAAGCGCTCACAGATCTAGCCTACGAATATGACCAGAGAGCACTAGGCGCGCTCCTCGGTGCATCTGATCTGAGCACCTATGATGGAGGACTGTTAAGCGGTCCAGAGGTCACTTATGATCATGTCAATCATCAAGTCACACTCTCATCATTCACGTTCGTTGAGTTTACCGCAGGCGGCGCCCCTGTAGATAGTAATGGTAACAGTCTCTCACCAGAGGCGAGGGTGATCAGGTTTGATAGCTCTGTATCAGGACATAACAATCACCCTGTAGATGTGAGCACTGCGCGTACAGCCGGCACAACCTACACGCTCTATGCTCGATCTGTTCAGGTGGCGAGTGATACAAGCGCGCGCAGGCGATGGGATGTTAGCTCACAATCAGAGGTCAGTTATTCTCCTACTACTCGATTCAGAGAGCGTGTAGATTTCGCTGTAGGTACATCAAGACCTACAGAGAGCACGACCGCAGGTGATGGACAATGGGCGCCTCTGTTGACGTACTCTGTGAGCAGTGCAAACGCGCTCACATATACTGCGATCAGTGTATTTGATAATATTGACGCTCAAACGGTTCAGGTTTTAGATTCAACGGTCTCTTTAAACGCTCTTAAAACAAGTCTCTTTTTACACCAAGGCACAGGAGGTACAGAGAGCTTTAGTTGGGGCGTGCTTGGGATGCTGAGCACGATCAAGTATATTATCCACAAAATGAAGAATAACGGCACTCATGACACGTTATATTCAGGGGCTGACGTGCCTTGGTATTCAGCCCCTAATATTTCACTGAATGAGGCAAAACTCAGGATTGAACAACTAGAGACAAATACATCGGCCTTGAGTCAAGTTACGTCTCCCGTTGTATGTATTGCGACTGAAACAATCAGGCTTCAACGAACCGCCACAGGTGGTAACCATGACTTTATCGTAACGTCAACTTATGGTCACGGTGTCAGCGCGGTGAGAGCATCTACTACACGGTCTAATCGCGTATGTGTTGAACTCTCATCCTCTCTGCTCCTCCAACCTTGGCATATCTCCCATGTTTCATGTACTCAACACATGGTGAGAACAAGTCAGGGAAACAATAACTATGATTATAATCGCGCGGTGTTCCTACCTGATCTCAGTCACTCAAACTCTTCCCTAACTCAAACATATTTGAATGATGCAAACGCCTACCATTTAGATGATTATTCTACGACGAGCGGGCGAGGGGTAAACATTGAAGTTTTACCTCTCCATGTAGCCAGTGAGGAGAGCATTAATGATCAACAGGGTGGAGTCAACACCGTAGGGAGTGACACTACAAACGATAATCTTTTCATTGATTTTAGTATCGCGATCTATGCAATCCATCAATCACAGGTGACCTCATGACGATTACAGCTCACGCGGGATGGACCCTCAACCCTGTATCTACTCCCAACGCGACGATCACGCACAGTTTACCGCTCGCGTCTCAGACCTATAACGTGTTTGGTGGCGCTGTAGACTCTGCGAGCCCTAGCGCGAGTTTCACATTTGCTTGGTCAATCCTATTACCAAGAACAGGTCAAACCGCGAGTCTATCAAGCTCGACAGCACAGAATCCAACGCTCCAGAACGTGAATGATATCTGGGGTGATCTGAGACTGTTTCTCGTAGCCACGAACCCCGCCACGGGTGAGACTTCTGTCACAGATCCAAAGATCGCGCCCGCGAGCGCCTTTTGTACGCTCCAGATCGAGAGCGCGGCGCGTTCTCTGCGTCTCCCTGCGATCGGCTCAAGAGATTGGTATACAGCGCTAGACACGATCACCCACACTCTCGACACGCTTACGATCAATAACGGGATCACGTCAGCGACCGTTAACGGTGCGGGTGAGTTGATCATCACACTCAGTGATGGAAACACGATCAACGCGGGAGTGGTAAAGGGTGCCGATGGAACGAACGGGGCCAACGGAACGAACGGAACGAACGGCGCGACAGGTCCACAAGGTCCCGCAGGACCATCACAGAGGATCTTGACCTACACAGCGCATGTCACGCACTGGTATGATTTAGATAGTACCACATTACAGGCAGGGTTAAACCCTGCGAAACCTGAGCCGATCGCGGGTCCTTGGTACGCTCCTCTAAATATGACGATTCAACAGATCAGTGTGAGCGTGAGAAACTCAGGGGCTCAGAACAATAGCGCGACATTTAATCTGTTCACGACCTCTCAAGCAGACTGGAAGACTGATCAGCTCACGAGCGACTCAAACAGCGCCACGATCACGAGCACCGCGAACAATTCCCCTCAATCACACAAGATCACACCTTCTAATTTAACTCTGACAGCGGGTGACCTTTTCGGTATCGAGATGACCGCACCATCAAGCGGTGTCATGCACGGGATCGCGATCGCGATTGTAGCGCAGGAGACATAATATGAGAGGTTACGGAGACCCAGAGAGCGGAGGGCTTGGATTCGGTGACCCAGAATCCCTCGCAGGCGTCGCGCTTGAGCGCGGTTATGGATCTCCTAATCAAGAGGCGCTCCTCTACCTTGAGCTGAGATCGTCAAAAGTTCACCATCGAGGGGGGGCGAAAGTACAGGTTACAGGCTCTTTGAGCGATAACCTCTCACCCTTCAGGCTCTCAATACAGGTTGAGGGTGTATTGACCTATCTCTACTCAGGGATCGCGGGTCAGGGTCCTAATCTCATTAAAAGACGCGGTGATCTTGAGGCGTATACACCTCCTGCACCTGCGGGAAGTTACACGATCACGCTTCACTGTGGGCCTAACTTCGCGCAGACGTACACGATCGGAACCGCGCTCAAGATCGAGGCTGATAATCGAGGCGGTGAGCGGTATCTGGCGCGGCGATTGCCTCCAAGTTTCTATGAGACAGGCGCCCGATTCAACGGTCTTGAGCCTGTAGATTTTGCAGTATCTAAACCTGTACGCCCTCCCTATTTACATCAGATCCTTGATATCTTCGGGCGCATCTCACAAGAACATGTAGGTTCACCGCAGACTGTACTCTCTCGTGATCATGCGAGGGGTGAGACTGATCTCTCTACAGAGAGTACACTCTCTTTTCCTGATAGCGGAGTGGTGAGCGTTGGCGGTAGACGGTACGATTACACTCACTCAGGATCTCAGCTCGTCTTAAGTGGTGGTCTTAAACGCTGCTTACCCAAGCTCTCAGAGGTGGTGTTCTATGCTCCGTGATCAGTCGCACGTCAGAGAAGCGCGCTCAGACACGCTTATTCATCGCTCGCCGAGAGATTACCTTGAAACCCTAGCCACACTCTACGGTTTACCTCTACAGGCTACAGAGACCCCGTATGCGTCTCAATCTGCTTTTATTCATCAAGCGCTCTATAGTGTGAGGGGATCATATACAAGCCTCATCACTCAGTTAGCCGCGCTCTTTCAAGAGCATATTACGACCGTTACAGGCGCGACCTTGACCCCTGCTCCCGCGCCGTATCTCACATCATCGAGCATCACCGCCGCGTGGGGAGAGGAGCGCTTGATCAGGGTATCAGGCGCGCTCTATCATTCAACTCATTATGATAACAGTACATCACGCCTCTATCTCTCTCCTGCTCAGTCGCTCGCGATCTCTGGAGCGCCTACAAGCGGGAGCGCTCAGACCCTCGACCTTGAGCTGCTACCCTTCACGATTCGCGAACCTCAACCAAGCCAGATCAAAGCACAGCGCGGAAGGGTTCAGGAGGCTCAATGTGTCGTGATCATTGATATGATTACACCTGACGCGATGATCACACCTCCGAGCTACTGGAGAGAGAACGCAGACGCGCGCACAAATGACCCGTTAGGCGCGCATATTCTTGACCTGTTTAGCTCGACAGAGAGCGAGAGAAACGGTAACCAAGACACGGGTCCCTACCCTCTATATTTCACGGGTCAGGATTACGGACCTTCTATCAGATCCCTCTTCTCTGATCTCCTCGCTTCAGGCGTTGAGCTGAGAATGAGACTTAAGCGAACATTTTACCCGTAAAGCGAGCATGATATGGAAATCAATCCCGCACTTCTACCCCTTGAGACGCTCGCATGGACCGCGATCAGCGCGTGGGCGCTCGTTGAGTGGTGTAGGCCACTTCTCACGATGTTTGACATACAAGGGCCTCAAAGAGTTCTCGCGCTTCGCTCTATGGCGCTTGTGGTCGGCGCGCTTGTCGGTGCGCTGATTCACCCTGAAGTGACCGAGGATGAGAGTCTAGTGCTGTATGGCGCGGTGATCGGACTCGGTGCAGGCGCGATGAATAGTGTGATTGTAAGCATCCTCAAGAAAAAGGTACGGCGCGCGATCGGTGAGGAGTCAGATAATGAGTCGAATTGATCAACCAACGGCGCTTGAGTGGGTCTGGAGAGCGCTCTCTCTTCTCGCGATCCCCGCGCTTGCTTGGGTACTCAAACTCTCAAGTGATCTTACACGCGCTGATGTGGAGCGCGCTAGCTATGAGCGCAGGATCACTCAACTAGAGACAGACGGTCGCAAGGGTACAGAGACCCTGACCGAGATCAAGGGATTGATCATCGAGCTGAAGACTCAAAACGTGTCAATGGCTGAGGATATCACGGAACTCAAACGGAGACTGAGACAATGACCGGCGCGCTCAGGATCATTACCGCGAGCCTGCTCTTGATCTTGATCTCTCTCTCTCTGCGCGCGTGTAGCGCTCCCCCCCCACCCCGCGCTATACCTGAGCCGGAAGCAGAAGAGGAGGAAGAGGAAGAGGACCCCGCGCGAGAGATTTTAAAAGATCTTCGAACTTTAAAATCTCAATCGATTTCATCTCAAAGAGACATGCGCTTAATTCTGGATGAGATGCCGCCCGTCAGGATCTCGCGCTTCGTCAAGGCTCTTCGTCCAGATACGAGAACACCACGCCTCTACCTCAATCGGCAGATCAGGCAAAAAGGGCTTGATCCCCTGAATCATGAGCCGAGCGAGTTCATCAGCCGCGACACTCGCGCGCCCCTCTGGTGCCTCGATAATGATCTCGTCATGGATAAACAGAACAGGACGAGATCCAAATAGAGCGCTCTCGGGTTCCATCCAACACGCCCTGACAACGTCATAGAGCGCGCACTTTGCACCATCAGCAACGAGTCCTTGGAAATAGCTATTAGCCCCATCAGTGAACCCGACCCCCCCGCGTCTTCTCCCGCTGTAGTGATGGGTCATGTATCCCTGTTTGACATCGCGCTGTACCTGCTCAAAATACAAGCGCATTTCAGGCCAACGAGAGAACCACGCATCTTTTAACAGTTGTGCTTTCTCTTTTGTGATATCGAGCCCGTATCCTTTCGCGAACCCCACCAAACCAGAGACCCCTAACCCCCCACTAAGACCAAAGTTTGGGATCTTTGCGAGTTTACGAAGGTTTAAGATCTGAGGGTCTTTTTCTGATCTCAGTTTGAGCGCTTGTTCATACGACACACCCGCGAGATCAGCTGCTAGAGATAAATGTAAATCACGCCCCGCGCTGATCGCTTGGGCCATGTTCGATCGATAACCGAGGTTCAAGCACACCTGAGCGAGCGCGACAAGCTCGGCGGTTGAGTAATCAGCGCCAACGTACACATACCCGTCACGAGGTCGGAAACATTCCCTGATCCCTCCTGATTGGGGTAATTGTTGGAGATTAGGTTTTGTACAACTTGTACGCCCTGATCTCACCAGTACATTCCAGCGCGCGTTAATCGGGCGCTCTGTACCGAGATCGACAGTAGGTCCGAAGGTCCCTGTCATTTTATCGAGCTTGAGCCACTCAGCGAGCTTGATCAAGATCGGCTCGTTGCTGTCTTCTAACACCTCACCAGATACCTGAACCGCGCCTTTTTCGGTGCGCGGTGTCGCTTCTCCGTAGCTCGCCTCTACGATTGCCTTGATCGCTTTCATATTGCGCCTGAGCTTGTTATTGAGCAAGCCGAAATCAATCAATTCACGCTCAAGGATCGCGCGCTTATTGAGGGTCTCTGCTCTCCATTGATCAACGCTCTCTTGAGAGGTCCGAAGGCCCCACATTTCGAGGTGATGGAGCGCCCACGCCGCGCGTGTTTGTAGATCAAAGCTCGGCATGTAGCGGTACTGATCGCGCGTGACGTGCTTGACCTGTTGTATGCGCTCTTGTTGTAGATCAAAGATCTGGTGAGTAATCCTCGCGTCCTCTAAAGCGTACTCGCGCGCCTCTCTTGACCACTGATCAAGAGGGGTGTCTAATAATTTACCGTACTGATACCGAGGGCTCTTAGGGTCAAGTTTCTGTTCTGTGATATTGAGACCGAGGAGCCCGCGCGTGAGCTGTGCTAGACTGACCCCTTGAGAGATGATCGGGCGGGCGATCTCTGGATGAGTAGCCCACCCTTGGTGTAAAGCGAACAAGCGCTCATGAATCCCTGTATCCCACACTCTACCCTGATCATATAGCCTCCAGATATGGGGCGCGAGTGTCGGGCGCTGTTTCAATACTACAGCGAGGTCAAACGCGATATTATGACCGATCAGCCACCCTTCACCGCGCGTCAACCATCGCTCTATTAAATCACAACCCTCATCAGGTGAGAGTAGCTGTGTAGATTTACCATCACAGGCGCTAAGGCATGCCATAAGAGGAGCTTTGCGCCCCTGTCCTATGAGTTCGGTCTCACAGTCTATTGTTAAATTTTTCATAGGTCACCATCGACGTTCAAGGCGTCTTAAAGGGTGAAGAGTTTTAGATTTTTATCGAGCGGGTGACCAGTGACATTTTGTGAACTCGTTCCCGTTGCGCGTCATGATCTGCTCTGAGCGTAGGTGGATGATCTTGCCTCGTGCGGGTTGATCTGGTCCTGTGATCGCTTCCATCAGTTCACGGCCAAATGAGCGCGGGTCTCCTTGAGGGTTCATCGCACAAACAAGCGCCTTGATGTTCTGGAGATAAGGGCGCTCATCAGCTTTCGCGACCCAATCAAAGCGCTGAGTAAACTGTCCCTCGTCAGGTGATCCTTGAGTCTCGATCGTCGCGACAAACACAGGACGGTTATTGTTTTTGATGCTGTGAATGGTCTTCAGTTCAATGATCTTCACGTTGCAGTCAAGGTTCGGTGGTACGTACCCGTTTCGCTGTGGCGAGGTCTCCACGGTCTCGAAATTTTCCCAAATCGAGGCGCCTTGATTCTGTACAGGTGCTTGATTCTGGCCTTGATTCCACGCCGCGTCAGAGGCCTGATTCCATGTCTCTGTTTTGTTATTGTCCCAAGTCATTTTTTTCTCTTTTCGTTTTTTATTTCGTTGTTCTGATTACAATATCAGCGAGCTTCACGAGGACGTGTGAGCAGTGCCTATACAACGGGTGAGAGCTATCTACCGTTACATATTTTTTTGAGAATAACCATGTATTTTGTGCGCTCAATCTTGCTCCTAACTGCTTCCATCCTTCATCGTATGCGATTAAAGAGATCGGGCGATTTGCTTGAGTCTCAATGTCATCGATCCACGGCGCAAGCTCACTAATGAGGTCAACGCTCTCTCCCCCTGTCGCGATCGCGTCAATCAGTAGTACTTTAGGTAGTTCTAGGATTGGTAAAACCTCAGTAAACGGGTGATCTGTATCATCTGGCTGTGCAGGGTCCTCAGATACCCACTCTTGAGCGCTTAAAGGCGCTTGTTGAGGTACAGGTTGAGGTTCAGGTTGAGGTTCGGGTTGAGGTTCGGGTTGAGGTTCGGGTTGAGGTACAGGTTGAGGTTCGGGTTGAGGTTCGGGTTGAGGTTCTGGTTGAGGCTCTGGTTGGGGTGCTTGCTTCTTATTAAACGCGGCGAAGAAATCATCTTGATTCATAGTTCTCGTTCCTGTTGTGTTGTCCTGTGTCGCGAGCACGCCGAAGTTAATCTTATGGATCACTTCAAGGCGCTCCTTGTTCGTTTTCATCGTCTCTTTTTTAATGTGCTCCGTGTGCTTCTCGTAGACCTCGCGCGCTTGAGGGCTCATGATCGCGGTCATCTCCTGCACAGCTTGAACGAGATCAGGTGCTTTCATCTGACTCAAGCTCTTATCGTTCCATCTAAAGCGCGGTAAACGGCGCGAGGGTTGTTGATCTTCAGGGAGCGGGTCTCGATCAGGTAAACCGTCAGGCGGGTTAGGGTTGAGGTACGCGCTACCTGCATGATCGAGCCCGTCTGAGACATGAGACAGTGTATCTGATGTCGGGTAGAGTTCAGATGATTGAGACCCTGATTGAGTGAGCGTGTTCATAAAACTGTTTACGCTATCTCGTGAAGGCTCTCTGATCTGTATTAGCGTTTTCTGATGCGCTGTACACTCATCTGAGAACACGCACCTTCCGTATTTATCACAGCTCTGATAATTAGGCTCGACCTCGGACCATTTCAAGGCCTTCGATGTCGTCAACTGTTCCGAGACCTCACCACCGATCAGGTGAAGAGGCTCCTCTAACTCAGCGCGGGTGAACGTCCGTGAGACAATCGCGGTTCTCGTCGCGCCTTTAGTCGTGCCATAGTTCAGAGTAAATCTCAGAGGCTCATTAAACTCATGATTTAGCGCACCAGAGAGCGCGACCGCGCTATAGATCACTGCTTGGGTATCTGTACCCAGATCCTCCTCAGTTTTCATGTATTTAAATGAGCCTGTCGTTTTATGATCAATGATCTGATTAGTAGCAGGATCAATTAAATCAATACGTCCACGAACACGCGCCACCCACCCTTCAGGGGTCAGGTCAAAGCTCTGCTCAACGAGATCAGGTGAGACGCTCCCCCCTTTTGGGAGAGCGCGCATCATCGCGCGCGCTGTCCCATCAGTAGGCGCTACCCCGTTCATTAACCATTGTTCTAACTGTTCATGTACGCGCGTTCCTCGCTCGGCGGCAGCTGTGCTCGGAGGGCGCTCACCTAACACGCTCACCCTGTACCATTTGCGCCGACAGTCGCGGAATGTGC
>Ga0098052_1000113_pt1 | contig 46168 bp, 52 predicted proteins | sample 15_taG_FD_81591 | JGI IMG/M metagenome (GOLD analysis project Ga0098052, IMG submission 81591) | Marine viral communities from the Subarctic Pacific Ocean - 15_ETSP_OMZ_AT15312 metaG | ecosystem: Environmental > Aquatic > Marine > Oceanic | place: Pacific Ocean | collected 2015-01-18
CCGTAGTGAATTACTAAGGATTGCCATAGAGTATTATTTTGATATGATGGATGAACCAGACTTTGATGAAGTGACAACCTTAGCACACGCTCATAATAGAGGTGCTAATGAATGAGCGATAAGGGAACCTGTAATCAAGCACCTGCCGGTCAAGATTCACACCTTTTTACTGTTGCTGGATCAACAAAGGATTTGAATAACTACGCGGAATCAGCAACCATCCAGCAGACAAAGAATCTATTGCTGACAGTAAAGGTTCATTGTATTTGGTGTGGTAAAAAAGTAAAATGCAGGGGTTGGATTCATGAGTAAATGGATAGTAATAATATCAACAGAGAGTGGGGTGCTAACTAGAATGGCATTTGAGCAAGGAACACAATTACAGTTATCTATGAAAGCGGTTATTGAGGCATCTCAATTTTGGAATATGACTCGCTTCAGCCAATGGGTGCGAAATGCAAAAGCCGGTCAATGGATTGAGATTCGAGATACAAAGAACAATGTTCGTGCTTTGGTTGTGAGGTCAAGTGACCCTAGAAGGTGGTGGGTTGGATGAGCAAACAATACGAAGCAGTAAATGATTTTCTGATGTATCTATGGAACACAACCGGAGATGAGTTTTTGTTTGCTCTTTTTGGTCAGAAGTATGATGAAATGGAACCACACCGTAAAGAGTATGTTCAGAAGTATCTTGATGCTAAACGCGAGAACCCAGCGAGCATTTGGTCTATGTTGGATAGAGATAACCAACAGAAGTTATTAGATGCTGCCAATGAACGATACAATAGGGGAGATGAGGAAGAATGAAGCAGCTTTGGGTTGAAAAATACAGACCGAAGATCCTTGAGGATATGTGCGGTCAAGACCATATCACACCTGAAATGGTAGCCATCGTTGAATCAGATGGTGCATCCATGCAGAACTTTCTTTTCTATTCCCCTGAACCAGGAACGGGTAAGACTTCTCTAGCATACGCTTTAGCTGCCGAGCTAGATTATCAAGTGCATAAGTTTAACGCCTCATCCAAACGGACAAGAGGAATAGATTTCGTGGAGGAAGATGTTGCTCCACTATCCCGAACAGGTATCAAAGAAACAATCATGTTCTTAGATGAAGCTGACCGTCTTACAACTCAAGCTCAAGACGCACTAAAGGGTGTTATTGAGGATGCGACAGCATACTTCATTCTAACCTGTAACGACTTAAGCCGTATATCCCCCTGGCTGCAATCCCGTTGTCAGCTTAGGACATTCAAGCCAATAGATGATGAGTCATTACTCAAGAGGTTGGCGTGGATTTCAGCTAATGAAGGTTTGGAAATAACTGAGGGTGATCTACAGCGTATTTGTTCCAGGCATACTGGGGATTTACGGAATGCTATTAATGCTCTTCAAAGCTTTTCCTGCTTACCCGAAGAACAAAAACAACAATTCCTCTTAACTCTAGACAGACCATTTATTGATAGTAATAAGGTGTTGCGTCTGTGCTTCAAGGAGCGTTGTATAGATTTAGCTGTGGCAGAATTGACGGGTGATCCTCGTCAAGCGATTAGGGCTGTTTTTGACCACGCCATCGCGACAGGAGCTAAAGACGAATCTAAGCTGCGTGTAATAGATGCAGCTATCACCAGCGAGCGTGACATTATTAATGGTGTCGAGCCATCAATGGTTCTTCATAACTTCTGTCGTATGTTAATAGAGGGTGTTTGAAATGGGTAAGAAAATGAGAGGGATATGGAGATTATTTGAGTGCCCTCATTGTTATTATAAGGTTATTAGGCTTTCTAGAAGAGTCAGATGTATGAAGTGTACCTCAAATAATTGGGGCAGGAATATGCTAGTACGAGAATGGATCATGTAAAGAGGGATATAGAAATGTGCAAATTAGCGAGCCAAATAGCCTTAACCGAAGCCTATATATGCTACCGCTTATTAGCCACAAATACAAACAAAAGGTGAAATAGTTATGACCGGAATAGAAAAAGTAGCAGAACAAATCGGAGTAGGAACAGATATCCTTTCCGTTAGATTGGAACGGGTATTGAATGAACAAGGTGCAGCGTGGGCAGCTTCAGGTAAGAATGAAGATGACAGCAAAACAATGGCACTTCGCGTAGCAGCGCGTCAAATAGTTAGTGAGCGTGCGAAGATTGCACGAAGCGGTTGTACCAGTTATGAAGGTATGTTAGTCAAAGTACCTCCTTACAAAGATTGGGGGCGTAACAGCTACCAAAGCATGAAAAAGACTTTGAGTTCTCTTGATGAAGAAGGGCGCGAAAGCCTAGTATCTCAAGGTTCTGTGGTTATTTTTGAGGACAACCATGACGGCACTTATACGCGCTACTTCAATCCTTCTCTTTTGGCGAAGCAAGCATTTGAAGTGGGTTCTGAAACTGACGAAGTATCAGAACAACCGAACCGGATCTTTGAGCTAGACGAAAACACCAGCTTTTATGTTGTTTGGGATAAGGCTAACCCCACATTCCCATCAGGAGATAGCAATTTCAAATACGGCGCACCACGCCCTCTTCAGGAATTAGACAGACAATGTTTATTCTTAGGTCGCGAAGCCGGAACGACAGGTGATTTGGATATTTTTACTGTTCGTTTGTCGGGTGAAATCGCTAAGAACCAGTATGAAGCTTTTAGACCTGGCACTATTGCCGTCAAACCAGGCCGAAACAACAACCTATATTCAAAGGCGGGAGTTACTGACTTCCAACCGGATGATTCATTGGCGAGTATTTTCAGCGGTCCTCCTTTGGCAATTGGTGATGAAGGGCCTGAGGGGATCATTCCTAGCGTTGTAACCGAGTTTTTACATGGGCTACATTCTTTACCTGATTACTACCAATCGCACCGCGAGGACAGCGATTGGTGGGGTCAATGGGTTGGTTTTATTGGTGAGGTTATTCATATTGACCCAAGAGAGAAGGGTGGTTACACCCTGTCCGTTGGTGATTTGGATATTACTTCGACAGCACCTTCAATTGACATTGTGGTTCCCGCAGGGGTTTCACTTGACTTCGCCGTTGGCTCACAAATCGTAGTGGTTGGTGCGCCCTGGCAGACCAAAGAGGGTGACACACGGTTCTCTAACTATGGTTGGTGGGTATTGGATGCAATTTCACCTGTTGCTTCTGCAAATAATTCAGACGAAGGATGGGATGAATGATGGCAGGTAAAGGATGGGGAGCTACGGCTGAATCCGCTAAGGAGGCTAAATCTCCAAAGTATGACGGTGACTATTACCGCGACCTCTTTACCACGCGCCGAACTACACACGCTCCAGTTCGTATGGCTTTGGTTGGTCGTGAGAATACTGCTAAGACAGGTTTAGCTGTTGATTTGATACGACAGACTATGCCTAAAGGCAGAATCACAATTTTTGATTTAGATAATTCTGCAGCTTCAACAATCCGACACGCATACCCTGACGATGATGATATACATATTATCCCCCTCTATGATGAAGCAGATGAATCCCTATTCAATGCGGATAATACTGTTCGCTGGCACGCTGTTATTGAAAAGGCAGGGTGGTATATTAATATGCTTGCAGAGGATATGAGAGAAAATCCCGATGATCACGCAGGATTTATTTTTGATGGAGGCTCAAGCTTTCAAAAGTGGTGCGAGTTTGCTATGACTTGGCTACTTCTCAATCGCTCAAAGAACCCTATTGATGTAGCTCAAGGTGATAGATTCAATCAGGCCGAATGGCGAACCAGAAATCAATACTTTAGAGATACCATTAGTCGGTTGATTAGTCTGCCATGCAGATTCGGATGCTTCACATTCCACCTCAAGGACATTAAGAATTATGTTGATAATGGTTCTGGTGGTAAGGTTCTCATGTCTGTCGGTGAACGCCCTGATTGGGTGGATGGAACACAGCGCATGATGAATCAACAGATATTCCTAACACGATACATGAAGAAAGGAGACCAGGCAGCCGGTGTTAAAAGTGATAAGACACTCAAAGACGGTGAATGGGTCGTCAAAGCCTGTATTGAAGAAATGAAAGGTAAGAACATGGAGCTTCTCGGTAGCGAACATACTGTTTTGGGCGTCAAGAATGGTAAAGTGGAATGGTCTGGTATCCCTGATTTGGTGTGGTAAAATGGTTTGGATTTCTGAACCTGGTTTTGTTATTCTAGAACCACACACCAGAACAATGAGTGGCATCAAGTTAGCAAACACTAGAGTATCTCGGCGTCATAACGACAATAAGTTAGTGGCCTGGATTGGGGAAATCCTGATCGAGCTAGAAGGCGGTCAATTCGTAGTAGCTGAAGAGCAAATAGTGGCGGTGTATTTTAATGACAAGAGTTAAAAGAGGAAAAGATGCTAGGTCAGCTTTGTTAAAGGGTATTGATGCAGTAGCTGATACCGTCAAAATAACGCTCGGTCCCGCCGCACGAACAGTTATCTATCGTTCCCCGAAGGGAGCACCAATTGTTATTGATGATGGAGTTTCCATCGTAAATCAGATTCATTTAGAGGATCCATTCCAGGATTTAGGAGCTTCATTGATGAGGCAAATTGCCGGTGAAGCTCAAAAAGCTTCGGGAGATGGAACAACGACAGCGTGTGTTATAGCGCAGGCTATGGCTCACGAAGCAAATACCCAAATTATATCTCAAGACCTAACCCCAATTCAGTTAAAGAGGGAAATAGATACAATAATAGAGTCAGTAGTGGCTTACATTTTAGATGAAGCAGAACCCGCTGTCATGGGTCAATTGAGGAATGTAGCCACCATATCAGCTAATGGAGATGAACCTCTAGGTGATGTTATATCAGAAGCCTTTTCTAATGTGGGTGATGGAGGTATTGTTGTTGTTGAAGAATCCCTCGATCCAGGACCTACTCTTGAAATGATAGAGGGTATGGAAGTAATGACGGGTGCAGCATCCCCCCACTTATTGAACGGGGCTAAGGAGCAACGATTTGATAATGCTCTAGTGCTTTGCACAGACGAAACAATATCACAATTCCAAGAGCTAATCCCTGCCCTAGAAGTAGCGCAGAAGGAGAAGCGACCTTTAGTGGTTTATTGTGCTGCTATAAAACCTATGGCTCTTCAGAACCTATGTTTGAATGTTGTGCAGGGTAATATCAATTGTTGTGTGTGTGAGCTACCAGGTTATGCTCAAGACCAAACGGATATATGTTTTGATATATCAGAAAGAACTGGAGCATACACATTTATTCAAAATCTGGGTGATAGAATTGCTGACTTGAAAATCGAGGGTGATGAAACACCACTCGGAACAGCTAGTATTACTATAACAAATACTCAATCAATAATTATCAGCGAACATGAACCGTCTGAAGATTGGATGGAACGATTAGAGTTAGAAATGAAAAATGCAGACCATCCCTGGTCTGCGGAGAAAATCGCTAATAGAATTGCTCGTATCAAGGGGCAGATTGCTGTAATCAAGGTGGGTGCTACAACCCAAGCAGAACTCTATGAAAAGAAAGCTCGTATTGACGATGCTATCAATGCCACCAGGGCTGCCCTTAAGGGCGGTGTGATCCCTGGTGGAGGTATGATGTTAGTAAAGGGTGCATGGGAATACTGTTTATCAGACCCTGACGCAACGGGTAGTTTGACACCTGCGAAATCAGTAGTCTTTGAAGGTCTTACTGCCCCTCTTAATCAAATCGTAAAGAATAGTGGTCGGACAGAAGAGTGGGCTGCTATAATTGCTGGTGGTATGGTGGAGAAGAATGAAGGTTGGGATGCCAAAGAAAATGAGATATCTGATCCTATGGCCGGTGGTATCATTGACCCTGCTTTGGTGGTGATTAATTCGCTTAAAGCAGCAGCTTCAATCGTGGGTCTTTTACTAACTACCGAAGCTGTCGTAGTAGGTGTTGATAATGAATAACATAGGGGGCGATTGTAAGCCCTTTATGCCCGTATGGGGGGTAAGTGACCCCGAAGTGAAAAGGGTCGCAGGAAAGGCCGTTCTAGACCCCTTAAACGCCGCGTGGGTTTATTGGTGCAAACGCCCTTTCAAGACCATGTGCAGGTTCAACGGTGATGAATTAACATTAACCATTACTCTTTTTTGTGACGACATATCAATAATAGTGAGTGACGAACACCATATTGATATATGTTACTGCGAAGAACTAATACAGCAATTCGCTAGAGATAGCAGACAACACGGAACAACGGTTGAAGAGTTTGCTCTAGGTTTGAAAGATTTGTGGTCCCATCTCAGTATAGAAGTAACAGGTATAGCTCCTAGTCATGGCCCTTTTAGGGTGAGAGTGTGAAAGTCTTTTTATCAATGGTTCCCAGCAAGCTCCTAAAGTGGTTGGAATATACTCCTGATGGTTATTTGGTTACACCTCACAATGTCGGTTGGGCCAAAGGCTCAAAAGGTCCTGCAACAAGAACACCTGACGATATTCCGATGATCGTTGATAACGGAGCTTACAGGAACAGAAACGAAGATGAGTTGCTGGATCCAGCCAAGAACATTAGCGATATGAAATCAGCTATATCTGCCGTAGCGAATCCCGTTCACTTCGTAGTGCTGACAGACCGCTTCGGGGATTGGGAAAATAGTATTAAGTTATCTCGTCAAGCTGTGGAGCTTTGGGGTGATGAGTACCCAAAAGCTTTAGTCCTCCAGGATGGATTCACACCAGAAGATGTTGAGCCTTTCTTGAATGTTATTGAATATCTCTTCATTGGAGGGTCTGATTGGGATTTCAAAGTGAAGGCTATTGAGTATGCACTCACTACTGATTTGAAAATCCATGTGGCTAGAGTTTCCCGCCGTTATCAGATTCTTTGGTGTCTGCGTAAGAAAGTGGACTCAATAGATAACAGCACCTGGGCGAACAATCTAAATCTGTGGAGGAGGTCGGGTCGTGATGTTATCAAGCAAAATATAGAGTTAATACAAAATTGGAGTGAAAAAGAGCCGGAATGGCTATAATGCAAGCCTTTATATTATACCGCTTTCAAGGTGAAAATATGACAATAGAAACACGGAACGATGCCCTTAAACGATTATTAGAACTGACTCAACGAAAGCAAAGTGTGTCGGGCAAATTACAAGAACAGGTTATTGCTTGTGTTCTTCGCTCTGATGGTAGCAACATAACCACTACTTCGCTAGTGCGAGATGGAAAGACTAGCCTAGCACAATTCAAAGCAGCGGCAGAGGGTGAAAGCACATTCATACCAATTCCTGATATTGAGCGTCTTTTGGGTGTATTGAATGCACACGGAACAAACCTCAAATTGAGCATGGAAAATAGTAAGATCCGAGTCAAGTCCGGCGGGAAGCAAACCTCATTGATAGCGGATTTGAACGGGTTAGCATTTCCTCATTCTTCTGAAACAATTGGTGAATGGGAAGATAAGTCTGTTGAGCTATCCTCTTCGCTTAGTCGTGACGGATATATGATGAAGTCGGGTGATTTGAGGGAACCATTCTTTACTGTGACCCTTGAAGCTGTGGCCCTGTTTGAAGCTTTACGATGTGATTCTATCAACAATCAAAAATTGAACCGATACACCTTCAATCTAACTGATGGTGAGTTCAAAGTATTTGTTGGTGATGAATTAAAGGGAGCTACTAGCATTCTTCTGCATACAGACCTTGAAGGTGATGATTGGGAATGGACTTTTGAAGGAGGTTTAGAACATATATTCAAACCGTATTCGGGTGACTGTCACTTAGACTTCATAGATTTCAGGGCTGAAGGTCAAGGTATTAGAGTCTTTATCACACTACCTGATGGTAGCTGGGTCTTTCAAGCGGGTATAATTCCGAGGGATTGATAGTGAATGTCCTGGCTTTATGTGCCGGAATCGGTGGGCTTGAACTCGGAATCAAACTTGCTTGTCCTCGATCCACTACCGTTTGTTATGTGGAGGGGGAGGCCTTTTCTGCTACCACACTTATCTCGCAAATGGAAGGAGATGTCTTGGATGAAGCTCCTATCTGGTCTAATGTTAAAACCTTCGATGGCTCAAAGTGGTGTGGAAAAGTGGATTGCATCTCTGGAGGCTACCCCTGCCAACCATTTTCAGTTGCAGGAAAGCGAGAAGGTGAAGGCGACCCGCGACACCTATGGCCTGACTTCAAACGGATCATCGGAGAAGTCAGACCCCGAATCGTGTTCTTTGAAAATGTACCAGGACACCTCACACTTGGGTTCTCCTCCGTGTTACGCGACTTACGAGGACTTGGTTATTCAGTTGAAGCAGGATTATTTTCAGCGGCAGAAGTCGGAGCACAACACCTCCGAAAAAGGCTCTTTATCATGGGCTACACCGAACACGCTGGATTTCATGCCTCAACGAAGCGAAGAGGGAATGAAGAGGTTAATGGAAGGGCATCGGAAAGGCCGAGCCAGGCCAAGCAATCTTCGGGAACAGATAACCCCTCAATGGTGGCCGACCCCGATAGCGAGCGCATCGCGGGGTGTAACGAATCCCAAATCTCAATCAATCAAAAAGGGAGCAAAGGCTTCCCGCTTGAACTCAACGGTGCTTGCCACCCAATCTGGCCTCCTAGACCAAACGAAACAGAAGCCTGGAACTTCGCAATCAACAGATTCTCCGACCTTAGACCGGCTATACCTGAATCCCAGCTTCGTGGAATGGTTAATGGGAATGCCCTCAGGGTGGATCAGCTTAGAGCCCTCGGAAACGCAGTCGTTCCGTTGGTTGGAGCTTATGCGTGGTTCGTTTTATCATCTCGTATCGGAATACGAATATCAGCAAAGGGAGGAATATGAATGGTTGTAAAGGATATTGTTTTAACCTGTCAAGTGAAGCATGATGAATACACTAAGATAGCTGAAAAGATGTTTGATATTCCTCTAGAGGAACGATCAAAGACAGTTATTAAGAATCTAATCCGACCTCCTGATGATTACAGTATAGGTTGCATACATGGTCCATCTGGCTGTGGTAAGACAACACTACTCAATACCTTCGGTAAGCCATACGAGCATAAATGGGATGGTTCTCGTTCTATCATCAGCGATATAGGGCATTCATTCAATTTAGAACCAGAAGATGCTGCCGGTGTTCTTTCTGCTGTCGGTCTATCATCCGTTCCTTCATGGGTCAGACCTCATCACCACTTATCAAACGGTGAACAATTCAGGGCAGACCTGGCTGCAGCTATAGCTCATTCAAGAACGAGCGAAGAACCTATCCTTATTGATGAGTTTACTTCAGTTGTTGATAGGAATGTTGCGAAAGCAGCAAGCTTTGCTCTTCAAAAGTATATTAGAAAATCAGGTGGAAGGGTTATCGTATCATCCTGCCATGTTGATATTCTAGAGTGGTTGAATCCAGATTGGACTTACAACCCTCTAGATGCAAAAACCATCGTGAACGAGACCAGGGGGTGGTCGGTTCATAGACCATCAATTGAACTCAAAATATACCGAGCGCACTATGAAGCGTGGGACCTATTCAAAGAGCATCACTATCTGACGGAGGGTTTGAATCGTGTTGCCAAAATCTTTATTGCCTCATGGAACGGAGTCCCTGTGGCCTGTTCATGCACACTACCATTCCCAAACGGAGGAATACCTAATGGTTGGCGAGCTAGCAGAACGGTGGTGTTACCAGACTATCAAGGGCTTGGCATCGGAGTCAAGCTGTCAGACTTTATCGCTTCAATGGTCGTGCGCGGAGGTGGTCGTTATTTCAGCCGCCATTCCCATATCGCATTTGCGGCTCACAGAATCAACAATCCCAATTGGAAAGAAACAGCAGTATCTAGGAAAGTGCATACCCATCCTGGAAATGAGGATTATGGATGGAAAGCAAACCTTAGAGATTGCTGGTCGTTTGAATATATTGGGGAGCCAGCTAGCTGGGAAGATGCAGAGTTATTTTGGTCGTGGAAGGTGAGCACAAATGCAGAGTGGTTATGAGATAATACAAGGTAACGCCCTTGATGAGCTTAGAAAGCTTCCTGCAGGACACGCTTATACCTGCGTCACTTCGCCTCCTTATTGGGCTTTGAGGGATTATGGGATCGAACCCTCAATTTGGGAAACCTCAATATCGGACCCCAATTGTGAGCATGAATGGGAAATGTTTGAAGTCAAATCAGGACAACGAGGCGGAACAAACAATCCTTTGTTCGGAGCTTTCAATGGTGATACTCATATATCATCTGTCAATTATGGATTTTGCCCCTGCGGGGCATGGTTGGGAACGCTCGGTCTTGAACCGACTCTTGAGCTATTCATTGAACATATATGTCAGATTTTTGATGAAGTGTGGCGAGTCTTGAAGGATGATGGCACACTATGGCTCAATCTCGGTGATTGCTACAATGGATCAGGTGGTGCTGGAGGCGATTACAGTAAAGGTGGTATTCGTGAAGGGCAACCGAAATACCCAGGTCGACTCAACCCCGACTTAGCACCCAAGAATCTTTTAGGAGTTCCCTGGCGCATAGCACTTGCTCTCCAAGAACGAGGATGGATTCTCCGTTCAGATATTATTTGGCATAAACCAAACCCTATGCCTGCTGGTGTGACCGACAGACCAATTATGGCTCACGAATACATATTCCTATTCGCCAAGCAACAGAAGTATTATTATGATGCTGACTCGATCCGAGTCAAGGCCAAGCACCCTGTCATTGGTAAGCAACCGCCAAAGAAAACCGAATCAAAGGAGGAAGTTACTCTTGATGGTATGTCTATGACTAGGGCAGGTGAAATCACTATGGGCGCGGGTTCAAGACCGCGTGGTTTGAACGATTACATAAGCACACATGGCCGCCATTCACACCCGAAGGGGCGACACCCCCATAGCGTGTGGAAAGTGGCTACAAAGCCCTACAAAGGGGCGCATTTCGCTACATTTCCCCCCGACCTAATCACCCCATGCGTTAAGGCCGGTTGCCCCGAAGGAGGGATAGTGCTTGACCCATTTTCAGGAACAGCTACAACGGGTCAAGTAGCCCTAGAGAACGGGAGGAACTATTGTGGTATTGAAATAGGAGATGATTATATTAAAATGGCAGAAGATCGTCTATCTCAAGTGGATAAAAAGTTAGGTTTGACGGATAAAACTGAATGGTTATAGCGAAGAGTTTATATTGGAACGATTTTTAGGAGATTTAGATATGGCAATTATCAGCCGCCCCGATACGAAAGAAGAATATGAGATACCCCTGCGATTAGATGGTTTAGGAAAGCATCGCGTTGAGGCAGAAGTAGGTGGATTGAGGGTTATTTTAGATATAGATTATCAGCTAGCTGATAAGTTAGGGTTGTATCGAGAGAAAGAATGGCTCGTTGAAAACTATGTTGTTAAAGGGCTAACTATGGCTGAACTAGCTCGCACCTGCGGAGTCAGCCCAATGACGATTCATTTATGGTTAAAGAAACATGAGATACCTTCCAGGCCTAGAGGAAGGCGAGGATAGAATCCTTCATAAGCAACCGCTTCATTGATTTAATTATGATAGTGGAACGGTTGCGCGGTAAAAATATCCTCATCCGATATAGAGATGAATATCGTAACCGCCAAGAAATGAGGATTGGAGATATTCACCCTTATTGCTTCGTCAAGGATTCTGACGCACAGTTTATAGAATGCTATTACAGACAACCAGGGTATAAGGGCATCTATGGTGAATCCCTCACTAAGGTTGTGTTCGGTGATCCAGCAGATGTTGGTAAGCTGAAGAAAGATTATCAGACATGGGAAGCAAATATACCATTCGTAAATAGAGTCCTGGTTGATAAGGATTTGATGATACCCAATTATGAGCATCGTGTTTGGTATTTAGATATGGAGTGGAAAACAATTTCAGGTGAAATTACTGTCATTACAGTACACGATACTTTCAGCGAGAAGGATTATACTTGGATTTTAAGTCCTGATAAAAAGACTTTTTCAGACGCTAGAACTATAATGAAGGCCGAGCATGAACGGGGGGGCAAAACTTTATCTGATGATTGGAAGCAGCATCGGAAATTATACAGTATGCCATGTGAGAATCACCCAGACGGTTTAGGTGAAATACACTTCAAAACTCCAGCTTTATTATTTAATGATGAAAAGACCATGTTGGAGCACTTTTTGAGCGTTCTCAAAAAGCAAGATCCTGATGTTATTACTGGTTGGGCTGTCGTGTGGGCTGATATTCAACAATTGGCTAAACGCCTCAAACACAATAGGTTATCCCCCAATAGCCTGTCACCTTTAGGCAGACATAGATACGATTATGGAGATTGGGACCAACCTATTCCTGGTCGCCTGTGTATTGACCTGATGGATGCTTGGTCTAGGTTGTGGCAGCTAAAGAACGGTAAATTACCAAATCAGAAGTTAGATACGGCTGCAAGAGAAGCTTTAGGTGAAAGAAAGAATCCCCTACCTGACGGTCACGATACCTATTATTCAGACCTCGGCACTTATGTTGATTACAACAGACAAGATGTGCGTTTGCTCTCCAAATTAAACTCGATAAATAATGCCATAGAACACTACCTGGCTGTTCAACACCTAGTCGGTTGTGACTTCAGGGCTACGCCTTTCATAACCAAATTATTTACTGTTTTGGCTCTTAGGGATAAAGAGTTCAAATTGCGTATTCCTTCAAAACCTCAATTTGAAAAGGAAGATTATCAAGGTGCTGATATAATGGAGCCGGTGCCTGGGATCTATGAAAATATAGGTATCTTTGATGTGAGGGCTATGTATCATTCAAATATCAGTAAGTATGGTATCTCATGGGAAACCATTGATGAAAACGGACAGGATATTGGGAACGGGCTGTGCTTTGATACCTCAAAGAAAGGTCTGCTTGAAAGGCAGATGGATTACATGACTGAATTGAGGGATGAATACAAATCTAAAATGAAGTCTGCTACTACGGATATAGAACGGAGAATGTATGACTCTCTCCAATATGCTACAAAGAGCTTAGTCGCTTCAATGTATGGAACAGCGGGTGACAGTAGGTATGGGTTGTATCATCCCGCCGTAGCTGCTGCTATAACATACACCAGCCGAAACACTTTGGGTAAATTAAAGGATGCTTGCGAGAAGCGGAGCTATGCTGTGGTCTATGGGCATACCGATTCAGTATTTGTTAGGGTTCCTTCTGTTTCAGACGGAAAAGAATTGCTAGAAGAATTGAATGAGTTACTTTATCCGATAGTCACCGAGTTTGAAAAGTGGGCGTCATACGCTCTTATTCACCGAAAGAATCGCTATGCCTGTAATATCCAATGGCCTGAAGAACAAATCTATATCAAGGGTATAGAGATGAAGCAATCCAGAATGCCTCAAATAACTAAGTGGTCTATGGGTCATGTTATATCCATGATATTGAAGGGTCAGCCCGATATGTTAGTCAGACAATCCCTATTGAATGTTATTGAGGATATTCGGGATGGTGTGTATTCTCCGATAGAGGATCTTTTTATTAGAGGTAAATTGGATAGGGATTTGGATAAATACAAGGTGTTATCTGAAGCCAGGGCAGCAGCATCTTGGGCTAATAAGTGGCTCGGTAAAGGGTATGGTGAAGGCTCAAGCTTTTGGGTGACTCTTGATAGTGAGGGTAAGTATATTGCTTTTGATGATCCATCTGAAATAGAGGATATAGCTGAAATAGGGTATAAACACATAGGGCAGCGTTTCCTCTTGGATAAAATAAAACCATATTATCATTTAGCAAAATATGATTTCCAGGTATTATTGAATGAGTGGGAAGGTAAAAGCAGCATGGAATGGTTGTAGCGAATCCTTTATATTATACCGACTATAACTTGATATTATGGCGAATCATAAGAGGGATGAAAGGCGCGCTTCGCGTAAAACGACAAAGAATCAGGAATTGAATGATAGGATAGATACTTTAGAACAGAATGTCAAAATGGCGTTCTTTATGTCTGCTCAAGACAACGAAAGGATAAACTCACTAATGATTGCTTTATTGAGCCACCTTGACTTAATAGAAGCTCATGATTGTAACACAGAAGGTTGTGACGCAACAGTATTAGTACCCAAAATAGACGGTGTGGAGGCAGACCCTAATTGCCCTAAGTGTGGTAATGAAATAGACTTCTTACCTCCTGGTCAGCAAACCATTAGTGAAGTAGTGACGGGTGAGGAAGAATGAGTAAGTGTGTTGAATGCGATAAGATAATAAGAGGTAAAGATCCAGACAGATGTGACGATTGCATCCTTCATCTAGAGGGCTTAGATACGAGATTTGAAGATATGGTGGTACTTGAAAACCGGAGTAGGTTAGAACAGAAGGTGGGCTAATGATGTGTGATTGGGAAAATGCAGGTCGATTGTGGCTCACTAATGTTTTTGAGAAACCAGATATCAACCATATTGAAGAGTGTTTCAAAGTCAGATACTTGAATCTATTTTTGGAAGATCCAGTTGCAGTCGGAGCTCCCGAAGAATTGGTTGACGAAGATGGAGAACCTCTAGATATGGTGGCTCTTGTTGATTGGATGATTGGTAGTGATGATTATTCCGACAGTATGAACGAATGGGTTGATGCAGTTTACAGTATGATGGAGGGATAATTATGGTACCTGATATACCTGATAGTGTAACTTGTTGTTTGACCTGTAACTACACCATAGCAAATAGTATTAATTGGGAATCAGGTGAAATAGAGCCTGAACATCCAGTTATGAATGTTTTAATGGAATGTCCTCAATGTGATCCAAACGGACAAGGAGGAAGCCTGATGGGAGCTATCCAAATAGATATTCCGTGTTACAACAGAATACAGGAAACTATAATGGTTGCCTTGATTAATTTCTTACAAGGAGATGTCCACGATGAGTAGTGAATTATTTGCATCTAGCTCCTATACCCCCGAAGGTTCAGGTTTATTGAGGCTTAGTAAATCCTCATTCATAAATTACAGAATGTGTCCTCGTAAGTATTGGTGGAATTACTGGGGTTTGCCAGATATTCGTTTTCCGGCTACTGAAGCCATGTTGAGGGGAACGGCCATCCACCAAGTCTATGAGGACTTCAACACCGAATGGGAATCGGGTAAATACAGCACAGCGGAGGACATTTCAAATGTTTTCAACAATTTACCTGATCTTCCAAACGATCCTGCTATTGATGCTATGATTCAAATAGAACAGGAGCGGATGAAGGTATGGGAACAATTTGAACCTGTGTTGTTTGAAGATAAATTAGAGTGGCTTTGGGAAGCGGAAGGAGTAGTATTGGTCGGTAAGCCGGATGCTGTTTTCCGTCACCCTGACGGTGGCCTTTGCGTAGTGGAACTCAAAACGGGTCAGCTATCTTCAGGAAAGCTTGGAAGAGTCCGAAAGGAATTGTGCTTCTATGCTCTTTTGTTAGAAGAGCTTGGTTATGGAGAAGTCACGCATTTATGCGTCTTTACTCCCGATTGCACCAATGAAAAAATGCTCCTATCCTTGATAAATAAGAGGGGTAAGGTTGTGTTGAACGGGGAAGAGCAGGGTCTTATGCTTATTGAACCCATCGGAAAGCGCACCAGGACAGCCTTTACCAAATCATTAAATGATGTAGTGTCTGGCATCAAAGATGCTCATTGGCCTATGAAATGGAATGACTACTTTTGCACTCAATTCTGTGATTTCAATATGTCATGCGACCAACAAATAAGCACCGGAGAAAAGGAGCCCTGGGAGTGTTAGGAAATGGATGAAATACCAATTGCCTGTATTGTATGTGGGAATCATGAGCATAAAGTGTTAGATGGAACAATAATGCTGATGGGTCAAGAGGGAAAGACACCGATTAAGGCTAAAAAACAGTGTTGTGTTAAGTGTGGTGCAGTTAGAGTCGTGAGGGATTGAAATGGATTTCCCACGCGAGATAGGTCTTAAGAGGACTGTGTGTAAAACAATGGATGATTTCAAGAGATATGTTCACCTATTCAATGGTTGCAGTTCGTGTTATACCAGCCTTTATTCTTTCAAAGAATTAACTGCGCAGCTATATTCAGTTAAACGAATGCGTGTTAATTATGATACAGCTGTGATGGATCGAGCATGGTGGGATTTTGACAGCAAGGGAGATATGGATAGTGTTAAGCTGGAAGTAGCTGAATTATGTTCTCGTCTTAAAGGAGATTTTAGAATTATTGCTACGGGCAGGGGTTTTCATGTTCATTTGTTATTCAATAAGGGGGTATCAGGTCGAAATTGGGCGTATGCTCTTCAAAGATTTCAACGCCAAAAGGCCAGGGGCCTGAATACTCTAGATGGAGTAGGTTATCCAGAGAAAATTACTCGCATTCCCGATACATACAATCCCAAGAGGAACAAATGGTGTGTAGTGATTGATCATGAGGCTTTCCTAGCAAACCCCATAGGCTATGAAATACCTCTTTCCCCCAATAATTCTTTGAAATCCCTATGTCCGTATAGGGGCGTTAGACGGCCACAGGAAGGCTTTGATTTCCTATCATGGGTCAAGAAGCACCCCCTTGAAGAACCGGCGCAGGAAAGGCGCATAGACGGCCTTATAGGGGGCGCGGTGGATAACATACCTATACCGCCATGCTTAGACCGAGCAATACGAACCGATAACCCCCCACATGAAATAAGAGTTGCTTTGGTTCAACACTTGGCTGAAAATATGAGGTGGTTTAGTGACCCTCAAACAATATCTTCTGATGAGCGGTTAGAAATGGTGGGTAGTATATGCAGCTTTATTGAAACTCTTGGTTGGCGTGACTATAACCCTCACAAAACAAGGGATGGAGTTAAGTCCTGCATGAATTACAAAGGTGCGCCATCCTGTGCCTGGTTTGAAGTTAGGGGAATATGCCCTGGGTCATGTTGGCGAGATGATGGTAGTAGGAGGAAATAATATGGTTAATAGAAAAGCAGCGACTTATGGAGTTAGATTGAGATTCAGGCATTTTAGGGATGCTTGCGTAAATTACATAGAGATATATGGAGAAACACCTGTTGAAACATTATTAACTGCAGTAAAGAAGGAAAATGGGAGGCCATACACTATGAAGCCTCACAACACTAATTCCCTTAATCAGATACTTGGCAGGGATAAGCGTTTTGAACTCGTTGATTACAATAATAAAGGAGGGCGTTCTAGACCAAAGAGCCAGGGTGGTTTTGTTTGGGGCGTCAGACAAGAATTATAAGGCAGTAATACCTCCGCTCACTTATGCTAGTGATTGATGATAGGGAAAACTCTATCTTGAAAAATAAGCTTCTCCTAAAGTTAGGAGATAATAAACTTAGTGTTGAAGGTCAAGCTCGTGTTCAAAGACTCAAAACAGCTGATTATATCATTGGTGATTGGGGGATCGAGGCAAAAGAGATTAATGACTTTTACCGCTCGATCATGGGGATTGGTCGCAACGGCAGGACCATCAATAATCAGCTGGCGGAGCTAAGTGAAGCAGTAAATGTTCCATTCCTGGTCGTTTATGGCACTAAATACAAACCTTACAGGCGAGGAAAGAAATTAAGCAGACAGCAAGCTTCTAGGGAAGTAGCTCGTATGAAATCTATTACTAAAGCATACAAGCTGCAGCTATATTGCCGATTCCCTGATATTAAATACATGGAGTTTCCAACGATGGATGATTTCGTGGATTGGCTCATTTTCAATCATACTCAAAAAGAGATTTCAAAGAATCTGAAATCTGACTGATTCGTAAAAAATAAAATGTGCGGCCAGTGCTCGCTTACGGTGAATCATGGGCTGTCCTGGAATAGCCTACTCACCGCCGATCATCCGCACAGCCCTTAAGATATTAAGGGGGTATTTAAGCGTTCAGAAAGAGCCACGCCGTCTGTCTTGATTCTTTCCGAGATTTTTCTTATTATCGTATATTGGATATGGCTCAATGTTAGCTGCTTCACTAACCCCTGCTAGAGGAGACGCCTTGAACATAATATCTAAATCGTGAATGACTATCGCGTGATTACCAGCAGTATCATCCGTTCCATCAAAGACCCTACTAAGAGTAATTTTCATAGTATTACCCGCACCATCACTCCCCTTCAATCTAGCGTTTTCAGCTAATACATATTTAGTGCGTTCAATATCTCCAAAGTGCTGTCTATTACTATTATCACCGGCAGAACCCTCATTTGTTGTGGCAGAAGTGGGTGTGTTATGAGCGATAACTTGATGAGGGTTCCCTAAGTCACCCTCAGTGGATCTTGCTAGAATTACATTTCTAGAGAACGAATCACCTGTTTCAATGATTTCAACCTTAGCCATTAATACAGCTTGACTACTTAATTCTGCTATTGTCCCTAATGATGCCTGTATATTTATGGTGAAGCCTGCTTGAGATACATTGTTAGGAATGCTTAGAACTGCCTCAGCTTCGTGAAGGGTTGGGTTCAAAGTTTCTCCTGTACTACTAGGCCACACACCTGGTAAAACCAGGCCTTCATCACTATTGACAGCACCTCCCGAAGTGACTTGGAATCGGACATTTGGAACAGAAGATACTCCTTGATTTGTTGCCTTTTGTGAAGATCCACCTAATGCCTGTCCGAAATTACCACCTGCGTTAATATCAGAACCCATGTTCATTCTGTCCTTTATTCGGTTAATCATGCCGCTTTCAATTTCATTGATGCCTGTTTGTTTTCCCTGATAGTCGGTTCCGCTACCACCTGGCGTTCCACCCCTAACATTTAGATTTTGGCTAGAACTGCCTGCCCTTCTTGAGTAATCTGTATCTTCTGAACCATCGTCTTTAATGTCCTTGTTTTCATCAGTATTTCCTCTATCACTATCTCCTTTGTTAGAAGTACCTGATGTTCCTCCAGTTCCTCCTCCACCCCAATACCTATCGTCATTGTTACTACCTCCAGATTGTGAAGTGTTCAATTGAGGGTATAGGAAGCCATACATATCTCCAGATAATTTTGAAGTATCTTCAGTCAATGTTAATTTAACAGTTTCAACATTACGACCATTGATTACCCAATCAACACGAGAAACGAGATATTGTTCGTTAGTCATACTAAGCCTGTCGTCTGTAATATGCACAATTTGTCCAGGATTGAAATTAAGATCATCCACGATATGCAAACGAGGCGCGTGATAAATCGCTTGACCTCCATGCCCGTAAAAGGTCGAGCTAGCATTTGGCAAACCGTATTCGGGATAATGTCTGATTCCGAGTGGGAATAAAGAGTTTTGGTTGAAGGTTCCTGACGAACCCCCATCGGTTTGATAAACTGCATCAAGGTTGTGAGCATTCTGACACTTTATGGCTGTTGTTGGGTGATAGCATCGGTGACGGAGAAGTGAGCGCAAATAATCCACATTGACTGAAAAAACTATGGTGGCTGATGATGGGCAATCTGAACCCGCAACATACGAAGCGGGAACAGGGCATTCCCACAAACCATTTGCTCTAACAGTAACCTTAGAGGATGAAGTGCTTGAACCGATACCACCACTACCGCGCTCACTAGAAGAAAATGTTGGTGTGGCTGAGGTATCATCATCAATCAACGGATCAAACAGGATAACATCAAATGTTGCAGAGTCTATATCGCCATGAGTTTGACCAGGTGTTAAAGCCACCACTATTCTTAATTCGTGATTTCTAAAACCAGCAGTATTTGTTCCGCTAACATAGGGGAAGTGTTGAGGAACATGAACCACTTGAACAGCCTTACTAAGAGATTTTGCTCCATACCAATAATACCATTCATGCCACAACCAAATAGTCGCAGCAGCAGCATTATCAACGGGAGTCCTGTATGTATCAAAATGAGCACACTCCGAAGCACCCCTTCCATGCTCACCGATCCAACCATTGAGCACTTGAACATCTGCAGGGTCATAACCCATACCGTTCCAATGATCTTCTCCTCCGAAGGGAATACCCACTATGTCTTTTCCATCCCCAGCATAACCCGTTAAATTGCCGTCTAAGCCGTTCTGAATCCCCATGTGGGGGCAACCCCCCATAGAAGAACCCCAAAACCACTGCTCTTGATTTACGGGCTTACCATCGGGACCACCAAACCATGTAGCGGGGTCTGCAATATACCCATATCTAGCTCCACCGAGCATCTTATCATCTGTATTCAAATCCTTGATGAACTCAACCACGAGCTTTTTACTAGACTTTTTGGCTTTGGAGTATTCCGCTTGAGCTATAGCTCTTGCTTCGGAAGAACTGACGACATCTGGCATTTCAACGAGCCTCCATTTACTTTTAGTGTTCATTGAGCTTGGTTCGGGGTAATCCACAAAGCTTTTACCTCCGCGATAGAAAACCCTCACTGAAGTAATTTGTCCTGACATATCTGTTGTCAAGTCGGAATAGTTAATGTTATCGCGATTGAGAATCCAACCGCTATTATAGGGAGGTCGGAAAGCAAATCTCCCATCTCTATCCATGAAGAATCCCCAATTGAGGAAATGCCCATTTACTTTCCCATAAGAGGCACCAGTTATTATTTCTTGGATAGCTCCTAAAAGAGTTTTACCACGAACATCTGTAACAGAACCGAAATCATCTTCGGTATAATAGGGAGCACCTACTGTTAAATCAGTTACATGGTTGTTGGCAATAGGGATATTGTTAATATCGTGAATACATGGTAAGGTTGTTTGTTGCGACCAATGTTTTGTTAGACCTAGCATCCACAACATTCTGAACTTATCATGTAAATAATATGTTCCGGTATTCCTGGATTCAACAAAGCCTTCAAGGTTGAGCATGAGCCTCAATGGGATGCGGTTTGCTAAGTTACTGCTTATTTGTATTTGTTCCCAAGTCAAACCTGGTACTACTTCATCTTCTTTCGCTAATTCCCAATTGCTGTTTATTGTGGTTGATGATGATCTTACTGCGTTCATCAGGGTATTTGAAATCATAATTTGTTCTATCGCGTCTAACATACCAGTTACACCAGAAGAACCTGAAGTAATGTTAGTAGCCATTTGGTAGTAATCCACAGTATAAACATTCAAGAGTTCAGTATCTCCTTTTCCGTTCCACGAAACATAGGCTCTTTCAATTGTATTTCCGTCAGTAGCTGTTAGGAGGCCGACCCCCACTTGAGGGAATAGCGTTGTTGATTCAATGTTTATACTGCTATCACCTATTCGGATTGATTCTGTCGCCAATTGAACATCTGCTAGGAAAAACTTAGCCTTCGGATTTCTCCTAATTTCTCCTTCGGAGTTATTGAAATTGGCTATTGCCTGCAACCAATAGTTATCAACCAAAATAGGACTCCCTTCGCTGTCAGTTTCAAAATCTCCTAAATCCTTTTTACCACCAGAATTACGACCAGTACTACCACCATTAGCTGCGGTATTAAGATTGAAAAACTTAGAAAAGTCTATGACTATGAAAGCTCCAGCTTTATCCTCCCAATCGTGATACATACTGTTATCTTCATCGTTGCTAGCTCCGCTAATAGCAGACCAAGCCTTATCACTTTCACCTTTGGCGTCACGAACCCACTCACTTGTAGCATCAAACGCCCAAATATCACAATCTTCGCCCACTGAAAAACTGAGATACTTTTCTAGATTCCCTTCAGTATCATTTTGATCCACATAGGTTAATGATAAATCGTAATTTTGAGAAACGGGATAAATGAGACCAAAATCAGTCTTACGACTCCCACCGTCAGCATCAGCCGTTCCATCGTTCCTCATATCAGCCCAAAGAACCCAAAGGTGTTTGTATTCATCGCGATATCTCCTGACCTTCACTATTGCACCAGTAGGAATATCAACTGAATGACCGTAAAGATTCCCAATAGTAAAGGTTCCACCCGCCCCAAAGTATAACGAACCCATTGTGGCTGCAGAACCCACATAACCAGGTGTAGTCAAATGTTGAGTATCCCAAAAGCCTCTATCTCTAGTGGATAGGTAGTTACCATCAGCATCCTTCAACCAATAAACAGTAGTGTTTGATATTTGAGATACAGAACCACGACCACGCGGGCTTGTGATTGTTGGTGTTGTTATACGAGAATATGCAGAACCTCCTGGTCTAGAAGAAGTACCAGGTAGTTTAGTGGCGTCAGCTAATTCTAATTGCCAAACGCCATCATAAGCCAAACCTTCAGCGTTGAGCCCATTTCTTGTTGCTGGATCCGTTGATTGCTTTCCGATATAGACCCATACACCATCAAGACCAGTAGTTAATGTCATGGTGGCTCTAGATGACCAGTGCTTTTGATAATCATGCGTTGCGCTGCCGGTTGGATTGGGTTCGTATGGGTATAAAAAACCTCCTTGACCAGGAATTGATGGGTTGGAAGCATTACATCTGGTCGGATATATTGTATTATCGTAAGAAAGTGAGCCGGTTGTTGAGACTGTTCCATCACAAATAGCAGTATCTAAAAGAGTTGTTCCATCTGCAGACCAAAACTCAAGTATAGCTCCATCGTTAGGTATGTCTATACCATCTTGACCGTAATATCCTGAACCCGATTGAATAGCTGCCACATAAGCATAGCGGCTCTTAAAATCACCGGCTGTTCCTGACCAGGTTATTTGAGTATCACTTGTGGCTAGAGCATGAGGGATTGTAAATGTCACAATAGGAGTCTTTTCTATCGGGGCGAAGAGTTGCTTAAAACGCATTGACTTTTTAAGATCCTCAATCCAACGAGCGTGTATATCCCTGTAATTAAACTTAGGTGGTCGCATGGTTGATTTGTAAGCGTTTGGTTTGCAGACTGACATATACATAGCAGTAGTTGCTGATATATCATTAGAGCCTCCTGCGGGATTATATGTAACGGGATTCACACCGTATGAACCTCTAGAAGTCGGATCTTGAACCAAGCCCTTGAATGAGGTCATTAATCCGATTTCAGTATATGGGGTGTTTTGAACAGGACCTGCCATTGTTCCCGATGCTCCACTAGCAACATAAGCTGCTACGGCTACATTCCATTCATCAATAAGTGTTTGAGTCATTTCCCTGATATAGACTACTCGGTGCATACCTTCATAGGAAAAACCAGCCCATTTTGTCTTATAGGTGGTTGCAGAATGTATGTGTTCATAATTAGGGTCAGAAGTATCAGTCCATTCGGTAGTATGTTGCGGTGTGTGAGTAGCCATATTCCCGCCCGCGTACCAATGGTGGTTAAGCTGAACTTCACCTCCCCAATAATCAGTAATACCTATTATTGAATCCCTGGTTAAAGCCATACCGTATTCAGTATTCACTAAACCATCAACACAAATTGCTAGATTTTGGTCTCCATTAGCATTAAAATTAGCATGAGTTGAGCGTTCTGGTGTTTGAGTAGGCCAAGAATTACCTCCCCACCAAAGCTTATGATAGATGATTTTAGTATCAGGTGTAAAGTAATCCGTTCCCGCTGAGGCTCCTTTACTAACTACTACCCAATCAAAGAAAAACTCTCCCGTTGGGTCAGCATCCTGATCCACATTATTAATATCAGTAGCTCCCCAGGGCCTACCGCTACTATGGTTGCCCTGGTCAGAACCTAGACCTCCACCTTGTTGTCCGATGGCTTCAACAGTAAAGTCATGTGGTGCAGCATTGTAAGCGGCTTGAGTATCTCCATAGTATGTTCGTTGAGGTAAATTATAGAGTTTTATAGTATCACTAACACTTAAACCAGCAACAAACTCATTTTGTGTTCCGCTTGTCCTGGGGAAATAGATTCGGAATTGGTTGGCTTGAGTATTGCTAGAATGACCCATATCTGTTATACCAGCTATTGGATAAGCCTCAAAGTCGCGATATACCTGATTAGGTCCATCATCATCTTCACCAGCATACATTTGAATAGGATGGCCGGAATGTAAAAGAGTTCTTTGGCTCTTAAGGGGGGAATAATCATCGTCATAAGTACCTGATATTTCTGGTTCGTGAATCTCAAGGGATTTAACGCCTGTATTCAACCGTTCATAAAGTCTGCTCATTTCTGTTTCCCTAAAATCTGTTATGGAAAACTCGCCCCTAGAACTTTGACCGATTTCCCACATAGGGATAGAACGATTCATAACAGCTAGAGCGTCTGAGGCTCTTAAGGTAACTTTCTTTTCATTATCCCTCCCTTGATTCGTTGATATTTTATCTAAAAAGCCTCTCCAAAAGGGCCTATCCACATTATCTCGGAAAGCAAGTAATTCCCAATCATTAGGTTCTTCAGATACTCCATGAAGTAGTGTGTTAAATAGAGTGTTATTGTCATCATCATAATATGTCAAGACAGCCTTTCCTATGCCGTTGATTTGTCTGGAAAGACTCCAATTTGAAAATTGAATATCTGGATCAGTAACAGGGCTCATAATTGGGATATTATTAGACAAATCCTTACCGCAATAGGTTCTGTCTATTAGAGTATGAACATGGAGACTCCGATTATTAGATTGTATGATAGGAGCATATTCAATTTGCCAACCGTAAGCAATTGAAGGAGTTATACTACCATTAGCGAAGGAATAAGGGGCTGTTTGATTTCCACCAGGCATTAAGGTATTTCCGGTAACTTCAGCACCATCAACATATACTCGGTATTGGTGGTTGGCCCAATCAATCTTAAACTCTATATCCTTCCATAAATCTTCATTGGTATATTCTCTTAGATTTGTGGTATCATCAGTATTCCATTCATAAGGAATAACAGTCCATGCGCCTCCACCACCAACACCTGAAACAGGGTTAAATACCCATTCAATTGCTGCTGTTGCATTAGAACCACCAGATGTTTTATACCCATTATCTCCGGCGACTAGAGAAGCCGTTGAATCATACCCGACCTTGAGAGAATAATTAACTCCTGTGGATTGTCCGTCAGCTTCTTGATATGTGGTGTGGTCATCTGCTTGCCACATAAAAGAGGACATTCTAATACCGAACCAATCTTCAATACTTGAGGGGTTTAGATCACCATCGTATAACATTTGAAATAACCTGGTCAAAGCTGCTCCTCCACCATAGACTAGGCTTTTATCATGGAATCCTGCTAAAGCAAAGAATGGTTTTCCGGCTGGAGATTTGATTTGAGCTGTTTGTGCGTTAGGAGTCCATGCTCCGCCGCGATAGTCAGGACCATAAGACGGCCACCCACTATGATCATGCCAAACATTACTCCAAATGCTAGTTAAGTAACCGTATTGATGAATTGTCGGAGAAGCAACTGATACTGACATACCATTACTGCCGGAAGCCCAATTCACAGGGATTTGGAAGTCAGCACCATAGATTAATGACCTACCATGCGTGGCGTCAGTACTCCCACTCCATACCAAGTATTCTCCATCAGTATTATAACCGTTACAAAAAAGAGTATAGGATTGAGCGGTTGAGTAGTGAGATGTATATCCTCCGTATATCCACCTGTTACCAACTAAAGTGCAGGGGTATTCTAATTGTGCTCTTCCGGCATATCCGATAGTACCATCATTTTCTGACCCTAAAGCGTGTTTGTCGTGGGTGATGTATTCGTGAATGCCTCCATTATGAAGAAATCTTTTGTGATAGACTTCTGGTAAAGCTTCAAGTCCTGCATTCAAAATTGCACCGAATGGTCCCCTCCAGGTAGTGTTACCGGATAGCGCGGTGTATGTGGTCTTTCTTTCCACCCAGGAATAGCGATAGCGTGGATTCAGCGGCGCGTTTCCGTTCATGGGGTTGCCTTGATGGGTTGTTTCGTAACCATCGTAACTAGAAGGGATTGCTGTATTCGCATCATCCGGTAACGCCCTGGCTCCGTTATAATCATCGTAGTAACCAGCTATCCAAAAGTTGAGCTTTCTATCAACAGTTCTAACCACTAGAATATCCCCCTGTCCGAGTTTCCAATTCGACCAGTATTTGGTCTGCTACTCTAGTCACTATTTCTGGGATAGTCAGCCCATGAAAGTTATTCGTCATATTAACTTCAGTATTAACCAATAAGTTTTCAGCTCCTTTATTGATAACCTGCTTAACCAGGTCACCCTTTAGCAATTCATAATCACCACCATAGAAGAACTCTTCTTGTGAAGAACTGAAATCATCCAATGCTGTTGTCGCATCTTCAATCCCAGTAATAATTGTTCCCGCAGCATCTGATACAGCGTTTCCTTGAGCTTCCCAACCATCAACAATAACTTGAGCGGAATCTCTTGTTGCTTGTTTCCATTCTTCTATTATAGCCAACGCATCATGCCTTAATTCAGAAGGGAGATATGTTTGTATCATACCTCCTCCCCGACTCTTCACTACCCAATCATCAGCTAATTCTCCAGTTTCTAACAGACTGATAGCATTTTGAATATCTGCTAACTCCTTTTGTTTAGCGTCACTTAAGGTTTCACCATCCCAAAAGCTTTGTTCTTCAGCGAATTGAGCTTCCTTTTCTTTGAAAAGGCTTTTTAGCACTGAAATCTCCTGTTGCTTCATTGATTGTTCGTCATTTGCTAAAACACCGTAAGCATCCAAAACATCTTTCTTCATTTGAACAGCCTCCAGATGCTTGTTTAGGATTTTCAACTGTTCGTCTGCCATTTTTCCTTCAGTTGTGGTTAAATCATCATTGAGAGTTTCTAAGTGAGCTATATGACCTTCTAGGTAAGTTTCGTAAGCGTGTAAACTGCCTTGAGAAGCGTTAATCAAATCCATATCAGCTAGAGTATCCATTCCTGCTCGGCGGAGAACAGCTGAATAGAAATCTGGTGAAATCAATTCGTTTTCAATTCCCGATTGGCTAATATCTGTAATGAGAGAGTTTGTAATATCTAGAGAGTCGTTCAATTCATCAACCTTTTTCTTTGATACAATGGATTTAGCTGCAAAGGCTGCTATTAAACCTACACCTAGCGTTAGTGCTCCGACAGCAGCAACAGTAGTCCAGATTGCCGCACTCAATGTCAAGGCAGCATTAGCACTCATTAACATTTCAACAGTCATTGCTCCCATTTGAACCATAGCGGGGACCATAGCGATACTCATGGCGATAATAGATGCTGTGGCTGATTCTTCTGGATCCAGGCCTAATTTATCACCGAAAATAGTAATACCCATTGTGGCAGCGGTAGCAGCCAATGAAAACATAGATAGGCTTTTACTAATTTTTTGCATTCGTACCGCAGCAACTTTAGCTGCTTCCGATTGTGCTCCCATAGCAGCAGCACCTTTGTTCAATTCTAAAGCCAATCGTTGTTCATCAGTTAATAATTCCTTCAACGCTACATTGAGTCTCCTCGTGGCCCCTTCAAGAAAAATAGTTAGCATTTCCTGTTCCATTTCACCGGCATTAACTAGAGTAATTGTTTTTGCTAATTCGGCTAAAACTATATTGTATTCATTTGTCGCAATTGCTATCTGTTCTTCGGTTAAAACTATTTGGTGGTCAATAGCCAATCTCGCCATGTGCCTTTCTATGTAACTATCTGTAAGAAGTAATTGTTCTCTTTCAACACCTAATATACCTTGAAGAGCAAGTTTTCTAACTTCCGCATTTTCAACCTCTTTTTCAGCCTGCATAGTCATTTCAAGCATTCTTTGTTTTACTCGCCTAGTCCTGAAGTCACTCACAATTCCGTTTTGAGCATCTTCGGCTATTATCGCTGCCTTTCTTTCTTCAGCACTAAGAAGTGATATTTCAGTATATTCTATTTCATTCAGTATTGCTCTGTCTGTGTAACCTTCATCTTGAAGCTGTTGATATTTTTTAGCAGCTATTTCACTTGTGATCTTATTACCTAAAACTGTTGCTAAGTCTATTCTCCGTTGAACAGTCATCATTAATCTTTCGTGAATAGCGATTTCTTGTTCAGCTTGAGTCCTGGCTATTGTGAATGTTTCAAGCTCCGTTTCTTTTAACAACACCATTTTATTGTGTTCTGATTCTAATTGACTGAATCTCACCTTACCGTTTTTTTCAGCTGCTGTTTGTGCTGATACGAGGAATGTTGCTAATTCTTGCTCATAGGCCAATTGTTGTGATTTTAATTGACCTAGTTCTTCTTCCAATACTATCTGTTGTTTTGTTAGTTCTTGCTTCTTTGCATAAGCGAGGCCAAAAGCATCTTCATTTACGCGCAGTTCAGCTTGGAGTAAATTGATTTCAGTTTGGAGAAGTAGTCGTTCAGTCAATAAAACATTATCTTTGCTCAGGCTTGCTCCTGAAGCACCAGCAAGCTTTTGTCTTGCCAACTGTTCGCCGCCTAATGCTCTTTGAAGAACAGCCTGAGTTCTCATGGCTACAACAATGTTCTTCATGTTGATATAGGTTTCAAATCCATAGCGGCTAATCAAAGCCATTTGCTTACCTAGCATGGCTATTTTTCCCTTCCAATCTCCTCCTAATTCTAATGCACCAACGACATTAAGGAGGCCTTGAAGCATCTGTTCTTCAGCTAGAGCCATTTCATTCATTACAGGGATTAATTCATCTCCTATTTCCCCTCTAAGATCCTCCATCCTGGCTCTAGTCATATCAAGCATAACGGCAGGGTCGCTAGTGAATAGTGATACTTCTTCAGTAGCCTTATCTAACTCTTGCATGGCTTGGCTATTTAGTTGAGTTACTCGGTCAAAGTTTTCCATTAACTTAAGGAATCTCACATAATGGTCGTTACCGGCTACAGCTTGAGATATTCCCTGTCGTTGTTGATCCGTCAAATCACCCCAAACACTATCTAGGTTTTTCATAATTTCCATTAGTGGTAACATATTACCTTGAGCATCTCGGATTGTTCCAATGTAGTGACGGAGAATCTGATTGTTATCTGAAGTATTTGCACCTAAACGAGCATAAACCATACGCAAAGCTCGACCAGCTTTACCTTGTTCTTCACCGGCTTCAATCAAGGTAGCCGACATAGCAGCCATTTCTGATATACTATCCCCAGCCAAAACAGCAGACGCGGCAAACTGATTCATAACGAAGGTCATTTGAGCCATAGTAGCTGCGCTTCGGTTTTCTATGGTGTTCAATTGGTTAAGAGTCTTAGTAGTGCCTTCAGTAACAGCCCTGGCTTGTGTCATAGCATCTGCTTGAGCGTAAGCCTCCTTTGTCAAACCACCATACATATATCCGGTTTGCTGTTGTAATTGAATAAGGCGGGTCATAGCGGCTTCGGTTTCCATACCACCAATAAAAGCCATTTGAATACCGGCTTCAGTAGCGGCAGCAATTGCTTGTTGTGACTTTAGGATGCCGGACAATTGCGCCGTCTTTGCTCCGGCGTGTAGTGCCTTATCTGCGGTGAATCCGTATGCTTGTCCTAAATCACGAATAGTCCTATCCAATTCTTCAAAATCTTCTATTGAACGAGCGAACTTTTCAAACTCAATACGAGCCTTAGCGACTTCTTGGGCTACGGGAACGGTGGAATCGGCTAATGCTCTCATTTGGTCTCCGACCAACATAAAAGCTTCTTGGAGGCCAGTCATTGTGTCAATCATCAATGCTTCAGTAACTGATTGAAGAGCCATCATTCCGGCTTGGGTTTCGGCTAAGAGTCGTTCCGCCTGGAATCTCCCGATAACATCAAAGAAAACTCTTGCACCACCAACTCTTGCCATTTTTAATCACCCCCCATATTTATCCCAAAATCTTCTAGTGCAGCTACAGCCTCATCGTCAGTTAAAGGCTTCGCAGCCGCCCTCCGCCGATTCGCTCGTTGTTTTCTCCTTTCTCCAATAGCCTTCGCTTTCGATGGGGAAGAAGCAGAACCGTATATGTCTGCCATTTGGTCCTGCATTTCTGTTGCTATGAGAAGATCGAACTCTAGTCGCTCCCAACCACCTTCTTGTTGGTAATGGTCGTAAATCTGAGAGGGAACAACGCCTTTGTAGGCCTGCATCAATACAGGTAAAACCTGCATCATTCGCCCAAAGGGACCGCACCATCCGGATCATCTCCTCTTACAAAGGCGAGGAGAGAGCGTAATTCTTCTGAAGTCATCATATTAACATCGACCTCTTCATCAATAATGCAAGGAGGAATCCACGCAAACATTTGCGCCTCCACACCTGCATTCGCTTCATCCATAGCAACTGCGAACTCTTCGTGTTGTTCAGGAGTCCACTCACTTGGATCCGTTCCGAAGTGCCTAAATCTCCTAAACACTCTTGCTTGAATGTTCTCAATTTTCATTTTTTCCATCCCAGATGCTTGACGCACCCAAAACTTCGCTCCGTTATCTAATTCAAACTCTTTTTTCAATACTGGCATTCTATTCACTACTTCTTTACTATACTATACTATTACTTAATATGCTGCTGATTGGGTATTGACGAGCACTATTTGCGATAATTGGTTTGCTCCCCCTGCGTCATACAGTGCCTTGAAAGGCAATTTCATTGTTTGAGTATCCCTGCCCGATACTGAGGACTCTGGACTTTCCCATACAACCTTGAAGATATTAATTGTCAATGTGTTAGGTGTAGTTGAAGTATCTGATAGAGTAATCTTTAGGGCAGTTGTTGAACCGGCTGGGTTATAGGTTCGGTCTGTTGAACCGGAAACCAGGTTTTTCCATTCTGGTTCATCGTAGTCAGGTGTTCTTAATACTGCTGAATTATCAACGATATTTGTTGCGAACTCTATACTACCTGACAATTCACGCAATTGTGCAGGTGGAGCACGAGTATAGGTTGTGCTACCTAACCCGCAAGCATTATCACCATCTCTATTAAGAGTTAATTCTAAATCAAATGACTTGACATATTGTGAAGCGGAGGCATTACCCTTAAAGAATACATCAATGTTAGCGAAGTGCATAGCATCCAAACTATCAGCGAATGACGGTGTACTCATTGAACTTGTTGGGGCTGATTCCATCTTACCTAGCATATCACAGCTAGCCATAGCGTATTCGTTGAGGGATGCACTAAATGACAATCTATCCATAACCAGGCCGGTATATGTATGTTCAAAATCTGTTCGCCCGACCTTAGCACTAAATGATGGTAAAGTTCCATTTTCAGCAAAAGTATGTGTGTATTGAGGACCGGCTCCGGTCTTGCTGTCAGTAGGATAAAAACCCTTCAAGACATTACCCATAAAGTCGTCAGCCATGATAGCAAAATTAGCCCCACCAGCACTTGTCTCCTTTCCTGAAACACTCTTTGCAGTAGCATAGCGACTCATATCAGCCCTATCCATCAATTCATAACTTGGAGCCAGGGATTCATCATCCACTTCACCCCAAACATAAGAACCCGCGCCGGTTCCATAGCTGCTTTCTTGATCCAAACCAAAGTAACGATTTGCGAATACTGTCATTTCAACACCTTCTACTGTATCGGAGGATCTATCCGTTATTTAAGGGTTCGTTCTAAAAACCCAAGCTTTTGTGCTCATTGATACTTAAACTGCACCATCAGCGGCGGCGCATATTAATTTTCTTCATGTAGTCAAAGTTAAGGATATGCACACAAATTACCTCATCATCGTCTAACTTTGAGTCTAATTCTGCTGAATAATTAGTGATGGAGTCTGTATTGCCATCAAGTCCTGTATTTGTGTAAATCTCATCAAAGACTTCACCTGCTATACTTAACGCTAGACGGTAAGCGTTTTTGTAATTAGTACCTCTAGTAGTTATGTATATTGTGATTTCATAATTTTGATCCACTCTAGCTCCACCTAAAACAGTAAACTCGGGGGAATCAATCCTCCTGGTTATAACATGGATTGTCGGTGGTCGGAGTCGCCCAAGCATTTTAGATGATATATCATAACCATAAATGATAGATGAATCTGAAACATGAGTCTTTAGATATACTCTATTACTATCACGCAATAAATTGACAATAGAAAGACCTGCTCTAATTAATGTATCTTGAGCCCAATCAGATGTTGCTAATTCGTCTGGAGAAAATGCTCCGTCATTCGTGGTATAAACGGATGCCCAACTCACATTCCCTGTGGTATTTCCAAAAAATGCACCCGAACTCGAGGATGATGAGCCGGTTACTGATAAGTAATGGGTAGCTCCATCATCATCTTCAATGATTTCCCTCATGTAAAGCCTAGCATTACCGGAAGAGTCTAGAGTTAAACGAAGGATAACAGGAACGGCGTCATCATCTCCCATATCCAAATCAAGATCATGAGTAGTTACTGTGGTGGCTCCCACCAAATCTAATTTAGCGTTTGTTCCTTTAGACCTCACTTCAACGCGGTGAGAGCCATTATCAATAGCCATTAATACTTCACCGTTATTAGGTGCTGTGCTAAACTTAAGGGTTGTTGTTATTGTGTAGTTACCACTTACTGTCAAATCCGAAGCCCAATACTGACCTCCGCTAGTAGCATTAATTATCCACCAACCATCAGATGCTGAGCCTTGACCGGATGAACCCGATGAAAGAGTCCATGCTATATTACTAAACCCTACAGGTGTTACTGGTAAAGCTGGGTTTTCACCATTGAGGCGACTTCCCCAATACTGTTCCTTTGTTGCTATTGCCACTATCTAGCCCCCCATCGTTCTCTTATTTTTTCGTTCCAATCCTTTTCAAAATTGCGTTCAATTCCCTCTTGAGTATGACCTAAGAAATCTATCGGTTCAAAACCAGGGTGCATTCCCGCAGGCTTCATTGGTGCAACCGCACGAGAAAGAGTCTTTGATTTACTAGAAGAACCCACCGCAAAAAACCTGGTGCTGCTTCTAACAATCAAACCCTTATCTTCTTTTAATTCGTCAGCATACTCAAAACTATTTGTTCCCCATTGGTGGATAGCTGCAAGCTTTGCAGGACCTTTACGACTAGGATGAGAGCCTTCAACACCGCCTGGAAATGGCATAGAACCAACTCTTACTGACTTATCGGGTAATTCTTCCCAACCGATTGATTTTGCTATTTTGATATAAACATGGCGGCTCATTTGAGAATTAATTGTTCCATCTGGAGGGACTCTTACCCCCCCTAAACCAGTTGAATCTGCTTGTTTGCGTAACCACCTTTTAGTAGCAGCTTGTTGTAAAATACTTCGCTCTTTCAATACTTCTTTAACGAGCTTTGGGCCTTCTCTTTGAGCTAGCTGCATAGCTCTTTTGAGTTCTTTAGCATCTAATTTAACTTCAAAGCTCACTAATGAACCTGTGAAATCAACCACTTTAATCCACCGATCCTAGATGAGCAATCCTGCTCAGATTCATTAAAGCCCTCTTCTTTATCACTTGGCTCGTTCCCGACTCTCCGCCCATTTGGAAAGTCGCTTCATCTTCTAGGTAATAACCGGCGGCTATATCAGCACATATTTCACGAAGAACATGAGCAAACTCACCTTCTTGAACTGTCACACCGTCTGCGTGGTCTGCTGATAACCCTGTAACTCCCGTTAATTGATTACCGGCACGACCTGTCCAGGCAAAAGAATCACCATCAATGTTCCCATTACCTGGCACACCGAATGAACCACCTGAAGCCAAATCAACAGTAGTAGTACCTGCTGCGTGTGCGCCGTCAAGTGTAGTTTCAGCGATTTCTCGACCAGGAGTGCTTCTTCCGTATGATTTGAACTCAGTATCAATATCAATTGTGGCCCTGCGAATAGCTGAAGCCAACCGGCTACTCGCTTGATCCCTTTGAGCTGAATTAAGGCCGAGCCTCGATCCAACATCTGCCGCACTACAATAATATGTCATGTTTAATCCTCCAATTCTTTTATGTCGTCAGCTACTTCTTCGGCTTTATCCACTGAATCACGCACTAAGTCAATGACTTCTTTTAGGCTGATCTTACCGTCAGCTGTCAGAAGTTTATACTTTTTGTAACCCCACGAAGCAAGCCCAAGAAGAACAACTGCTAAACCAATAATATATTCTATATCATCCATATATCAATCCTCCTTGAATAGTATTTCTTTTACTGATGAGTGGGGAATAAAGGTAAAGGGTTTGGTTTCACCTCGTCTGAAAATCTTAAGACCATGTTCTGTTTCTTCTATCTCTATGTTAGTATAACACCTTTCAGGTGGCCGATATACAACCTTCCCAATACGAGCCATAATTATTCCAACCTCCTTATGTCTTATTAATTCTCTTTTAACCAAGCGTCTAATTGTGCGTCTGATGGTGCTTCTCCTAATTCAGAAGGCCATAAATCACGCCTAAAGTATTCTCCATCTCCGTCATTTTGGACAAGGGGAAATAAAATTGGGTCAAAACCCGCATAGTTCTCTAACAATACCTGTTCTAATGATTTCATATTAAACAATCTCCGCTATACTTAAAAAGGTTATACCTTCTGTAACTGCATCACCAATGAGATTTTTACCACTACCGCCATTATGATAACAATAAAGTGCTATCTTATCCCCTGCATCTAAGTTTAATAAAATTGAACCACCAGAAGGTTCACCCGAACCCCTACCATAAGTCGTCTTTGCTCTGCTACTAAAACCACCCCCCGTATCAACATATAATGATGCTATGGTGACTTCTGAGGATGAAGTATAGCGAATAGAAGCAGAAAATGATACGAAGTATTTACCTGTTCTTGGAACAACATAATACTTATTTACATTATCCCATGCGGTCGCAGTATCAAAGTCTGATGTGTTTAGAGGGCATATTGTGTATGCGCCCGAAGCAAAACCTGTTACGCTTGTTGAAAGAGAAATATGTGCTGTATGTGGGGTTGTTGCTGAAGCCGCCGCCCATTCAGGCGCGGTAGCTCCAGCATTGACTGTTAATACTTGAGCGGCTGATCCTATGGTTAGTGTTGATAAGCTGGATTGACCGCTACCATAGGGGATAGAACCCGCAACAAAAGCCTGATTCCCTGTTCCACCCGCTACTACGGGCAAGCATTGGTCAGGTAAGTCAGTATTAGCCACACTGGATCTAAAAATCCCTTCAGCCACTTGGCGGAAAGACCAGCTTCCTCTCATGGTGGGGGGTTTAACTGAATGTATTTCAGATGGTAAGTTACCTTTAGCAAATAGAAATGCACCGTCATAGATACCAAACGAATAAACATTAAGAAGAGTGTTTTCAGATAAATATGCTGAATCACCTGGGGTAGCTGCTCGCAATTCAATTCTGTGGAAATAAGCTTTGAATGTGGTTGAAGGGAGGGAACCGTATGCTGTTCCATGACCTGCTACAGCTCCTGTGACTGGTAACGCCCAACCTTTCGGGCTTTGAGTCATACCATAGAATCTCCATGTTGCTTTTCCTCCATCAAAGGTGGGCTTTTCACAAAGAAATGGTTGAGTTGTTCCTGTTATATTATTACCCAAGACTTCAAATATCTTTTCAGCATCTCCTTTGGGATCGGTGATACCAGATGTTGGAGGAGCAAATGCGGCAGTTACTTGTAGTGATGAAAATTGAGTAGTTTCCCAAACATTATTAATATAGTTAGTGGGTTTTCGTGGGGAAAAGTGACCTGCATTAGATACTGAAGTCACTAATTGAACTCGTGGGTATGGTCCATTATCAAAACGATATTCTTCGACTTCAGTCTGGTCAAATTGTATCGTCAAATTAAGCCGTTCTGCGTTGCTAGTCCATGAAGTTTCATCACCCCATAACAAACGCACAAACTCGGCGGCTCCTGGGCTTCCTGTGACCGCTCCTGTGAATGTTAAAGAATAAGTACCAACACATGAAATTACTCCGTTAAATTGAGCCCATTTTATCAAACAATTTGATGCTATCACGAGTGTTCCGACATACTTATCGTTTGTATCTTCAGCTAAATCCTGCCTAATACTAAGAACATTTGCCAAATCCCAATTACAGTGACCAGCAGCACTACCATCAAAAATGAAGTTAGAAGTGCCGTTATTGAGGTCACCTGGATCCGACCCTAAAGCCGAACCACCTGATGTTAAAGACCAACTCCCATGAGCACTAGCATTAGCAGGTGAAGAAGCCACCCAATAATATGTTCCCATTATTTGACCTCAAGAGTGGTTAGCTCGTTTCTAACCTAGTATCTGTAGATCCGGTAGCGAAGGCTGTCCCTCCTCTTTCGGCAATAGCAGATACGGCTTTATCAGCCCTCTTTTCAAAAGATGCCAATTGGCTTCTTAATCGTATGTCCTGCTGTCCTTGCTCTTTCTCCGGTACAAACGAAGGGATTGTGTCTATTAGCACTAACAAGCAATCCCTAGCGACTAGGGCTTTAATTGCTGCTTCTTTTTGTGCTGTTGTTACTTGATTCGTGGCGTCACCTAGATAATCGGCTCCACGAGCTATTTTTGTGATATATTCTGTTTCCATAGAAATATATTCAGTAATTGTATCTCCCAATAACCCACGAGGATAATTGAGTAAGGCCCTAATGTTGGCTTCAGTGACCGCCATTTGAAGGAGCCTCCGTAATTACAACAGTCTCTGCTGCCACCGCTTCAAGCCCACATCTTCTAACGCATACAACCTTTTTTGTTTTCATTACTGCGTCTGATAATTCCCCGTCAGGTAACCAGTAAAGATGGTTTTTACGGGGGAGTCTTTTCATTCCCAGGGATTCAAGAAATGGATTCATACGGATAATTCGGATCAACCACCCACGATTTGAACGCCATGATAAACGAGCTTCCATATCTTTAATTGTATCATCTTCAAGGACAGGTAAACCCTTTTCATGTAAGAGCTTTGCTACTGAAGCCTTTGAAACCTTTGGTTTAGAGGACTTCTTTTTTGAAGGTGCTTTTTTTTCACTCTTCTTTGCCACTAGACTTAGCCCCCTTCTTCTTTGGTGTTACAGCTTTTGGAACACTCTTTTTAGGTTCTTTTGGTGCAGCAGGTAAAGCAGTAATAAAAGCTTTTATATCCGCATGAAAGGGAGGGATAAGAGCCAATTCTTTAAGTGAATCAGCGTCAAGTTCTCGACCAAGTGCCTTAGCGAGTAATGTTCCGTATTCGACAGGATCTCTTCGTGCCATTTAGAATCACTCCGCTATACAAAGAACGAAGGTGCAAGCTGCTGTATCAGCTTGAATAGCGATAAAATCAATGGCTGCCTGTGAAGTATCGCAACGAACCATGAAACAACCACCAGGTGCTATTGCCAGGGTTGATACATTCGCACCTGAACCTGTTGCAGTTCTAAGAGAAAGAATTACGAAGTTAGTAGTATCTCGGTTTTCAAAGTAAATACCATCTGCTTGAGTGATACCATAATCAGTAGCCAAATCGTATTCCACTTCAGAAGTACCAATACTACCTTCTAGTTTGATGCCTTCTGCGGAAGTAAAAGAGACTGAAGCCAAGCTTTCGCTAAACCCACTAGCTCCGTCACCGGCTGCCAGACTAAATGTTCCGCTTAGGGTATTATTTCTTGCCATTTCTATCCATCCTTCAGTATATTGTTAATCAGTTCACACCAGTGATTTCAGCAATTCGGTAGGTTGTGCCGCTAGCTGCTCCGTCTTGGTGCTGATGAACAATACTACCAAAGTAGGAAGTCAAGAGCCAATCCCAGCCTACACCAGGAAGGCGAGTCAATTCAGTTTCTTGGAAGCCAGGTCCATTGTATTCAAAGAACTCAGCAGTCCCTGCGCCTGGAATCAATGCCAACGCATCTGAACCTAAAGCACCAGTACCGTAATCACGAGTATAAGCAAAGGTTGTACCACCAGATACTCCTTCGAGGTGGTCTTGAAGTGATTGAATAACATTTCCGAATAATTGTGTGTTTAGCAAAATGCTTCGGCGGTTGGCTGGGATAACAAAGGCCACACCTTCATTACCAGACACACGACCATTTGCGAAGATGCCGTCTAGAATGTTTAGAACATCTGCTTCTGGGTCGGCTGAACCGCCACCCCATGTTCCACCACCGGCAGCAGCTACAGTAACCGCAGCACCAGCCTTGAGGTCGGTTAGAATCTTGTTGTCAATGAGGTCTGCACGAGCTTGGATAATACCCATCTGCTGTCGATCCATGTTTTCCCATGATTCACCACGAAGTAGTGTGGTATCTAGGAAAACCACACGACCTTGACCCTTAGCAAGCTGGACTGTGTATGACTTGGTTCCGATTTTGGTAGGGTCAACAATTGCAGCATCGTCAACTGGATAGGTGAACTCACCTTGAGTACCAGTATACCACTTGAACTCCAACCAGGGAACAGTGCGAACACCGACTAGAGAAGTAGCGATAGCAATTGTTCTGGAATGTATCTGAATAAAATCTCTTAGAGTCTGTTCTAACACCGCATCCGGTGGTGCAACGGGACCATTAGCCCCTGCCAATTCTGTGTCTGCTTTAACCAGTATTTGTTTTAATGTATCTGATGCCATATTTATTCCCCCTATCACCATACCGCTCTGTTAGTATTAACAGGAATTAGAAGTCCGGCAGTATTTGTTGATGTAGTCAAAGCCTCACCCACATATACTCCCACTACAACAGCGGAATTGGAACTATCAGTACTAACGGAACCATCCGCATCTGCGGTTTGTGAAGTGTAAAGGAGTGCTCCAGTCACTAATGCTTCAGAACCGACAGAATGACAAAAGATCACGCCGCCGCTTGGATAGAATGACACCCGACCAGCAGCCAAAAGTACGCCGTCAGCATCTCTTTGACTTTCTTGAGCTGCCACACCCACTGGTGTATCAGTTACTGCATCACAAGTAGCGAGATTTCCGCTACCATCTGCCTTCAAAAGCAAACCCTGGTTTGCACAAGTCTCTCCTGCTGCCATCGTTCCCACGATAGGATCTTGGTAATTTCTTCCTGCCATTTCAAATCATCTCCTTAACTTCATTGTATTGTTGTGCTTTTTCAACCCCAGACGAATGCTTATTCCACGCATTAGCCCATAGATTAAAGTAATGTTCATAGGTTGTTTCTTCGGTAGTGATATGCTCGCCATTAATCCAATTAGATACAACCTTCTGTGGTGCATCATCGGTTTTAACAAAGTCGCTTTCAACACTTGCTACAGGTCGCATTTCAACAACTTCAGGTGTTGGGTGTGCTGCTTCCCATGAATCAATAAGTGAAGCGATAACACCAGATGGTAATTCTTCGTGGCCTGTCAAACCAAACCCAGAAGCTTTTTCCACTAGCTGTTGTCGGTCTGCTTCGGCTACCGCTGCTTCCTTCTCTTCAAACTCCGCCACCTTTCCGTTTGCCAGGATAAGCTGAGCCTTCATTTCATCTATTTCTGCCTTAAGCTGAAGGGAATTATCCGCTTCATCTTCAATAATTTCTTCTTCAGTCATAGCAACCACTATTTCGCCTTGAACCTCGCAAGAGGTTGGTTGATACTTAAGGCCTGTGTCAATTTCGGTTTCAGAAGCAGTTGCTGGAGGTAAATCATTCACCTTGACTCTTACTGCTTCTTCTATATTGGCTCGCTCATAGGCTGGTCTATGAACAATAGCCAAATGGTCGAAGTCAAAATCAGAACCAAATATCAAGACTCCATCTTCGGTTTCTGAATCGGGGATCCCTGAACCGCCGATGCTTACTCCATAATCAGAACGGAGCCAAAGACCGGATTCAAGAGCTTCAAATAATTCGGGTCTGCGGATTTCAGCAGTATAACGAACATTCCATGTTGAATCTGCAAAGTCCTCAATAATTGTTGATGATACTAGACCTACTACTGCTTCTTCCACTTCGCCGTTCATATTGCGGCTAAACCCAAAAGCATCTGGTTCTGGATGATTAAGTGTTACATCTGCGTTCATCATTTGTTTGGATATGAAGTCAGCCCCTTTTCTAGATATTTCCCAATTATTCTTATTAGGTCCTTCGTGAAATGCTATGCCTGAAATAATCACTACTTGCTTTCCGGTAATGGCTGATACATTCATTTTAGCCTCTTCAATAGTCAAATCAAACTCTATTTTAATAGGATTTACTTTAACTTCCTCTAATACGATTTGGCTATCCATATTAATAACGGACTCCTGGTCGCTGTTTTTAATGCTTTTACTCATTACTTACTACCTCCCTTCTTTTTGGGAATGGAGGTCATACCTTCTTTGTATTTTTCGACATCCATTTGGTGACGGTGTTCTTCAACATCTCGCTCTCTATTATGCACTTTATCGTCTGGTATTCCATCAATATCAGATTGTTGTTCATTTTCCCACATTCTAATAATAATACCTAATGCGGGTGATGCCACACCACCTATAATTGCTATAAGTGCTATGAACCCATCAAGGTTAGGGATTACTAAGTCAGGTTGCCAGATACCCATACCCACCACACCACCTGCAGCTAAAATCCACAAATAGATAATAGGTACTACTGTTTTATTTACCAATGCGTCATTAAATGTATTTTTCTTATGACTCATTCTTAGGATCACCGCCTCCCTTAGATTCGTCTTGTCTTGGGTTTTTGGGAGTTTCCCCGAATGGTTGCATGGCTTCTTTCCGATCATCTCCACCCTTACTCTTTATCTCCGGTGGTAAATCCACTATTTCAAGTGCTTGGTTGAGAGTTAGTAATCCTGAAGAATAACCCATAGATGCTCTTTGCATTAGAGTCATATTATCTTCTTCTATCAGGGGTTCAAAGATTAGGGGGGGTATATCTCCTCTTTTATGAGATATACCCAATAGTGTTAAGTGAGCACTAAATAATTCTCGGATTGATTCTTCGCAAACAGCTTGAAGTCGGCGTATTGATTGGAAAGACCACATATTAGCATTGTAAGTAGCTGCGAAGGTTGAACCCTTTTCTTGACCGGCAGCCACTCTAGGAACCTGCATGACAGCTGAAATATCAGCATTTATCATATCCAAAAAGCTTGAGTTATCAGGAATGGTGTTCTTCATATCAACATGAGTCATCTGAACATAGTGAGGGAGAATGGGGATTTGGTCTGCCCGAAGCCCCTCAAGTAATGTTTCCACACTATCAATAATATGTTCTAGTCTTTCCTTCTGTTCTTGTGGGTCTTGTATGTGTTCAACAGCACTAGCATCAATTGTTATGTATTGCTTCGTTAAAGTATCTTCTATTGAAATCCTGTTGTTAATTGAGTTGTATTTTGCTCTAATTGGTTGTTTTAATGATTCAAAACGGGAGGCTCCCCATATTCCGTATGTTCTTCGCCCCAAGTTATCTGTATGCCAGTTACTCCTAAAGTCAATTTTGAGATGCCATATTTCCTTTGTTGGGAATCTCATTTCAAACGCGTCCTGTTCTCTAAGGACATATTCACTTGCTTCGATAATGGGATTTGATTCATCTGCTGCGAATGGCTTACCATCAACACCTCTTCCATCAATAATTGTGATTTGTTTAATGGGGAGACTTTGTAGCCCTGTTATTCCTTGACCCCCTCTTCCTACGAGCTTTGATACATCGTTCCCATAAACCATCAGGTTTCTTACAGCATTAATTAAAACATCATCAAAATCTAGATTATTTTCCACTAATTCTTTGATTGCATTTCTAATTTTGCCGTTTTTGGCCTCTTTGTAGTCTATCCGCCAATTATTTGCTGTTAGAGCCACAGCGCGAACAGCACCGTTAAGTTCGGGATCCAGCTTGAGCATAGCATCGTAAATATCAAAGTCATTATCGAACTTGAAGTTACTGCGAAGAAGATTGGTTTCCTGAACGAGATGATGAATACCTCCACTTGTGGTATCAGTATATCCTGTTCGTAAATATGCTAAATTACCTTGATCCCAGCTACTAGCTGATTGACGCATTTTGGCTAGACCACCAGGGACTGTGGTTCCTAAAATATGTTCACCCTTAATATCAGCCGTTACCTTTTTCCGGCGAAATAATCTATCATACCAAGCCACTATACCGCAACTCCATTAATAGTCCATAAAAGAAGAGATAGTAAGCCTAAAACGCTTGTGTATTTTAATACTTGACGATTGATATAGTTATTTAGCTGACCTAGAGGGCTATTTTTTATGTCCTCTATGTTATGGTTTATTTCATCTATATTTTTTTCCACTCTATCTAGGCGAACATCACGCCCCTCGCTTTGCGTATTAATCTCACTTACTGTTGTTTGTAAATCAGATAATTTCAACAAAACTAGGGAGTCGAAGGACTCTTCATCACTACCCATTAATTTACCGATTATTGGGTTCTCTTTTAACCCTTTTCACCCTTTTTTCTGTTTTTCACCCGAGGCTCCCATTTTTTTTCGTTTTGAGCCCGTATTTTTTCAATTTTTCTCCTTTTCAGGAATGTTCTCTTGAAGTAACCCCAAATACCAGCTCCGACTAGAACATAAATACCTATTTCTATCAAGACAGCTAACAACATTACTTCAGCAGATAAACAGGTTTTATCACCTATATTCCCGTCACCGATTTCAATACACCATATTCCAGCCACACGAAGAAAGAGTCTCACTTGATATATGGAGTATTCCTTTTATTGTTTCTATAACACTCAAAAAGAAATAATCGCAGCACAGCTCCAAATACCAATTTATTCTTTTAATTCCCATAGGACATTTTTACTCTTAGAGTATAGTAAATGCTTATAGGGAAATAAATTATATATCGTAAATAGGGTCCTGTGCTGTGGTTTATTCTTTTTCATGCTTCTATAAAAAATAAAAAGAATTAAATAAACACAGACTACATAAGGAAAGACATTCTCCGATAAATCAATGGATGCAGACGACTTCATTACAAGTAACTATAATTTGAGAACGGGCAGTAGAAGAGATTTTGCTAGAAAGCTTCATGATCTTGACCCATCAAGGTCTGTTAAAGGTTGGGATATGAAATTATGGCGTTATGATAATAAGGGTAGTCGAAAACATATAGAATTGCCCGATAGACCAGATACGGCCAATTCCTGGACACCTACGGGGTCTTATTGGTATATTGAAAAGACCGATACCTATTTGACATTTATACGCGCAGCAAATGATGTAATAGAAGTACCTGGTGAAACACACCGAGCCATGAAGGAAGCATATTCTAATATGGTCGGGAAACCCGCAACCATCAATGAAATAGCTCGTGAGTTTAATTTTCCTCGTAATTGGTTTGATGAATATAGACGCAAACATGGATGGACTCACGATACTGATCCATATACTGACGAAGTGTTGGCTAATGCAGATGTTGGTGAATTAGTGGATGATTTACTACTGCGAAAAAGAAAACACTTACATAGAGATTTTGAAAGAAGTAAATGGAGTGAAATAGAGGCAGATGCGTCTAAGTATAGGGAATTAGAATATATTTTACTTAATGACTTTAGAAATCTCTTAGAAACATGGACTCCCCCCGAAGTCCAGCCATTCGATATTAAAAAGGCTACATCACCCTATGCCCTCGTTATATCCCCAACAGACTTTCACTGGGGTAAATATGGTTGGGTTGATGAAACAGGTGAAGGATATAACTTTGAAACCGCTAAATCTCGACTAATGGATAAAACTGCTGCTCTAATGGATAAATTACCAGGAAAGCCAGACCAAATAATTTTAGCAGCAGGTAGTGATTGGTTCCATGTGGATAATGATTTTGGGAGCACAACAAGAGGTACTTATCAAGATAGCTGCGGAACACCGGCTCAAATACTCATGACCGGCTGCGAACTCGCTCGCGAGCATATAGAGTTGTTACGCAAAATAGCTCGTGTTCAAGTAGTCTTTATGCCTGGTAATCACGATAGGCATTCTTCATTGGCTCTTATGATGTTCCTTTCGGCAGCCTATGAAAATGTGTCTGATGTTAAAATAGAAGTATCACCTAAGAGCCGTTCCTATGTCAAATATGGTAACAGCTTAATTGGTTTTACTCATGGAGATACTGGAGCAGTTAAAAAGTTGCCGTCACTTATGGCTACTGAAAAGAGAGAATTATGGGGGTTCTGCGAAAACCACATTTGGTTTCATGGGCATAAGCATCATCAGACTGTGTCTGAAAATAATGGTGCTATGGTTATTCAATTGCCTTCATTGGCGGGGCATGATAGATACCATAACCGAGAAGGCTTTGTAATGAGTCGAGCGGGGTTATCAGCTCATATAATAGACTGGAATGATGGTTTAGTGGGTGCATTGTTTTGTCCTGTAAGGAGTGGGGAATGATGTCTGCTAATTCTAGAAGATGCCTCCGCAAATGTAATAACTGCGGTCAAACTAGAGTTACTTCGTCAACTGCCTGTGTTAAAAAAAGGGTATGGTGTGGTACTATGAGAATAGACAGGGAACCTGTGTATATCAAGACCAAGAGGGAAGAAAATGACTAGATGGACTGCAGCCAGGTGTAAATTATGTGGTTGGGCTGCTAAAAGGATGCTAACCATAGAAGCTCAAAAAAGAAAGTGTCCTTATTGTAAAGAAAGTGGATTAGTGCCGGTGTAAATATGTTTTCTGGATTTCACATGGAAAGAGCGAAAACAGATATCAAGTATTTTTTAGAGTGGTTGGGTTATAATTGGGGGGATCACATTGAAGATTGGCTCAAGGTATATGAAGAACGAGGTGGGGCAGAAGTGCATCGCGTTTGTATTATTGCTCCTAGAGGACATTCAAAATCCACCACTCTTAGAATAAAGCTTTTGCATTTGTGTTTATTTGAGCGTTTTAGGAACAAACCATTTACTGCCTGGCTTTTTTCAGCTTCAAAGGATGCGGCTGCACGAAGATTAGAAGAAGTGCGTGAAGATTTGAAGAGGCATCCCCAATTAAGGAATATGATTGATGAAAGGAGAGGGAATCGCCATGAATTGCGTTTGACTAACGGCTCTTGGATTAAAGCAACGGGTATTGGGGCAGCTATTCGAGGGGAACACCCAGCCTGTATTGCTCTTGACGATATTTTAGCTGACTTGGGCGATTTGAATATGAAAACAGTCACCGAATGGTTCAGGAAAGTAATTACTCCTATGTTGGATCCAGGTACTAGCCTGTATTGTGTGGGAACGCCAATGTCACTAACAGACCTTTACCATACTGAAATGTTGGAAAAAAAGGTATGGAAATCAGGCACCTGGTCGGCAATCCCCAATTGGGATGCTGTAAGAGCCGGTGATGAAGAAGATTATGAATGTCTATGGCCCGAAGAACGCCCTCTTAAATACTTATTAGAACAAAAAGAGGTTATGGGAGAACTATCATTCACTCAAGAGTTTTTGTGTAAGGTGGTTGATGATGATTCAGCCGTATTCAAGCGAGCACATATTCGTAAGAACTTAGATATGGAAGGAAGTTTGGAATGGGAGAAGAATCACCATCAACGATATGTCATCGGATTTGATCCCTCTCAAGGTATTGGACAGGACTATACCGTTATGGTTGTCCTCCGACAAGACGAGAACGGTGAGCTCCACTTTTGTAATATGTGGCGACAAAATGATTTCCTCCCTGATAAGCAGTGTTTAGCAATCGGTGAATGGCTGCAACGATACAATAACCCTGTCTTTGCCTGTGAGGAGGTCGGCTTTCAAAGACTCTATGAAACTTTATTGGCGAGATTGAAAATACCTGTGGATTTTAGAGGCAGCAAAGTCAGCAATAGGGTGTTAAAACAGGCTTTACTTAATCGTGTCCGAGTCTGGTTTGAACAAGGAAAGATACATTTCCCATATAAAGACCACGAAACTAGAAAGGTAGTCGAACTCGTGCTAGAAGAATTGGAATCTCATGTGTGGAAAGATGGGGAAATAACAGATGTTGGCCGACATAATGACTGCGTGATGGCACTAGCTCATGCGATAGACCAATTCGATACCTCATTGAGCACCGTTCAGGTCTTTGGCGGGGCAGTTGAAAAGAACGCCTTTATCGGCGGTAAAAAACAAACAAGAGTCACTCGTAAAGGCGGCAAGTATTCCGGCTTTAGATTATAAGAGTTTTTTTCAAAAAAATTTCTCAAAAACAGCACGAGGTGGTAGGCGACAGCTTGATCCCCCTATCAATGTTATTTTTGGAACGGTAAAATATAACAAAAAGCTTTTCAATCATTCTAAGCCATTCTAAGCCGTTTGTGTGGGGGGGTGGTAGGTAGGGTCAAAAAAGTTAAACGCGGCCAATGGGGGGCTTTCTAGGCTATATATTAGGCTATTTTCAAGGGGGTGGTGTGGGTGGTGATTTTGGGGGGGGGCGACCCCTAGACAAACGCCGACTTCAAAACCTTGATTTTAAGTCCTAATGTTAGATTCTAAAACCCAACCGCCGAAAGTCGGATTTTCGCCAAATGTGCCAATTTTAGCTAAAATGAAGGTTTTGCTATGGGTTATGACTATAAGCACTAACCGCTTCGTTGGTTCATGGCG
>Ga0098052_1000115_pt1 | contig 45981 bp, 85 predicted proteins | sample 15_taG_FD_81591 | JGI IMG/M metagenome (GOLD analysis project Ga0098052, IMG submission 81591) | Marine viral communities from the Subarctic Pacific Ocean - 15_ETSP_OMZ_AT15312 metaG | ecosystem: Environmental > Aquatic > Marine > Oceanic | place: Pacific Ocean | collected 2015-01-18
AGATTCAATGATGTGATAGCCCGAGGAATCGCAGGCAGAAAAGAGCGCAACGTGGTCTGGGTCGGACCTGACACTAACTCATCCTTTGCTCGCTTCTTTGCGGAGAAACTAAAGAAGCTGGAAGCTGCAGCGAATAACTATTCAGAGAAGCAGATCGATCTTCCGTTCGGAGACAAGTACTCAAGACCAGCATACGAGGGCGTAGACCTCGCCAAGGACGTGCAGATTGGCTTGAAGTTTGGCGATGCCGAGCACCGTGAAGCATCAGAGGTGCCAATCTATCTTAGGTTCAGGATCGTAGCTACTAGCAAAGACTCCAAGGAAGAGTTGGCTGGCGCGTTCCACTTTGTTGAGTTTGTGGACGAACACATGGATATGATTCTACAAGCAGCGAAGGAGGTGACACAAGAGTTTATTATTGAACCCAACCTTGAAATCGCAGCAGAGTTGGAGAAAGAATATCTTAGTGGCAACATAGCTATGGAGTTGAGCAAGAAGGTTCTAGCCACGTTTACCTACGAGACAAGAGACAATGCAACGATGAAACACAACAAAGCCTTCGTTGAGTGGTGGTCATCCGGTAACACTTGGAGCGACATGAGCGTGTACGAGAAAGAGGTCGTGGTCGAGAAATACTTGCGTGGATTGAGCAACGGACGATATATGGAGTGGGACAAACAGAAGAATCTGCCCCCGGCGTGGGAGCGAAACGTAAGAGCGTGGATGACCAGTGCAGGCGTAGCAGGCGCAATCATCAACAAGGTAGATTTCGAGCGTCACGCCAAGCCCGAGGTTACAGAAAAGTTCTGGGGGACGAAAGAAGAGAGAGATCAAGAGAGGCTTGAGGCTGAGTTGAAGCTAGCCAAGAGTCGCTGGAGAGCGAACCACGGCGAAGACCCTTCCGAAGAAGAGGTTGCAGCATGGCGCAAAGAGATTATGAACCAGCTAGGCATGGGTGACGCAGCACCACTAGGCACCGACGCCAGAGGATCCCGAGATGCGGGAGCCGCAGCAGCGATGGGCATTACTCCTCAAGAAGCTGAAAATCTGCGAATCCGGCTGGCTGCTATTGAGGAGTTGACGGCAGCATTTGGTGGTCGCAAGCCTACCGAAGAAGAGATTGAGGATCTGCTGCGAAGGCGAAGGGACAGAACCCTTCGCGGCACACTTGGCGCGCCGGTTCCGGCAGGCAGCGTACGCGAGCGAGTAGCATACCTAAAGAAACACTTGACAGAAGTAAAATTACGTGCTAAGATAAGAAGGATTATTAAAGAAGCGGAGTAAATTATGAAGAAACATCTCGACACATGGAACCATTACCTTAATGAATCCAAACTACGGGTATTCGACTTCGACGATACTCTAGCCGTAACCGACGCTGATGTTGCGGTGACCCGATCAGACGGCAGCATATTTAAGCTGTCGCCAGCCGAGTACGCAGTGTACGAGCCTATTGCCGAGTTTAATCCAGCAACAGGAGAGTACATAAACAGCGATGACGAAGTGTTCGACTTCAGTGAATTTGATCGCCTCATCAACCCACGCCAGATCGAGCAGGTTGCTCGCATCATGCAGAAGGTTGTGGATGCAGAGCTTCGCGACGGCGCCGGCAGAAAGATTGCGATCTTGACCGCCCGTGCCCCAACCGCAGCCGGAGAGATTATGGATTTTATAAAGAATGTTCTACACATTGACGCGAGCATGTTTGATATGGTGGCTCTGGGAACAAGCGATCCCCAAGCGAAGAAAGCGTGGATTGAGGCTCAGATTAATAACCTTGGGATGATGGACGTTTTGTTTTTCGATGACTCGCCAAAGAATATCGCGGCAGTCGACGAGCTAAAGGCAGAGTACCCGCAGGTTAATGTTATCACCCGTCTGGTAAACTATGGCGAGGGTATGGAAGAGAATAAAGAACCAGACCTAGACCATGGCGAGTTTCAAACGAGGATGAGGAGAGAACACCCTCGAAACAAATCAGACCTGATCGCCAAAGGTGGAAACACAGACACTGGCGGCGGCAAGGGACACAAGAAGCCCAAGATGAAGCGCAGCAAATCGTCACCCCCCGGCGGTGTGTAATGCCCAAGACACCAAAGAGCACTATCGGACAGACGATTACTATATTAGAGATATACCCCGAAGATATAGCTAACACGCTATTACCCGGCGACATTGATCTGCTAAAAGAAAAGTACGGCGATGCTCCATGTCAATACGAAGTCCGTTATCCGTGGAAAGATCAAATGCACTACACATGGTTTGTTGATGACGTCTATGAAAAGTATTCTAAAACTCACAAGATTGACCAAAGAAAACGTTATGGGTGAAGAATCCTTTAGAAACTACTTAGTGTACGTTAGCTAAATGAGAAGGATATGAGTAGTGCTAGAAAATCAGTAGTATGTAGTTATTGCCACACTCGCGGTCATAATCGACAGACGTGCCCCCAACTTGGCGCTGACCTGAGACGCATTGAAGAACAACATGGCGCCGATCATCCGGCAGTTGTGAAATATAGGGCTAGCCGCGCTTCGATATCACGAAGTGCATCGAAGCGAGCCAAGATGCCACGAAGTTGTACATATTGTCACACTCTCGGTCACAATAGGAGGACATGCGCTGTCCTTCGGGCAGACAAGGAGCTAGCGATAGCAAAAAACAGTGCTTGGCGCCATGAATACCGTGATCACATTAAAGGTTTGGGGCTTGGTGTCGGTGCTATGATTCGTATGCCTCGCCGCACACTGGCTCACCACACTTCTTCCAAGTCTGGCGACTTATGGATGGTCTTGGAACATGATTGGCGCCGTGCGAACTATATTAATGATGGAGAGCGCGGGGTCTTGCTACAACAAATTTCAAACGCCGGTCGCCGCATGTGGCTTTCTGCCCATCCGGGTATTAAAGTGCCCACCCTTGCGATTACCGGATGGGAAGTTGTTTCACCTTCGTACGACTTGTGTGTTCCCGCCGATTGGAGCGATGGTGCCACGGGTATTGAGAGGCTATTTGATAACCACGACCAAGAGTCGAGGATAATATAAACTCCTCAGAAAGCTTTGCGCCAAAATTTTCTCCTTTTTGATTGAATAAATCCAGACCCTGATACGTCTAAGATAGTAGACACAGCAAAGGGAGCGACAGCATGTCGAAATATAGCTACCTAAAAGAGTTACTACGAGAAGCGTATCCGCTTTATAATCCTAAGTTAGCCGAGCAGGTAATGAAGCGCGTCAAGGAGATTCGTGACGCCGAGAAGGAAAAGAAATCTAGTTAGTATGTGGAACTTAAGTTATATGCTGGCGATTTTGTGCGATGGGTTATCTCCTATGCTGTCTTTGCGGCAGATGAGGAAGGAAGGGCTTATCCATATGAGCCCGTGTATTGCTACGGATTAATCATCGAAGTAGCCAATGATGGATCGCCAAACGTTGTAGTTTATATTCCACGCTCGTCCGAATATCATATATTGGACACAACCAAATATCAATTCGAAGTCTTATCAAGTGCTGAGAAGAAGTAGAAAAGCCAAATGAGTCAGAAAAACCTCTTGCAAATCGGTGACCTTGTGTGGTATAATGTAGGTGGACGAGGATATGAGACTATGGGATTAGTAGTTGAGACTTCTGACCTGTGGCGATCTGCATCACCATGGGAATCAACACCGAAAAAATATTCGAACTGTATTCGTATTCAATGGATGCGCAAGGGCAAGCTTGTCCCGCGCCATCTAGCCTACCCGCTTTTTAAAACGTATTGGGCAGTAACGGATTATAAATATCCTGATGGCAGCTTCGCGCCGGAAGGTACCTTCCCTGCCAGACGCATCGACAAGAGCGTCCTTCTCGCCGGCGATGACTGGTACGAAGGACAATTCTTTAAGGTTGTGGGCTCAGCCGACACAAGGCGGAAGTAATGGGACTTATTAAAGTTAAGCTGCAAAGCCCAACATCAATGTACTCAGATTATTGGACAGATCTTGATAACGTCAAGCTGGTGATCCAAACATGGGCGCAAGGAGATCTCATGTCCAGCCCAAAGATCCGATGGGAAGATCTTGATTATGAGTTAGACGATCTTGGCGAGTGCGCCGAAAGAATCCGCTCTAGACACGATCCCATCTCCGGTCCCGTTAACCGTACGTGGCTTACTTCTAGCTGGGTACAGATTGGGGTTAACATCAAAGGCTCTAAGATCTTGGTCGATTATACGACAGAATATCTCAGAGAGCACTATCACAGTCCTGATAATCCATCGGTAGAAGAAATAGTCAATCATATCACGATAGCGAAGGAAATGTATCCTGAATGTTCTCTCTGGTCACCCGAAGCATGGAGGATGTTTCCTTTGTCAGAAAGTCCGATGGATCTACGTCTTCCGTTCTAATTACTAATAGTCAAACAAGGAGAGAGGCTATGGCTAAATTTGAATTAGGGGAAAAGGCACCGAAAGAGGTTGCCGAGAAGAGTTTGAGGGCACATATCGCCGGAGTTTATGATGGGAAATTTGATGTAAAGTTTGAAAGCGATGACGGTGGCCATATGATCAGCCTTTATATTGAGGTGGACAAGCCGAGCGCACCGCTAGACCCTTTCATAACCGAGGCTGTCTGGGTTCCGAAGTGGGAAGGCTGGCGCTTTGTCATTCTGAAGTGTCCGAGAGGGTACATCGACGCTGTTCTGAACAGCGGGAGGTCAGATGACTGGTAGAAAGTTAAAAAAAATAAAGAAAACTTTGAATAAAACTGCACCCTTGTTCGTCTAATATAGTGAGAACAACAAAAGGAAGCCTATAATGGAATTTACTAGAAGCCGCGCCGAAATCGAATATGCCTTTGAAACCTTCAAGGACATGGTTCAGAAGAAGATCAACCAGCACTACGCTGATAGTTATGCGAACTTGACGGCGCCGTCACTGGTGACTATTCCGGGTAGAAAATACTGGAAGATCGTCATGGTTGACACTAACCAGACCTTCGTTCACTCCTTTACCCGTAAAGAGGACGGAGCGATCTTCAAGCCCGCATCGTTCAAGGCACCCAACACCAAGGGTGCATCAGCTATTCGCGGACATGTCTGCGACGGATCAAACGGCATGAACGCCACAACTTACAGCGGTTCAATCCGTTACGCCAGCTAAGGAAACACAAATGACTCAAGAAATTTCAGGCACTCTGACCCCTTTCGAAGCAACCCAACTTCGCGCCACCCAATTCGGGGAGAACAACGCTCTTTCGGGGATGTGGTCTATGACCGTGGATAAGTTGATTAAGCTACAAGACGCCACTACTCCAGAAGATTTGGAACAGCGCTTTGCGATTGAAAACTTCATCACTCAAGCAGTCCAAACGATCCCCGACCTTGTTATAGCTGAGGCTTAACTGTTCAATGAAAAGGCTTGAAAGATTATATCGCCGCGGCGATTTGGTCGAGGTACACCACAGCCAAACCCCGTGCAATACCGGCACGGCAGTGGTGGTTTCTGCTTCGCGCGCCCACTGCATCAATATTGGCTCTCTCGGCGGAAGCCTGCCAGAAGGTTGCAACCCATATTATCAAATTTTGAAATTGTTGAGCCGCGGCAAGGAGCACGTTAACGTTCATTCGCACAACGTACGACTTCTCGCTGCAGCACCGAAAGAAGCATGAAAGACAAACCCAACATCAATAACCTTTCAACAGAGGCGCGCCTCAAGGTCGGAGACATGGTAAGCTATGATTTGGAAATGATCGGAGATCCGATCGAAACCGTGCATGGCTTGGTAGTAGAGATTAACCACAGCATTGTCAAGATTCGACCACTACAAGATTGGAACAGGGTTTGTCTTGTTAATGTAGCCGATTGTCAACTTGTGCCAAAGAAATGAAACAGAAATTCAAAATAGGTGATTTGGTACGAGTTAATGACAAGACCCATGATCCTGCCCTTCCCGAGAATCGTCTTGGGTTGATTGTCAAAAGGCTTGATGAGCACTCCCGAAGGAATGCCCACGCGCCCCATACCCACATTTGGGTTGTTATGCTGACGAGTGGCAAATCATTAAACTTCCACGAAATGTTTTTGGAGCATGCTCCAAAGGAGAATGAAAATGAAGAAGAAGAGAAATAAAGCAGTCGAATGTATCGATGGGTTCAGCATGAGCGTGCAAGCGCACGCCGGCGCGTATTGCAGCCCGCGCACCGACGTCGGACCATACACCGAAGTGGAGGTGGGGTTCCCTAATCGGCGTGAGGAACTGTTGATGCAATATGCAGAACAGCCGGACAGCCCAACCGACACAGTTTATGCTTGGGTACCACGCCAAGTTGTGCTGACGGTTATTGCCAAGCACGGAGGTATGATCTCTGGTGAGTTGCCTGACGGGATTAGTAACCTATGGCAAGGAGAACACAGTGATCGGTAATTTGATTGAATATACCGGTGCGTTTGAGGACTTCTGCGGGAAGCGCGGCATCATTCTAGAAGTAAAGGACAGTATACACTTTAAGGATCGACCTTGTTACAAGATCTCATGGCTTCCTCCGGTTAACTTTGGTGGACGTATCGTCAAAGAGTCTACGTTCATAGCTCAGGATCTTAAGATCATTAGTGAGGTGCTCAGTGAGGGTGAGTGAACTGAAAAAAGGTATGATGGTGCGCCCGAAGAAGGATTGCAAGTTTCGTGTGTACAAAGGGTATGCGATACAGGATGGAAAGGCGTATATGCAGCTTGAATGCCACAAGCGTTCTTCTCCACATCAGAGTCTCGGCGTGTCGCCGGTTGTTTATATCGGGAAAGCACCGAAAGCAGATCCGTCACACACATACGAGTCTCGACATTCGGTATTTGTGACGATTATGGGCAAGAAACTCAGAGTCGCGCCGGAAGCTTGGCGAAACATGGAGATTGTGGCACAGTGAGAACGAACTTTAAGGCAGGACGCGTCTACCATTGGCTAGACCAAGGACCAGCAGTATTACTATCACAATGCGAAATAGAATCTCGACCAGTTGAGATTGTGAAAGGCAAGACGGAATATGAGACAGAGACGGAGAAGGGATGGGTCATCAGCCTATTGGAAACCGGCGAAATCTTGACAGTACACGAAGAAACATTAAACACAGGAGCAGAAGCGTGAAGCCGTTGTTCATGTGGGCGGGTGGAAAGACCCGCATGATTAAAAAGTACACTGAGTATTTACCAGACACGTTCGAACACTATGTCGAACCGTTTGTGGGTGCTGGTGCCATGTTCGTTTGGGCATATCAGAAGAACCCCGAAGCGATATTTGTGCTGAATGACTCTAACAGATCTATCATGCAGATTTATAAAGCTGTGCGTGATGATGTTGAGTCGTTCATGTACGAGCTTAATCACCTTTCAGAGAGTTACTTGCCGCTGGACAAGCCAGCGCGCAAGGAGTTTTATTATGCACTGCGCCATCGGCATGCGTATGATTACGAAGACTGGACCCTGACAACGGAAGCTGCAACATTATACTTTCTGATGAAAACAGGATTCAACGGAATCTGGCAGATCAACAAGAACACTAATGGTCGGTTTGGTACTCCGAGCGGGCTATTGAATCAGAAGGACAAGGTTTATGATCGCGACAACGTGATGGAATGGCACAGCGCGCTGCAGAATTGTGCTCTGTTGGCTGGAGACTTTGGTGATGTGCTCTCGCTCGTCCAGCGCAACAGCTATGTTTTTCTCGATCCTCCGTACCGCGGATCGTTCACCAAATATGGCGTCGACTTCGATGATGAGGTGCAAGAGAGGGTAGTTGATTTCCTCAATGATTCTAAAGAGTTAGGAGCTTACGTACTCATGTCCAATCGCGATGTGGGTGACGGATTTTTTGAAGAGCGCAAAGGCAGCAATCATTTAGTGAAGTTTGACATCACATACACCGCCGGTCGACGAAAGAAGCACGATGATGGTACATTTACCGCGAAGAAAGCGGTTGAGATTTTAATGATAGGAGAATCCGAATGAAAGTTGGTGATTTAGTAAGATGGCGCGTCATGGTAGGACGCAAGCGCTCCGCAACTGTGGGCTTGGTCAAGCGCGTGTTTGATCATAAGATGTGGCGCACTGATGATATGGGCAGGAGGGTTGACTGGAATAAGGTGCCAACAGAATCATTCGTTGAGGTGCTGTTCGGTGACCAGCTTCGGAGATTGCCGATGCAAGACTTGGATGTGGTTAGTGAAGTACCGAAAGGATGACTGGGCGCTTTACTGTGCGTTTCCAGAAGTCAAGTCTCTCAAAAACGACAAGGTTCGTGCAGTGATCCTTGATGTGCTGCCGAAGGATGATCTCTATGATTATCGGATCTTCCTCGATGACGGATCTGGCAGAACCAAGAACGTTAAAGAGTCACATCTGGAGCCACTAAATGAAAACGCTTGATCTTCATGGCATACCTCACGCGGAAGTAGAGTCGCAAGTAGTTGATTTTGCTTATAAAAATGAGACTCCGTTCAAGATTATTACCGGCAACTCTCGCCGCATGAAAGACTTGGTAACACAGGTTCTATCTCGGTTTGAGCTTATTGCCCATGAAGAATCTGATTACAATTTAGGGGCGCTCATCGTAGTCGAGCCCCGCGGCGTCATGCCGAAGGCTACAATTCATTAACCTTTGGCCTAGAGCCAGAAAACAAGGACAAACAAAAATGGCAACATGTGTAAAATGTGAAGAAGAATATACCGATCGAAGATTGGAACTTGGATACCCAACGTGCTTGGAGTGCGGGGCTCTCGACGCCCGCAGGCTGACGTCTGCTCGCGTCCAAGCCGTTCTCCGCGTGATGACCCCCAACGCATGCGAGGGCTCGGTAGAGAAGGTTTTTGAGAGCGAGAAAAAGACAGGTTGAACCTGCGCTCTCAGCCTTTCTGAAAAAAGATCACTTTTTTTCCAAATAGATTGAATAAAACCATGCCCTCGTTCGTCTAATAAGAGTAGCCAACAAAGGGAGAGGCATATATGAAAGTCAAGTCAGCAATTAAGAAGATCGAGAAGTACCTTGGCGTCGAGGTCCAGAGCGACTCTCGCGGTCGGTTCTGGTTCGCCTACGAAAACGAGATCGGATCGTTCCTCGCAAATGGCGCCGGCGGAAGAGAAGAGGATATTATGGAGGCAGACGCATGCAACTGGCATCGTCGCCGTAGCAACGATCACTCTGATATGCAGAGTGACTACTTTGCGGGTTCGTTCCGCAGCAACCTAACACAACTGCTTCACTCGATGAAGGCACCACCTTGCAAGTATGGCACTGGTCAACTTGTTCGTGGTAAGCAGAATAAGCGAGCTATGCGCTATGGCTTTGCCGGTCTGACTGGCATGGTTACTAGCGAGGGCAGCGATAGTTGCAGTGTTGACTGGCTTGGTGTTGACCGCAAAGACAATTACGTCAGCACCCGTGACTTGGAGTTGATAGCATGAAAGTCGGTGATTTAGTAAAGTGGACTAATGAATTCAATCCAGACTATTATGGAGGAAATGCAGACGGTCTTGTCGCGAAAGTCACTCATTATGACGATGGCACTGTTGTCGTTGATGTTTTGGTGAGAGGTAGTATTCGTCGCTGGAACAGCAAAAGTTGTGAGGTGGTCAGTGCAAGTCGGTGACTTGGTATCTTTTCGTGGCTCAAGGGGCATTGTCATTGAAGTTGGCACCTTTGGCGTCGGATACGATGTGATGGTTATGTGGCACGATGAGGCTGCGCCAATGATGGAGCAAAGTGTGAGGTTAAAAAATGAAAGTCGGTGACTTGGTATCGTATGCGTTTCAGGCATCGCGGGAGCGCAAAGGTCTATCCTTTGATGTTGGTCTGGTTGTCGAGACTGGCAAGTATACCGGCAACGCCGACGTTAAAGTTTTGTGGATGGGCAAGGGCGCTCCAGCACCCTACCCGATTACGCAGAAAAGCGACCACTTGAGGGTGATCAATGAAAGTCGGTGATCTGGTAAGGAGAGCACATTCTATGAACAAGACTCTTGGCGTCATCGTCAAGGTGACACCCGAATATCACCAGCAATATCATGTATTGGTGGGCGGGATCGTACAATACTTTGCGACAAGACAATTGGAGGTGATCAGTGCAAGTCGGTGATTTGGTATTAATAAACTTTCCTGCTTGCGAGCAACCGCAAGTCGGCATTTACGTCCGTGATGATACTTACGCTACCGATCTGGATTCGGAAGGCTGGACGGTTATCACTCGCGGATATGTGTTGTGGGATGGGGCAGAGTATTCAACCCCGCTGGATCAAATGGAGTTGATCAATGAAAGTCGGTGATGTAGTGAGGAACAAGAACGCGCATCGCTTCATGAATAATTCTCGCGGTGTGTTCCTTGGTCTGCGTACCTTCGTTAATCAGAATGAAGGTGCTTGGAAGGTCGGAGGTTCCACAGAAGAAGAATTTTATGTATGTGCGGTGGTTCTATGGTACGGCGAATCTAAGCCGAGAACGATTCAAACAAGTTTGATATATGCGGAGACAGCAAAATGAAAGTCGGTGACTTAGTAAAGATCGCGCCTCACTGCAAGAACAAGCATCGCATGGCTATCGTGGTTCGCACCGAGGAGTGGGAGCGCAACGGTGTCTGGATCACATATCTTGACGGCAAGGGTAGTGGCGAGCCGAGATACGATTTTCAAACTGTCGAGGGCTATGCCATGATTAATAACCTTATTCTACTGAGCGAAGGAGCAAAAAATGTTGAGTGAATGGCAAATTGTATTGTTGGATAATGGACTGTGGATCGTCCCGTTGATGGCGCTCGCTGCTCTGTGCGTTTTCCCGTGGAAGCATTGGAATGGACTACTTAGTGGCGATGGGCAAGAAGCACAATGTAAATGTGGGGGATCTGGTTCTGTGGGACTACACAGATCCGCCCGTTCTCGGGATCGTGGTCGAGCTTTTTAACATGAACACGGGGCATCCCTTCGCGGGGATCTCTGTGCTCTGGTTCGGACGCAGCGGAGAGAACACGATATCGCCTTGCCGAGCATACGACGTCAAGGTGCTGTCATCCGTTCAGAAAAAAAGTTGATTTTTCTTTAAGAAAGATTGAATAAAACCGAAGCCCATGCGTCTAATAGATAAGCAACAAAGAGAGAGGCTTATATGGAAATCGTTATTGTACTTGGAGCATTTGTAGTCGCTGGCATCGCTGGCATCATCGCGTTCGTGAACTCATGAAGGTCGGTGATCTGATATGCCTGTGTCCGGTTGCCCATCCCGAAGCGATTGGGGTGGTGACGGAGATCCTTTCACGGGATCAACATGGACCCCTCGATGTGAAAGTGTTGAGCCGCGGTCGGATTGAATTTTGGGAAGCAGACGAAGCGGAGGTGATCAGTGAAGGTCGGTGATTTGGTAACTTGGCGCGGCTCAGTCGGTCTTGTTCTCGGACCTTGTAAGAAGCGGTGGGCGCAACCTGCTGATGTGTGGGTGCTGTGGACAAACGAAAGCAAGCCCAAAATCGAATCTGGCGATTTGCTGGAGGTGATCAGTGCAAGTCGGTAACTTAGTAAAGATCACACGCGCATCCATCGGCGTACCCCGCGATTCGATGGGCATGATTATTAAGGTCACGGAACCTCGCGGAGACTACGTTGACCAGTATGGCGAGGAAATGTACCCGCCGATCATTTTTATAGTGCAGCTTGTCTGCAATCAAGGACAAAGCAGCATCCCGAGAAGGTATCTGCCAAGAGATTTGGAGGTCGTAAGTGGCTGATTTTATTAAAGTAAAGTGGAATGACAAAGCGTGCAGCCGCACGAAGAACCGCATCCGTGAACATGGACCGCTGTTCCGTGTCTGCGATGCTCGCAACTCCACGATCTGTCTGGGCAACCGCGCCGCACTGAGGCTGGAAGCGCAAACGCGCCACGCCAGCGATGGCAAAGGCGGGCGTGAGCACTGGTCTGGCTGGTTGCCTCTTGAGGAAATCGAGGTTGAACCTGCCTTTTCAGGAGAGCTAGCGGGTCGGACATTTTCTGTCCGGTAAAATCATTAACCTATGGTATAATCGAAGAGTCAGTAGGGGATCGGGTTGAGAGAGATCGAAAAAAAGATCAACTTTCTTTCAAATAGATTGAATAAAACGGGTACCCCACGCGTCTAATAGATGTACCAAACAAAGAGAGAGGTCAATATTATGGGAAATTACAACGGAAACATTCGGTGCTCGCACTGCTACGAAACAGGTCACAACAAGCGTACGTGTCCCGCGCGGCTGGAACGTCTGCAAAGGAACTACGAAACCGCGAAAGAGGACGGCACCTATGCCGACTATTATGGTCGCCAGATTGCTAAAATGACAGGAACAGACCCGACTTCGGGCGAGAAGACCAAGCGCCGTTACGAGGGTTACGGTCGGACATGTTCCTACTGTGGGCAAGGCGGTCACAACCGGCGCAAGTGTGAAACGCTCGCTTCTGACAGGCAGCGGTATTCCGCTTTGTCCTTCTCCGCTCGCTTTCAGGCGAAAGAGCTTCTCATGGAGCGCGGCATCGCTGTCGGTGCGATGGTCAAGGTCGAGCAGTGGGGGCAGACTACCATGTATCTTGTCTCAGGACTGGATCTTGATATGGTTCACGCCAAGAATCCAGCGCCGATCATGGTCCTGCGTCCGATGTCAAAGGCTCACCGTCAGCAACGTTTGGCTGTCCGTTCAGCAGGAAACGAGGCTCAGAAGATCGTCGGACCACTCAAGCCTGAGCAGGTTGCTGCTCAGATCTCTGACGCATGGCTTGACTCTGAGCCCGCGTATGGACCAAAGAGCGAGAAGGACGGCATTGAGGTGCCGGGTGATATTTTCGTTAAGGGCACAAAGCGCGATCATTATTTCTGGCGCGAGCAGGACATGAAGGAGCGCGATGACACCGCGTGATCGCCCCATTCCTCAGTTTAAACCTAGTTATTAAGGTTATTTGAAGAAAAGATCAAAAAAGATCGATTTTCTTTCAAATAGATTGAATAAAACCCGCCTGCCATACGTCTAATAGATGTACCAAGCAAAGAGAGAGCTATATGACCTTCGACCTTAACATGCACACCGCCCGACTTCTCATGGAAGAGCCCTTCTTCGCCGCGCTTTCGCGTCGGATCGACAAGCGTTCTTCGACCGCACTGCCGACTGCAGGCGTCAAGGTGGACGCGGATACAGGTCACTTCGTCATGCTCTACAACCCGGAATTCTTTGAGGGCTTGAGCGACAAGGAAAAGTTGGGCGTTCTCAAGCACGAATTCTATCACTTGGTCTTTGAGCATGTGACTGGTCGCCTTCCCGAAGGCGGAATGAGCAAGCTGTGGAACATCGCCACCGACCTTGCGATCAACAGTCACCTTGTGGGCGAGTTGCCCGATATGTGCTGCATGCCCGGTGAAGGTCCATTCGCAGATCTGCCTCTCGGCAAGTCTTCCGAGTGGTACTACAACAAGCTTAAGAAAGAGCAGGACGAGAAGGAAGATGAGTCTGAGCAGGGCGAAAGCGGTGAAGGCGGCGAAGGTGAAGGCGACGGTTCTGGCGAGGGTCAAGGTGGTCGCGGCGATATGGATAGCTTCGACGATCACTCCGGTTGGGCTGAAGGTCAGGAAGATAATACTCTCAACGAGGTTGCGAAGGAACGACTCAAGAGCGCAGTCAAGGCTGCAGCCGAGGAAGCTTCTCGCGCAAATAGCTGGGGCTCTGTCGGTCGCGGCACGCGCCAAGATATCCTTGACCGTCTGACTCCAAAGGTCGACTGGAAGAAGGTGCTTCGGTACTTCATCAAGACCAGCCAGCGCTCCAACCGGTCCTCGACCGTCAAGCGCCTGAACAAGCGTTACCGGTACATCCATCCGGGCAAGAAGGTCAACCGCGTTGCTCGCATCGGTATCTACATCGATCAGTCTGGTTCCGTCGACGATGGCATGCTCGCCATGTTCTTCACCGAATTGGAGAAGCTGGCGCAACTTGCTGAGTTTACGGTGGTTCCTTTCGATACCGACGTATCCGAAGAAAAGTCTTACGTCTGGAAGAAGGGCGAGCGCCGCAAGTGGGAGCGAGTAATGTGCGGAGGCACAGACTTCAATCCGCCGACCGACCACTGCAACAAGGCTGGCTTCGACGGCATGATCGTCCTTACAGATCTGATGGCTCCTAAGCCTAAGAACTGCAACGCTCAGCGCATGTGGATGACAACGGCATACTATGCCCGCCGTCCATACTTTCAAACCAACGAACGAATCATCGCCATCGATGACTAAGGAAAATCAAATGAACATTAACCTTTCAAAATCTGAGATTCAGGCGCTACTGATCGCGCTGAAGCACACACAGAGTTTCCGAGACGAGGACGCAGAAGCTGACGAGGATGCACCGCAATCCGGTGCCGGAACGCAGGCTTGGCTGAAACGAAAGTTTGCAGCAGAAGAACTCAGCACAAGGCTGTCGCGAGCACTGGAAGCTTCTGAGCTTTTTTCCGAGCGGCTAGCGCAGGGCACAGCAGATCCTTGCTGCGAGCCCGAAGCCCTGTGCGCCAACGATCCGGTCAACTGGTAGGAGATTGAACATGGACGATCTAATTTTAGAAGCTGCTGAGCTTCGAATGCTCACAGCGTTTCAGGGAACCGGTGGCGAATGGCTAGCCATGCCTGATGCCAGCGCGTTCGCTCGCGAGTGCATAGACATGCTGGTTCTGAATGGTCTGCTTGAACGCCGCGGCTCAGCGGGCAACTGGGGCGAGGAATGGCGATTGACGCCGGATGGCATGAATTTCATTAACCTTCTCGCGTACAACGAATCAGCAGACAACGCCCGAAGCCGACCGGTCTGTTGAAAAAAGATCGATTTTCTTTCAAATAGATTGAATAAAACCGGTCCCCCAGACGTCTAATAGATGTACCAAGCAAAGAGAGAGAACTATGATTTTGCCTGTAACCCTTGAAACCCTCCGCGACCTTCGCCTGACCAATGATGAGTGGAACACGCTCTTTCATGCTGGCGAGTGGAAAGCTGAGCGCGACCATGTTGACATGCTTGTGCTGGCTGGGCTCGCTGTGTGGGCTGACGAAGGCGAGGAGGACTGGGATCTGACCGAAGCTGGGCATGCTGCCTGCAACGTCATCGACCTGATTTTTGATTGGGACACTTTCGCTTTTTCCGATCTTTCTTCAAAAAGATCAAAAAAGATTGAATAAAACCGGACCCAAATACGTCTAACTAATGTAGTTAGTTAGAGAGAACCAACGGGGACGAGAGCCCCACCCAAAAAGAGAGAGTAAAAAATGGCTGTAGATTTCAAGACCTTTTCAAGTGTCGTTCCCCACGTAACCCGCGTGTTCAAGCCCGTGCTTCTGCGCGGTGCCCACGGTGTCGGTAAATCCTGCGTGGTTTATCAGTACGCCGCTGCTGCTGGCTTGCCAGTGGTCGAGCGTCGTGCTTCACAAATGACTGAGGGCGACTTGCTTGGTATGCCTTCCGCCGAGCTTGCTGAAGTCAACGGAGTTGGCTGCTCGCAGTTTCGCCCGTTTAGCTGGCTGATTCAGGCTTGCACCGAGCCCGTTGTCCTGTTCTTGGATGAGGTTGACCGTGCGACGATGGAAGTCCGTCAGGGAATCTTTGAGCTTACCGACTCGCGCAAGATCGCGGGCTGGACTCTCCACCCTGAGACTCTGATCTTCGCTGCCGTCAACGGTGGCGAGCACGGCGCTCAGTATCAGGTGGGCGAAATGGACCCTGCCGAGCTTGACCGCTGGACTGTGTTTGACGTCGAGCCTTCCATTGAAGATTGGCTTGCTTGGGGCAAGGACAATGTTGATAGCCTCGTTTGGGACTTCATCAACACGAATCGTAACCACCTTGAGCACGCTGGCGAGTTTGAGCCGAACAAGGTTTACCCTTCTCGTCGTTCTTGGGATCGCCTGAGCGAATGTCTGACTGCTGCCGAGCTTCTTGGCGCTGACGATGCTAAGGCAAACGCCGGCACGATCTTTAACCTTGCGGCTGCGTTCGTCGGGTTTGAGGCGGCTGTCGCCCTTCAAGACTTCATCAAGACTTACGAGGCTCAGGTGACTGTCGAGAACATCATCGATGATGGTCAGATCGACCGTACCAAGGAATTTGGTATCAACGATCACTCCGCTCTCGTCGAGAAGATGGAAGCACTTGAGATCTTCAAGGCTGAGCTTTCCGAAGATCAGATCCAAAACCTTGCAGACTACTTCGTGTCGCTGCCTTCCGAGGTTGCCATGAAGCTGTGGACCGTTGCCGGTGCTGAAGGAAACGAGGTGCAGAACTGCATCAAGCTTCACCAGTGTACCGCTACCAGCGGTATCGTGGTTACCTCCTTCATCGTTGAGGTGCTGTCGGGTGGTCAGGCTTCCTAAGCCTGCCGCCTTCGGCTAACCCCTTGAAAACGTTGACTTTTTAGGAACTTATTATGAAAAACATTGATGGCTATGTAGCCGAAATCACTGACCTTTTGACGGACGGCTCAACGGCTGCTGCCGTCAGCATCTGGGACGAGATCACAAACGAGGGAGATCTACAGACGATCATTGCGGTTCACCGCAAGCTGTCGGATGCTGGAACGATTGCCGATCTTACCGCTGCCATGGTCAAGGGTCGCGAGACACTTAGGGGCTCCAAGCCTCTCAGTCCGAGCCAGACCCACGATCTATGGGCTCTGCCCGAAGAAGATTAACCTTTTGTCGAGGTTCCGGTCAGGGGAAATTTCTGATCACTCTCTCTCTCTCGATCAAGATCCCCTGACCGTTGAACCTCCAATTTTCTTTCACTTTTTTCTAATTTCATTGAATAAAACACCCCTTCGCAACGTCTAACTCTTGTAGAGAGTTAGAGCCGATACCGGCAAAGGAGAATCTCACATGGCAAAGCGCACAAACTGGAAAACCGAATTCGCCGCCCTTCTCGCCTCTGAGCGATTGACAGGGCGCGACCGCACGTTCATCGAGTCGTTGCACCGTCACTGGAGCGGCGGCAAGACGATGACAAGCGGTCGCAAGCACCACTTTTTCCTCGTCAAAGAGCGTATCGCTCAGGTCGAGGCTCGACTTGCGACTGGTGCATCACCAGAAGAGACTGAGCTAAACGCGCTTGCTCAGAAGATCCCGGTTGGCTCTTGGGATCGCACGTTCGCGGAGTCGGTCTTGACGCAGCTTGCCGCAGGTCGGACACCGAGCGAGAAGCAGAAGAACATCCTTGCGAAGATCACCGCGCGCTATTCCGCGGCTGGGATCGAGGCTGCGTCGACTTGGGCGTCTGACTATGCCGGCGAGAACCGGGATCGGATGATTCAATGTGCAAAGTATTATCGTTCAACCACTTATTTTCATGATCTTGTCGACCGTGTTCTGACTGATTCTGAATTCGTTCCGACCATGAAGCAGTTTGATGCGATGACCACTAACAAGTACGCGACAAAGGTGCTGGCTGGCTACTCAGCCGCGGCTAAGTTCGCGGTTGGGTCAACAGTCCAGCCGGCTTCTGGGTGCGACCACAGGCTTGCTCAGCAGTTTCGCCGCGGCGGTCTAGTGATGGCTGCCGATGAGGACATTGTTAGCGCGTGCAAGGGCAACCGCCGTTACAAGGTCTTGCCCATCGGAGGCGTGAAGCCCGTCCTTGTGGAAGAAAGACACATTAAGGTGCGCCGATGACCACCAGCGAAGAGCAACGTTTGTCTCAACCCACCGACGAAGTATTGAGAGATATAATCGTACAAGCGATTCGTGACTATTATCACGAAGGCATGTGGGAAGAAGTTGTGGGTTTGATGCAAACTATCGAGGATAATCCTGCACTTTCGCAACGTGTGTTTGCCGACGCCCATGGGTTCCTGTCGGAAGTCATTGACTGGTACTACAACGGCGAAGGACCGAAAGACAACGTGAGAATATTCGATCCTTCAAAGAGGAGGGAGACGAATGACGAGGAAAGAGAAGCATAAATTGTTTATATCAATCGCCGCATTGTCGAGTGTGTTCCTTGCTTATCAGGTGATGGGTGGAACAGGCGTTGTACTAACGGTAAGTATCATTTTTATATGGAGCAAATGGTAATGAGTGAAAAGAGTTGGACTGCTGTAGCCTTTGAGCATGGCGAAAAGGGAATGAATGTGGTGAGTCAGGTGCTAGCAGCGCCGCATGACACTGGACCGGCGTTTAGGGCAATCGCCAATAGGCTGCCTTCAAACTGGTTTCTCGTCGCTATCGTTCCCGGCAGCCATGAGGTGACATGTCCTGATATTATTAAGGTTGCGCTAAGCGAAAACAGAACAGATTTAATGTTTGGATATGGAGGTGACGAGTGAGCGTCGACGTAGACGAATTCAAAGAGATTGATGAAGCACTGACAGCCGTTGATGCAGACGCGTTCGCTAAGCAGGTGACTGCCGAGGCTAAGAAGAAAAAGAAGATCAAGCGAAAGGCAAGGAAGAAGCGGTACTATCGCGCTTGCACCGCAGGTCAGTGTCATGGCAAGCCAAGTCATTCAGTGGTTCAAGTTGTTGCCTCTCTCGTAAAAGATCCCGAGGGTAATAAAACAATAAACTTTGAAGAGAACCATCTAATACTCCCATCATGTGAGAAGCACGCAAAGGGTATGCTTCAGAGGTTCAAACGTATAGGTGTACCCAACGTGAGAGTAGAGGTTCTAAGGAGGAAATGAAGAAATGAATAAAGTATTTTGGTTAACGCTGCTCGCAGTCTTTGCCTTTTCATACGCAGTTAGCACACTTGTATTGTGATGTGGTGTGTTGTGCATACAATGTGTCTCGTATATGTATTAATACGTATCAATGTGGAACAATGTGGAGCAAAGTGGGAGCCAGTGGCAGACAGTGGCAGACATAGCCTAGTATCGTATACATTTTGATACGTCGTGATTAAGGGAGGTTCTAAGCTGCTTATTGGGTGACAGTACTAAGGGGGCATACGCTACGCTTGTCAAGTGATATCTTTGTCAAGTCAGAATATGTCCGTAACATTGTAACACATTTAATGCTACAAATGCGACAACAAATAACACCGTAACACATTTAATGCGACACATGCGACAGCCGATAACCTAGGTTCAACCTACCATATCCCGAGCGTATCAAAAGATATACGCCGAGGGTAAACAAATAAACAACATAAAAGGAAACAAAATGCCTGCAGCACCAGAACCCGTGGTCTTTACCATGGTCATCGCATCGCTCTGTCTATTCATGGCAGCACTCATCAACCGATAAGGGAGGAACAACGTGCATTATCAGAGGGACGGAAAAACGTCCGAGGATACAAATAAAAACATCTTAAAGGAATCTATAATAGATACAGTAAAGAAGGTAAGAGACAACCCAGCGAAAGTCCTGCTTGTACCTGCACTATGCGCCGGCTACCTTATGTTCTTCGGTGCATTGTATGCCAATGTAATAGTGTATCATGCAAGAACCAACAGAACCACCCGACGAAAGAGCAGGTACTAACTGCCATATGGTGTAACACATTTAATGCTACAAATGTTACATAACAAAATGCGACAGGGTACCCCTCCCCCCCGGGGGGTGGCGCCGGGATCTATGTACCATAGGGGTTGACCGGTCAAGGAAAACTAAGTACGTTCGATCGATAGCGACCCAAAATTCCCAAAATTAAAAAGCTAAGGTTTCGAAAGCCAGATTCTATTTACTACATGGCAGCATTTTGCTACAAAAGGATAGGACAGCCTATGTGCCCATTGTGCGGCGCCAAAATTCTATGGGCATGTCAGGGCATGACAGGACGCGCAAGCTGCTCACGGAGCCTAGGCGCCCCCATAGACGTTAAGGTAGGCGAGCGCCCTAAGAGGCACTGTCCGTGGAAGGGAACATGCGCGAGAACAAAGAGCGGGAATATCGTATTTGTATATGAAGTTTGAAATTGGAGACTTAGTGAGTTATAATAGACAGGCAGTAGACTACGTGCCGCACTTGGACAGCGGGATAGGGATAGTGCTTCAGGTCGGAGCGGTCGACGTGCGTGTACACTCGACATGTCAAGGCAAATCAATATTGGTGCGAGGCAACGATCTGCGGTTGCTGTCGGGAGCAGCAGAGGGACTAAAAAAACAAAGGGGTGAAGATGAATGATCATGGCAAGCACACTCTGCAGTACGCAGGGAGCATTGAGGACGTAGAAAGAATCAGGGAGCTAGCAGAAAGGTTTGCTAAACGGAAGAAGATACACAACCGATATAAGCTAATCAATGTGAGCACAGAGCTAAACTATTTAAATGAAGCTAAGACAGAAGCAAGCGTAGCATTGATGTGGGAGTTCGAGGATGAAGCTTCAGCATGGCCATTTATCAGGAAGCTGTACCGCTACCTCCAGCTTAGGATGACCGGTAGTGCTGAAGGCGTGTATGCCTCTGAGCGCACGCGCGCGTATAAGAGTATGCATATAGGCTAAGCCTGCTTCTACGGTGGGACACTATGTATCAGTGTGTCCGATGTATACGATCCTTATAACTTTGGCATTAAGCCATCAGCGATTCCGAAGGACCAGCTATATTCTGTCGGCTCGTTAGTGCGGCTGCATGATGAACTCTGGTATAATCCTATCCCTCACACTCCTTTTCGAAAGGCGCAAAGCGGTTCAGCCTATTATGCCGTAGGTATGAGGCAGTGGATGATTGGCGTTATTATTAGGCGCCGTGAACAACAAGAGTATGCCGATCCTGATCTGTGGTTACCGTATAAGTTTATATACGATGTCTTCTGGTCTGGGGGCGTTGGCATACGACGCGAACAACACGAAGACATATATGTGATCAGTCCGATTAGCTAAACATAAATTCCGAATATTTATTCTCCGCTGTCTGTACTACTTAAGGCATGACCGATCCTGAACGCCGTCGCTTAGTAGAGAAATATAAGTTTCGATCTGGTGATATGGTTATTGATGCCGTTACCGGCGAACGTGGAATATTAATTTCAAGACACCGCATGATCGGAGATATGTACCAACCGTCTCCTTTGTTCGTTTGGAGGATTACATGGTTCCCTGCTGATCCGGCAAGGAGCCTTTCTCTTATCTGGCATCCCAAAGAATACCCCGAGCACACGCTTATGGTTGCGATTGAAGAAGGAGATTTTACTTACTACGAATGCCCTAAAGAAAAACCACAAATTTAGCTGCTACTAAGTGCTTGATAGGGTGGGAAATTTTTAGAGAAAAGTTTTCGAGAAAAATAAAAAATTCGAATTCGCCGAGATTAGTCTTCCCCGCTCATAGTTACCTTAGAGTATAAATGAAACTGGGAGGTCTTATGAATGTTCAACAAAACGAAGCTGGTGCTGGCGGTCACCTTATCATTTTTCGCTGTTAGTCTGTTGTCTTTCCGGTTAGCCGGCGGCGAATTGGGGCAGCTCAGTGATGTCTCGATTAATACCGAAACACTTCTTCGACCTCTCTTATACAATGCTAATGCTAACGATGCCGAGATTGGCACGGAAGATACCGTCGCTCTTGCTGGCGCAGCGCGCGTCCGGCGCCAAGTGAGGCGCGCCGCCGTAGAGGTAGTCACGCCGATGGGTCGTGGCTCTGGCACTTATTTCGAAATCGACGGACACCACCTTGTATTCACAGCGGCACACATTACTCACGGCGCCCGCGTTGTCGAAATCAAAGGACGAAATGGTGAAACAGTATTTGGAACTGTTTTCTTAACTGCCCAAGATGTCGACATGGCAGTCGTTCTGATTCCCGAACTAAACTCGCGTACGCCGATGAGGTACAACCCGGCTGAGCGCGAAGACATTATTAATATGGTGGGAGAAGATGTGACCTATACAGGCTTCCCTTCTCACCATGACTTACTTACTATTGACGGAGTGATCGCTTCAGAAGAAGACGGCAACTTAGTCATGCACTCTTACGGTTGGCCAGGAGCCTCCGGTAGTGGCGTCTTTGACATGCACGGAAACTTCGTTGGAGTTGTGCGCGCTGTAGACGTCGGCGTCTGGAGCTATCAGCTTCCGCCACAGCTTGTAGAGGATATGGTGTGGATTGCTCCTTCTTGGGGAATCACACGCAACGAGATCAGAACACACTTAAGAAGGAGAGGTTCAGAATAAAAAAAGTTTATTAATACCGGGAGGGATACATTATGAAAAAAACACTTCTAACAATCGGGGCGATGATTGCATTTATAACAGGATGCACCGGAGGCATCGATTATGTAGTTCACGCGCCGGGAGGCGGAGAGACCGTATACATATACGAAGATGTGATTGTTGAAGTTGAAGTACCGGTATATATTGAAGTCGAAGTGCCCGGAGAAACAGAGTACGGAGAGATCTGGGTAGACTCTTTTGATCAACCTCAAAGCGTTGACGGTGTTGATATCCTTTGGATTATTGATACCTCTGGTTCAATGCATCGATGGGATGCCCAACTGATGGCTGGTATTGAAGCCATGCTTGAAGCGCTGCCTGAGAGCGGCTGGCGGCTGGCAATGCTAAGCAACGATCCCACCCAAGCCGCTACAGAGGCGCAGTTCCCGTTAGTACCCGGTGATGATATCGATGACGCTATGGACATGTACAATGCTATGGGAAGAGGCGGGCGCGAAGAAGGCTTTGATGCTGCATACGAATATGTTGTTAACAACTCTTACGCGGCAACGTGGATGCGACCAGATGCAGCGCTCTTGGTAGTTATGGTGTCCGACGAAGAAGACCAGAGCGATGCGCACTTTCCGGACATTGCAAACTTTAAATCATGGTATGGTTCGTTGCGCGGCGGCAGTGCTTTCTTGGCTAGCATTAATAATGTTGAGCAAGCAGACTCTGTGTGTACTAGCCCTCCAAACCCAATTGATATTGGCGACAGATATATGGAAGCAACTAACTTCTTTGGTGGAGTTGTTGTAGACATTTGTGAAGAAGATTGGTCACCCGGAGTGACTGACGCTTCTGCGCGGCTGGAACCGTATGAGGAATTAGAGCTTACATATGTTGTCAGTGATGAATCTACTATCCGTGTATTTATCAACGGAGCATTGAACTGGGACTGGTGGTACCAGCCCTCTGACAACACTGTATACTTTAATGTAATACCCGCGGGCAACGATCACGTAGAGATTGCTTATCATTATGATCCGGATGATCCATACGGCACCGGATCAGGGGCGGACACTGGCGATACCGGCGCATAGTTAATCTATGAGCTATCACGATAGCGATGATGGCGATTTTATTATAGGTTCGCTGGTGCGCATACAAAGTTGCGTCTCTGATGACAATAATAAAAAAGTAGGTCTTATTATTAGTGGTGCCGATCCGTGGCGCATGGATTCAATGGCGCAAGCGATCATAGAAAATTGGTTATATCGAGAAACCCTAGATGATGGTTATCTTTTGGAACCAGCGTATGTTGTTAGAATTGCAGGGAATGATTGGATCTATTCTGAGAGCGAGCTTGAAATTATTAATTCACCGGTGATTCCCATAAGAAACGCAGTCCATAGCGGCAGTTTTAATGGCTGAACAACTACTTCATATAGAGGAATTAACCATGACAAACATAACCGACCTTTCCAGCAGCCTATCCGGTGCAATGGATTCTTTGCTTTCATCTCTCCGTGGCGCGGCACCCTCGCTGGAGACTGTTATCAGTGATGAAGGCACAGAGTGGTTCTACGAACTTAACAAGAGGACTATGGTACGAGTTCCTATAGGCACACCAATAAAAGTAATGCCAAAATATCCAGCCGACGAGAGCGGAAGATTAGTCGCTCAGACTGCAAATGGTGACATCATCCGCATCCCCGAGGGTCGCATTACAAAGATTGGGTTTCACTAGATTAGCTAAGCTTTGTTACAATATTTTTACATTTGATAGAGAGTTCGCAAATTTATAGTTTAACTATTTCTTTTATCTAAACTTATAGCTATTTATAGACAGAGGTATATTACCGATGAAAATAAATGAGAAGGCTCTCAAGATTATGATTAGAGAATCCTTAGAAAAAATACGCACGCAAAACGCGGTCGACCACGCCGGAAAGACAGTCCGGCGAGATGGCATCTCGTTTGAACAGTGGCTCGATGAATTAATTTCTGGAGCTATGCATATGGGGCTTCCCATAGAACACGAAGACGATTTGCCAAAGGATGTCAACTATTATGATATGTGGCTTTCCGGCGAGAGTAGCGACACTGCCTTGGCAGATTTAAGAGACATAGGAGTCTAGAATGAAAAATATTAATTTAAATCAACTGAGGTTGGTTATTAGAGAAACCATGGCAGGTGAAGCCGAAGAGCAGGCGCCCGCAGGACCGGACGCAAGCGCTTTGCATAGTGCCGGCGGAGGCGAACAAAAGACTGATGTTAGTGTGGTCCTTCAAAAAATTGCAAAGATTGATAAGCCCGACGAATATGCGCAAGTACTTGGCGCTCTGATCGATCACGGGAAAACTGCCGTCAAGGGCGGACCTGATGTATTAAAGAAACTATATCGCAATCTGTCAGCGATGATGAAAGAATCTAAGCTCAACGAGGATGACGTACAAATGGAGCCCGGTGGCAACTGGGGTCAGCCCCTGCCCGGTGAGTCTCAACACGAACTTGTGCCCGGCAGCGTTGAAGACGTCGCAAACCAAATGTTGGATCTGATGGCTGAAGCTAATCTCTCTCATAACGATGCGGTTGATGTTTTAAACCACATAGCTATAGAGATGGGATTGAATGAGCCCGAAGAAGAGAAGCGACCAATTGGTTTTAGGGAGAATCTTCGACAAGCCTTAATCAAGGAAAACTTTAAGCGAGCACTAAAAAATGCAATCAAAAAATAGAAAGACAGACAATATGTTGGATACGATCAAAGACTTGATCCGCGAAGCAATGAGCGGCTCAGAGAACCTTAATGCAGAAGAACCCGAAACAGAAACACACGGTCAGCCCTTGGAAGGTCAAGAGTTGCTTGATGCCTTAGCTTCTGATATCTCCGACATGTATAAGGATATCAATGGGATACGACCGCGTTGGATTAATTTCAGCGAAATGTCGTTGGAAGAGCTTGAGCAGTTACACGATCAAACTACTCGCCAACACGAAGACTGGTGGAACCAAGAAAGGGTCGAGCAAGACTTGGATGACTTGGGACAAGAGAACTCAGCCATGGCTCAGCAGATGGTTGACGATGAGTTGGACGCGGCAGAAGAAGAAGAGATGCTCACTCCCGAAGAGGGCGAAGAGTTTCCTAAGCGCGCAGGTATGCGCCGGCGCATGAACGAAAGTAGGATGCGCAGAGACACTGCGAACAAGCTTTACAATCTTTTGATTATGGAGCAAGAGTATGGTATCATAACACCACAAGAGCTTGCACGACTCAAGAGCGCGATTAATAACGTTCTAGGAGTTAACGTTGGTAACCTGATGGAAATGTTGGATCATAATGATGCTGGCGCAAAACACAACCGGAAGCTCTTTGACGCAGATGGTGTCATGGATTTAATTGACCAAGCATTAAGCAGTGACTCTGCGAGCCGGCTCGGAGTTACCCAAGATAAGATTAATAGAATTCGTAAGGGAGTATATCGAGTCTTACTTGATGATCCTCAATATGCACACAGCCATGGATACTACCCAAGAAAATGAACACTAAAGATTTGAAAGACCTCATTGCTGAGGTTTTAACCGAGCTTGACTGGAATGCGGTCGCAATGGATACAGCGGATGCGGAAACTGAATTTGAAAGAGATGCCGACTGGTGGACAAAAAGATCTAAAGATGAGAAAGAGGTTCTCAAGTTATCCGTGAAACTTGCCGGCATGCCAAATGCCAAAAAGCTTAAATTTGATGACATTCTCAGAATTGCTGCAGCCAAGCTTGGTAAAAATGTTGGCGGCTGGCCAGATCGCCACAAGGCATGGAAAGGCGATGTTAAGTTCTATCCCAAGGATGCACTTAACTGGGTTTGTACATGGTCGAAGAATGGTTTAGACGGCGCATTTGGAAATAAGATTATTAAACCATCTGGCGGGTGTCCGGACCACTGGGGCGGCAAGGAAATTACTGGCGGTGGCGCCGGCGGCGAGAAGTGGTCGAAATGGCTTAAGCGCTTAAGCCGAGAAGAGCAGAGAGTTCTTACGACTTTGAAGTCTAAGGTACTCAACAGAGAAATCCAAGTGGGATCTGACATTTCTGATTCATTACAAGAAGTCGCCGATGAGCTTGGCATTAGTACATCAAAGTTACCTTTCTTAAGAAAGCCAGATGTGATAAAGGCTTATCTAGATGAGAACTTACCGCTTAATGAATCCAAGAAGCGAGGATTCGGCGAAGGCGAACCACCACCAGAAGAGATTTATAAAAAGAGAGAAGTTGTGCAAGAGGCAGACTTGGAAGCAACCGGCGCAGCAGAGGATGCAGGCGAAATGGCGACGGCATTCGGTGACGCTAGTGGAAAGGAATCAAAAGCCCGCGGAGAGCTAGCAGCCAAACAAGCTGAAGTTGCAAAAATGCAGGGCGCCGTAGCTGATGCTATAAGCAGCGAAAAATCTGCTCATCAGAAGATTGCCAAAGCTAAGGAATTGGAGGGCAAGGCTACAGCAAAGGCTGGAGACGTTGCTAAGAGAAGAGAAGAGTTGGCTTCCGCTCATGATAGTTTGGGCAAAGAGATGCAAAAGCTCGCTGACCTCTCCGACAAGGCAGGTCAGGAATCCCAAGGCGCTTCTGAAGAAGCTGCCAAAGCAGCAGAAGAAAGAGCAGCAGCTACAGAGAAACTACAGGGAGCCATAGAAGACATGGGGAGCGAAGGTGAGAACCTGAGCAAAGCAGGAGAAGAAACAGCTAGCGCAGCAGAAGAGTTTGGTGGAGAGTTGCCAAACTTGGGAGGCGCCTTAGCCACGGATCAAGAGACCGCTCAGGATAGTGCCGAAGAAGAAGCAGAACAGAGAAAAGCAGATCAAGAAGCTCAGACGGCAGATGCAGAAGCAGCGAATGATGAGAGAAAAGCTAGCGCCGATGCTGTACAGCAACAGGAAGAAGAACCAGAACCAGAAGAAGAGGAAGAAGAGTCCAGTGCCCCTAAAGCAACATTCGAAGGAATGCTGAAATCAATGATTCGCAAAGAACATAAAAGACTTGCGGAACGCAAATGGGGAGACAAAAAGGCGCGCCCACAGGCTCCGCCCGAGCAACTGAAAAAGGCTGGGTTAACGGCTGATGACCTGCGGGACATGGTGTTAAAAACTGTAGCAAGGGGAGAAGAAGATCGAGATATGCAGATGATCAAACTTCTTCAAGATATGTTAAAGTCCTTGCATTCGATTGAATATCATTCAACCCCAGCGAAAGGCGCTCAATCAAAGCATGCACAAACTGCAGCGGGCGCGTGGATGGGAGAGAGTAAGAACCGCGAACAAATACTCAACGCTGCTAGCACAATTTCAAAGATGCGGCGGGCTGGGCTGATGAGCGAGGCAGATGATTATGAGAGTTTCTTCAGGTGGGCTATGAGTCCGGACTTGACATTGCAAGAGATTAAGAACGAAGCAGATGCCCAGATAGCTGACGTTGAGGCGGTACTTAAACGGCTTAAAGATGCCACTAGTGGTACCCAAAGCCTTAGAGCCAGATTGAAAGCTGCCATTGAAAAGAAACTAAGTGCTGCACCCGATATCGCGGTTCCGGAGCCGGCAGAGGATTCTGCAAGAGCGAGCGCCAAAGCACAATTAGCTCAATTAAAGAAACAAATGGCAGAAGTTCCCGGTCATCACAACTAAATACTTGACACAGCCCCAATAATAGGTTATGATAGTATATGAAAAGATGGCATACAGGTTCTGGTTATGAGATTTCGATGGAAAGCATTGAACAAGAGCTTGCTGCCCACATATCTAACAACGGGAATGTCTTTATAGGGTGTGATAGCTTTGTGAAAGGTGATATATGCATCTTTGCTACGGCTATCTGCCTACATGGTGGCGATCAGCAGCGCGGCGGAAGGTATTATTGGGTTCGTGAGCGGTATCCTGCAAAGAAGTACCGCAATTTGTCTTATCGTATCTTCTCCGAGGTCTCAAAGGCGGTAGCCATGGCTATGAAGCTCTCAAACCAGTTCCCAGAGGCGAATATTGAACTTCATATCGATGTATCCTCTAAAGAAACAGCAAAAACCAGCAAATTCGTTGATGCCCTCACTGGGTTCGCGACAAATGCTGGTTTTGTAAGTAAAATCAAGCCCTATGCGTGGGCTGCTGCGGCAATTGCTGATAAGCACTCAAAATAGGAGTCAAAATGCGCATTGTTTACCTTCACGGGCGGATGTCAAGCCCAAATTCCCAAAAATGCAAGTTTTTACGCGAGAATGGGCATGAGGTCTTCGCTCCAAAGCTAATTTCGCACAATTGGGAGCAATCGGTCGTTGCAGCACGCGAAATTATGGAAAAAGTGAAGCCAGACCTCGTTATTGGCTCGTCAAGAGGTGGTGCGGTCGCTATGGCGACGAATACGACCGTTCCAATGGTTTTAATCTGCCCGGCTTGGGGAAAATACGCGCCATGGAGCGTTTGTCGCGGAAATTCAACGATTTTGCATGCAAAGGAAGACAGAATTGTTAAATTTGCCGATTCCAAGCTTTTATCCGAAGCTTCGGGCGCAGAATTGGTCGAAGTTGGAAAAGATCATCGAATGAACGACGAAAATGCGATGAAAACGCTTCTAGAAGTTATTAAACGCTACACTATTTAATATAGCATGGCTTTGAACAAAGAAAAACCAGTTTTCGGCGCTAGACATGCCAAAAAGCTAAATATTGGCGATTTGGTGTATTGGGTCGAGTGGGTTTGGGAACCGGACGCCCCAAAAGGTCCAAACGGCGGTGATCCGCTTTGTTCACGACAATCGAAGCGTTTTGGGGTTATTAGCGAACTATATGTTGAAGATCGCGATATTCGGAAGGTTGCCATGGCGAAGGTTGTGCCAATGAACTCAAAAGATGATAAACGCGTACATGAAAAGAATCTAATCGTTACATCTGTTAAATTGGTCTCCAAAGGTGGCTATATTAGTGGAAAGAAGAATAACAGGATCATTAGTGAGTAAAGGCGATCTAGTAACACTCAAATCAAAACAACTCCGATTCGACTATCACCTAATGGAACAAAAGGTCTATAATGGTCGCGAGATTGGAATCGTAATATCAACAGTCCCTCGGTACGACAGAAGTGTCTCAGATGGAGACTGTTTTGTTTTTTGGGCTCACAAAAATAGTATAGCTCAAGAAAGCTCGCAGCAGCTTCGCATACTCTCATACGGCAAGTATGTAGAAAGCTAGCAATTTCAGAGGTTGTTTTAAAGATTTGCTAACTATTTATTGTGTCCAAGGAACATACCGCGGTGCCCACTATAGATCATATTGCGATCGTCGTTGATGATCTAGACGAAGCTGCCAACTGGTACATTAATAATTGTGGAGGAGAAGTAACACATAAAGAAGACACCTATTATCGTCTACAAATGGAAAACACTTGTATAGCTTTAATATTATCTTCCCATGGTCCGAACAAGCCTCATATTGGAGTCTTGGTCGAATGTTTGGAAGACTTGCCAGAACACATGGGTCAAGTAGTCAAACACAGAGATGGAACACATGGAGTATATGTTACAGATCCTTGGGGCAACTACGTAGAGTATATTTGCTACAACAATAAAGAATGCAAAGAAAAGTTTTTATCTTATAAGGAATCCCCATAATGAAAATCAAAATCAGCGAATCACAGATTCGACAAGTTGTGAACGAAGAGGTGCTGAAAAACGCTCTCAAAAAATCCATCAAAGAAACCAAGTTTCCGAATTACGCTGCGCACCTGCTAGCGGAGATTCTAGTGCTGGAATATTCAGCAACAACCGAAGAGACCAAAAAGGAAATGGTTGAGAAACATGGCATGGACGAAGAGACATTCGCCGAATGGGTTAATGAAAATGCCGACGCATATGGTCTTCCAGAAGAAGATGTTGCTGAAGCAAAAGCAATCCTAGGAGAGAAAGATCAGTCTGGTGGAGGCGGCATTGGCGCGAGCATCGGGGGCTTCTTTAAGAAGGCTGCAGCGCCCCTTATTAATTTACACAAGATCATAACCAACGTTACTCAACAAGGAGTATATGATACTGAGCCTCAAAAGAAAGCCGCGGCGGTAGCTCAGAAAGTCGCTGCGAAAATGCCAGATGAAGAAGAGATGAAGGCTGCAGCAAAACAAGCTGAAGATCCCGCTGATTTCGAGGCGTATCTCCGCAAGATTATTGATCTTCTACAAGGAGTGGACGATAGCATGGATCTTGACCAGCTTAAGCCCGGGCTTGAGGCTGGAGGAGATAAGGTGATACAGGGGGTCGACGCTGCACTTGATGATGCTCCGGGTGAAGCAGGGGGTGCAGGAGAAGCCGAGGCAGAAGGCGGGGGCAAAGAAGCCTTCGTGTTCAAAGGGAAGGGCGGAAAGGGCTTGCAAAGCTTCCTTGCCCGCGCCAGTAACAAGGGGCAACTACAGGTACCTTTAAAGGGCAAAGCCATGGGTGCCGTGCTCAAGCACATCGCGAAGCAACTTAAGGCGCAAGGCGTAACCGTTAACGAAGCAGTACTGGATGAAATCCAAGGCTGGGCATGGTACGGTCTTGTTGAGAACGAAATGCAAAAACACTACGGACAGCCGATTACGATTCAAGAGGTTCTAGAAGGACTTGGCAACCTCCACTCTAATCCCGACAAAGCCAAGAGATCAAAGAAGGCAGGAAGTTTGGCGCGTGATGCGAGAATGGATAGAATGCAAAAGTTAGGACTTGATGCTTTCGATTCGAAAACCGGCAAGTTTAGCAAAAAGGGCTACGATAGAATTATGGCTTCTGGAGACAAGGAGGCGATTAGAAGGATGCAGATGGGGATGGAGGAGGGTGGCATTGATCCAGACGACCCATCAACGTACGGCGCAGGAGCACCCGGAGAAGAGGCGGCACCAGAAGAGGTCAAGCCTACCGTACAAAACACTGCGCCAGATGATGCACCAATCATTAAGGTCTTCAAGGGCAAGGGCGGTGAGGGTCTTCAAAGCGCGCTAGCTAAAAACAGGGACGCGCTTGGTATTGCCCAGCAAGACGTTGCTGTTATTATTAAGTCAGTTGAACAGTGGGCACAAACAAATCAGATTAAGGTCGAGAATGTTTCCGCGGATGTATTCAATACTATCATTTCTGAGATTTCATTAAAGTATAAAATAAGAAGATTACAAGAGGCTGTTCGAAAGCTTAAAGATGTGTAATATTCAAAACAACTCAGGACAGGATATGTCCGCTTTGACCAAAATGGCAAAGCGGTTTTATCCATATGCTCAAGAATATCTAGGGTTTGATAAACCCGCGCAGATTGTATATGAATCAGATCCCGAAAATGCACAAAACCCGCTTGGGAAGACAGCGCACTATCAACCGGACAATTACACTGTCACCCTCTACGTAGACGGGAGACACCCAAAAGATTTATTAAGGTCTCTAGCTCATGAGCTAGTTCATCATACACAGAACTGTCGTGGAGATTTATCTCCAGAGAAGATGGGGGAAACAGGGGATGGCTATGCACAGACGGATGGACACTTAAGAAAAATGGAACAAGAAGCTTACGCATCCATGGTTATGAGGGACTGGGAAGACCAGCATAAATCAAAAAGGCGTAACAATTTGAAAGAAACTATTTATAATAACAAGGAGTATATTACCATGTCTGAACATGAAAAACTGGTCCAGCGGATTGTCGCTGAGGTCTTTAAAAATGCTGAGGTTACAACCGAAAGCGAAGAGGACGAAGATGTCCAAGAAGAAGGTCAAGGAGACCGCAACGATAGCGATCGTGAGCAAGGTCGAGCATCCTCTGACCGACGCCAAGGAGTTTCATCCAGCGGAGGCGCAGGTCAAAACCTAGAAGAAGCTTCTGATGACGATGATGATGCCGAAGTAACCACTGAAGGCAGCGACAATGACGATACTGATGCTGAAGTAACCACTGAAAGCAGAGAAGGGGTGCTTAGCACGGCAGAATTGATGGCTCTTGCGGATGCCGGATGGGGTCCGGACCAACTTAGAGGTTTGAACAAAACCAACTTGCCGCCGGAAGCTATTGAGATCTTACAAGCAGCGGGTCTTTTAAGAGAAGGTGAGTACAAGCGCGATGATGACGAAAGCAAGGACGAAGGCAATAAGCCGCCATGGTTGAAGAAAGACGATGATAAAGAAGTAAAGGAAGAAGCAAAGGATTCCGATGATGAATCTACTGATGACCTCCAAGAAACTTTTCAGCGCCGGAACAATCTTCTCTTTGAGAAGCTGTGCAAGTGGAGTAAGCAATAATGGGCAAATCATGGAAGCGATTTAGAATTCGCAAAGACCTTATGAAAACACCTGTCGTTGAAGCAGCACCCGTTGTTAAGGCAGCGCCCGTTGTTAAGGCAGCGCCCGTTGTTGAGCCACCACCGGTTGTCAAGAAAGTTTCGCCGGCGACCGCGAAGACTACAAAAAAAGCAGTAAAAAAAGCAGTAAAAGCAGTAAAGAAGGTTTCATCCGATGCATCGAAAGCAGATTGATTTTGATAAAATAACCAGAAGGTTTTTGACAGAAGGACAAGTGCCATCTGTTGCTAGTTTCATTCAATCTCTAGAAGAGGTCATTGGAAAGCTTCGTCCGAATACTAGAACCGATGAACGTCGAGTAGAGATTGCAAAGTCTCATCTCAAAGAGATTCGTCGCTCAGTTCGCAGGCTTCAAAACGAAGTTACCCTTCTCCAAGAAAAACTACAAGTTTTAGAAGAGGCGAAGGGTAGTGATGGATGATAAGCTTTACAAGAAATTACTGAGAGAAGCAGAGAAGCGTGGTAAGCGACTCCTTTTAGAAGGTGGCGTTGCCGGGCATTTGGCACATCTGTATGATAATCCTGATCTCTCCTATTCAGACATGGAGGAGATCCTTAGCACCGCTGCGCGTGGTGAATTGGTTGGGACCGAAAAAACAGATGGCTACAATATCTACCTCAGTTATGTTGAAGGTGAAGCTCGTTACGCTCGTAATAAAGGCGACATGCGTAAGGGAGGCAGTAACACTGCTGACCTCGCTGCGCGTGTATTCAAGGGTGGTGAAGGTGTAAAGAGAATCTACCAAGCATCTTTCCGTGCCTTTGAAAAAGCTGTGAGAACTATGACGCCCGAGGAGCAGCAAATGCTCTTTGGTTCAGAAGCCCCGGTATTCTTGAACACAGAGATTCAAGGACCGGGCGCATCTAACGTTGTAAACTATGATGCAAATGTATTATCAATTCACTCCTCTGGTCATAAACAATATATCGAAGAGAATGATACAGTTGTCAACATTACCGACTCTGCAATCGAGCGCATCTCACAGACGCTAGATGATGTTCTGGACCGCTTTGAAGAAGCAACCATAGACGAACCCTTCTCTGTGCGTAAGACGGCTGCATTACAGCTACAGGCGCTTTCAGACCGTAGCATCCTTGAGGGTACTCTACGTCGCATGAACCACGCAGGGTTCAGCGGCAATATGACCATTGGTCAATACACAGACATGAAACTGACTCCTATTATTAAGAGAGCAGTGCCGAGCGCAAACAAAGAAGTGATTGCACATATTATTGATCACTTCAAATCGGTAAAGGGTCGGGTGAATATTCGTAAAGTGCGTAAGATGCTCAGAGATGAGCAAGAGATTGCAGCACTATCCCAGTTACTCGAAAAGAATAATAAGAAGAAACTTCTTGGTGAAATCATCGAACCAATTGAAGATGCCATCCACGACTTCGCTGTAGAAATGCTGAAGGGGTTAGAAAGCGCATATATTCTTGACAATGAAAATGAGTTAGGCAGACTACGTGATGAGGTCGCGACTGCTATCGATAAGATTCAAACTTACGATGGACCGGGCAAAGATGAAGCCCATGAGATTTTAATAAGACAACTCAAGAAGCTCAAGAGCCACGACAACGTTAATACTGCGGTCGAAGGCTTTGTGTTTACTTGGAACGGACAGATGTATAAGTTCACTGGCAACTTTGCACCTATCAATCAGATTTTGGGACTATTTAGATATGGGAGAGGCGATGTACAAGCGATTGACAGAGTGGATGAAGCGAACAATAAACAGCTTCGCAAGCGCACCATCGCTATTATTCCCGGGGCGTTTAAGCTCCCACACCGCGGGCATTTTGCCATGGCTAGGCAGTATTCAGTCATGGCAGATGAAGTTAGAATCTTCGTCTCACCCCTTAGCCGACAGAGCGACGGAGAGTATGGCGAGGCAATCGACTTTACCTCCGAGCACTCCATAAACCTTTGGAACAAATATATTGAAGCATATGGTTTAACAGAAACGGTAAAGGTTAATATCTCATCAACGAATTCACCGGTTAAAATGACCTACGATTTTGTAGGCAACGAGGACAACGATCCTCAAAAGGCACAGCCCGGCGACCATGTAATACTTGGAGTCAGCACCAAAGGGGGTGATCATTCACGTTTTGCTGGCAGCGTACAAAAGTACGCCAGAGAAGGTGTGCGCATTTTAGCCGGTGAACAATATGCAGTCAGTGTCAAGGGAAAAGACTTTACGCGTCAAGTAGTAGAAGTAGATCAAGAGACTGGCGAAGAAAGAGAAATAACAGTTGACCTCAGCGCAACAGACTTCCGCAATGCTATCGAAGCAGGTGACGTGTCAACAGTTGCGGAGTTCTTACCACAAGCTATCCGAAGCCAAGCCGAGGAAGTTATTAACATGATGGGCGCTCAAGTAGCAATGAGTGATCCGGAGCAAGCACAGATTGCTGAAATGTTATTTGAAATGATTGAGCAAACTATCGACGAAGTAACTGCTTCTGACGATTTATTAGCTGCTATGCGAGGCTTGGAAGATGCACCTGTACACCAAGCGCCTCCTATTAAAGATTATGGAGCGACCGAAGCGGACTATAAAGAAATCATGACCAGAATTCTAAAAAGCTTAAATGCTGATGATTTTGCTGAACTTGATTCAATAACGCAAGATTTAAAAACGCGTTCAATGAAAGAAACTATTGACGAAATGTCAGCTATGGCTGGCGGTGCTGTTGAGGGCGCGAGCGGTGAGGAAAAAGAGGCTGATTCACTAATTAGAGAAGACGATGAAGAAGAGATAGAAGAGAACATGGCAGACTTAGCGTGGGGTCCAGCAAACTTAGCTTTGGATCCGGTGGAAAGAGACCCGACATACGAACCGGGCGACGAAATTGAAACATTAGCAAAAAGAAGAGCCGGCGCTAATGTCACTTCCGGCTAATAAGGACTATTTATAACATGAGCGACATGAAAACACTATTAGAGAATTTTAACCGTTTCACAGAAAATCGGTTTACAGGCGGGTCAATTGATATTGAACCTTTGTCTGACGAAGAGATGGATGCAGGACAAGAAGCATACTACGAGTTGTTTGAGTTCCTTATGAATTCCAACCTTCCCGGCAGTAAGCCTTCCGAGAAGCTACAATACGCACTCCGTTGGATTGCCAAGTTTGAACAGACTGGCGTTGAACAAGCCGCGCATCGTGATAGATTGAATACTGATCCACAGTATCGCTTTGCTCACGGAGTGGCAGAGGGGAAGAAATGAACCGCATTGATTTATATAACGAAATGATTTTGCGAGAGAACATCCGCAAAGCAATACGTATTGTTCAGAATAAGCGCTCAGGCGTTTTGACAGAAGACAACAAACTTCGAGCACTGATCCGCGCATTACTAAAAGAAGATAGTTCCGCTACCGAAGGTCCGACAATGAATACCGGCGGAAACGCACTGGATCAGATGCTCTTGAACACAAACACTCTCACAGAACTTGAGAAATCATACAAGACCCTCACAACCAGCGTTGAGCAAAGACTGTCATTTCGAGCACACATCATCAACGCAGTTGTTAAGGCACTAGGCATAGAACGCGTTAGCGGGCTTCCTAATGCCGCCGATGATACTACGACGGGCGGGGAGGAGGCTGACGCATTTGACGCGCTTGAAGAGGCAGTAAGAGTGCTCTATGAAACAGAGCTATCAGTAGGTGATACCCCGGAAGATGAGGTTGAAGCAGAAGCGCCCTTGCTAGGTCAAGAGCCTGAAGAAGAAGATCCAGAGGAGGCTGCGAGAGCAGAATTTGCTAGCGGTGTCGAAGTTGATGATACAGGAGACAAGACCGGTCGCAACTATGCTCTTGATGCATGGAACAAGATTGAGAAGAATGTTACTGAAGCATATGCCAACCTAGGCGCCGAAGAAGACCGGAAACAATATTACGATTATTTGATCACTAACCTCAAACTATATTTTGACCAGTGGGAATCTGAGTTGGAGGGCACTCCTGAAGAGCCTACTACTCCAGAGTACGAAGCCGAGAAAGAGGCAGAAGCCACCGGTGACGATATGGGCGGGGAAGAGGTGGCAATGCCAGAAGAAGGTGGAGAAGACCTAGATTTCGAAGGACTAGAACAATGAAAATTACAAAAACACAACTTAAACAGATTATTAAAGAAGAGCGGCAAGCGCTCATTAAAGAGAATATCATTTCGGATATGGTCGACATCATTAAAGACTCAGGCGAAGACGTTTGGGACTGGATTAAAGATAATGCAGAAGCCGTAAAAGATGGCGCAGCCGGTGCCGGCGAAATTGTCACGGACTTTATTGATGATCTTGTACAGGGCACGCTTCAACACGTTGATAGCGCAACCGACGCGTTTGCTGATAAATTTACGCACGGTCACGGAACTGCCTTTTCGCGTCAAGGCAAGCACGCGAAAAGAGATAGAGATAAGAAGTACGCTGCGGTTGTGGCGTCGAACGAAAAACATAGAGCAGAGACGGCGGCGAGGACTGCTGCTGCAAAACAGGCGATTATAGATCGGGAACAGGCGGAAGCCGATGACGAGGCGAGGGCACTCCGCAATAAAGAGAATGCAGCAGCCAACCGGCGTTACGACCTCGAACAACGCACAGCCAACCGGCTAGCAAGACTTAATAAGGCGCCTTCTCGGAAGCGCGGCTACCGACTGCATCCCTCCGAGGACGAAGAGGAATGGCGCGATTCCGGCGAGGGCAATGTCGGATACTCTCAAAGCCGACACTCCCCCCACCGCGAAGCCCTCGATCGTGATAAGCTTAAGCGCATGATCGCTGAGGAATTAAAAGAAATTAGGAAGGATTCAAAATGAAACACCAATTGATAATGGAGAATTTCCGGAAGTTTATTCGGGAAGCAGAAGAAGAAGAGGCAATGGCACGACCGGCGCCAGAAGCTGCACCAGAAGCGCCCCCGGAAGCGGCTCCCGAAGCAGAAGCAGGAGGTACTTGGCCAGCAGATGCGCCAAAGGACGTGCCACTTACTGGAAAAGGAATTCCTGATGATGTTATTCGAGAAACGTGGGCACGGCTAGCATCGATGAATCCGCCCAAGAATGCTGAGGAAGAATTAGCTAGTATTGGCGGGATGGATAAAATGATTGCCAATGTCCGCTTACTTGAGAAGCAATTTGCCGGTGCTGATCAAAACCCGAAACGGATTGAAATGCCCGTTGTTGATCCCGATAGAGGGGAAGGCGAGTATGGGCAAGTCAGCGATCTAGGGACGGATCTATCTCAAGGTGAACTTGACGTTAAGCCACCCTTTGCTCCGGACATGGACTCAAAGCCATCAGAAGAAGATTTCCCTAGAGACTTAAACAAAGATCCGGAGGCTGCATCGCAGTGGCTGAGGAAAGGAAAGGCAGACGGCAATCCCAATGATGACAGCGCGGTGACTCTTAGCCCAACACCTATCGCTGTGAGCAAATCATATCCTACACAAAATGCAGTTTATCTAGACAAGTGTATGTATAATATTATGAATTTTGGAGGCACCAAGCCCGGCGGAGAAGCTTTCGGGAAACCAAATTTAATTGCTATTCAAGATGGGGATAAAAACTTTATTCTCGATGGTCACCACCGGTGGGCGTCGGCATTTGTTTCTGGCGGACCCGGAGCATCGATCCGAGTACAAGCACTTAAAGGCTTAGACGTCGCGACAGCAATTGCTGCCCTGAGAAGTTATGGTAATGCCAAGGGGAACGCCCAGAAGGGTTAAAATAACTATGAAAATTACAGAATCACAACTTAAACAGATTATCAAGGAAGAGCTTGAAGCTGTTTTAAAAGAAGCATGCGGAGATCCGGATGAAGAAGAACTCACCCCAGAACAGATAGCATCTTTGGAAGAGCCTATGGATGCCACTGCTGATATGAGTGATGATGACGTTCTGAGACTAGCCGCAGCGCTGGCTGCAGAAGCCGCGGAATGGGGCGATGAGGACTGGTAGCGTTAACGCCTTGTAAAACTTTTGTAAAAAGATCGATTTTTCTTTCATTTAGTGCTTGACAAGACCTCCGGTTCGTGGTATATTATAATTACTAAATTACTCTTACTTGATATTCTAAGTTAAGAAGGAAATATGAAGACTGGAAAGAATTTATACTATAGTATATCAAATAAGCTTCAGAAAGACAAGAAGATAAATGATGAATTTGAAATAATGATCAATTCCTTGACACTAGAAGAAGTGATTGCTTTAAAGCTTGAACTCTCTACTAGGTCTCTCAGAGGGAAATACTATGGATTCCCTATCTGGAAGTCTCTACCAGAACTTACTAGAGACGCAGTATTAAAATATGCTCTCTCAGCCACTCGATCGAAGAAAGAGGCTGCTCGCTTTTTAGGGATATCAATTTCAGAGCTTAATACAAATCTTAAAAACTATCAAACCGAATCTTTTTTTATCAACCACGGAAAGGAAAATGAAAGTAATGAGTAAACCATATATTTAACTTTATATGGCTCATCAGAAGGTTTAACAATTTAAAGTGTGTCGGTTCTTTGCCTAAAACGAACCTTACTATTCCAGTTGTAGTTCCAGACCCCTCAGCGCCACGCTGAGTTAAACTCCATATGACATTGGAGTATCCATCAGAAGGAATGGTAGTTAAAGATAGGCTGGCAAGCTAGTCGCGAGGAGCGCTAGTGATCTTCTCTTGAGTTTCTATAATATAACAAACAAAGATATATAAATGAGTTGGAAAGTCTGGAAATGGGATGGGCATTATATTCAAGGTGAGCTAATTAGTAGTCACACCACTGAAGCAGCAGCCCTAAAGAAAGCGAAGAAGGTGATCAAACATCACCGTACGGAAAAGAAACAAGAGAAGAACGAGATCACCATTTGGCTTGACGCGAAAGACGGCACGCCACTTGGTGTGATCACCAAGAAGATAAACAAGAAAACTAAAAAAACTTAATGGGGGCGACCCGGTTTCGACAGGGTAAGAAAGAAGAAAAGTGCAAGTAGTCAAACGTACCAGCAGACTTTAAATGCAGATACAAAACATAATTGCTAATAACAATAACCACTTCGATTCTGTACGCCTAGCGGCTTAATCGGGAGGTCACTCAAAACCTTCTATCCAATTTGAGTAGATGCTGCAACAGGGTGGTAAGCGGTATCTTAAAACCACCAAACCATATCTGATTCAAAGGCTATCGCCGGCAACGGTGGGATCAGATCAAGATAGTCAACTTTTTTCAGTTTCGTTGCACCAAAACTGAATAAACTTGTGAACGACTACAATTAGACTTATTCTGGACGCGGGTTCGATTCCCGCCGCCTCCACCATTTTTTTTAAAAAAAGACTTGACAATGATTAACACCCGTGTTATATTAAAGAATAACAAAAAGACGCATTGCGCAAAAAACCAATATTGGAGTAAAACAAAATAATGGCAACAACCAAAAAGACAGCAGCTAAAACAACTGCAAAGAAGAAGACAACAAAGAAGAAGACTACCAAGAAGGCTGCAGCCGCAACTGTAGGTCTCGGCAATGTGGTCGAGCTACACTACAAGGGCAGCTTTCCTGATGGTACTCTGTTCGACAGTTCGTATGACCGCGGACAATCGATTGAGGTGACCGTAGGGAACGGACAACTCATTGCGGGTTTTGAAAATGCCCTCATCGGTATGGCAGAAGGACAGACTAAGACAATTAGTTTATCACCTGATGAAGCCTATGGACCCGCTAACCCTGAAGCGTTTAACACAGTCTCTCGGGATCAATTTCCGCCTGACTATGCATTCGCCGAAGGCGCTCCCGTTCAAGGAGCAACCGAGGACGGTAAGCCGATCTTTGCAACAATCTCTTCGTTTACCAATGAAGATGTAACGCTTGATCTAAATCATCCTCTAGCTGGCAAGGATCTCAATTTTGAAATTGAGCTTGTCACACTCGCAGAAGGTACGACCACTGTTGACGCAGCAGAGTCCACTACCGCTGGGTAGCCCCGGCACTTTAAAATCGATTCTTGAAAGCGCCCTGCTTTCCCTGTGCATGCCGAAACATTAAAGCAGAAAATCAAGTCTCACTGAATCCACAGCCCCTCTTCGGAGGGGCTTTTTACTTTTGGGGCTCTTCTTCTTTTTCTAAGATATGTTGCAGTGTCAACTGCGCCCGCTTAATATCTCTGATTTTCAGCACCTTATCAATAAGGTCTTCTCGCTCCATAGGCTCTTGAATTTCTTTTAGGGAAACATCGACAGCGTTCTTTAAATACGCTAAGATCTTCCAGTTTTTCTCTCCCACATCAGACACCTCCCAGTGGTTTGTTCCTGCATTAAGTAGTTATTAAACTATTTATAGCATGAAGCAATATATGCGCCCATTAATGCTCGTTTCTCTGGGGATCAATGTCGCGCTGTTTGCTTTTGGTACGTACATGGGCGCCAGAGACATAATGTGGTTGGCTTTGGGCTCCGGCTTACTCTGTTATATAGGATATCGATTGAATGACACAGATGAATGAAATATATGATTCATGGAGAAGCTATGTTGGCGCAGAAGGTTCGACAACCGACCAAGCCAAACAAGCTGCCATGGAACACTTTTCCGCACAAGGCTTGGCTCCCGGCTGACAAGGCAAGGCTATTCGACAGGTTGTCGAACTTGTGGAACAAGGATTAAGTATTGACGATGCAATAGCACAAGTGGAGGAAGAATTATGAAACCAACAAAAGAATGGGAACCTAAATTTTATTCAAACAGCAAGGTACCGGTTTGGCTATCGAAGCTATCCCCTATTAATATATGGGCTATAAGCTTTGGCTGCTGGGTTTGGTGCCGCGGCGATTTAGAACAACGCGCCCAACGCGGAACAAAGAGACATGAGACAATTCATTTTCAACAGCAAATAGAACTTTTATTTGTAGGACAGTGGATTCTTTATGTGCTGTTTTACTTAATTGGGCTTTTGCGTTATAGGGACGGACCAACAGCTTATCGCGAGAATCCGTTTGAAAGAGAAGCATATGCCAATGATGCATATACAAACTATTTATCAACGAGGAATAGATTTTCATGGCTGAAATATATATGGACGCGTCAAGACACTTAGACCAAGCTCTAGAAGATTTGGAATTTGAAGAAGTGTATGAATATGAAGAAGCCATAGAGCTTTGGATTACCTACGGAGGCTCTTAGAAGAAAATTATGTTAAAACTATTACCACTTATATTTGCTATAGCATGCGGATCGTGTACACCCGCCGAACTGAAGACAACAGGTCTTGACACTGCACCGGCAGTCCCGACAGATCCCTATCCATGGGCAACATGGGAAACCTGTGCTCATAACTTAGGCGACAACCCTTGCAATTTTGAGTTGTTGGATCAGAACGGTCTTCAGACCGACTTATACCAACACTACGGCAAGGTGATTCTGCTTGACTTTTCAGTGATGTGGTGCGGACCCTGTAACAGCATTGCTCCGTACGGAGATCAGTGGGTCGAGGCTTACGGAGAAGACAACTTCGTTTGGATTACAATTCTGGTCGAAGACACCACTGGGTCGACTGTGGATTTAACTGACCTTCAGACATGGGCGACTACTTATGACATATCCGGACCAGTCCTTGCAGGCAGTCGTGATATGATAGATTTAACTGAGCCTTTAGAAGATGGATATCCTATTACTGCTTGGCCAACAATCGTCATTATCGATCGTACGATGAAGATTGATCAAGGGATGAACGGGTTTAATGGATCCATGATCCAGACATGGATAGAATCACTGCTTTGACTTCGAAGGTTAATAAATGAATGTTTTAAAAGATCCAGACTTTCTCTTTACATTGCTAGCGGCAGTTATGAAGCGCAACGGCGGCGATTTAGAAATCTTAGAAGAAGATCTTCTGGCTGTTGACATGTCCGAAGCAGTTGCTCTCCACTATGATCCCGTCGAAGGAAAGATTATACTTAAATTCCTTTCCGCCGAAAAACTATCAAAAACGCTAGCGAAACAAGCGTCGACTATGCCCCAAGATTACACACCACCTGCGCTCAGCTTAGTACCAGAATTGGAAGATGACGAGGAAGAATAGATAGTTTAAACTATTTATATAAGTACATTAACCTCTGGAGGATGCATGCGTGAAACAGGTAATACTTTGGGCTTTATTGGCACACCCCGAACCCGGCGTGTTCTTGACGGTCGACACCTTGGACCCAAATTTGTCTCCGGAAGAAAAGGTTTGTCCTGTCGACCAGAGCAGACTGGAGAGAGAAGGCTGCTGGAATCAGCCGCCAGATATTTTAGTCTGTCAAGGTTCACCGGTGGATAGGCGCCGCCTTATCCGCGCTTTAGACTATTGGCAACGTTTGGGCTATACTTTTGGCACAATAACAGAAGCCTCCAGCGCACAGTACAGTTGTGCAATAAATGTTGTCCCGCGATCAACTATCATGATTGATATTCCAAGCCAGAATTTCCAGTTTGGAAAACATCTTGGCACAACGAGAACATGGAGAGATACTGCGCAGTACTGCGGCACCATGCCTCTAATCTTTAAGGCAAAGATTGAAATAATCCCAGCGTGGGGAGACACTGAGCGTATTTTAGAACATGAGATTGGTCACGCCCTCGGCTGGAATGATATCAATAGCACCGGTCACATCATGAACGGCGCTTGGTCAAGTGGCGGTTATACATCCAGAGGATTAAGAAATGACAAGTAGGCGTTTATACTATTTGTTTTTAGCAGCCATTGTTATGTGGATGGTTCTGTCATGCAAGAAAACAGAAGAGCCACTGCAGCCGCGGATTTACGATTTACCAGATGAAGAGTGGGAAGATGATTTCCCCGAGAACCTAGATACGGGCGAAAAATGAAACTCCTACTTGAAAGCTTCCGGCAGTTTACCGAGGGCGTAAGCACAGACGTTAGACAAGCCCATGACCGCGACCTTCTCAAGCAAGTGCTGAAGGATTTAGGCGCTAATACTACTACAGCCAAGCCAGAGCCAAAGCCAGTTCGCGTCATCCCACGAATGTTGGAGAAGATATTAGAAGACCGAGGCTTTTATGTCAACCGCTTCATCGGCGAAGGACAATACGGAAAGATTTGGGAACTTGAAGGAAGCAACTCCGGTCGCCGCTTGGCAGTCAAAGTAGTATCAGCACTCTTGGCAGGTCAACAGGTAGATGCCGAAGAAGAAAACTACAGATGGATTCTAAAGAACAGGACAAATCTCCCAGAAGAGATCAGGCGCCATCTTGTAAATGTATATTCTGTTGATAGATTCCCCGGCGAGGACATCACAAACCACAGGGACCAACCATATCAAATGGCAGAAGGAGCAGTGATGATCATTATGGAGTTGTTAACCCCGGCACCAAAGGAAGTTCTGGGCACTTTATTAATGGATGACCCTGACGAAGAGATCCCAACAAATAAAATCAAGCGCACATTCGGTAGCGAAGGCGCAGTAACTGAGTTGGTCACAAATATGGCTAAGTCAATCTCGCCTCACATGACCGCTGCTGTGGACCGCTGGTCTAAGTGGCATCTGGACACGCTAATCAAGCAAGTTACAAACGCCTTTCTCACCGGCGAGAATCCAAGAGAAAACATGTATGTTGATTATGCCCGGCTGGTGCGTTATCATGCATCCTCATTTGAGCCCCACGGACCCCGGCTATTGAATATCTTTTTCAATAAGATTGATGACATGCTTCCTGATTATGTCAAGCAACACAAATTGGATAAAAACGCAGACCCCCGCCTCCGCGATTATTTTGCAACTCGCCGTCAAGGAGTGTTAGACTCAGTATCAAAGGAGCTTGATGATAGACTATATTATAACCTGAAGAAGCAGGTCATTCCAATGACGTACGGACGTTCTCCAGAAGCCCGGCTCGGCGGCGGCGACAAGCACACACAAGAAACATTCTCGGAAGCTGAAGGGTTATTAAATGCCATGGAGTATTTGCACGGCGAGGACTTCACGCCCAGAGACATGCACACTGGCAACATTATGATGCGCCCAGATAGCGGGCAGTTAGTCATGGTAGACGTAGGATTATTTGGCAAGAGATGATGAAATAGGAGGCTCCATGGAAACAGTCGGCAGTAATATATATGCTACTCCCAAATGCGGCATTAATTTTGTTAGGGCTTGTCGCTTTAACATTCCCGATGGCACCAAAGGCGCGTGGTTCGTACGAAATCCATATGCTCGCGTGGTAAGCTACTACGTTAACAAAGTAGTTTATCAGTGTTTTGATCCCAGAGGTTTTGATCACCATGGTTTATTAAACAAAGTTTCGGCTAACGGTCTCCACGACACTCTTTGGCTGAGTTGCGCGTTATCGCCCTCGGCTAAAGAAATAAACAAATGGTCATTTGCAGAATTTGTTAAATGGCTTTCAACTCAAGATGACACCACTATGGAAAGGCACCTGCGTACGCAGTCTAGACCGGACGGAAGTGTACCTAGCCATATAGAAGCTCACAACATGCATATATTCAAAATAGAAAACCTCAGCAATGAGATCAGTAGGCTCTCGGGCGTGTTTAGAATATCGGAGGCAGACGTCATCGGACGTATCGACCGTGCTTACGGCGACCGTTCAAATAAAACACCTAGGACAGCATGTATTTCTGAGGTGTTTGATCTGAGCCCATCCGCTCTCCGTGACCCCGTAAACCCACCGCGACTGCGACCCCAAGGCAATATTCCGAAATGTATGACACGATATTATAATGATGAAATAGCCGATTTGGTTTATAATTACTATGAGAAAGATTTTAAGCTTGCAGGCTATGATCGCAATTCGTATAAAAAAGGATGTACATGTAATGAAACTACTATTTGAAAATTGGCGAGAGTTTGTAAATGAAGAAGGCGCCTCTCATACCGAGAAGAACATTTATGGATGGGCTTATAGTGATTTGATAAAGATGATGATATCGTCAGAAAGTCCGCCTGATGAAGAAGATAGGCAACACCTTATTGACCACAAGGCTAAAGAGTTGCGTCGGATAGAGGAACAAGGCGAAGCTATTGCTTATCGAGTTGTGTTTACGAAAACAGAAGAAGACATAAATCTTGATGAACTGGGGCTTCACTTCATTTCTGATGTTTCTGATTTTCACGAGAGTATGCTAAATTATCTCTACATGAATGCCCGCAAAAGTGATCCCACTTTAAAAGAGGAGGATGTGTGGCTCATCGAAGTAAAGATTCCTTCAAATAGTGTTGATTATCACGAGACGATGAGGACTTTCGCTAACTTTCCATTTGAAAGTGAAATAACAGTAAAAAATCCAGAAAATGTAGAGATCATTGATATTTCTCCGTATTATGAAGAGGCTGGCGCATGAAACTACTATTTGAAAATTGGCGAGGATATTTGAAAGAGAGTGAAGGGCTGAACTTGAACTGGGAATTCCCTAACTTTAAACACGAATGGAACGAAGCTCAGGGATATCCAGAGCTTTCTGTGCTTGGCTATGATACTTGGATAGAAATTGCCGAAAGTGGACGAGAAATGGACATCACCCTAGACTTATTAGGACAGATAGAGA
>Ga0098052_1000116_pt1 | contig 45532 bp, 48 predicted proteins | sample 15_taG_FD_81591 | JGI IMG/M metagenome (GOLD analysis project Ga0098052, IMG submission 81591) | Marine viral communities from the Subarctic Pacific Ocean - 15_ETSP_OMZ_AT15312 metaG | ecosystem: Environmental > Aquatic > Marine > Oceanic | place: Pacific Ocean | collected 2015-01-18
AGATCCGCATTGCGGGCAGGGCCTGGCTCCTTCATTGGCTACTTTGATGTGATGCTCGTCTACGACGACTCCGTATTTGTCCATTTGTTCAACTCCTCTCTAAACGCCTTAACGGGCTTAACACTGAGTCTTATCGCATTCTCAGTGTTTCTGGTTTCTGTCTTTGGGTCCCTAACAGACTGCTTTCTCATTGTAGCCCGAAGACGCAGTAAGGATTTGAAAACTACCTCCTCCTGTCTGGAGAGGCACTCTCTTATGACCTGATTCTGAGTATCTAAGATCTGCCGTATTGCTGTAGCGGGTATCCCCGTCCTACGAGCGATCTCCTTCTCCATTTCTTTATCTGTCATCAGACTCCCCTGCTGCCTTCAATGTTGCGCTACTAGAGAACACTAAGGTCCCACTCGCATCGCACTTTATCAGAATACCGAGGTCAGATATCTCTAGAAGAACCCCCTTGATGGTCCCCGCTTTCACAGGGTGTCCATCAAGGGTAACCACCTCTACTCCCATACCAATCAAGCTCTCTGCCTTATGGCGGCGACTGCTTGTGTGAATCACTTCGCATCTCCCCAACTGAGGGCACAGTCCATCGACACAACGATAGGTACTTTCAGCGGGAACGGATCTTCCATGAGCTCCCGGATAAACAGCTTGGCGTCCTCGATGACCTCTGGGATGTCTGGCACCTCAAATACTAGTTCATCGTGGATCTGGAGCAGCATACGAACCCCAAGCTTTCGAAGTTCTTCACTGTACTCACAGTTGAGCATCGCCTGAATAGCGATATCGGCGGCACTCCCTTGAATGATGGAGTTAACTGACTGCCTCCTAGCCATAGAGGAGACCCCTTTGTCGTCTGAGAGGATGTCAGGTAGGCGACGGAATCGACCCCTAACCGTCTGAACGAAGAGGTTATCTTCGCACTCGTCATGAGTATCTTGAATGAAGCGATACACTTCCGGGTAGATCTCGAAGTAACTGTTGATTAGGGCTTGCGCCTCAGGGCACTTCTCAAAGACCCGCCCACTTCTCGCTGACTTGGAAGAGGTAACGTTCAGGCCTAGCTGATGTCCCAGCTTTGCAGGCCCAATCCCGTAAAGGAGGCCGAACCCTACGGCCTTCATCTGAGCTCTAACCTCTATAAGGGCTTTCTGCTCTTTGGTGGGGTTGTCAGCCTTCTTGGCTTCGACAATCTCATCGTAGTCATACCCTCCCGCAAGAGATGCCGTCATCGAGTGGAGATCTTTACCCGCTCGAATGGTCTCGATCATCGTACTATCCTCGCTCATATGGGCCATGATGCGCATCTCTAGCTGCTCATAGTCAGCGACGATTAGCGTCATAGGCTGGTCATCTGGATAGTCTGGTAGAGGTATGTGCCTCAGATCTTCCACGACATGATCGCCGGCCTCTCCCCAGCAACCTGCAACGAATAGCTGACGGAGCTTCTTTCCCCACTCCCCTCTAGAAGGGATGTTCTGTAGGTTAGGATCTCCCGAACTCAGCCGTCCAGTGACGGTTCCGTGGATCTTTAGGTCTGTGTGTACCCGACCTCTATGGTCCGCGTAAGTAGGTAGGCCCGTGAGGTAGGTGTTGTGGAGCTTAGATAGAACTCTATGCTCCTGGAGGTTCACTGCCAGCTCGTTCCCTTTAGTAGCCCACTCACTGATGACGTCCTTGTTTGTAGACGGCATCTTGATGCCAGAGGAGCCTCCAGAGGTCCAGTTCTTGGGAGGATCTCCGAAGGGATCTACCCAGTCTCCTCGTCCGTCCTTCGTGTAGAAGAGCTGCCGAAGCTGATTGGGGCTATTGGGATTGACGTCCCAGCCGGCCAATCGCACGAGTTCCCTTTCTAGTCGGTCTATGTCCTTCTTCATCGGGGCCCTTAAGGCCTCTGTAGTATGCAGGTCTACTTTGAACCCTCTTCTCTCCATGTTCCACAGAGTCTGTAGGAAAGGAGAGGTAGCGGAATAGTAGTAGTCCAGTATGGACTCGTCAGTAGTTAGATGAAGGTCTGTGAGCTCCTCTGCCATCACGTCTACTAGTGTGTACGATCCCCAGGCATCCAGGCTGGCATAGTCGCCTACGAGTAGCTTTATCATTTCGATAGGCTCTTCGTCGCACTCCACTCTACCGCTTAGGGCATCGAACAGGGTGTCATGTACATCCAAGAGCAGGTCCGGATTAGTCAGGTACCACTTGACCTCAGACCTGCCCTCCTTCTCTACAGCGCCCATCCCCACCAGCTCAGAGAAATCCGATACGTACCCCAGCCGTGTACGGGTCTTTGGGCACAGTTCATGTCTCCGAGCGATTGAGAGAAGTTGGGCTGCGGTTAGAAGCTTGCCTTCTCTTCCGCCAGACCTGGCCTTTCCGACCTTCTTTAGGTCTACCACGACGGCTTCTGCTCCATAGACCTTTCCAACTACAGACAGCAGCTCTATGGACAAGGCTTCGTCTTTCGTTTCCAGTGCGTCATGCATCCGGCAAAGAACTTCGATCTCCTTGTCTATCGCTCCCACAGCCCCAAACACTTGTTTGAATGGGGCCATCCGTAGTCCTAGATAGTCTGCACAGGTCTGCTTCAGTCCGTGCCTCCCTCTTCTGTTCTCATCTATGAGCCAGTCAAGTGCGACAGTATCTTCCAAGACTCCTCTGATCTCGATCCCGTGACTCATGCACATGTGCATATCGAACTTTGAGTTGGTCATCCTCATTCGGATGTTGGGGTCTTCGAGAACAGGTCGGAAGGCTTCAAGTAGCCGCACGGGGGCGCAGAACCTAGTCTCTCCGTCACTGAAGCTGAAGAACTTGATTCGAGCTGCCGTCTTGCTTAGACCCGTGGTCTCTGTATCGAACCCTATGTGGTCGCACGACATTAGACGTGCGCACCACTCATCTGCTTCTTCTTCCGTCTCTATGTAAACGGGATCTGGTGTGTTTACGAATTTGTACCGCAAAAAAGACTCCTAAAAGAATAGGCGAGTGTGTTACCCGCCTATTCTTCTTTTGACCTCAACTGGGGAGTTTTACTCCCGGAAGTTTCCGTACGGAGCACTGTCCGTATGGAACCCGGGCTGCCCCTCTCGGAGGTTCAGGATCTTGGAGTAGTAACTGTTTGGCTTCGGGGTGGTGTACATCTCGAAGTCGAACTGAGCCTTTCCGAGAGATTCTAGGCCCTCATCGAGGACATAGCCGCTTCCGGATTCTGCATCTGGATCGACTAGAGGCTCACCATCTTCATCGCGGATTACTGCGTAGTCTCCGTTAGCAAACTGAAAGTCTGCGAGTGACTCCAGACGAACCAACGTCAGGTTTGCGAATCCTTTATCGCCTGCCTGCTTGGTGACCTCTGCTACGATCTCGTTGAACCGCAGAGGTGTTGGGGTATCGCAGTTCTCACACTCTGCAACAGGAGTTGGGTACTGGTAAGTACCGCAGCCCTTGCCTTGTAGCGAGCAGCGAACTTCCTTGTCTCCGTACCGCAGAACTTCACTCTCTGTGAAGTCGCAGTCTGGGTCGTTCACGTCCAGGAGGACCTGGTCGCACTCTCCACAGATGTAGACCTCGGGGAACAGTCGCCCGCCGCATCCACACATAGTCTTCGCCCTACGTCCAATCTCTTGAAGGACAGTGAAGTGCGTCGGAGGAAGCTCCATAAACTTCTTACGGAAGAAGCAAATATCTTCTTCGTTTGCTCCCCCATTCAGTAGCTTCTTTCGGTCGCGCACGTTGTCTACGCTCTCCCAGCGAAAGACCGGCTGGCCCTTCAGCTTGCCCTGCCTATACCGGAGCTCTTGTCCGTTGGCATCAAAGACAGGGACTCGCTGGAATACTCCAAACTGAATCACATTCATGAAGTATCGATTAGGCTCTCCATCTCGAGGAGAACTTACCTGAGGATGTCCGGCATCGGCTGCTGTGGAAAGACTGCACTCCCCCTCATTGGGTCGGAAGTAATCCCACGCCTGGAAGGTCTCACCGTTACGCTTCTCCTTCGTGTGCTGTACCTTGTACATCGCAGCTTCGTAGTAGTCTGCCCGAGACTGGTCCATCCGTGGGTAGTCTCCGGGAGTTAGCTGGATGAACACCCGCTGCCCCTCCCGTACCTTGAGCTCGTCGGACCATTTCGCCGACCACCCGTTTCTCTTTCTCTGGTCTCTTCTCTTCTTCTGTGAACTAGCCGTAAACGGCGTTACTCGTGCCATTGTGTTTTTGCCTCGCTTATGGAAATTGGAACAGCGCAGAGCTCAAGAAGCTCCTCCTCTGTCAGGTCATCCGGTTGATGGATGCCTTCGGGAAGAGGGACTACTAGTGTTCTGACTGCACTTAACTTTTGACCGATTTTCTCGGTTGCTTTTCTGCCTGTAGAATCATTGTCCAAACAGAGAACAATTCGTCCGCCAAATCTTTCTAGTTGTCTTTGTTGTCTTGTGGAGAGAAAACTGCCCATGAGGGCCACAACTGTTTCTATCCCCGCTTGAGCGAGCCAAAGAGCTGCCTTGAATCCTTCGACTACATAGACGTCCGGACGCCCCTCTCTATTAGAGAGAACGCTTTGGACCTTGTCTGCGCGCCAGAGATAGTCACTCTTTCTGAAGGATTCTATGTTGAAACCGTATGGCCTTAGCTCTTTTGTATACACTCTATATTTACCGCTCTCTAGGTCGCGGCATCTCCCGACAATACCGGCGAGATCGCCGTCTATTGTCCTGATAGGAAAGGTTATTCTGTCTAGTTTCTTGTCGTAGCCTATATCGTGTTCGTGAAGAATCCTCCAATCGAATCCAGCGTCTATCAAATCAAACGGACACTCGTCAAATACTCCGAGAAGCTTCTCAGGAAGGACGAGCCTTCCTGGCTTTTCGGCCTCCTTTATCCTACCACGTCTAGGAGATAAGGGCCCTACTTTGCTTAGGGTCCGGTCAATATTTGACCGAGTTTCTCCAACTTCTTTTAGGAAGGATTTCAGTGCTCCTCCGCCGCAACCGGCGAAGCAGTACCAAAGTCCGTTTTCAACGTTTACTGAAAGACTGGGAGTGCTTCTCCCCGGTACCTCTCCATGTAGTGGGCAGTATCCTGTGTAGTTACCGCCGCTTCCAGGTCTGAGTCCCTGCACATAGGAGGAGTAGATATCTAGTAGGCTGCTAGTCCCGGAAGGGATCGGATCTCTTCTTTTTCTTAGGAGTTCGCTTTTTGACCGGCTCACTACTACCACCTGTGGCGAAGCTGGCCTCTTGCGCCTCCGCAAGTTCCATACGAGCCTTGTTGTCTATGAAGTCTTTGATATTCACTGACTTATGCAACACACTGAAGTCCTTCCCAGGGTTGGCGTTGATCACGAAAGGCCTAAGGATTGCTTCTCGGGCCTTCGTGAATACCAGCATGATAGTAGCCCCTTTCCCCGAAGGGTTAGGGCCTCTAAATGCTCTCATGGCTATGTCTGCGTCCTGTCCGATACCGTCTGCGAAAGAGAGATCGTCGAGATCCCCAGTCACCGTCTTTGCGTTGGCTCTATTGGCCTGAGTAGTTCCTATCACGGGGCACTCTAGGTACTGAGCCATGCCTTTCAGGTCCTGAGATATATGTGAGATCTGCTTCCAGTCTACCGTCTTAGAGCCAGACCTCGAGTCTCGCATCAGGTAGAACCCGTCTACAAATACAACATCAGGCTCGAACCTTTCCGCCGCAGCGATCAGATCCTCTACAGTACTGGCCTTCCGCTTCCCCTTGTCGCTCATAAAGAGCAGGGAGCGTCGATGACTACCGTTGGTCTCTATCTCCTCGATGTCTTCTACGGCATCCAGGAAGTCGAAGAAGAACTCCTCATCGTGTACAGATAAGTTCCCTCTTCGCAGCCTCTCATAGTCAACTCCCGCAAGTACGGATGCCACGCGCAGTCGTAGGGTGGTTCTCTGAATCTCTTTGGAGAAGACCATCACTCTGCAGTTGGCGTTGTATGCGTGAGCTGCCATTACACACAGTAACCAGGTCTTCATGTTTCCCGGCCGGCCATAGATGACGATGAACTCCTCGTCCCTCATTCCGCCTGTCTGTTGGTTTAGTATGGCCCAGGGGTAAGGTATTCCTACCACCCCTCCAGCGACCTTGTTCACGTTATACACCTGTCTGATCGACTCAGTAGCTGCCGACATGAGGACGCCCTCATCTTCATGGGACTCCATGTTCAGTCTCCTGAACTTAGGCAGGAACGAGTCCAGAATAAGAGCGGGGTCTTCGCTCTCATGAAGGGACTCCGTGACGTCTCCCAAGAGGGTAGTCAGTTCTATATTCACTGCGTCCCTTCGAACCTCATTTACGAGGGCGTTTACAGAGTTCCTTGAGGGGCAGAAATCAAACTCCGGAAACTTCCGCAGCAGCCGTTCCTTAGTAGGAACCTCACCTCGTTGAGACGGATCGTGAAATTCACTCCACAGCCATTGGAATATCTCTCGTGCCTCTTCAAGGCGGAATATACTGGGAGTAACCCCCTTTCTCTTCAGGGAACTGAAGTCCCCCGTATCCACTACATTTGAAATAAGTTCTAGTTCGGGGTGTGGCATTAGAGTAGGTCCTCCTCTTCCTCAAGCGCGTCTAGTGGTTCTTCGTCGTCATCAACCTTCTTAACCAGGCCTAGATCTTGTAGGATTCTGGATTCTACAACATCTGACAAGGCTGTGGCCTGTTGAGAGACATCTTGAGATACCAAGGAGGTCTTCCCCCCGCCAATAGCTCCCTGGAAAACCTGGTTCTCCAAGACCACCACATAATCCACTTCCACAGTTCCTGCCTGAGGAGTGAGTATGATCTGGCGCACTTCTATTCCGACAGGGATCATTCCACAACTTCCTGGTACATATCCTTTGCTTTTTGAAAAGCCTCAGCACACATATCCGATGCTAGATCAGATGCGGCCTCGTACGCGAACTCAATCACACCCCTGTCTTGATCACAAGTCAGAGATACTGAGATATGGGCATCGAACCCTCTTCCATAGTCTTTATCGCTCATGCCAAAAGAGACAGACACTTTCGCGTTTCCATCTCCTAGCAGGTCTTGTACTTCGTCTGTGCCCATAACCAGATCCTCCTCTGTGAGCGTATCGTTGATAAGTAGGGGAGCATCAAGCTCTGGATGCATGATGCTCCCCGTAATGGTTCCTATGATCATCGGAGCCCTTTAGGTATCCCTACCCGGTGGGTTCCGACTTTCACCTGCTGCAGCTCTCCGTAGATGGCCTGCAGCTTTGGAGATAATCTCTCCAACTGAGTTGCATTGACTCCGTAAGTTACGAAGCCAGTCTTCAAGAGCTCGTCCAGGTGTCCTCGATCTTCCGCCTCGTCCAGCACATCCTCGATAGAGAAGTATGCTTTCTTCGGTCCGGCGGTCACGCTGAACTCGTATTCGTCGAAGGAGTGCCTCCCGGTCCCGAGAGTTCTGAGCTCCTTCTTGGCGCTCTCTATTGCCGCGCCCTTGTCGTCCAGTAGGGCCCGTAATTTCTCTACTGATTCGTTATCTGCCTCTGCCAGCTTTGCCCACAGAGTATCGATATCGGTTTGGACTGCCAGTAAGTTCTCAATGCTCATGTTTCTTCCTCCTCCCTTATTCAGGGAATGTTTTGTTCCTAACGACGCTGTAATAGTTCTGTACGACACTAAGCCCGTACCTCAGGTCCCCTATGGTGTGATAGGTGTCCCCGGTCTTTTTCCGCACCAGAGCCTTGTCCCCCTTCCGTAGGAGATAGGACGGATGCAGAATTGCCAGCATTGGGTACCGGACTTTTCTATCAGCGACTGGAGAAGCGATCTCTATGTCGAATATCGTCCCGCGCTTACTGAGTATGGGGACGTTCTTTCCTAGTATCGCAGAAGCCGCTACCTTTCCGGCAGCAATTATTAGGACGGGGTCAATCGCGTAGATAGTTCTATGCAACCTGGTCCTGCACTCCTTTATCTCTGCTGTAGATGGCGTCCGGTTATCTCCGGGCCGACACAGCACTGTGTTCGTGAAGAAGACGTGACTCTCTATGGTCTCTCGTATGTGAGAGTAGTATTCGTCATCGTCCTGACACGCTCTAGCCACCTGAATTCTCTCGTCGTGATCTGGCCAGGCTTTCTCTATAAGTTGAAGGAGCAGCCTCCCGGATCTTCCCACGAAAGGTGCTCCCTCTTGATCTTCGGCCTCTCCCGGAGCCTCTCCCACAATGACAATGTCTGCGGTAGCACTGCCCGTACCGAATACGGGCTGAATTCGACTCTCACATAGGAGAGGGCATTGGTCGCACCCTCGGTACTCTTCTAGCAACTGCTGGAGAGCTCTTCTGCCAATCATGCTCCCTCCTATTTTAGGTGTTTCATGGTCTCCAATCCCTTTTGACTTCGTATCCACTCCTTTTTGCTTCCCTCACAAGAGAGAAAATCATCCCTCTACAGATGTCTATCCCCGTATCGAGGAACAGAAATACATGAGGATCCTTCTTACCCGGCATGGCCCGCTGGATTCGTCCGACACTCTGCTGGAGAGTTATCGCCGAATGTGACCTGGCCGCGAAGGGTGTCAGGAGTAGCAAGGTATCTAAGTCCCGCCGGTTGTAGGCCTCTCGACCAATAGCGACGGTTGCAAACACCAGGTCTGACCCATGCAGCTGCTCTAAGCGATCATCGGACTTAACTCCTCCGTGGATCATAGAGCTCTGAGGGTAATGCGCATGCAACGCCTCTACGTGCTCCACAACGTGGGAGAGCACGTAGAGCTTCCTACCCTCTGCGAGGCAGGAATCTATTACACGGCATATAAGGGCGTTTCTGTCCTTGTTTCTAGACAGTTCTTTGCGAACTAAGCCGACATTTACTTGGCCTCCACGGTCAATCATGCGGGCATGCTCGGAGTCTCTAATAAAGAGTTCGGTATCTACCAGATGGAATGTAGGGGAAAGGTCCTGAGTTACATCTGAGTAAAACACCGGACCTAAGTGAGAGAAGAAAATCCCCTCACACCGGTCCGTTCTGTTAGGTGTGGCGCTCAGGCCTATTCTCTTCCCAGGCCCTATGTCTGCGGCCTTGGAGAACACTTCTGCTGCCATGCAGTGGCACTCGTCATAGATAACGAGGCCGAACCGACTTAGGAACTCCCTGGGGAGTCTCCCTTCTTCTACTCTCCTGGCCAACGTTTGTACCGTTGAGAGGCAGATATCTACCTCGAAGTCGAACTTCTTACCCTGCACCCACCCAATAGACCCGGTGAACTCAAAGAACTCATCTAGCTCCATCAGCCAGTTCTCCAAGTGCGCCTTTTGGGGAGACACGACTAGGACAGGCACCTTTTCGTGGCTGGCCTTAAGCCACCCTAGAACGGTCTTACCTCTCCCACACCCTAAGTTCAGAATGCCGCTATGTACGTCTCGTAGGGCCTCCCACGGTCCCTGCTGGTTGTCCCTAAGAGAGAATGTGCTTTTTGGAGGAAGAGAGATACTATCGAATTTGCCGGGTCGAAGGTCTACGGGAGGGCACCCGAAGCCCTCAATCTGCTCGTCTGTAAACGCGTGTAAGGGCACTTCGTAGTGGTGAAGATGCTCTTGGACCAGGATCCTCGGTCTCCCTGTTGAGTCCTCGCCGAACCTCAAGGTGCCCTGAAGCACCGATCCGGAAACTCTGTCTTTGGGGAGAAATAACGATCTACTTTTGTAGGCTACTCCTGGCTTGAGCTTTGGTAGGCGTATCACTTCTTGTCCTTGTCCGTATCCCTCCTAAGACGGGAAAACGGATTAGGATACTTCTTTCTAGGGATGGATGATACAGCCTCAGACAATGTGTCGACGAACCCTTGTCCGGCGTTTAACATTGAATTATGGCCTAAAACTCCCATGAAAGAGTCATCTTCTTCATGGTCTACTACCACTGACGCCTGTTTTCTAGGTACACTAGAGCCTGTACGGGAGGACTTGGTGGTGGTAATAGCATTTCTATCTGAGGACTTCGATCTTCTTTCTACGAGGACCCTACAGGTCCCCTTAACTGGACATCTTCTACACGTGGTATCTGATGGGTCATAGTAATCTTCATCTCCATAGCATTCAGGCTTCTCTCGAGCGTTGGTGCTGGAAGAGAAGCGTTGACTGAAGGGATTGGACATAGGATAAACCTCCTTGTTAGTACCAGTTTTCTTATGACAGACTATGTTAGATTCTCCACACAGCTATGGAGCCAAAACGATGCATGTAATTGACCACCACGACGACCTCTGCGAGTCCTATCTGACTCGTAGGAACCCAGACGACAACGCCGAGATGTTTAAAGAGGCGGAGTGGCGGGAAAAGCCAGAGCTCCTGGACCGAGAAGTTGCTCTGATCCTGGTCGACAGTACCGGTAAGGAGCACCTCAAGTTTGCTTGCCACGACGCAGGCAACACCGCGCTGTCGGGGTGGTACTTGCTGAACGCAGAGCACGGACTTAGCTCTGCAGCAGTCAAGGTGGCCGCAGTCAACCTTCTGTCTGCTGCGGATCACCATGAGGTAGAAATCCATCCCGCGATCGATTATCTTGCCGACATGGATATTCCTGACGACAAAGACATCATGGACGAGCGTAGAGTCAAGATCGCCAATACCTCCATGGGTATGGCCTCCCCGCAGATGCCTTCCCCGATGTCTTCGGCGATGCCTCCTACGTCCCCCATGTCCCCCATGCCCATGGCTAAGGGTGGCGTGGTCAAGAAACCCATTATTGCTCTTATCGGAGAGGACGGCCCAGAAGCGGTGGTCCCTCTAAAGAAGAAGTCCAAGGGGTCTGAGAAGAAGGCCTCTGCATACGACTACCTGTCCGATGCAGTTAACCAGTGGGATGATCTAGACCCTTATGATCGACACGACGTCGCGGTACAGCTAGTAAAGATAGCATCGGAGAGTGGAATGACCGTCCCAGATCACATCCATGTCTACAGCGGGGAAGCCCTAAATCCCCACTTCACTAAGATTGCTCAGGCGAGAGCCAGCTTTACTGCCAACGAGACAGTCCAGGGAAGCTACGTCCGGCTATCGAAGATGGCAGCGGCCCTTCCTCTGGAGGACGTCGTAGAGGCCATGTACCTCTTAGATGAGCAGGCGGGGCTAACTGGTCGATATGGAAGCAGGATCCCCGATCCCCTACTATCTGTATATGGAACCACCAAGGAGGCCGAGTTCTCGTGGGCCCATGGCGGGGACTATGTCACTGAGCGCATGCTCCGGAGGTATTCGGGTAGTACAGCGTTCGATACTACTGCTGAGCAGATCTTTACCGAAGGTCTGCGGGACAAGTTCAAGAAGGATCCAGTAGGAGTCTTCAAGTCTCTGCCGCGAGAGCAGCAGATTCTGATGGCACGGCTGGCATCCCAATCGAGGGAAACTAACGACGGAGGGTACTAATGTCCTTGTTTAAGGACGAGCAGTCCCACCCGCTAGTCCTTCTACGCAGGTACCTCTCCATGTTCGGCCTTGAGTCTCTGGAGTGGGAGCCTCTTGTAGTAAAGAAGTCGATCTCCGATGAGACGGGCACGTCTGTTGCCCGGATCAACCTGACTAAGCTCCTAGCTACTCTCACTGTGGCGAACAGAGATACGTTTTGGAAAGACTGGGAGACGTTCCACTTCTTGGCACAGGCCCTGAACAACAACACTCCTTCTCTAAGTACCGTACAGGACCTCACGGTTGGCCAGATGATGGTCGCCGTGGATATTGCTACAGCCATCAGAGAAGACTTATCCTCTCTGTCTTCGGTCCCTACCTTTAGCGAGGAAGTCGCCAGATTCGTGGCAGCACAGGCCTTGGAGTCAGGTGTTTGGTACCTACCTAAGCCCCTGGACTTCGCCAACAAGTATGCTGTAGGGGACTCACAGAAATGTAAAGTCTGTGGGAATGTAGAGGAGAGGCAGGTAGATGGGTTGTGCAGCTTCTGTACTGACAGATACTCTACAGACTCTCTGCTCAAGTTCGAACCGTCTGAAGAATTAGTAAGAAAAGGACATGGCAAGGAAGTGACGTTCTTTGAGAAGCATCCCTCTGATATGGTAAGGAAGAGATTCTCTGAGGCCATGTCCAAAGACGTGACCCTTAAGGAAACTCAAGTAGATGTCTGTGTCGCAAGACTAATTAACGGCGTCGACTATATGAATCACAGACGAAACCAGCTAGGTACGCAGACACCCGCATGATAGATCCCACCCAAATATGGTTCTTTAGTGAAGAGCTGCAAAAGCACGCAGGAGTCTCCGGACCTCCAGCCGAGGCTCCGTCTTCTGGGGGTATGGGGAAGAAGCTACTTGGCGGGGCCGCCGCTGTCGGCGTAGGTGCTCTGGCTCTGAAGAACCCTAAGTTCGCCAAGAAATACTTTGGAGATGTTGTTAAGGCCGTGAAGAACCCAGTCAAGGGTGTTCGAGAGGGGTTCCGATCTACCGGAGCTAACACTTCTAGCGTTAAGAGGATGGGCCTCTATCAGAAATCAATAGACCAGGCCCTGAAGGGACAACAAGTCTCCTATAAAGCCCTGGGACAGGGAGCAGGGGCTCGCGGTTCCGGCTGGCTCGGAGTGGGTACGACTCGAGGTGGCGCTATACAGGGTACGAAGGCACAGAAGAAAGCATGGAAGGCTTTATCTGAGTCGGCCCAGAAAGGGACCGCCTCCGAAGCCGCACTTGCTAAGGCATACCAGCAGATTCACGGTATGAGCGCTAAAGGACCGACAGGGTTCCAGAAGGCTAGGAATGTCCTGAGTAAGGCTGCTCCGGGAGAGAAGGCTGTGCTAACCGGTTTCACCGGATACGGTGCAAATGAGGGGATGAAAAAGAAAGACCCGGTGACCGGACGAGAAAGAGGAATAGCCGAGAGAGTTGGGAGGACAGCAGCGGCTGTAGGCTCTGCCGCTCTGTGGCCTCTATACATGCCGACCGCCGGCGGGTATGGAGCAGGCGCATCTAAGATAGTTCCATCTATCGGCTTTAGCGTTGCCGGTACGGGAGCAGCCCAGAAGGCTATGGATGTTGCAGGTGGCGGTGGTGGTAAGTTAGTTGATACAGCCTTTGGGCAGAAGTCATGAATGTAGTAGGTAGTGAAGTTAATAGGTTCAACCCCCGCCCCGTATCGTACGAGGGCGGTCGAGGCTTCGGTATCCGCTACCCGAGCCCGTTCTTCGATGTTTCCCAGCAGTTCCTGCCGTCTAACGTCCACGAACTTCATAAGTGGTGCAGGTACTACTACCTAACCAATCCGGTGATCAATGTAGCGTGCTCCAAGATGGCGGAGTACCCCGTTACTCCTCTTGTCTTTGAGACTGAAGACCCCGAGCTGCAGAAGCTATACAGGGGCCTAGAAGATAACCTACGCCTTCGGTCCTTCCAAGTTGAGGTAGGCCTAGACTATTTTGTGTATGGAAATGCCTTTGTATCGGTTTTCTTCCCACTAATTAAGTTCTTAGTCTGCCCCAAGTGCAAAGCCAGATACCGCGCAGACAAGAATAGGTTCAAGTACAAGTGGAAGAGTGGGCGGTTTTACCTAAAGGAATGTGCTTGCGGGTACCAGGGCTATGCAGAGCAGCGCGATGTTTATATGCGCAGCGTTCGAGACATCCGCCTGGTCCGGTGGAATCCAGAGAATGTGGACATCAAGCACAATGAGATCACGGGCAAGACCAAGTACTTCTTCCGTCTTCCCAGAGCCACAGCCAATGACGTCAAGATGGGCGATAGGGATACTATCGAGACCCTACCACTGGAGTTCTTAGAGGCTGCCAGGAAGAACAAGTCTCTCCTGTTTAGTGATGACAATATCTATCATCTGAAGCGTCCGACTATCGCTCAGAAGGACCAGGGTTGGGGCACTCCCCTTATCCTTCCTTTGTTGAAGGATGCGTTCTACCTCCAAGTCATGAAGAAGGCCCAAGAGTCTATCCTAATGGAGCATATCGTTCCCCTTAGGGTCATCTTCCCTGGCCAGAGTACCGGAGGGAACGAAGGGCCGTACGGGGCATACAATCTTACGAACTGGAAGAAGAAGGTCGACGACGAGATCAACATGTGGAAGCGGGACCATAACTACATCCCCGTTCTCCCCGTGAATATCGGCTATCAGCAGATGGGCGGTAACGCTCGAGCCCTTCTTATGTATCAGGAGATGAAGTTGGTTGCGGAGCAGATGCTTGCGGGAGCCGGCATCCCAGTAGAGTTCATCTTTGGCGGATTGCAGTGGAGTGGATCGAGTACCTCACTGCGGGCCCTTGAGAATATGTTCCTCGGGTACAACAAGCAGAGAAGTGAGCTCGTTAATGGGTTCATCGTTTCTAAGATCGCCTCCTTTATGCAGTGGCCGGATGTTAAGGCTCGGTTCGATAAGTTCAAGATGGCCGACGACCTACAGAGAAGCATGTTCTACATGCAGCTCAACCAAGGCCAGAAGGTCAGTGATAGGCGCTTGCTTGAGGAGATCGGAGAGGACTTCGACCTCGAGAACAAGAGAATGGCCGAGGAGATGAAGTCCTCCTTACAGACCCAACGTAAGATGCAAGTCGCTAGTGCAGACATACAGGGTGAGGCCCAGCTACGAACTTCTAGGTACCAAGCCAAGGCCCAGACCCTTGCGGCCAAGTCTCAGATGCAAGCTCAGATGGAGATGCAGCAAGAGCAGATGCAAATGCAGCAGCAGCAAGGGGGCCCTCAGGGAGCTCCTCAGCAGCAGCAGCAGCAGGGAGAGCAGCCCCAAGGACAAGGAGCCCCCGAGCAGACTCCGGGCATGCCAGAGGGCGCTACGGCGTATCAAGAGAATGCTGGGGCCCCCAACGAAGAAGGAATGCCCACCTCAATGGGGTCGATGGAGTCTCAGATCCAGCCCGGGTCAGGTGGGGTTGACCTGAGGTACATAGCTCAGAGAGCGGCGTCCTACTTACGAACAGTTAAAAAAGAAGCAGGGCCAGAGGAGATGTATAAGGCTCTCGCACAGATGCAGACAGAGAACCCGATGCTCTACAAGCTGGTCGTTCAGCTTCTTAACGAGACAGGGTCGCAAGCCAACCCAATGGATGGCTTGCAGAGCCCTGCTCCCGCCGGTAACCCACAAGCAGACCCCTCCCGACAAGTTGGTTAGAACCTCAGAAGTGGGAACTCGGGAGATTCCGCACGCTGTCGTGGTTCCTTCGGCCTGTCTCCTGCGTATAGGGCAGCCAGTATCTGATCTGAGTTTTGGTAAAAGCAATATTCATGGAAAGTGGGCTCATGGTGTCCTGTGTCGAAATCTTCACTCGACAAGACCCACCTCTTCGGCTTACGAAGGACAGTAAATCTGGAGAAAGACACCATTTTCTCTCCTCTAATTATATTGGCAGTACACCAGTCACATTTATATCCAATCATGGAATTCCCAACATAAGGACGATGCTCTTGTACCCACAAACCGCACACTCTCCAGTACCCCAATACGGTAGAATGGTGAATCCTTCTGTACAGGTGGTGCAGACCCATACGTGGTCTTCGTAGGAGTCAGGGATGAGAGCACACTCCGAACATGCTACATTGCTGCATCTTCCAAGAAGTAGAGGGCAGTACGCGGTGTTTACCGGTTCATCTACCTCCTTGCCTTTTGTAGGTACGGGAGGAACATCTAAATCAAGACCCTCGAGACCGGATTTTACCCGGTCTCGAAGGCCCTTCTTCTTACCCTTCTTAGTCATCGTAGGAGAGCGTGTCCTCCGCATAGTTCTCAAACTCAAGACAGAAGGCTACCACGCTACTAGATATGAACAGCCAGAACAGCATGGCTACCACGCATTCTTGAACTGGTCGTTGAGATCCTCCAGTCTGCTAGACAGGTTTCTGCTGTCTTTGCGATCTTTTCGGTCTCCTTCCCGTCGATTATCCTCAGTTTCTGTAGTAGAACTGAGGAGGTCTGGGGGTGGTGTGGAGCCTGTTGTTGGTGCAGTAGGTACTGCGCTTTTTTCTTCAGTCATTCTTTACCTCCAAAGAAAGACCGGTGTTGTATACCGATCTGTTAGACTTATGACGTAAAACGGGAGCTTATTGGCATGGCGAATCTGGATCCAGAGGGCGCATATCGCTCCCTCGAAGACAGAACCAAACAAGCCATTCAGAGCCATTTTCCTATAGTAGGTAGGAAACATCGCCTGGAGTTGGTGGAATTGCGTGTTGAGTCGGACGACTCTACGCGGTCCTCTGCTCACCACATCGATAATTTGACCTCACAAAGAGAAGCCCGCCTTAAGGACAACACTTGGGGACCTATGATTCGAGGGGACTTCAAACTAATCGATGTCGAGACAGGAAAGGTCATCGACCGAGGTGTACGTACATTAGCGCAACTCCCTAAAATAACGCGTAGGTACAGTTACATTGTCGATGGGAATGAGCGCCAGGTCCCGGGAATGTTCAGACTGAACCCTGGGGCGTACCACCTAGAGGCAGATAACGGAGACCTCCTGGCCAAGTGGAATGTGGCCCAGGGAAGTAAGATTGGCTCCTTTGATATTGTAGTGGAAAGAAAGGACCCGAAGAAGCTCGGCCTCTTGAGGTTGCGAGTTAAGAGTGGGACACAGTCTACTCGTCTTATTTCGTCCTACGAGATCCTTAAGACCCTGGGCATCACCGACGGACAGATGAGCTCCGCCTGGGGAGAGAAGGTTCTAGAGGTAAATAAGAGGCTATCGAAGCCCGCAGATCTTCTCAACTTCCACGAAGCCTTGATGAAGAGGAAAGACCCTAAAGGGTACTCTCATCCTTCCCCGGCAGATGCGAGACAGTTCGTTAAGGAGACCTTCGAAGGAGCGGAAGTAAATCCCTCTACGATGTTGTCGTCCTTGGGGAAGAAGTTCTCCAACATAACCGGAGATGCACTCCTTCTTTCGTCTAAGAAAGTTATCGATATCTCTAGAGGAGACGCGGAGGAGGACGATCGGCAGTCCTTAGCGAACAAGCAGCTCCACGGGATTGAAGACTTTGTCCACGAGGCTCTTACTAAGAAGAGCAAGATCTATGAGCTTCAGCGAAAGATTAAGAACAACCTGGACAGGAAGGATCGGATCGTCGAGATCATCCCTGCCTCTGAGCAGGGATACGGCAAAGCCATAAAGTCCGTCTTCAAGGCAGCCCAGCTTCCAACACAGACCAATCCCCTACAGTTCATGTCGGAACATACCAAAACGACAATCATGGGCCAGGCGTTTGGCGGAGTTAAGGGAGATAAGATCAATCTCGACAGAGATAAGCTGATCAATCCTTCGCACTTAGGGCTACTGGACCCTCTCCAGACTCCCGAGAATCAGGCCACAGGAATCACCCTCCATGTACCTCTTGGCGCTGAGAAGAAAGACAAGGCCCTCGTCACTCGAGTCCTCAACATAAAGACAGGGAAACTGGAGACCAAAAGTGCGGCCGAGCTTGAGAGAGCAGTGGTTGCCTACCCTGATCAGGCCCGTATTGAGAGGAAGAAGGACGGCTCTGTCAAGGTTACTCCCATGGATCGAAGCAGTACGACGGTCTACGATTCGGATAGGAGCACTGCGCAGAGACCTTGGTCTGAAGTCCAATACATCCTTCCGTCGGCTAAGCAGCTGTTCTCAGTCAGCGCCAACATGATCCCGTTCATTCAGAACAATAACGGGAACCGAGCGATGATGGCGGCTAAGCAGCAAGAACAGGCGGTGGGCCTCTTGCATAGAGAGAAGCCCCTAGTTCAGTCTTCGGCTTCTGGGTCCATGTCATTCGAGCAGCTAATGGGGGCGTTCTCCAGCACCATTAGCGACGTAACTGGGACAGTAACTAAGGTCACCGAAGACGAGGTCTTGGTAAAGACTAAAGAAGGAAAGACCGTAAAGCACAGCATCTACAACCATCACCCTCTGAATGGCTCGAAGCACATGATGCACTCGAGTACTAAGGTGAAGGTCGGCGATCCCGTGAAGAAGGGTGGGTTGCTGGCGGACTCTAATTTCACAGAGGACGGGCAGCTGGCCCTTGGGACCAATCTCCGCGTTGGGTACCTTCCCTACCAGGGATACAACTTCGAGGACGGGATTGTGATCTCGGAGACAGCGGCCACTAAGTTGGTTTCGTCTCATCTGCATGTTGAGCAGGCGCTGATGACGCCTAATGTCGTAGTTAATAGAAAGCTGTGGAGAACCTACGCCGGCCTAAACAAGGCAACTCCTGAGATCCTCAAGAAGCTGGATGAAGACGGCATCATCAAGAAGGGTACGAAGGTCGAGCCCGGTGATGTGCTGATCGCGAAGCTGCATAAGACAGACCCGACTCGAGAGAACCAGGCAATCCAAAAGGCCCTAAAGAGGGCTATCCGGGACTACTCCGATAAAGCAGTAACGTGGAAGCACGAATACAGTGGAGTCGTAGCCAGAGTAGTGAAGACTCGGAAGAAGATCTCCGTGTACATTCGCACAGAGCAGACCTTAGAGCCTGGGGATAAGCTCTCCGGTAGGCACGGCAATAAAGGGATTGTCACTAAGATCCTCCCTGACGATGAGATGCCTCACGACAAGAAAGGTAACGCGGTACATGTCCTTTTGAGTCCGGCGGGAGTCCCTTCTCGGATGAACGTAGGGCAGCTCCTGGAGACAGCCGCAGCCAAGATAGCTAAGAAGACCGGCAAGACCTATATGGTCGAGAACTTTGACCCGACCGTGGATTACACGCAGAAGGTTAAAGACGATCTAAAGAAGCACGGCCTTAGTGACACCGAGGAGCTATTCGACCCTGCAACTAATGCCAGCCTTGGGCAGGTCATGGTAGGGCCGCAGTACCTTCTTAAGTTGGACCATCAAGCAGAGAAGAAGATTTCTGCTCGAGCAGGTGGATATGGCTATGCCTACAAGCCCTCTGGAGAAGCCATCTCTGGATCGGGGATTGGCGTAGGCGGTCAAAAGATCGGGGCCCTGGACTCGTATGCGCTATTAGCTCATGGAGCGAAGCACAACCTAAGGGAGATGATGACCTACAAGTCCGATGCCGGCCAGGCAGAGGACGTTTGGTTAAAGATCATGGCAGGTGGACGCCCGCCTACCCCCAAAGTTCCTCGGTCTATGGACCACTTCAAGAAGTACCTTCGAGCCCTTGGAATCTACACAGAGCCCAAGGCGGGGGTTTATGGCCTGTCCCCGATGACGGATAAGCAGACGGTCGCCCAGAGTAAGGGACTGTTGACTCTCCCTGAGAAGACCCTGGCGGCCAAAGGTGCCCTGACTCGAGAGGAAAGAGGAGGTCTCTTTGATAAGGCGAAGACCGGAGGGATGGATGGGCAGTTTTGGTCCCACATGGACCTCGGTATGCGAATGCCCAACCCAGTGTTCGAGGGGCCCATACAGGGAATCTTAGGACTGAAGAAGAAAGAGTTCGAGACTCTGGTCAGCGAGGAAGGGGCCGTCGGTAAGAAGTCGGGCTTCCAGATTATAGAAGAGAAGCTGAGAGCTATAAATGTCGACAAGGAACTCAAGAAGACCGAAGAAGATCTCAAGACCGCAAAGAAGGCAGAGCTCAACAAGCTCTACAAAAAAGCTAGGTATCTCCGGGCTTTAAAAGAACTAAAGATCGCCCCGGTAGACGCGTATACCAATAAGGTTCTACCTGTTCTTCCCCCTAAGCTACGAAAAATTAGTATTGGGTACGACGGCTCCCAGATCATTGACCCCACTAACCAGCTGTATGCCGTAGTTGGGATGATGACTCGACAATTAAAGAACGCAGAGAAGGAACGCCTTCCAACTAAGGAAGTTCATAAGATCCAAGGACAGCTCTACGATGCTGTTCGCGCCCTACGGATGACCGGGATGCAGCTGGAGGGTAAGCAGCTTCCCAGCCTTATGGACTCTATGGCATCTACGCCTCCGAAGCATTCGTACTTCCAGAGTGGAGTACTCAACAAGAGACAGGACCTATCTGGGCGAACCGTAATCATCCCCGAGCCGAAACTGAATCTAGATGAGGTAGGTGTTCCGATCCCCGTTGCCATGGAGATGTACAAACCCTTCGTCATCAAAGAACTGTGGCGGAAGATGTCTAGAGCGAAGAGCCCCGGCCAGGCCCGAAAGATGATCAAAGAGAATGATCCCGCCGCAACGGAGGCTCTGGAGAGGGTAGTCAAGGAGCGCCCCGTCCTGATGAAGAGGGACCCTGCACTGCACAAGTTCTCCGTAATGGCATTTAAGCCCAAGTTAGTTTCCGGCAAGGCCGTAAAGATCCATCCCCTTATTGTTGGAGGATTCAATGCTGACTTCGACGGAGATGCGATGGCCATGTTCGTGCCCATCTCTGATAAGGCTGTCGACGAGGCCCTGCACAAGATGCTCCCGTCTAAGAGTCTATTCTCTCCAACGCACGGAGGGATAATGGTTGCCCCGAGTCAGGACGCTCTACATGGGCTTTACCAGGCTACAAAATGGGGAAAGAAGGTCTCGGGTCAGTTCACTGAGAAAGAAGCACTCTCCAAGATGAAGTCTGGAGAGCTCAAAGCAGACTCGGTAATCAAAGTAACCGGGTTTGATAAGCCTACGACCCCCGGTCGCCTTAGCCTTAATGCGACTCTCCCGGACGGAGTTAAGGGAGATGAGCAGATCCTGTTCGACTCTAAATATCGCATGGCCAAGAAAGGTATGAAGAGCTTCGCATCCAGGGTCGCCAAAGAAGATCCGGAGGGATTTGGCAGGATGATCGATGCCTGGAAGGAGCTAGGGTTCACTCAGGCATTCCGAAGTGGGAGCTCTTTTAGTCTTAATGACTTCCACGACGGTAAGGAGATTAGAGACCAGGTTCTTCGGCCCTTCAAGAAGGAAGAGGCGACGGTTAGGAAGTCCTCCCTCTCCAGAAAGAAGAAGGACGCAAAGATTATCTCGATCTACAAGAAGGCTCAGGCTGCCCTGAAACAGGTAGGAGAGGCTCGGTATAAGAGGCTGGGAACCAACCGCATGTTCGAGTGGGCAGAGAGCGGGGCCAAGTCAGACTGGAATCAATTTAGTCAGCTAGTAATGGGCCCTATGCTTGTAGAGGACCCAAAGAAGCGAACAGTCCCCGTCCCTATCACTAAGTCTTTTGGTGAGGGTCTCCCTGTTTCTCAGTACTGGGCCTCTTTACATGGTGCCAGAAAGGGAACCCTGGATAGGGCGGCAGGAACTAAAGATCCTGGAGCACTGACTAAGGACCTAATCAACACAGTAATCAACTACTCGGTAACTGTGGATGACTGTGGAACGAAGAAAGGGACCCTGCTTCCTACAAGTAATGCCGACATAGAAGGCAGGTACCTGGCGTCCGATGTGTCCCTTCGAGGAGGCGGAAACGTCTCTCGAGGTACTCTCATATCTACTCAGATACACGCTAGACTGAAGAACTCGGGACCTCAGAAAGTCCTGGTCAGGTCTCCTCTTCACTGTCAGCAAGGACAAGGTATCTGCGCTACGTGCTACGGCCTCAATGAGCGGGGGTCTCTGTATGCCAACGGCACAAACGTGGGCGTCATCGCAGGTCACGCCCTTGGAGAGCCCGTTACTCAAATGCAGATGAGGACCTTCCACACCGGAGGTGTTGGGACGGGGGTGACCGACTATTACGCAGGAGCCAAAGACCTGTTTAAGGTTCCCCTCAAGCTGAGAGGCTCCGCTACTTTGGCGATAGTTTCTGGCACTGTTCAGAAGATTACGACAGATCCTCTAGGAGGTAAGGAAGTCCTTATCGACGGGAAGTCTCACACTATTCCCCACACCACGCCCCTTCTGGCTCATATTCGAGTAGGTACGAGAGTCAAGAAAGCAGATCCGCTGTCCTCAGGAAGAAGCAATCCGCATGACATCCTTAAGATCACTAACAATATCAACTCTGTAAGGAACCACCTGACAACTGAGCTGGATAAGCTGTACACAGAGAGCACAGGGAATGAGCGGAGAAGAAATATTGAAGTGGTAGTCAAAGCGATGACAAATGTCACTCGCGTGACGAGTGGGTCCGATCAGGAAGGACTGCTACGCGGACAGTTAATGCCCCTCTCTCAAGTAGAGGAGCGCAACAAGGAACTGAAGGCTGCAGGGCTGCCAGAAGTGAAACATACTCCTGTCCTCAAGCCACTTGATAAAGTACCCTTGTCCGGTCAGGAAGACTGGATGGCTCGCCTAAACTATCAGAGACTTAAGGATACCTTTATTGAGGGGTCGGCACAGAACTGGAAATCGGATATCCATGGACATCCTATACCGGGTCTCGCCCATGGGGCAGAGTTTGGCCTAGAGCCTTCTTTACCAGTACCGACTTCGGTTAAGATACCAAGTAAGCCGACTATAAAATCAATTGCACCTATAACTCCCCAGAGAGGAATGTTCTCTGGGTTCTTCGGAGGTTAATCGTGGACAAAATCGCAGCATATGAGGTCGCTCTAGAGCAGCACGCTATGGAAAAGCGTGCGGAGTATTTACTAGAGAATTATGGAACCTGTACTGGGGAGATGCCAGAAGCATACCTGCAGGCATTCCATGAGCTGGACAAAACAGCTTGGGGTGCCGTCATATCCAATGCCGGAAAGGCACTGACTAGCCTTGGATCTAAGGCCAGCGGGGGACTTAGAGGCTTAGGCATGAAGGCCGGTAAGGGCGGGCAGGGAGTCCAGATGTTTGGTAAGAACGTCTCTAACAAGGCCATTGGCGGGACTATCGTAGGCGGTGGCGCAGCAACCGGACTGGGCGGTGCATACGCACTAGGTAACAAGAAGTAGGGATCATGGGCAGAAACGCAGCAGCACCGGCGCGTCCAAGCGCTACTCGCATCTACCAGGGCAGAGTCACTGAAGTGTCTCCGTCTAGGTGGCTGTGCAAGGTGTACTGTAAACAGGCCAACAAGCCGATGATGAATGTGCGGATTCCTTCCCTCTACTCGCATGCTGCGGGTGGGGAGGGGATTCACTACATGCCAGAGGTCGGTTGCTTCGTCTGGGTCTGTGTGCCTTCTGATTCTGAAGATACGGCATTCCTGCTACTGTCGGGTGCTAGCATAGTTAAAGACGCGTCCGCAGACTCCCAGCCAGGGTCGTTCGATATGAACCGCCCTCTCCTAAATCCAGGAGATCTAGCTCTCCTGACGAGAGACGGTAACGGCCTCGCCCTCCGCAGAGGTGGAGTAGTAGAGTTACGAGGAACCCCGCTATCTAAGATAATCTTCGATCCGCCCCGTAATAGAATTCTCAACATCGCAGAGACATACGAGGTACAAACCTTCGGAGGGTCTCTGGACTGGAGAAACCTGCGTCGTGAGGAGAGCGGCGACGGGCTAATGGGGACTAGGTTCCAGATTAAGGCCAAAGAGTTTGCAGAGCACCCAGGGCACAGCGTCAGATTGACGCTCGGAAATACTGGAGAAGTTCTCCCCCTTCAGTCTGGGGATGATGCAGAAAAGCAGACCGAGGAAGAAACAGAATTTAAGTACACCTTGTCCTCTACCAGCAAGAAAGTAGAGGGACAGGATGTCGTAAGCGTTATCCCCGGACAAGAGATCACAGTCAAGACCAAGACGATTAAGGCTGTGAACCCGAGTGCCACAGTTGTTGACCTCACCGTCTTTAAGGATGAGACCGTATCCGAAGACAAACTTGAGAAGTCTTTGTCATTAGGGATAGATAGAGAGGGCGACCTCCAGCTCGAGACTGAGGGGGCTGTGAAGATCGATGCATCTTCTAAATGGGTAGAGATCGTAGTTGGCAGTTCTACTCCCTTTACAAATACAGAGGCTGCAGGTGCAAAGAAGGTACTGATCACTACAGGTAGTCAGGGCTCTACAGAGCCTGTCACGAGGGGATACTCCCTCATATCGGACTTAGCCCTATCCCTAACAGAGATCTCCGTAGCACTTAAGGGCCTAGGAATACCTACACCCAGTACTGATGAATTTGTAGCGAGCGTCATAGAATCAGTCGGCGCGGGGGCCCCCTACCTATCCAATACCCTGGAGAGTGAGTGATGCCGATGTCTCCAGGAACCGCGAATGCAGGCACTCCATCTCTCGCCAAAGAGATTAAGGACCTGGTCAAGCAGAAGAACACTGATTTCGCAGATAACATGGAAGACCAGTTGGACTGGCTTTTTGAGGCTATCGCTGAAGCTGTGATTACGCATATAACTACAAACATGCTGGTTGTTACCTCAGTCTCTACGGTAACTGCCCAAACTCCCGTTGGGGTCTCTCCTGCAGAGACCTACGCAGTAGGTAGTGGGACTGGGACCGGAACTTCGACTACGATTACTTGAGGATAAACAGATGAGCACAAGCAACTTACTATTTCTACCGGACGTTGATCCTCATGCCTTCTTCGAGAAAGAGGCCTCTGTCGCCAAGATGCCGGATGACGATCAGAAATGGCCGTCACACATCCTGTCCGAGCTCTACAAGCAGCTTCCCTTCTTGAGTAAGTACGACGTGGATATCGCGATGCAGCGAGTGGAGCCCGAGGCGGGGTTCGCGTTTGGGCACGCCACGATCTTGTCAAAGAATGATCCCCGAGCAGCTACCGAGTCTAAGAATACAGAGAACATCATTAGGATTCCTCTGATCGTAGCGGATAGGCTGCTTCAGCCCTTCCATACCTTTGAGATTGGCGGGCAAATCCATCCCGTTACTGCGGAGAGAATTGATGCCGCGATGATGAATCCTGCCCTGTTTGATGGGCCGGCGAACCAGCCTAAGACTCAGAAGTCTATGGTCGATCAGCTGTATCCTCCCTACCAGCAGCGACAAGGGTTTGGTCGTGTAATTGGGGGTGCAGCGGCAGCAGGCATCAAGACAGGATCTGCCCCGGCGGATATGAGCGCTGGTCAACTATCAACGTTGTCTAACCTAAAGAGAACTGAAAAGCAGGACGCGTATATGCGGGGCCTCTCTTCTAAAGAGAGAGCAGAGCAAGAAGTGCGCAGAGGTGTTGTTCCTACTCTGGCCGGTGCTGCGATCGGTGCCACGAAGGGAGCGATCAGAGGAAAGGGCGGCTGGAAGAATCGACTCGTAGCTGCCCAGGGAGGCGCACTTGCTGGTGCGACGACTGGAGCAGGCATCGCCGGAATCAACTCTGCAGTCCAGGCTAAGCAGCGCAATACTCGAGAGGGCCAGAGAGCTGAGCTGGGCCTGAATGAGATGGGCGTGAAGGCTGCCAGTACCAAAGGCCGTCTTCTAGCTGCAGGTGCCGTTGCTGCAGGTGTAGGTGCAGGACACACTGTCGGTAAGAAGAAGGGCAAGAAAGAGGGTCTTCGAACGGGCTACGTTATTGGAGGACGAAGAGGGTACCTCACTGGCGTAAAGCACGGGAAGGAGTCCCAGAAGAGCGCTGAGTTGGAGAAAGAGGCGATGGTTCCTCTGAACTTCGATGCAGGTCGTCGGATCCCAAGCAACATGGTGATGCAGGGAGTCAAGATTCCTTTAGCTCCCGGCATTGTGCCGATGGACCTTTTCTTCTTCCCAGTCCCCGGAACCAAGTTCGTCGTAGGAGTTCACAAGACCCTGGCGAAGAAACTAGGTAAGATCAAGAACCAGCAAAAGCTTCGGCAGGCATTGGCAGGCCCTATGCGTTCCGAAATTAGAGCTGCCCGATCCAATAGAAGATCACCTGGCCTCTTCCTTCTCCTCTCTAAGGAGAAGAAGGGCTATCGATACCACAAGCCTAAGGCAGTAGCAGGATTGGCTTAATGCTTCCGTTCTACGAAAAGATTGCAGCAGAGGGAGATGCTCCCGAGTACGGACCGACTATGTCGGGCGAGCAGAAGTGCGGCTCCTGCAGGTTCTTTCGTACGGATGACGAAGGTGCAGGGTACTGCGATAAGTACAAGTTTATCTGCCAAAGTAACTTCGTCTGTGAGTCTTGGGAGCCAGGAGAACACGCCAAGCTGTCCTCCGCTCAAGCGCTCGATTCTGTAGGAGGCTCTATCCTTGAGAAAGGAGAAGGGGTCTCGACGCTAGCTGGACAACTCGCCAAAGGAAACATTGGGCCAGATACTCTTAAACTTCTCAGAGATAAAAAGTTGCTGCCGACAAATGTAGAGAGGTCTATCGGAGTCGGAGAGACTGCCGTAGGAGCATTTTATCCAAAGAAAAAGAGAACTAAAACCGCAGCCGCCAGGCTGAAGGACCTCGTGAGTAGCATTGACCCTATGGGTGTAGAGGCGACACTTGCAGGAGTTCAGGCAGAACAGGCCGGAGTAACCGCCAAAGAGCATCGAAATAGGAGGATGCGCGCTATGGCCGAAGGTGCAGTAGGTGGGGGAATTGTTGCTCCCACCCTAACGGGCATAGTTATTGGAGGAACGAAGGGAGCCCTAAAAGGAGGCCCACTTCGGAGGAGACTGGCTCAGGCCGCTACGGAGGCAGGGAGGACTACTAAGGATCTCTACTCAAGAGGTGCTGCCCCTGCTTTAGCGGCAGGCGGGGTGTTGGCTGCAGGAGGAGCAGGTAAGCAGTACGATACCGGGCGAAACCTGGCTATCCTCAGTGACCTCGATCGCAGCATTAAGGAAGGCTCGTGGCTATCTCCTTATGTAGCTGCCCCTGCCATTATAGGGTCCGGGGTCGGCTTGAGTACTGCTTTGGGGCAGAGAAAAGAGATGCGACAGGATATGAAGGCTCTCCGGGCAGGTAAGATCTCCCCAGGGGAGTATGCGAAGAGGTCCAAGGACCGGTGGGGAGATGTGGCTATGGATGCCGGAGTAGGTGCAGGGGTTGGCTTGGCCGGTACGGCCGTAGCCAAGAAACTCGCTATCCCGTTTGCCAAGAAACTCTCAGACAAGACTACCAAGTATGTGGGCGACAAAGTTGACGAGGCTTCTTCTGCCGTCTTAAAGAATGTGGATTCTCGACTATCCAGCCATAGGCGAGAGACAGCAGCAGCAGCTAAGGAGCTGTCAGAGTCGCAGCTTCGAAGAGCTTCAGAGACGGACTTCCTTAGAGGAACCAGGCAAGGGTTGAACCCTTTAAACTGGTTTAGGAGATCCAAATGAGCAAGTTAATGAATACGGAGGCGGAGAAACTAATGGATAAAGAAGCGAAGATAACGGGGGCCGCCCTGGATGATGAGCGCATGATGAATGCCGCCATCCCTTACAATTCTAGAAGGAAAGCGTACGTCACGTACTTGAACGCGAAGGCAAAAGAAAAGCCTTCCGACCTCCTAGCGTCCGGAGGGACTGGTGCCTTGATCGGAGGCATCATGGGGGGTTTGGTTGCGTTACCGCATGCCGTAAAGGGCAAGGCTGGGGCTGTGCTAATTGGCCTGTTAATAGGGGCCCTAGGAGGCGGACTTGTAGGTTTGTTGGCCCGGGCTATCGACAAAGGAAACATTGCACAGGCCAAGCGAATACTTCGTAAAGGTAATATCGATCCCGAGCTGGCCGACTTTATCCATAGAAGTGCTCAAGCTAAGGCAGCACTAAAAGCGATGAAGGAGACCTCCAGGCACGCGGAGACTCGCGGCCGACTAAAGAGGATAGAACGAAAAATGGACAACAAATATGCCTCACTATGCGAGCAGATCTCGGGCACTCTAAACGAGACCGACTTTGAGCGCTTCAATACTACGTTCCGAGACCCCCAGGTCCGGAGGATGATTGAGAAGAATGCTTCGGTCATGGAGTGTCTTGATCGCCTCACATCTCAACCTATCTGCAGCACGGAGAAGCTTGCTTCTGCCGCTGCTGCCTCATTCACCGCAGGTATGGATGTAGTTCAGGTGCGACCCAATGGGTACGGATACATCATTAAGTACTCCGCTGCTCCAGAGGGAATGGCTCCCCAGCAGCAGCAAGTATCTGCAGAGCAAGCCCAGCAGTCGGTCCCTCCCGAGATGCTCCAAGCTGCTGATCAGCAAGGTGCGGGTACGGTTACTAATGTAGAGGCCGCCCCTGATCCTATGAGTGAGCAGATGGGCCCAGCCGCAGCGTTTGGACTCTACAAAGTTACGGACGCAACTACAGGTAAGCAGCTCATCGGGTATGTGATTCCCGGAGTGTTTGACCCCGTTACGGGACAGCCTTCCTCGATGTCCGTGTTCACTAACGGCAGTCAGTATGCGATCCAGCCCACCATTATGGGTGCGCTTGTAGGCGTGAACACTAACCTCCCCGTCCCTGATGCCCCCAATATGAGAGGGCTCGGCATCTTTGTGAAGGTCAATGATAAGGGCGTGTTTGCCACGGTCCCCTACAACATCATCACCAAGGTAGATATCGAAGGTAAGAGCTACTTTGCTGCCCAAGACACTATGGGCAACGACATTAGAATCCTTCCTTCTGAAGGAATTGCCTCCCCTGTTGCTACCTCTCCCCAGGAGATTGTCATTCCTGCGGACTTTAAGTTCATGCCCTTGGACAACCCCGTACAGCTTGCTGGCGGAGAAGAAGGCATGAAGACCGCACAGGCTCAGTCCTATGACACAATGGCAGAGATCCGTGCCTGGGCAGGAGGCTGTAAGCTCTCCGGCCCCGTCTTTGAGAAGGTGGGAAGCGGAGAGTACGACTGGGTAGACGGTGTCTTCTGGTTGGCCGCTGCAGGAGTTCCTCAGAACTTGAGCTCCGCGCTACTCGAGAAGGCAGCCAGTAGTGGAGAGCCCACTCGGATCTTCGGTCTCCGTCCCCTAAGTGGGCATGCAGAAGTGATTGAAGCGGCTAACAAAGAAGCCGCAGCTGACATGGGGGAAATTGAACTCCCTAAGAGAGTCAATCTTCTCAAGGAAATGGCCGCCATTACCTTCGATAAGAAAGCCTCTGCGATGGTGGATATCGCCTCTGTAGATGCTGTGTTGGCGCTTAACTTTCTCAATCCTGAGAATGTAGAGACGTTCGTAGAGAACCTTCCTCACCTAGAGGATGTCTCTACTAAGCTCGCCTCTCTCGTCTTGGCTTCACAGCTAGGGCTTCAGGCAGTCCCGAAGACAGCTGCAGTCAGAGCGATGTTTGCACTAGAAGACGTGATCAGCGGACTGAAGTCCCTGAAAACGTATGCAGTATAGGAGCTCGACGTGATTGATCCGGACCAGATATATTTCTTCGCTAAAGAGGCAGCCCTACCTTCTTACACGAAGCAGCTGCAGATGGGCGCACCAGGTAAGTCTCTGGCCCAGCTAGCTTCCAAACGCTCTCCTGGAGCCACTGCAGTTGCGAGCATGGGTCAGGTGCAGAGGACGCAGCAGCTCAGATCTCGCGCCTTCCGCGCCGGCCGTAAGACTCGACGGGTATTCGATCGTCTCAGCGGTGTCTTACGACGTAGAGGGAGATAAGAATGAATAAAGAACAGTTATATTTCTTCGTTATGGAGGTAGAGAAGATTGCCTCCGACGAGAAGAAGAAGCGTAGTCTCGCCCTTAATGTCTTGGGGGCGGCAGGTGCTATTGGCGTAGGTGTTGGCGCATCCCGCCTGATCCACCGGGCCACCGCCGGGGCCCGAGGGAAATCCCCAACCAAGGCCCAAAGGGAACAGGCGGTACGAGTTGCTAAGACCAAGATTCGAGCAAACCGTGCGAAAGCATATAAGCGAAAGCACGGACCTGGGCCTTATGAACCAACACCCCTCGCCCACGGTCCGGATCCATTTAGGTAGGAGTTAAGGTGGCACACCCCGCAGAGTTTTTCATTAAGTACTTACTGATTCTGGGAGATGATATCTCTCAGGACTCGGTGAACAGTACGTTAGAGCTCCACGGGATTTCCAAAGTCACTCCTGGAGTTATCGACTTCTGTAAGGATGATCTTAAAGACCAGCCGAAAGACTTCCGACCTTGGGAGAAGAGCCATAGACCCTCTACCTCATGGCTAAAGAAAAAGCGCCTCTACTCTATTGTGCATCCTGACAAGGGTACTCTGGAGATGAGAGATAAGATCCTTACGGATCCGAGGCTTCGGGAGCATGTCGAGAGGCTGATCTTAGGTAACGTCTCTTTCGTAGAGGCATCCCATAGATTGGCAAAACTGGGCACTCCAGTAAGTGATGTAGCGCTCTCAGAGTATAAACACTACTTCTGGAATACAGATGTAATGGGGCTCAGTGACTGGGCCCATTACATAGATAGGGACTCTACCAAGAGAACAGCGGCATCTAGGTCCTCGTATTCTCTGGCAGTTCTCTGCGGTCCTGAAGTCGCCATGTACCGGATTGGGGTACAGAAGCAAATAGACTCTAAGAAGATCATGCTCGAGGTTCAGTCCGAGCTTTATCACACATTCTTGGAGACTAAGACCTTGCCTCTCTCCGCAAAGAAGGTAGAGATGCTAACTGGCCTGGCCCGAGGCTTGGCTAGGATTGATGAAAGAGTACAGGCAGGGGATACTGCTTTGCAGGAGACCCTCAAGAAGTTCGAGAAGTTTAAGGTTCTGCATGGGAAACCGTCCCCTCCGAGTCTGTTAGAGTTAGCTCCGACAGGATCGATTAGTGATAGAACTCGAGATGAGATTCTAACTTCCGGTTCCCAGAGCTAAAGGAGTTCAAATGAGTATTAAGTGCAAAACCGTTAGATCTGAGACCGACCTTGTCGACTTCATGTCCGACAACAACCTGTCGCAAAGCACAGTATCGACCTCGGTCAACTCTTCGGGGATGGCGGTTATCTACTACAACGATGCTGCCGGACTACCGGAAGAGCTGTGGAGTGGCACAGATGATGGCGCTATTACGACCCAGACAGGTTATGCCGACGCAATTACCGCATCTCAGTGGACGGCCGCCTCTGTAAGTGGACTGGCCGGGCTTGAGACTATCAAGGTAGTTGTCGATGTCGCAGACCCAGGCACTGCCACTGTCTTGAATATCGCCCCTCGATGGAGCAACTCTTCCGATCCGGATGAGGACACCACAACCGACTGGAGTCGTGAGTACGAAGCAGATCGCACTTCGATCCCCGTTACGTACACTGCGGTTGACTATCAAGTAGGCATCGGGACCGTAGGCAAGTACACCATTGAGATCATGGCCTACGGCGCAAATTGTAACCTAGTTCTATGGGGAGATAACAACACTGTTGATGTGTCGGTATCTGTCATAGCTGAGAAGTGAGAGAGAAGATGAGCACCCCCGCATTTATGGAAGACCCGGACAAGTCGGTACAAGGACACGAAGTAAACATCGTTCCTCATCCGAGAGCAGAGTACCGAGGCAATAACTTCAGAGTAGAGATCGTGGCTAAGGGCGACGACCTTATCTACCAGTTCTTCGATGTAAAGAAGCCAGACTTCAGAGACTTCCTCGCGGAGATCATTGAGAGTCACTTTGGAGGAACTACCCAATTCAGCGCAGCATATGTGCCGGAGGTAGAGTCTCTAGGGGTCCTTGCTAAGGGTGTCGTTGGATCTCCGTTCTTTAATTACGACCACTATACTGTAGGCTTCCTCAACCTAGTTGATGTCTGCTTAGGAGAACTGTGATGGATAAACTAGCTGCATACGAAGGTCTTCTCTCTGAGCACCCTCTTTGGAAAGAAGGGTCCGCTCCTGCGATTGCTGCCCTCACTGGAGGAGCTGTCGGTGCTGGAGCAGGTGCCATGATGAATGATGAAGACAGACTTAAGGGTGCCCTTATAGGCGGCGCTATCGGTGCAGGTAGTGGCGGACTTTTAGGTGCCAGCCTTAAGGGCCTTCCAGTTACTCGAAGACAGCAGCGAGCCGCAGAGAGGAAGTGGGCACGAGACTTAGTTAACTCGTACTACTTCCGCTAGTCCTCATAAGGGCTATTGTCCTTTAGAGGACCTAGGCCCTTGATAAGAATGAGGGCCTTGAAGTCCCACTTGTCCCAAAGAGACTTCTTATAGACCGCATCATTCGCGTCGCACCATGCCTTGAGGATGGACCTAAAAAGAGAAATCTCTTCTTTCTTTAGTCTCCGGTGGAGCCGCAAGTGGAACACCCACTGAAGGGGGTCCACTTGCGGCACCAGATCCCAGGCGTAGAGATCACCCAGTAGTGCACGCTTGAACGACTGCACTGCTTTCGGAACCCACTGGAGGCTCGGGGGTGGTTGCCTGGATTGATCGGTCGACGACGACATGCTTCTTCATCCTCTTGTCGTATTCTACCGGCCATATACTCCCGAAGCACCAATCTTCTCGTGCGCCCTGAAGAGAGCCCTCCCAAAGGCTCTCCAGGTCGTCGACATCTTTGATGACTTCAGTCTTGCTCTCTCCGATGAGAGCGGTGATGTTTCTTTGCCCAACATCCAGATCTACTTCGAGAAACACCCAGACCTGAACACCGAAGTAGGTTGAGTAGGTGACGCTATGACCTCGGATTTTACCGACGCCACTGAATCGGGTATTCCAGCTGGAGAACTTCTTGAGATTACTCAAGTCCTCTCCAACAACTGTAGTGCCTGGAGTGGCTCTACGGATGAGTTCGCTGTACATCCTCACGGGGTCGTCTCCGATCCCGACAGACAGTGTGTGCCTCCGCAGACTCTCGTCCTGCAGATGCACCAGCTTTAGCCACTTTTCATGGCCCATTACTTTCCTTACTTCATACCCTGATATAATTGCGTCACCCATCCCGATCCTCCTTTGTGTGTTATTGTGTTATGTTCGGGCAACACACTTATGACGAGTAAAGTAGGGTTTTTATTGAGGCTCAAAACATGCCGGTAGACACCAATTTTGATGGGGCTTCGTGGGAGTGGTCCGCTCCATTGGACCAAGACATAGTCTCAGCAGAAGGAGCGGATGACCGGAGGCTTAAAGTCTCCCCCTCTCAGTTTGTAGAGACTACGGTCTTAATGCCAGACGCCCATACTCGATCCTTAGTGCCTTTCTCATTTGATGAGCGTAGGTACCTTAGGGACATCTATGACTCTTCGAGTACCCGAACGCTCCTTATGTGCGGAAGGCAGGTAGAGAAGAGCACCACTTTGGGAAACAAGGCATTGGCGTACGCCTGTCTAATCCCTCACTTCAAGATCTTGTATGTCTCTCCCTCTAGTACACAGACTAAGGAGTTCTCTAAGACACGAATCAAGGAGACTCTTGAGACCTGTCCGGACCTGAAGACCTGGTTCCCTGCCCACCTGACAGACAACGTCTTCGAGAAGAAGGCCATCAATAGAAGCCAGTTAACGCTTAGATACGCATTCTTGAACGCGGATAGATGTCGTGGACTTTCTGCAGATCTGATCTGCATGGACGAGTTTCAGGACCTATTGCTTGATAACATCCCTGTCATTGAAGAGGCCGCGTCCCACTCCCCGTTCAAGTGGTTTATCTACTCAGGGACTCCGAAGTCCTTAGATAATCCTATTCAGCACTATTGGGATAACTACTCGACTAAGAATGAGTGGGCGGTACCGTGCGATAGACACGGGACGCCCAAGACTCCTGGTTCCTGGCACTGGAACATCCTGGGAGAGAAGAACATCGGCATCGATAGTCTTATCTGCGATAGATGTGGCCATAGGATAGACCCCGCACATCCTATGGCGCAGTGGGTTCGAACTGCTACCCCTAACCAGAAGTACGATACTTTCGAGGGATACAGAGTTCCCCAGTTGATGGTTCCCTGGGCAGAGTGGTCCAATATTCTAACTAAGTACAACGCGTACCCAAGAGCCAAGTTCTACAATGAGGTCTTGGGGATGAGCTTCGATTCTGGACAGAGGCCCCTTACTCGCCAGGATGTATACGACAACTGTGATCCAGACTTCAGCATGGCAGCAGAAGCGATCAAAGAGATTCAGGGGAAGCTGCTCTGCAATAAGATCTATGCCGGCATTGACTGGGGACAAGACAGTACGAACTCCTATACGGTGCTAACTCTAGCGACCTATATGGATGGGTTCTTCCGTGTCTTCTTCGTGCATAGGTTCAGCGGTGCCGAGTCGGAGCCGCGAGCTCAGATCGAGAAGATAAAGAAGTTCATCTCTACGTTTAAGATATCCCGAGTCGGGGTTGACTACGGTGGAGGTTACTGGCCCAACGATGAACTTCTGCGTTCCTTCGGGTCGCAGAAGATTGTTAGATATCAGTACTCTACTCCCAAGACCTTACTTAAGTACGACTCCGGAAAGGGTCGATTCTTGGTGCACAGGTCCGAGGTCATGAGTGCGGTATTTAACTGCTTAAAGAGACGCACTGTCTTTAGGTTCCCTAAGTGGTCTGAGTTCAGCTCCTACGCATCCGATATGCTCTCCATCTTCTCGGAGTACAATGAGCGAACGCGTATGACTGAGTATAAGAAGTCGCCGAGCACCACGGACGATGCTTACCACTCTCTAGTCCTCTGTTTCCTTGCCTCGATGATTGATCATCCTCGTCCCGACATTATCCTGCCAAGTTCGGGAATAGACGGGCACCTAAAAAGCTAAATGGGTGATGCAGGGAGCGGGCCCTCCGAAGAGGACCCACTCCGAGCATCGGGTGACATCAGCCAGTAGGAGCAAGCTGCTCTTCGGGCTTCTTGGCCTTGATGGCCTTTGCCGACTTCAGGATCTTGTTCACCTCGGCCGTGTAGGCCTCGGTGAAGCGTCCCTCGTCGAGCGTCCAACCCTTGTTGGTCCACTCGTCGTGACGCGAGAGTTCCTTCATGACGCGAGCTTCGAAAAGCTCGTAGCTCTGGAGGTCGTCCATGAGCATCTTGTCCACGATGATCGATCCGAGAATGCCGGCCAACCCGCCTGCGAGCGGAGCCCACCATACCTGGAGGGCTTCGACATCCGCGTACTTACCGACAGCGTAGACGCCGCCGGCCACGATCCCGCCGTGAAGCAGGTGGGTTCCGGTTGGGCCGAGGCCCAACCCGTTGTTGGTGAAATTCTTGTATGAGGTGTAACCCTTCATAGCTTCTCCTTTGTGTGTGAATACGTCCAGGGTAGATCCCTTCCGCATCTATTTTATGCCTACTTTTTAGGCTATTTTAGAGTATTAGAGCCTATCGACTCGAGGCCACTTGGTTGGTGCGCGTCGCACAGCAGGTAGTGGGGACATTCCCACCGCCTGTAGCGCATTAGTCACTACATCCCACGCATGGGCCAGGGATTGGGACAGGCTCTCTGCTCGGTCCCCTGTTCGATCAATATCGTCCTGCATGTTCGCGAGGACATCTTCGACTTCCTTCCCGATGTCTACGGGATCTGCCTCTTCAACTCTGCTGAGTCTCTCAGCGAAGTCGATCAATTGGCTGGGGAAGTCAGATGGAAGTCCCTCGAGGAACTTCACTCGGCCCAGCATATTGGAGACACGCCTGTGTTCAGACGATAGTTTCTTCTCTAGAGAGGCAATCCTCGTCTTGAGTTCTTGGACTTCGGCATCAGTACTCTCACTTACTGCCGTTGATAGCTGTTCTTTGACCATCTTTTCCACCAGGTCTTTGACTCCTGGCTCGAGAGATAGACTTACTATCTTACTTGCGGTTCCCATAGCCCCTCCTTTGTTCGGTTAATGGTTGCTAAGCGGAGTTTTTATGCCAACTTTTCTTACTTTTTTAGTACTTCAGAGAAGAGAGTATCTACTGAAGACTTGGGGGCGTCCGCGAAGCCATACCGGGAGAGATCAGCCTCTATGCTTCCTGCCATTTCTGCATAGATAAACGCTGATATGCGCATCCTGCGCCGTCCCTCGACCAGCATCTTATGCAGGGTCTGTAAATCTAGAGAGGATGTGTAGTCTGAGTCACTCACGACGTGCGAAGTCATGCTTACGTTTAGGCGCAGGAACACCAGCCAGGCCTTGGCATCATCGGATGCTTTGGCGAGGACGGAGAAGTCTTCTTCGTCGAGCCTTTCAAATACCTCTATCCAGGGCTTAATCTCGGCAATCTCCCAAGAGCTCTTCTTTAGGTGAGCAACCGCAAGGCCATACATCTCCCGTGCATAGTCCTCTTTTAACTCCAAAGGTTGACTTCTCGTGTCTAGGATCCGTAGGACTACTTCCATGTGGGATTCCAGTCTGCGCACCTTGGCTCTTAGGTGTATAAACTCTTTCCTAGAGAGGACTGGTTCGGAGGATTGTAGATCTAGCCGAAGCTCCTCTACTTCTGTGGGGTCTAATAATGGGGTTCTTGATTTTCGTTGCCTCGACAAGAGGCCCCGCTTGATATAGTTTCTCACTGTGCGGTCAGTTACTCCGAGTAATCTGGCCGCCTCTGGTATTTTCATTGTATGATTAGTCAAAATTCATTCCTCGAGTTGGGCATGTTTGGTCCTAGAATCACAAGAGACACCCTACGGGACATGGCCCAAGTAGCTGTGTCAGACCATTTATCAAATGGGACATCGCTAACAGAGGCGGTTGTCAAGGCTGCATCTGCTGCGCCTCATGACCTTACATCTGAGCACGTTCGACGTATCTGCGAGATGACGTATCATGATGCGTATGAGAGAATGCACAAGGCAGCCTCTGGGGCAGATAGGTATATTTCTTTTGACCCTCCGGATGCACTTACTGCCGCTCAGATGTTAAGAGCTACTAAAGTAGCCTCTATCTCTGAGAAGAGAGGGTCTATGTCAGAGGAGGACGAAAGTCTTATGACTACGAAAGTCGCATCTTATACTAAGCCGAAATTTCAACCTGCTAATGCCTTTACTGAGCTAATGAAGCAGGCAGAGGCACCAGAAGATAACTGGGCCGATCCTACTAGAGATGTCCGCCGGCTGCGTCAAGACCTCAAAGAAGCTACAAGCTCTGTCGAGAACAGCATCTCTGGAGTCAAGACCGCCTCTGATCTGGCTATGGGTGACCTGATCAAGGAAGCCCTCTCTGTCTATAAAGAGGGGTACTCTGTTGAAGACATCCTGCACGCATGCTTCAGTGGCATGGAGTGGGATGATGTCGACCCTGGATGTGCGCAGGAGACTGCAACGATTGTTGCCGAGAAGGTCGCTTCTGCAGTAGACCGAGTAACTGGCATGAGGGTGAATACCGAGTCCAGGCTTGCAGACGTTAACCCGGACCACCCCCTACCTAGAAGGTTCTCCAAAGTCGCTACCTTAGCTACAGAGAGGGCCCACTTAGAGATTACCCTAGACGAGCTCATGAGAAATAAAGAGTATTTCAATAAAGAGATTGAGGGTCTCTATGACCGAGCGTGAGCGAATGCGCCGCCTCAGATCTCGCCTCGATGAGGATGTGAAGGTTGCAGGGCTGCAACTTGCAAAAGCAGGCATCAAGAGAGGAGCACAGTGGCTCAAGGCAGCTCCTGGTGAAGCTCTCGGGGCCGTAGGTAAGGGAACTGGAGCCGTAGTCGGCGCTGCCGGAGGCGCAATTAAGGGCGGGTATAAGGGACTAGCCAACACTATTGGAGCTCCGGCTGCAGCGCTAACTGCCGTCGGAGGCACTACCGTTGGAGGTGCTGGACTGTACGCCGCAGCTAAGGGTGCGAAGAAAGGCCTAGATAAGGGCGTGACATCTCACTTACCACAACAGAGTTATTTGTAGGCTCCAGAAACATGAGGACACAGACATGAGTAAGATTGAAGTTCCTGCAGAAGCGTATCAGGCATTCTCTAGAGGAGAGATCTCCCAAGAAGAATTGGTAGAGCTTGAGAAGTTCGCAGAAGACCTAGCCGAGAAGGTCGCTTTCTTTGGTAAAGACCCCGGCCGGAATGCTGCCATGCTGGGAGGGATGGCCTTAGCAGCGCCAGGCCTCGCATACGTCGGCGCAAAAGGTCCTGAGTTGGCCGAGCGAGCACTATCGTCTATGACGTTTAATCGCGACTTCAACCGCGTGTTGAGCGTCAATCCTCAACTGGGCGATGCCGAAGACCCTAACCTCCGAATGGCTTTTAAGACCCTGCGGACGTTAAATCCCACCTACTCCAAGGATCCCCTGATCGCAGGGACTATCCTAGACGGTGTCATGCAGAACCGGATGGATCCAGACGACCCGTCTAGTCCTCCGCGATACGACCCCGCTTTGGTCGGAGAGCTGGTTACTGGAGCATCCAAGATGCCCCTTACTGCTGCTCAAGAGGCTTCGAGAGCTGGAGCAGCTAACCTGGGGCAGCAAGGTGTTCAGGCCGTGGGAAGACTAGCCTACCCAGGCGACATGTCCCCCGGACAGACACTCCGAGGCAAGAAGTAGCGCGTGATAACCAAGTACTCCCACTACTCTGGATCCTCAAAATCAGGTCGACCCCTAATCCACCTGGTAGAGCCGGGGTCTACTCACGGTCTCTCGAATACCGAGGGCCTGTGTAAGACCGCATCTGGAGAACACCTTCCAGAAGTCATGGAGTTAATTGAGTCTCTAGAGGCACAGCCCGGACGACTCTACTTAGTTAACTCTGCCTTAGGTGCTGGAGAGTACGTAGGATTCAACCTACGAGGTGACTGGTTTGGGGAAGATGGCCTCAAGCATGCCCCTCCAGGGTTCGAAGATATCCCAGTTTGGGATATTGATGCCAGGAGAAGGGCCGCCAACTCGGTGGAGTCCGCAGGTAGATGGGGCTCCTTAGCTTGGGGTTACTCTACTTTCTACAATGCACACAGATTTAGGCACCACGTAAATAAAGACCCCAACAAAGCATACGGATATATTCTTGGTGCTTTCTGGGACGATAGGATGAAAAGAGTAATCCTGGTCTCAGAGTTAGTAGAGGAGATGTGCCGCAAGCTGGGAGCCGGACACATCTACCAGAGAATTAAGTCCGGAGAGTTCCCCGACTCCTCTATGGGCAGTAAAGTCCCATACGATCGCTGCTCCATCTGCGGAAACATCGCGAAGAATCCTGCGACCTACTGCGAGCACGTATCCAAGACAGCGATGCCTCCCTACGGGATGAAGTCGCTACTCTCGGATGGCAGAATTTGCGGAGTGTATAATGACTATCCTAGATTCTTTGATGATTCTTTTGTGTTTATTGGCGCGGAGCGTTCTGCAAAGGTTATGTCCGACGTTACTGACCAGGTGAAGGGAAACCGTGCGTACACGCAGACCATATACCCTTTTGTGCGCCCCATGGGCAAAGTAGCCTCCGCACCAGAACCTAGTGTTACAGCACCTGCCCCCATGATCCCTGACTTTGTCCTGGAGGAGAAGCTATCCAAGGTGCTGAGTCTGATTCCGGCACAGACCTCCCTCGAAAGGGAAGGCCTTCGTTATTTTATGCAGGAGAGGTTGGCCCAGGAGAGAATTAAGACAGGCACCATGTCTGCCGGCGAGTTTGAGGTATGGGACCAGCTGTCTAAGAATCTATTCGTCCGACAGTATGGAGTGTATCCTGCCCAGCTCTCTTATCTAAAGACTCTATTTAATAGTAGGGCAGACCAGCTTCTTGTAGGGGATGTAACGAAAGCAGCCAGCATGCCTAAGTGGGCAGAGATGCTGAAGAAGATCCCTGCTCCCTCCCCTAAACAGATGAGTATAGTGCGCGGCCAAGAGGACACTCTCCCCGAACTGCCACGACATATCCTCGATAAACTTTCGGATAATCCAGGGACTAACTTGCGCGCAGCTGCCAGGATTGGGATAGTAATGCGTCCTAGGGAGTTTCAACACATTATGATTAGGAAGATAGATCCGGCCAGGGCCAATTCTCTCTACGAGAGAGGTGAGGTGTTTAAATCACTGCCACTGACCGAAGAATCTTCCCAGTTCAACGCACAGTCGTATGCGCCACAGTCTGCGATGAAGAGAGTTATTGATCTATTGAGTCCTTTTTTGGCCCAGAGGTCTTTTGCCCCTTCTGCAGTCAGGATGCGTATTACGAAGGTTGCGGATAATGCAAAACTACCCACGCTGAGGGAAGTAGATGGCCTGGAAGACATTTCCCGCCTTTACAATTCCTACAGACTTGGGTTAATAGAAAAGTCTCCCGATTTGGGGGCCGTCAAGGTAGGCTTCGTTGCATCATCTTCTATAGAAGATGATGTGAAAACTGCAGAAGATAGTGTTACCATCTCTAATCTTCTGCTACATGTTGCTTATTGGCCCGGTCTCGGATTAGGATTGAGCCAGCCGGAAGAGGGGTACGCCCCCGAAGACGCCGCCTCCCAAACTACAAACACTGTAACCAATTATGGAGAAAGTACCCATGTCACTCCTTGAGGAGCTTGAGTCACGTGGCGTCACGGCTGAAGATTTGGAAAAGGCGGCATCTGTCCGTCTCTTCGAAAAAGCCGCTGCCGCCGAGGACGTGGACCTCGAGTCTCTCGACCAGGAAACTGTCGAGCAGCTCTATTCCACGTTCATTTCTAACAACCAGTCATACGACTACGAAACCACAAAAGAGGCTAATGCCATGAACGATGAAATTGTTAATCTGTTCGAGAAGCAGGCGGCAGCAGAGGGCATCGACCTAGATTCTATGGACGATACCGATCTTGCCAACCTGTACAACCACTATGTCGAGGATGTGCTTCCTGCACAGATCGGCGAAGACACTGAGGTCGAAGAGGCCCACGCCAAGCTTGCGGAGGCCGAGATCCTCGGACGCCACATGGCTCGTTCCTACATGGACGAGATGGATAAGGAAGCTGGCCCTTGGGGCGAGGCTGCCAAGGCTGAAGGCGCAGCTGCTCGCGATTCCGTGAAGCGCGGATACGAGTCTGCCAAGGCTCGTGCAGGGAAGGTGCCTCAGCAGGCCCGCGATCTCGGCGCTAAGGCCAGAGAGAGAGCTTCGGCTGCTGGCGCTTCGGCTGCTTCCGGTGCTCGGGCTTATGGCCGTGCTCTTCGAGGTGACGAGGTCCGCTCTGCAATGAAGGGCCTGAAGGCCTCCAAGGCTAAGGGCTTCGGTCGTGGCGTTAAGGGTGGGCGCGCTGCTGCCCAGCATACCCTCCGTCGTGCCGCTCTTCGGGGTGGTGCTAAGACTACCGCTGCGTATGGTGGCCTCGCTGCTGCCGGTGCAGGTGCCAAGAAGCTTTATGACAAGCACGCTAGTGATGTTGAGCTTGATGCTTACGTCGACGAGCTTGCCAATGAGCGCCTTGGAGAATTCCTCTTCGAGGAAGGCTTCGAGCTAGACTACTAGACCGTTAAGGTTCGAGCGTCCCTGTCCTTAGGGGCAGGGACGCTCTACACCAGGAGAATTGAATTAGTGTCCTTACCTTTAGATATCTGGCCCCACTTTGTAGACGAGATGGTCAAAATCTCGGCAAAGCCAAGGCACACTATCCAAGTCCCTTCTCCTGATGGCGGAGGTGGACAGAACTTTGGTAAGTTCACAAAAGCTCCCGGACAGACTAAAATGACTGGAGAGTCAAGAAAACTCACTGCATCTAATTCACTTTTACCGGCAGGGAGAACAGGTTCGGCAACGGACACTCCACTGCCGCCACAGGTTCGATAACAACCAATATGTTGAGGGCGATTTAAAATGAGCACCAATTACCGCAGCATGATCGACGAAGCACTTGTAAGTGCTAAGTCTCGTCTAAACTCAGGGGTGCCTCAGATGACTAAGTCGGCTGCTTCTACCGAAGAAGACCTCTTAGTTAAAGAGGCGGCAGAACTAGCTGATGCCCTTGAGTATATTGCATATTCTTCGAATAACGACGGAAGTGTTTCCGGAGCTATTCGAGGAGACATGATCCGAAGTTTCTTTAAGACAGCTGCTGAAGGCAGTCCTGCCCAGAGTTCTACTCAGGCCAAGGGCACTCAGGCTGTTCCTCCCGCTGCAGGGAAGAAGAAGCTTAATCCACAAGGACTGGTTAGTGGGGGATCTCCCGCACAGTCTTCCGCAGAGCCTGAAGCTAAGGACGGCGAGAAGAAGCTTCTCGAGTCCATGAAGCAAGCCGAAGGTACTTCTCTGTACGACATCCTTATGAGTAGTAAGGAAGCTGGAGAAGGCGGTCCCGCAGAATCTACTGCCTCCGAGGCCGCGTCTGGTATTCCGTCTGGAAACGAGAACGCTAATCGGCAGGCACTCCTGGGCAGCAACACCGCTCCTGAGAACGCAACGAAGCGTCAGGCCAAGGCACCCGTTAGGGCACGTCTATCTGAGCTCTTCTCCAATGTTGGAGATACCGGTGAAGCAAGCGCACAGGCAGCATGGCCACAGGCTGCAGCCAAGGGAGGCCTTAAGACGGCTTCTGTTGCTGAAAGGCTAGCGGCCCTTGAGGCAACCAATGCCAAGTAACACCTACAACCGCCTAGTTAAGATGGCGCAGGACCCGCACACTATCGATCCTGGTTTTATGGACGCCCAGCAGGCGATGCAGAGAGCCATGCGCGGTGGCAGCAAGGGCGTCGGACAATTCATGGCGAACAGTGAGCTCATCGGCGACCGCCTGAAGGGTCAACTGGGCGGAGTCCTACTGGGCGGAGGAGGCGGAGCTCTCGCAGGTGGCCTGGCAGGAGCGCTGGCTGGTCGAGGCGGGGCCGGACCGGGAGCTGCTATTGGTGCCGGAATCGGTGCCCTTACTGGGCAGGTGGCCGGAGGTATGCGTGCGGACAAGAAGTATCTTCTCCGTAAAGGTATTAGCCCGAAGGCCTATGGCCTTGGGGGAGCCAAGTTCACTCCAGAAGCGGCGGCAAGGTATGGCATTTCTAAAGAAGATATCGATTCTGCCAAGACTGGCTCCGTTGCCGAGTACGGTGACCTATTTAATCTTGCTGCTGACGGGCACTTTGGTGAAGACACTAAGGAAGCGTTAGCTGGTATCTGCGCAGCTTATGATAAGGTAAACTTGTCATCGGCAGAAAAAGTGGCATCTATTCACCAAGGAAACAATGTACTATCCGAGTCTGACGCAAGACATGCTCGGCTAGATCAATTACTGAGACGTTAACGTGCACCGTGAGGAGAACAACATGCTAAAGATTGGCAATGCACAGTTGGCGGCGGTTTCCGCTCGCGGAGCCTCGTCAATCCGTTCCCTAGTCGAAAAGGTAGCAAGCCTGGAGGCCGAGAATGCCTCTCTACGAGAGAAGCTTGCAAACAATGAGCGAGATCTTGAAATCTCTGCCCTGGCTACGGAAATGGAAGATAAAGGACTTAATGCAGACATGACATTTGAAGAGAAGGTAGCAAGCCTACGGGGTCATGCTCACCTCGAGAGTGTCGTAGAAGCTGTTAAGATGGCGGCTGCTGGAGGAATCCAGATCGCCAACATTTCCGACCATCCCGGGACGGGAATACTCGACCCCTTGACCACATTCTGCCTTCAGGGCGAATAACTTAAACAGGAGAGATTACAATGGCTGGCACATACGTCGAGCTTTTCAATCCCGGGTATTCCGCGATGCATACTCGAGACCTAACCTGGGTACCCAACACCAATGCTGGTGAAGCGGCTACCCTCAACGCAATGAATCCCGATTCAGCTGCACCTTTGTATGAAGGTGAGTGGCTGGAGATGGATGACGGCACAATCACTGGCGCTACGGTGTCTGGGACCGCATTTCTGCGTGCAGGGGCAAACACTCCCGCAGCAGCAGCGGCAGCCACAGGACTACTGATCCTAGATACCGGAGGCAACGTGGATGTAGGTACCGCTCCGGCGTACCTGTACTTCCAGGAGCGCGGTCGATACGACGCTCAGGTTACTGGTAAGGCTCACTGCCTGACTGGTCCTGTGGGTTCTGAGTTCCGCACTCGCATGTGCGTAGTTCCTACTACTGCATCGATCGGAGATCGCCTGTACGTAGCTTGGGGCGTCATGCCCAGTGGTGACTACGTTCGAGTCCTGACCACAGCTGCTGCTATTGCTGCTGCTGGCGGCGGTGACGCTGTCGCAGCTGGTGACTGGTTCTGCGGAACTGTTACTCGTCTTCATGCCGCTAATGATGTCAGTGTTCGCTGGGAACCTGGCTTCACCCCCGACGGCACCGTCATTTAACCGCTAAGGAGACTGAAAAATGGATTATACAGCTGAAATGGTCAATTCAGGCTTCATTGAGCGGTTGGAGACCGAAGGTCCCACTAAGACCGCCGCTGCTAGCCTTAACTACATTAAAGATCGACTCCGTGAGTCGAGCTTCGCCGATATGGTGATTCCCAACGAGCGAGTCGTTCGTGGTGATCTCCAGCGTTCGACGGAGCACGACACCATGGTGAAGATCGTGGACATCGAGCCTGGCAGCAGGGCGATGGCCATTAACTTCCGTGGACAGCCCACCGCTTCCTACGTCAGTGGTAAGCGGTATGCGATCGGCTTCTTCACGATCTCGAGCCTCAAGTTCGAAATCGTTGAGCAGGAGCTGATGGCGTACGAAATGCCCGTCACGCGTATCATTGAGGAGAACAGCCTCAAGGATATGGTTGAGATTAAGGACCGCGAGTTCCTCAACCACGTGGAGTCGTGCATTGATGGTATGCAGGGTGAGGTCGGTAGTGCTGCTTACAGCGCCACCAACGTCAACGCTGGTACGGCTATCTCGTGCTCGAAGCTAAAGGGTGCGCTTGCGCTCCAGGTTGCTGCGGGTGCGGATACCTTCGCTACCCTCGCTATCCAGCGCTCGGATATCGTTAACATCAAGAAGCTCCTGAAACGACAGGTTGCTGATGCTACCGGTACCGTGGTCCGTCAGGGCCGTCTGCGTCCGGCAGTCATGCTGATCACTGAGTCCGATGCGGACGATTTCGATCAGTGGACTCTCGAGGACTATGGTGATCGTCTCCAGAGCGAAACCGCTCTTGATGGCTACACCTACAACAAGGTCCTCGGTCTGCGCGTTATCCGTACGATCAAGAACGACATTCTCCGCGAAGGCAACGTGTATGTCTTCACGGCTCCGGAGTTCTTCGGCCGTAACTACACCCTGAACGACGTGAAGTTCTATATCGATAAGATTGCGAACCGTATCTTCTGGCAGGCGTGGATGGACGTGGGTATGGGTTTCGGTAACATCGCCTCGGTGGTGAAGCTTGAGCTCTATTCCCAGGCCTCGGACGGAGCCGTTGACGCTTCTTCCGTACAGCCGATCGCTGAAGAGGATGTTGGAGCACAGAATAACAAGGCGTCGGATGGTCTCACCTTCCCCGCTATGAATGTGTTCTAATCATCGTTCTCCAGGTTTGATGTAAAACCAGGACGGCCCTGGTTCCCTATAGGGGGCCAGGGCCGTTTTCATAAGAGGCACAACATGAAAATCTTAGTAAGAAATATAGTAAGAGACGTAGCCGGAAAGGAGCTTCGACGGAGATATCCGAACAAAGTTGTCCCTCGCCCTCGGGTTTGCGGTCGCGTCCTTCCCCCAAAAGCGACCAGAGTTTTAAAGACCCAGCACGTCACTCCGGAAGAACTGCTCCGCCTAAAAGCGTATCAGGATGCAGGATGTATCCAACTGATCGTTACTGGAGCCAAAAGGATTCCTGCAGGTGAGATGTCTGTAGCGGACTTGGCGGCTCGACTAGGGATGGAAATCCCTGAGGTCGCCGCCCCTCCCTCTCCCAGGAAGCCCGCAAAGCCTGTGAAAAAAGCCCCAGCTAAAGAGGAAGCCAAGAAAGAAGAGCCTCCAGCTGAGGAGCCTAAACTAGTACGAGCTCGAGAGGATGATGGCCAGTTCGTGGCGGACGATCCTGCGACTCCAGATGTAAATGAAGCCTGGGAAGAAGCCCCGGCAGACACGGATGAGGCTGCGGCCCCCAAAGAGACAGATGAGTCTCCTGAGGCAGTGGAAGATTCCGTCGAAGAGAAATA
>Ga0098052_1000124_pt1 | contig 45021 bp, 30 predicted proteins | sample 15_taG_FD_81591 | JGI IMG/M metagenome (GOLD analysis project Ga0098052, IMG submission 81591) | Marine viral communities from the Subarctic Pacific Ocean - 15_ETSP_OMZ_AT15312 metaG | ecosystem: Environmental > Aquatic > Marine > Oceanic | place: Pacific Ocean | collected 2015-01-18
AGCACGAGCGGTGACAGCTTCAGCGGACACACTTGCAGTGATGACATTGCGAGCGATCAAAGCAGAGCTTGAAAGCGCGGTGTCAGCATTACCAAAGGCAGTGGTGACAACAGCGTCGGCAGCTATGTAGGCGGTCGAAGCAGCAGTACGAGCAGCGGCAGCAGAGCTTGACAAAGCAGTAATACTGTTAGTCACTGATGTGGCGAAGTTTGCGTCGTCGTTCACCGCAGCAGCCAACTCATTGAGTGTATTTAAAACACCAGGAGCCGAATCGATAAGATTAGCGACAGACGTATCAGTATACGCTCGGTCAGCAGTAGACAAAGCAGCACGAGCAGCTAAAGCAGAGCTTGAAAGCGACGTAATGCTTGCAGCGTTTGTTGCGCCTGTGGCAGTGAGAACTTGCTCAGCCTTCACAGCACGAGCCGCTTCGCCGGCTATCGCAGCAGCGTTTACAGCTTCAGCAGCACGAGCGGTGACAGCCTCAGCAGAGACACTTGCAGTGATGACATTGCGAGCAACCAAAGCAGAGCTTGATAGCGCAGATTCAGCAGCAGTTGCACGAGCAACTTCAACATCGTGATGAGCTTTGTTGACAACTGTGCCAGTTGCAGCGCTAGCATAATCTCCAGTAGCTAAATCAAGTTTCATGTACTTCAGAGGAAGTGCGCCAAACTCAACTTCACCATACCCAGAGACGCCTGCTTCCGCAAGAACCAAGTCTTTGGTGGCAAATTCATTACCAGCATAGCCAAGTTTCAGGTTAACCTGCTTCATAACATCTAAACGAGTACGAGCGTCTGCAGTAACAATCGGCGTAACAGTCATTGTGGTAGAGGCAGAGCCCGTAGCAGCTGAAGGATCTGTTGCAACCACCGTGAGGGTATAACTACCCGGAGTAGTGGCTACAAAAGTTGTGTCTTCTGCGGTTGGAGTGCCAAAGGTAACTGAAGAGGAAGGGCTAGCAGACCACTGGTAGGTCAATGAATCGCCATCAGCATCCGTAGATGTTGACGTCAAGCTAAATGCGTGAGTCGCCACAACCGTTTGGTTCAAAGAACCAGCATCGATTGCTGTTACCGGCGCAGAGTTGCCTGCACACTGGTTGGGGTTCGCACGAGTTCCACTACCATATCCGCCACCGTATTGGGTGTTGGATGGGTCGAGATCTCCCAAATCAACCTCGCATGCTTCTGTAGCTACAGAGGCTCCGAGTACTGGGTCTGGTCCTGAACCTGCCGAAAGCGGCCATGCTAAGCCAGTGAATCCGGCGGAAAGAGCGCCCTCAGTGGCTCTTATACCACTTGAAATCACATGGATTTGTCCAGTATTGCTTTCGTATTTATAGTCCTCTGATCCATCGACGCGAGAGTCTAAAATCAGAATATCACCAGTGGTATACGTGAAGTATAATCTAGCCGCGTGTGTGTCAAGATGTGGGTCTTCACCCCAGCCGGCATCGCTATCAAGGTGTCTGTTGACAATAGGAAGCAACCTTTTGGTCATAGAACCGCTAGGAGCCGTTATTTTGAAAGAAGCATCTAGTGTGTCAGCTTCTGTGGCTTGATCTGCATACAACTGCAGGGGTCCGTACCAACTATTTGAGGCTCTGGAAAACGAAAGGTAATACGCTTCTCCACTGGTCAAAAGATCAGGGTCGATATTCCAAGAAAATGGTACCCCTGGTACCAAGGTCGGGTTGGAATAGCCGCCGTCGGAATATGTCTCAACGACAGAATCATCGCTTTGCTTGTGCAATTTAATGATGTGGTGAGTGTTGGAAAACTCACCGGAAGTTAGAGCAACAGTGTTACTGGAATTCAAGAATTCCATGACGAAAGAATCGGCACGGGCGGAAAGTGCCCAGGTGTCCGCTGCGCTGGTTTTATTAGTAGTAGTATCAGTAACAGTTACCGTTAAAACCTCGCTTGTTAATCCCGTCGTATCGTAGGTGGCAGCAGTTGCGTCTAGGACGCCATCTTTATACCACTTTACAGTGACTCCCGAGTCTGCACTCGTTATCCACTTTCGCAGATTTGAATCAACTTGAACAGTGTCTCCAACAAATGCAGTTGGCGAACCATTTGACGCGCCTACTGGAAAGTTGATGTCGTAGGTTGCGCTACTGCGTGCATTGTCGCCCTCTTGGGCGTAGTCGTTTTCTCGCTTTACAACTGAGTCAAGATTAACTCCACCCACGATGTAGTTGGATATATCCAGCTCACTGCCGGGTTTGAACGGTCCAGGGCGGTTAAAAGCTGTATCCGCCAAGTCAGCCAGTGCCGATGGTCGCATTTCCCAAAACGCTTGAAATGTACCAGCGTAGTTGTCTGTCTGTTTCAAGAAGAGCATGCGAAAAATGACTTTATACTCGTCAAAGAGTGCATCACCGGATGTATATACAGTGCTAGTATCTAGATCAGTAAGCCGGTCTAAAACTGGGTCTCCGTTTGCATCTGGCAATTGGCCATCTGCGGGAAGCCCTGAATAGTCCCATTCAAGTCTATAGTTGAATGTAGAGAGATTTGCTTTTATCCCGGAAATATCCATCTTGATGGTACTTGCTGCGGGGAATATGCCTCCAGGGAGGCTTGTAAAATCATCGACAAGCAAGTTAAACATAACCCACCCAGCGTGATCAACATTTTTTGTTGAGTCGAAACCAGTGTACGTTTTCCACTGGTCCCAAACTAAAATTTTAATACCCATATTATTTATTTCTCCTTTATTATTTTGAAATTAAAATATGCTGATTATTCTAAACAAAAAGTTTAAAAAAATCAGGAACAGATGCATTAGATGCACTTGTTCGGCTTAGGTATGTCGCTACCCGGCTAAAAGACAAAAAAATAGCCCCTCAAAAAATGAAATAAGGAGCCATTTACAAAATGTTTTTTTTAGTTTTTAGCTGTCGCGCCACAAATTGTTTGATGCGTATTTTATAATCTCGTTAGCCGAGGCGTCACTATAGCCGTATTCTTCCATAAGAGTTTGCACCATTTCGCTAAACTTGCGTTGTTGCTTCCTATCCCTTGACTTCGATTTTGTGACGATTCTGGAAATATCTCTCACAGACGTCAGAAGTTTATTTTCAATCGCCTCTTTCAGGGGGGCGTAGGAAGACCATTCGATGGTTTCTTTCCTTCTGAGCTTCGCGAACATATAAGCCGTGATATCTGCTCTAAAATTCTCTTTTGCGGATCCAACTATTCCTATTTGCTCTTCTATGGATGTCAAAAATCCCTCATCGGCTATCATTTCTTCGCCGGTGACGTTATCTTTTACTTTTGTAGCATTAACATAAGCTTCTGCATGGTCCAAATAGTTATTAAATAAAGACTCAGCCTGCTCTTGATAAGCCGATACAAAGGCTTTTGTTATTTCTTTCTCTAAGATTTTTAAATATTCATCGTGTAGTTCCTTCTGCAGGAAGGACAAATACTTCTCTCTCAGATCCTCGACGACAATTTGTTCTTTGACTTGCTTTACCAGTGCGTCTCGAATAGAAATTGGTGTAACCATGTTCTTGTCAGAGTCTGCCAATGCAGCATCTATGGCTTTCATGATAAATCTGGTAGAAATACCAGTCATGCCTTCGTCTCGGACTTCTTCTCGCAGATCGTTAATGTCAATTTTTTTGATATACCCCTTTTCTATCACTTCTTCCCCGTTATATATTTTCATTTTAGTGATGGGGTCTACCTTATTTGAAGTCTTGAGGCGCGATAGTACAGCAAACATCGCTGCTATCTCTAAGGTGTGAGGCGCGATATGGGCATCGAAATCAGATATATCTAATAATTTTTTGTAAATTTTCTGTTCTTCGGTAACTTCCAGGCAATACGGCACGTTTACTCGAACAATTCTGTCAAGAATAGCCTCGTTTGTGTTGTCGGATTTGAACTTATTCCATTCAGCCTCGTTGCAATGAGCCAAAATAACGCCATCAAAATAAATCATAGCCCCCTTTCCTGGGCTTGGAACAGCCTTCTCTTGAGTCGCAGTTATCATAGTGTGTAGAAACTCAATTTCGTTCTTAAAGACCTCCACAAACTCTACTATACCTCGATTTCCCACATTAAACGCGCCGTTTAAAGAAAGAACACGAGGGTCGTCTTCTGGATAGAGGTCCATTTTTGAAATATCTTCTGATCCGATAAGAATGCTGGTGTCTTGTGTGTTCGCATCCATCGGGGGTACGACGCCGATTCCTCGTCGACCTCGGACGGAAAACGTCGACTCAACAACTGGGTAATTTATATAGTCCCCGCCGTGCTCCTTTAGTAAGCGGTAACGACAAACCGGGCAAAGATCGCCTTCGATTGTGATCCCGTATATCTCTTTGAATTCACCCCTTAAACTGCGTGGGATCAAGTGGAGTGGTTCTTCTTGCACTGGGCAATCTTTAATATGATAAAATGAGCCGGCTGCCTCTAAGACTGACTTTATATGTTCGACCAGGGCGGACTTGCCAGCCCCAACAGGACCCAGTAGAAGCAGAACTTGCCTGCTCTCTTCGCCCTTCATCGAAGCTGAACTCAGGTATCGCATGATTTTTGCCAGAGAGCGCTCCATGCCGAAAAACTTAGATTGAAAATAGTCATAAGTCCTGACCGAGTCCCCGTTAAATAGATTGTTGCACCGACTGTCCTCTTGAGACATTCTAGTCACACCATAGTGGGTGATAGCATCGTAGAGGCGCTTATGAGATAAAATAGTTATTTCAGGGCGTGCTTCCACTAAGCTAAGATACTCGGACAGGGGTCCGTTGAATTTTTCTTTTCGCTTTTCTTGACCCTTTTTCTCAGCAAGGTCTAAAAATTTATTAGTTTTTTTCATTTTAAAATTTCCATATTTCGTCTTCTATGAGGGCGCTAAATATTACTTCGTCATCCCACAAAAACTTAATGTGGTCATACACCTTGTTGGCATACGTGAGTTCTAAGTCCCGACCATCATGTTCATGTTTTATGTATAGTGTATTTTTCTTCTTGCTGAAGCCGCTTACATATACCACTGGAGTGCTATTGAGTCCCACACTATTAATTAGGGCGCTCTTAACTCTTTTCCACCCTTCTTCATCAGAAATTTCACCAACCACATATTTAGAGCCCTCCTTTTTAAAGGAGTAGCTAAAGAGATTGAGTTCGCGGCAGGTCTCTGCGTCCAGATGGGTCCGTATGAACGCCTCATCATCATGAATTTCGCGGGCGACCTTGCATTCCTCAAAGCCATGCTTTTCTTCTATTTTTTTAAAAATAGTATATCCCAGATGATAGGGGTTAATGGTGCCAAGAGTTGGGCGCACCACCTGGTTGTGGGACTTTAAAAATGGTAGATGATATTTATCTGGGAGCTTCAAGTCGTGCATTATCTTTTCGTGGATAGTCACGGCCCATCCTTCATTCATAATCTTTGTTTTCGCTTGCGGGATAAAATAAAGAGCCTTTTTTTCGACTATCCCGATCAAGTCTCTCTGCCAGTCTTCTAAGTTCCGCGCGTTATCTTTTATAAACCCCAATAAGTTATAATCTTTTCTATTTTCATGCTGAAATAGTTCGCTTATTATTCTTCGGGTTCGTTCGAGCGCTGCTTCAGTATTGTTTGGACGTGTGATATTGGGTGTTCTAGGTACCTGGTATTGAATGGAGTGGCAAGCATCCAAAATAGCTTCTACCTTTTCTATTCCGATGCCGGGGTCCTCAATGTACGCCTGGATTCTTTTCGATGCCGACTTAAACCTAGAGATAACATTGTCTGCGTCGGTGTCCTTGAATATCCTGTTGTTCTTAAAAAAATCACTATGTCCCACGCAATGTGCCATAGTCAAAAGATGGGTGCTCATCGGGTTTTCCAACATCAAATAGGCGATGCTCGGATTGCTGTTGATGATCATTTCGTATGGAAGACCCATCATTCCCAACCTGTATTGAGTTGAAATGCGCTCGAAAGATTTTCCGAAAGACCAATGACGATAATGAGATGGCAAACCAGTGTAAGCCATCGCACTCATCATTTCATGGTAGTCTAATATTTCATATTCGATGGGGTACCAATCTAAATCATATTTTTCTTTAGCGATCTTGCATATCTCATCATCGTATTTTTCAAGCTCTTTCACAGTCCAGTCTTTCATGTGGCGCGTCCTCCGAATAGCCGGCTGAATGCTGGCCAAATATCTTTGTAAGTTTTTATCCTGACTCTTTTGATATTGTCTCCCTCGTGTGCGCCCAGGCGAGACCACATGCTTCCAGAATCAGCATCACCAGACGGGTGTTGTAGAAACGGCGCGACTGGGTCGCTCGGCATCAAAGGGTTAATCTCGCCGTAGCTTACCATTTGATTTACTTCTGCTAGTGACGTCATCAGGTTAACTGTCTTTTCGTTATCGATTGTCCAGTTTTCCCCGTCTCCGCAATAAAAAGTGTATATATTCCAACGCGAAGGGTGGTACCTCTTCTCTATAATTTCCTTTTCAAGCTCAAAAGCCGAGGACATCATCGTGCCGCCAGAGTTGCTTCTCTTAAAAAAATCATCTTCATTGACCTCTTTTGCCTCCGTGGAGTGGGAGATGAACACCACCTCTATGTTCTCATATCGGTATCGTAGAAATTGATATAACAGAAAATAGAAACTTCGTGCCAAGTATTTTCGGTCTTTGTCCATCGAACCAGAAACATCCATAATAAAGAACACAACAGCCGAACTACTTTCTATGTTTTTTTGTCGCATGTGCCGGTATTTTAAATCATCCTCATGAAAGGGGAATCGGTCGGGACCATCAGGATCGAAGGTGCCCGCCGCTATCGACTTCTTCTTTCTGCGGATTTTTCTTTTCAAAGTCTCTTTTTTGGAGAGCTTGAACCTCACGCCACTTTTTCGATACCCACTTCGCTTCATCCTCTTGTCTTTGACAAACCTAAATTTCTTTTTTTCCAAATCTGGAAGTTCCAAATCGGCGAATAAGTGTTCTGCAAGTTCCTCCAGGGTTATTTCTACTTCATAATATTCCTCTGCAGGTTTATTGCTGGCTTTGGAGGGTTTGGATCCCTTCGAGGATTTCTTTCTCAATACTTGACCCCTCGAAACATCTTTACCAGAGGCGGAGGCGGGTTTTTGATTCTTTTCATTCTCTCCATAAATAAAGCGGTATTCTTTTATCCCCTTGACTGGGATCCTTATTTTCTTTTTGCCGTCTTGCCCGATTATCGACTCATCAGCGACTACGTCACGTATGCCGTGCCGAATGGCTCTCTCTATTTTCGTCTTGTGCCTTTTGCGATCGGCTGCGGACCTGTCGGCTACTGATTTATGTTCACGGAACGTGCTCATTTATATCCTCTCAAACGCAGACAAGAAGATAATCACCAGCACGTCTCCGGGTGATAGTCCGTTATTGGTTATCAGCTCGTGTGACTCATTTAGGTGGAAGTCCGCAATGGAGGGGGTTTCAGAAATCGTTGCCATCATGCCGTTGACGAACACCATCATTGTATCTATATCCAGTTCTGTTTCAGCCGGAATGCTAAACAAGTGATTGACCGATGATCCAACGGAAACACCGTCGACCAATACGCCAGGCACGGTGCCTGCTGGGTCTATTGCTTCAAAAACTATTTGTGCTGCTACAAATGGGGAGGGTGTGCTGGCTGCTTCTGTTCCGGGTGATGAAGTAAACGTGGCATTCGTAGCTGCACTGTATTGCGACGTTAGTGGCAACGCCTTCAGGTTTACCAACCCCTTGCGAGTTCTTACACACTTCGCCACAGTTTGAAAAAGGTAGTCAACCTGACCAAAAAGAGGCTTTTCCTCAATAATCGTAACAATTTCAAAAAAAGACGACCCATATTGTACATAATCGCCCTCGCGGACGTAAAGATCTTGGTCGATTGAAACCCTGGTGTTGTGGAAATTCACAGTTATAGAATAGCTTTTATCCAGACCGTAATTTTCGGTTACTGTGCCGATACCATCGTATTCCACCAGCGCGTATACGCGAATTGGAGGAAGGAAGCACTTTTCAATTGCTTCTCCGTACAGAGGGTGATAATTTGTGTATTCTTGAGATACGGGCAAATATGTTATAGCCTGACCAATGACTCTCTCCAAAAGTTCGTCATTAACCTGTTTTACTAAGTTCCTTTCCTTCTCCCCGAGGAAGAGGGGAGGAGGGGGATTAGTCGGCTTTGTCCATTTATCGTCGGCCAATTATTTATAATCCTTTTTGTCTCCGAGTACAACTCTTTCTCTCGGTATTCTAACTTCTACTGCGTTCTCGCGAATGACCACCTTTGGTCGCTCATCATTTTTTCCTGCACCAAGTAAATATCCCAATACTTTTATAGTTATGGTGGTTTCAAACTTTCTTTCTTCTTCTCCTAGATTTGCCAAATTATTATTTAATTTAAAATCTCCTTCCAAAAACCCTTCAAACTTGTGTCCGTCAGCGTGAATAAAAAAATTACTAATTTGACCAGTCGTAGTTATCAGGGGTGTGAATATCTCATTCATTTGCTGTTGGTATTCGGATCTGATTACGAGAGAATAATTAGCAACGACGTATGTCGGCATCGGCATCGTAATTGTTTCATAAACCACTTTACGGTTTTTAAATGGAAAATTCTGCTGTTTAAACAATCTTTGCGAATCTGCGTTGGCGAAATTGCCGCTCTTGTCCTGCTGAATCCTGCGTGCGACCTCGATTGATCCGCCTCGTGGATCATTATATGGTGGTATGTGCGCCCAGGCGACTCCCTTCATGGCGGGGTCCTTAATTAGGTCGTTTCTCTCAATTACCATTACTGGCAGAGTGAAAATACCATCCATATTTCTTAATTCTTTGTTGTTCTTAATCTGGTAGGCTCTCTCTGCCATAGACCAAATTATCGGCACCTTTTGCCAGCCATCATTCGTGGTGCAAAAAATATCCAACTCTTCGTTCAGCCAATCGTAAAGAGCCCTGTCGATGGTCTCGATAGTGGACGGCATCAGCGAAATCTCTTTTAGCGGGGGTTGCGATGGTGTGGGCTCTTCCTTAAAATAAGGTCTAAAGCCTTTGAATTTTTCACTTTCACTACTCATCTTTTTACCCCTGGAAGATGATCATAGGTACTCTCTTTTGTGTGTCGTTGACAGCGGCGGCCTTTTCGGAATCAGCTTTAGCGATCTCAACATAAGTGAGTTGATCCATAATCTCTTTTAGTTCTGTTCGTAGCGCCTCCTGCTCAGCTTTGGACTGAGCTAACAAGGCATCTGCGTTTAAATTAACCGTCTCTCCGGGAATCGGAATTGTTCCGAATTTGCCCCTAACCTGGCCAAGTGTCTCCTTGGATAAAGCAAGGGAGAACCGGCGGATCCATTGTTTTCCGATGGCGTTAATATTGGCATACGGAACATTATCGAATGGAACTGTATTAATGTTGTTAATCCCTTTGGTTCCATCCTCATATCTGTCTGGAGATTCCCAGCTATCAGGGATGACTGAAAATTCTACCCACAAGTACTGATAGGTGGAGATAAGCATCGGTTCAGGGAATATCCTCAACATATTGTCCTTTAATTCATAAGAATAATGCGAAAGCCGGGTCCAGAGATGGTCTTCGAACGCCATGGCTTGCATCTTGTTGTACCATGTTGGGATTAGCTCGAAAGTCGAATCATCAGTGTACTGCCCATAATAGTTCATATTTCCAACAACGTTAAGTCCTCCGAAATAGCCAAAAAATCTCCACATAGCTTGCGGGGTCTTATAAAAAACTTTTTTGATCATCACCCTCTTGTCTCCGACGGCGCCGGCGTACAGGACGGGCTCCCCTCTAGCATCGACGCCGGTGGCGGACGAGGCAGAAATTATCGTCTGAAGGTCATAATCTTGTATCCCCTCTTGTAGTTTGAAGGAGGCTGAATAAATGGGGATTGTGCCTCCTGTGCCAGCCTCAAACGAATAATGATCACTGACGCGTTGGGCGTATTCGAACATCACGCGTGGGAACTTTAAGTTTACTCCCTCTGGTCCGGTTTTGAGGGCGCCGTCATGATCAAACGTGCCGGTTGTTTGTCCCAGAACATCTGCCAAAATGTTCTTGGCTTGATGTAAATTCACTAAATAACTATATTCAAGTACCGCCTCTTCGTAGTTGGCATAAACATTACCCGGCAATAATTCGATATCTAGAACGTCGCCGCCCAGTTTCTTATAAGTATAAGCCACCTGGTCGACTGCCCCAGATAGGAAATCGGTCGAAGTAGAATATATACCATAAGGTAGCGTGGCAGCTACAGCCGTGATGGTGCCGGTAGCGGGCAAGATAGATTTACTTATTTGACTGCTCGGAGTCAGAGTAGGCAAAGCCATATTAAAATTCCTCCTAACACTAACTAGTTTCTCTATACACAAAACCCCCCCACAAAAAGTGGGAGGGCATTAAAACTTTTCTTAGGTAATTAAACTAACTACTGGAGAAGGTCTTCGACGATGACGAGTCCGTACATATCAGGACGAACCATCTTCTTGGCATAACGAGTCATGACGCCTTTGCGCGGCACGAAGTCCTCGGTACCAAAGATGGTAGGAGTCATCTGGAGTGGCACATACGGTGCGTACACATATCCGCTTTCAAGGAAAGAGGATCCCTTACGTCCTGCGAGAACAACATTTCTCGGGAAATAAGGATCTACATATACATCCCATTTTTTGCTCAAAGAGCCAACCTTAACAGCGCCGACCTGTCCACGATCATCATCGTGAGTGACGGAGCCTCTAAATCCAGCAGTAAACTCAAGAATGTTTGCAACTTCAGGCGAACAAACGATGAAGTTAGCACCACCTCTCAAGGTCTTGCGATGGATTTGAGCCGAGACATCATTGATAGTCTCAATCAAGGTTTCATACCACTCGGATACGTTACCAGTGAAGTCCGGGAATACAGTAGTTGAATTAACAACCGAAGCACCAGTCGTGCGATTCACGAATTTACCCGGTGAACGTGACCAGTACAGAGTACCAGCAGTCGCACCTTTCACCAAGTCTTCCAGGATTTCCTGGTCGAGTTCAAGAGCGATGTGTTCAGACAAGATGCTTGTCAACTCAACTTCAGCGTCGAGATTGTGATAAGCGTTCAAGTCTTGAGCCAATTCTGGCGTCCACTTAGCTTTTAGCTTCTTGGTTTTGGCGGTCACAGCCACAGAGTCGACTTTGATGTCGATTTCTGGGATGTTCGGGCTATTCTCAAGACCCCAAAGTGGAGCACCGACAATAGCACCTGGAGCGCCAGTGACCGAGTTCTGAAAGTTATCATCAATCACGAAGGAAGCTCCATCGTTTGCGACCATGGTTCCAGAAAGGGCGGATGGAGTAACAGCCGAACTAGCACAAACAAGCAAAATATTGCCAGCAGTGAGAGGATCGTCTGCCGTCAACCGTCGAACCTGAGTTGTGTCGACTACACCGCCATCGTCAAGAGTGATGGTGATATAATCTTTCACGTTGAATTGACCATCTGTGAAAAGAGAGCCAGTCACTGAGATGACACATGCTGAGGATCCAGACAAATCTGGGTCGAAATTGACGAGACGGTCTGTTAGCAAAGCAAGTGCCTCGCCTGCGGCTCCATTACCAGTCCAGGCAGTTCCTGCAGCGACGGTGCCGAAAGCGCAAGGAAGAGTGGTCAACACTCCTGTATTAATGGACGCAGTAGGGCTAGAATAGCCGTTGTTCAGTGAGTAGAAGCTTTGCTCAGCGAGACCACCTGCGAGGCTAATGCCGCCGGTAATTTCCTGACCAACCTTTCCACCACCATATACCGATGTACCATCAGTGTAATCTAGGCGGTCACGATCATACGTGAAATCTAGAAAGAAGATGAGACCCGAGGGCAAACTCATCGGTTGTACACTAACGAGATCGTTAGCGATCAGTCCGCCGAATACTCGACGAACAATTGGGAAAGCGACAGATGCGAAACCTTCGACATCGGCGCCTGCCATAGAGGAAGCTTCACGAAGAAGCTCTTTGGCTTGGTTTTCTAAAAGGCTAGCCATGCCATGCTTTGTACGCTCGTTGTTGAGACCTTCCAAGAGACCTGTCTTCTCCCACTTGGAGAGAAGAGCTGAACCTTCTTTGGAAAGATCACGACGTACAATGCCTTCTGTTAATTTATTCAAAATAGACATTATTTTTGCAATCTCCTTTATTATTGTTGCAGTTTTTTAATACCAGCCAGAACTTGCATTCTATCCATCGCTGGAGAGTCGGCAGTTTTGGTTGGTGCTCTTCTAGGTAAAGTGGCAGAAGGTCTTTCTATAGTCTCACGGAGTGATTGTGGTCGTGCCTTACCTGTTACACTACCCACTGCGTTTTCAAGAGTCTCGAAAATAACCTTCGCTTCTTCAATTGAATCTGCTTTTGACAACGCGACGACAATTTTATGTTTTTGCCGCTCATTCAAAGAGTTGTTTGTCAAAACTCGATTCGCATAAAGTATTCTTGCATTTGATAAGTTAACCTTATCAAAATTTTCTTTTAAGCCCCTAAAGGCTTTTATAATCTTTTCATTGTTTTTCTTTAGGATGTCTCGCTCTTCAGCTAGTCGCTCGGCGGCACTTTTCAAATCTTCGATGTCTGTGTGCGCCTTCTCTGCAGCGAGTTGAGCCATTTTGAGCTGAGTTTTATATTGCATAATAGTTTCTGGGGTTCCTGCCCATCCACTCTTCTGCGGAGCGATGTCGACGATTAGTTCTTCCAAAATAGCATCGATTTGTGCTGGGTCTACCTCTTCTTCGAGGGCGATGTCGACGCCAACCGTTGCAACCTCATCGGAGTTGTCATCGTGGGCGATGGCGCCAGTAGGTGGCTCATCGCCTGTTGACAGGGCGTCTTGGGATAGTTTATCCCCAATAAGATCCAAGTCCTCCTCAGCCAAAGTTTCCGCCATCTCTTTTAACTCTTCGAGGTTCAAAGTGATGACATCTTCCAACTCACCTGTTGGGGCGGCAGCAAGTGGTATGTTCGGTGTTTCTAGTTCCGCTGTATCGTCGGTGGCGGGAGCTTCTTCTTCTTGCTCCAATAGGCTCTCTACAGCTTCTCTAATATCATCGGAATATTTGTTGAGGATAGCTGTTTCCGCGTTTTTTACGGCAGCCTCCTTAAGCGCAGTTGCGTCAATAATGGCTTGTTCTAATAGTGAAGACATCAATGGGACTCCTTAAAAAAAATTATCTCACAGGTAAATAGTCTTTTGAATTATAAAAAGACTCTTTTTTATGATAGCTCAAATTTGGAAACCCATTATGTTATATTCATCTCAATTAAAAAGAAAAGAGTTTTATCCAACCCCCGAGCTTCCGCTCCAATTGTTGGGTATTAAACCAACATCGATACCTGTAAGCCCCGCGAGGACTTCACAGTCGTCTGATGTACCCTCTAGGTAGATTTCGGTAACTTTCCAATGCATTTCGAAGGGGGGTGTATTCGGAGTTGTTGCGCCGGCGTCAATAATCTTAATATGGTTGGTGCCGCCGTTGGACGGTAGTCCGTTAGCGGAGAAAGCAAGATAAACATCGTGACCACTTTGGTTATCGTGATTGCGAACATTAATCCATTGAGTTACAAGGGGGAAGGAAATCTTATAGGGCACTGTGCCTGCGCTAGATTCAGCGTTTATATCGATCGATCCTGACACCCAGGGTTTACCTGAAACCTGATAGGCGGCTGCTAGCCCTAGGCCGGATTTTTGTTGATATGGCATTGAAAATTTCTCCTAACTCGCGTTCTTTTATAATTAGTTTAAAGGAAACTCTATTTTCTTCCTTTTTTATTTTTTTTGGGTGGTGGCTTCAAGAAGTCAGATTCAATATTCATCTCCTTCTGTTGCTCATCCCTTATCTTGTCCAGGACCCTTCTTCTTTTTTTTGCAGCCTTTCTTTTTTTCTCGGAAGGCTTCTCGTATACAAGGGTTTCTCTATAATTTTCCAAAATTCGATACTTTTTAATCTTCTTTAAGAAGCGCCGAATTAGCTTTATATCGGTATCGTGCTTTCCTCGTGGTCTTTCTGTCAAATTTGACGGTTTTGATCTAGACATTTAAACTCCAGATAGTCTCATATAATAAGTAGTTGCTAAATCATTTTTTTCCAATTAGAGCCTCCACCGAGGGCCATGATGCCACTTATATCTACTCCTGGGTCGTTGGGAGCGTAGTTTGACAAAGGGCTTTGACTTGAAGATTCCCCTGGCGAGCCGCCCTTTGATAGGGGGGCGGTGTTTTCAAAAACTGCGCCGAGTCCGAGTGACTCTTCGAGCTTTTTCCTCTTCTCTTCCATGCCTGCGCGGGCTTCCTCTTGAAGCTCTACTTGTTGTCGTGAGAAATCCTGCTGAGGCGGGCTGGCAGATTCAACAATCGTCTGTTGTCCTCCCAAGCCTTGCACAACTTCAGAGATGAGTCCAGATAGGACACCTTCTTCGAAGATGACTTCTTTGATGCATTGCTTAATAAGTGGTTTTAGTACTTTCTTTAATTCGTCTTGTTTCATTTATCTCCTAGTATCGCATTTAAAGCCCGGTTAATCCTGTCGGCTTTTGTAAAAATATTGGGTTCCTTGTATTGCTTGCCTTCTTGCAAATTCATATAGGCATTTGGTGTCGATGGCTCGGAGACAAAATCAAAGCAAATCAATTGAAAATCATCTTCGACCATAACGCTGCCATCCATACTCTCTCTCACAGATCCTAGTCCTCGGGAGGAGATACCAAGCTGGCAGTTGTCCTCAACAAGAGACCTCAAGATCTTCCCAGATGGAGTGTTTAAAATTTTAACAGTTCCCATGACTTTCGCACCTTCGGTCCACAAATTGGTGACCATGTGGGAGGCGTTCTTAAGGTTTATGACCGAATCCTCTGGGTGGTCTAGTTCTCCAAGGGCGCGCCTTTCTTTGACCAATTTTTGATAAGTCTTAACCTCTCTCATAAGTACATTTTGAGGGTATACACGCCCATTGCCATTTTGGATATCACACTGCTGCATGAGCCCCGTTAGATACATGGCGTTGTTTTCTTTTATATCTCTTTTTTCGTCTTCCGTGAGAAGATCGCGGCATACGCCGCCCTCACATAAAGCATAGTATTCTCTTAACAAAACTTTAGACATTTATCTCTCTCCAAATAAAATTAAACGGGCACAACCCGTGCGAGTCAGCAACCATTTTTACAACGACGGACTCCGCGTAACATCCATTTTGGCATTTTATTCACCCCCCTTGTAGTGGTTCAATTTAACTCCACAGTCACTAAAAACTGTATTTAAGACGTATGATGTTCCAGAACTTATCCAACCACAAATTAAGAGATTTGCGATCGATAGTTCAAAAGTAAATAGTTCGGTGAAGGGGTTAATGCCACACAAAAAAACGCCGGTCCAGAAACCCACGCACATGGGGCATTCCCAAAAATATCCTTCTGGCCTGATTTTGTCAAATATCTTTGCGTAGCAAATCAACTGGGTTAACCCATAAGACGCCAGAATAAAATAGAGAAGAGACATTACTTCTTCTTCTCTTCTTCCAACATATAGCTCATCCAATAAGGCTCATAATTGAAACCTGGCATAATATTGCCCTTTTCGGCAGATTGGGGCACTTCTCCGAGTTCAGTAGAATCGGCATCGGTCGGCTCCGTGTAATAATCGTCAAGCATTTTCTCGTAATCTTCGATATAGTCGTAATATGGCTTTTCTTCTTTTAGAAATTTAGAAATATTATAAAGAGCATAATCGACCGAGCTAACGTCAGCGTCTTTTGACTCCTCCAATAACCCCTCGATGGAGCCGTATACACTTCCGCCCTTAATAGAATCGTAGGCAACAATGCCTCGCCTCTTCAAATAAGCAAAAAACCTGTCCTGGACTCCATAAACCGTCTCTGAGAAGTCATCTTTGGCGAAAGTCACTATCTTTCTGCTCTCTGGCATAATCACGATGTCCATTTCATTGTGGTCGAAAATCAAAATATTGCCATCCAAAGACTTGCGAGCCTTTAATTCTAGCGTCATCCTGATTTTGTTGGCTTCTTTGCCCACATATACACTTATTTCAGCCATTAGCTTTGCAATTCCTTAACTAAGTTTTGTATCTTAAGAACATCATGAATAAACAGATTATCAATGGGTCTCTTTCTGAGGCTCTCTAGGATATTTAATACTTTTTCTGTGCTTTCCAGCATCTGTTTGTCAGATTTTACCTCTTTTATTTGAAGCGCCTCTGTAACATGCTTCGTTAGTTTGGGGATCTCGTCGTTTAAGAATATTTTCAACTCTATTCCATTGTCAACGAAAGACCCCACGTATCTTTTCAGAAGTTCTTTCTGCTCCTCTAAAAGAGAGGAAGAATATTTCTCATTGAACTTCTTAGCGAACATTTTATAAGTTAAATTGTCAATTGGTTTTAATAGTTCTTTTTCTCTCTCAGAATCAGAAATCATTTTCTCAACTAAATCGTTTTCCAGCAACACACGATTTCTGGTTTTCGTCTGGGGGTTGAAAATTTGAAAGACCGTAGCTATGTCCTTATAATTCGGTACAAAATTTTTAAACACATCGGGTGATACATCTTTATTGATTTTGTTTATTAGAGCACTCTGCTGCCGGAAAAGTGCTTTGTGGTTGACTAGTCTCTTTTGGAGTCTGGATTCATAAATTATCTTTTCGGCGGTTCTTCTCTCTACCTGCTTGGTGTCCAAAATTGATTTATAAAGATCCAGGTCTTTTGCCAAGAGAGTGTTTCCTCTAAAGTTTTCTCTTATGAGGGAGAGAATGGTCTTTTTCTTATCCTCATCCTTGGAAATAATAGTCTTTGTGAGTTCCCTGATCAGAACCTCAAAAATAAAAGCCGTATTGCGCTTCTTATTGTGTTTCATTTTCATTTATCTTAATCTCCGAATTGTCTTGTAATTCCCTAATTAAATTCTTAACCGTTGTGTTCGACTCCAACAAGATGTCTTCTTCCCTCTTGTAAATAGGTTGCTCTCCCTCGTAAAGCCCGCGAGAAAGTCCCCTCAAATCGCGGGTGCCCGGTACCACATCTTGTGGACGCGGGAATGCGACTGCGTGATAGTTCTGTTGTCTACCATTTCTGCCGTCTCCGCCACGGTGGATTTTCTTTACATATTTCTTACCCTTAGCAGAGCGCTTTAGTGAGTTGGGTGAATGTTTCCTATTGCGATCGTCACGTTTTGCGGGTGAAGCTAAAAGTGGATCGTACTCGGCTTCAGTGTCAGTGTCCTCGATTTCCTCTTCAGTATCCAAATCTTCTAAATCTCCGAAATCTTCGTCGGGAAAGTCTCCCGATCCGACGTCTTCTTCTCCCAGGGAGCCGCCCGCTGCTTCGGCTGCGACTGCCTCGGCTGCAGCATTCAATTCTGCCTCGTACTTCCTGTCGTGGAACATTTCTCGCTGATTTCTAATGAATTCCTCATTTGACAGTGAGAAGATATTTTGAGCTATCCAGCGGCGGCTAAAGAAATTCTCAGTGGCGCCGCCGGCAATATCAAATTTGGTTTTCCAATGTTCCAATTCTTGTAATTCCGCTATTTTTGAAGGGTTGTTCAAGTGAAGACGAAAGCTTACTAGGTCATCACCTCGAAAGCCAAGAGTATACATATGTACGATACCTATTTTTTCCAATTCCGAAACTACGGAACGCTGCAATCTCTGTATGGTCCTGGAAAAGCGAACATCTTTTTGAGCCAGAGTTGTTTTGTCTTCTTGGGCGTTGTCTGAATCGCTGGATAAATATGAAGCCGGGATTTTCAACGCTGAAAACATTTTGTCTCTCAAATATTTGATATCATCGATAACTCCGGTAAATTGTCCGCCTTGTAGATTTTCAATCTTGGATGATTCGCCTCCTCGAATGGGAATAAAATAATCTTCCTCTACCGAAAGTGGGTTATATCGTAAATCCACCCTGCCAGTCTCCGCGTTGACCACCTGATTTCTCTTCATCGAGGTGATTGTCTTTTGCACGAATGTCTCCACATCCTGTGGTGCAATATTCCCCACATCTATATAAAAAACTCTTCGTTCAGCCGAGCGTACCACTCGGTAAGCCATCATTGCGTCTTCCATCAGCACCAATTGGCGCCAGATGCGTCGAGCGGGCTCTAAAACAGAAGTCCCATATGGGGCGTACTTGTCATTACCCAAGATTCTTAAATGGGCTACCTGCCAATTTTCGAAAGTCATCCCTGCGGAGTTCCACTGGTATTGCACGTAGTTAGGATTTGTCGGGTCTTCGCCCTCCATCCTCTCAACCTCGCGCAGCGGTAGCGGTATAACTGATTTGACACCCATCCTGTCGTCGATGTCCATATACACAATGTGGTCTCCGAATTTACACATTGATCGACACCAACCAAAAAGATTATGATTGACATTCAGGACATTCTCATAAAGAGATTTTAAGACTGCTTTTATTTCCTCGTTGGGACAATCGATTTCCAACATAGGGGTCATAGAGGTGTGTGTAGTCATTTCATCGGCGTATATATCCAAGGCAGACGCAATTTCTGGCATGTACTCCATTTGCTCGTAATCAACATATCTTTCTACGCGGTTCTGTTGCGCCATGAGCTTAGAATTCATGACGTCGAAAGGACTATACTCCGATCTCTTGAATTGTTGGCCTGAAGCACTCTTAAACTCTGTCGCGTATTTGTCTAAAGCTGTTCGACGAATCTTGCGATTCATCTGCGTGCGCCAATTTACAATCGGTCCAGAAAAAAGGCGCGTTAAACGCCTAAACAGTTCTGATTGGGGATTATTGGGGTTTTTGTTTTGGTCAGCCATTCTTTATCCTTTTAGTAGCCAAGAATATTGTTTGTATTCTTCCTTTGCATTAAACATTTTTTCGTCGAGGGCTTCTTCTTTTGTGTAGCCCTCCATCCCAGGAATGCAAGTATTGAGTTTTGTGTTGACTTGTATCATAGAATTTAAACATGCCTTCTTGTATTCAATATCTTTCTGGTTCGCAGTGAGCGCGGTGTCTCTCACCCAGCAAGCGATTGCCAGTGCCATGATTAGATCATCATTATAGCCTCGCATGGCTTGAGGCTTCCCATTGTGCCAAATAAAAGTTCGTAATTCATTAGAAAAACGAACCGAATATACTTTAATTAGTTTGTTTCTGATGAATTCTTCCAATTTTGCCACAATAAGTGGGCGCGTCTTTGAGGAGGTGGTGAAACCAGGCACTGCGCTATTATTTGTCTCGGCTTGGTAGCTCTCAATAAATTCATGAGTGCTCTTTATCGAATAATAAAGGTTGGGATATTCCAAATCTATAAGTTTCTCCAGAACAGAAATACCAATACCAACGTTTTCAACGACGAGGAGACAATTGCCGTACTCTTTGCCTGCCTGCATCAATACATTTGCGTACATGTCGAGGTTTGGCTTGCCTTGATATTCCGCCACGATCTCCATTGTTTCAAGTTTTACAATGTGGAATACTGAATAATCCGCGCCATCGCCTCTGGCGACGTCAGCGACCATTAGATAAGATGACTCAGGTTCGTATTCCTCCCAGATCCACATATTCCTGTCGAACGCGGTGCGATATTTTGGGTCGCATACCTTAGACTCTATCCACGCAATATCATCCGGGTGGATAACGCTCTCTCCGGATGTATTAAAGTTGCATTCAAGCTCCTGTGCAACTTCACGTCGCGACATATTTCTGGTTTCTTTGTCAAACCAAGCCTGGTCTCGATCTGGATGCACATCCCATGGCAGAAGGACCGGGTGAAAGTCATTCGAGCCCTCGGCGGCTTCTGCGTAAGTTTTATGAAACCAGTTCCCAACTCCGTTTGGTGTCGACAAGGAAATGCAGCGACCACCTGTAGATATCGTGGGGTATAAGCCAGCCCATAATTCGTCGAGATTGTCAATGTGGGCTGCTTCGTCTAGCACTAGAAGAGAAAGAGCTTCGGATCGACCAGCATCTCCCGAAGTTGATGCTGCTTTGATCTGAGAGCCGTTCGATAACTCAAAAGATGCACGATTGTCAATTGATATTTCTGCCAAAACAATCCATGGGGGGAGATTTTTCATTATAGCTTTGACTTTTTTAACCAAATTTGCTGCTGTAGCAAATTTCGTAGCCATTACCAAGATATTCTTATCACGGTGGAACAACATCAACCACACAATATATCCGCCCACGATTGTGGATATGCCAAGTTGGCGCGCTTTTAAAATAACATTGAACCGATAATCATTAAAGTCGGATAACAAATCAGTTTGATAGGGATATGTCTTAAAGGGAATGAGCCCCCTTATAGGGTGTGATATCCTCGCGTAATTATTCACGAAGTAAACGGGATCTTTGCCGCACTTTAATATTTCAGTTACAATTTCCTTTTTAGATAAGGTGTAGGATGACATCTCTCTATTCTTCGCTAAAACCGCCTTCGTTAAGGAAGTTATGATAGCGGACATCTAGTGGATCTTCGACTCCCTCGCCGAGAGTGCCGACATCTTTCATGCCCCCTATCTTAAAAAGTTTGTGTGCCATAACGAAAGTTCTCACTCGGGAAGTATTTTGCACAATACAATGTGCTTCGCCCTCTGGTGTCAGAGTAAGACCTCTCCCGGTGATAGTTTTATATTCCTTTTTAAGAAAATCAGCAATAGAATGAATTCTTCGCTCGCATTCTTCCTCAAAACCGTTCGCGTAAACATCGGACAATCTTACGTTTGCTTCGTAGTTAATCTGGAGCTTATCTCCTATGAATTTGACACCAAACCCATCAGATACTCGGCTATCAGTAATAGCGCAGCCCTCCTCTCTCGAAAGACCTCCGATTTTTTTCACATCGCCGTCTTGGACGAACCTTTCATCATGCGCGCCGTCGTAAGCATTCGCGGCGGCTTGATTGATGCCCTGTATAATTTCTAATGTTGTAGCCATTTATTTTATTTCCTCTTTATTTGGGCGCCATCCAGACATCCATCTTTCTTGTCGCCCCTCAACCCACTGAATATAGCACTTAAAACAACAATCAAATTTTGTCATGTAGACGTCATCCCTCAATTCAAAAGAATAGGTGTGACATGTTGGACAAATTCTCTTATTATCTTTATTAATTAGTTTTTTAGAAACTAAAATTCCATCAACTTCTATTTTTTCAGTTTTTTCTTGTATTTTGATCTCTTTCGCATATAAATCTCTAATTTGCTGCTGGTATTCTTTTTCTTTCTCATCGTCCCATTCGGACTTGGGATTCTTGACGGCTTCAGTGCCATACTTTCTAGATATTGCAACCTCGTACTTGGCGATGTCGTTTAAATCCTTCTTCATTAATTTACAGCCTGCACTATCGCGATGGTTGAGGCGGCGCCTACGACAAAGCCGCCGGCAATGCCCCATAACAGCGCATTAGAACCAGGCTTCTTAGCGATAATTTGGTTTAGTTTGTCAATCTCTGTGTTTTTCAAATTTAGCGTGGACTCGTATCTTTTCCTTTCGGTATCCAGCGTTATCTCAAGCTGGTCTATTTCCAAGTTAAACGCCCACTCTTGAGCATTAAGCTCGAACGCCACGACCAATGCACACTGTTCTTTTAAAAATTTGTTATGCGCCAAAATCCTAGCAGTCGCCGGAGGGTCAAAAAGGGTACCAGTGAAAGGTGTCGGCGCATCAGCCTGTACAAACGTAAACTTTCCGTCTTCGGCATGCGCCACAGTAAAAAACGTGCTCATAAGTGATAAAAAAATAAATCTATTCAACATACAAAATCCCCAATTGCTCTTCTATTTCTCTGGCTAGCTTATCTGGCTGCAACTCGAAGTCTCTGATATACTCTTGGATATCTTCTTCCTTCCCTTGTTGCAAATCTTCCAGGGCATCATGGTATCTGTCGGTCAAAAGAGATAATTCTTTTTTATAATTCTCGATCGCTGCTTGTCTTCTTTGTATTTCTTCTTCGTGAAGAGCTTGAAGTGTTTCTATTTGCTCTTCATAACTTGTTGCCATGGCATCCATTGATTTCTTCAGGGCACCATAGTCATTTTTGGTCAAAAAAAACAAACAAACCATAATAATTAAACCGATGGCTTGCCAATTCTTCGATACGAAGGCGCCCAGGTATTTAAAGACGTCTCCAAAATTAATATTGATCAATTAAGCCCCCTTAAGTTTAACAATCGCGTCAATTACCGACTGACCACCGATATATAAAGCTGATAAAATTAACCAGTCTCCACTTTCGATATTGGAATTAAACATAAGCCCTGTTGCGGTCACCCAAACGAGCAATTTTCGTGATATTGCCTTTTCAAGAATTTTGTCAATTGCGCCTTTTGCCATTTGTGTCATAGTCAAGCGTTCTCCTCTTATGTAAGTAGTTAGATGTTAACAGATGCGTATCCATTTTTCTTGTCGATTACTATCTGCATATCAACACAGTCTTTTAGGCTGTCCAGGTGGGATATAAGCAAGACAGTTTTAAAGTATGACCGGATAATGGAAAGAATATCAATAAATCCTTGCATATTGTCTTCGTCCAAAGCTGTGCCCGGTTCGTCTAAAATAAAAATATCTGATTTTGGTAGGTTTGAGACACTCAAAAGAGCCAATCTAATGGCCATCGCAGAGAGTGTCTTCTCGGCGCCCGAACCCATTTCCAAGGGTCTGGGGTCAAACTGATCATGCTTGATGAAGATGTCCAATCTTTTGCCATTGTCCTCAAAAAATACATCAAAATCAACGATATTGGCTAATATTTTAGCTATCTCTTCGTTAATAACCGGCAACTTTCTCCGAATAACGTCGAAGGCTATTCCGTTAGCATGCATAGCTCGCATATAAAGGTCATAAGCAGAAAATTCTTCTTCTAAGTCTCGATACGATTGCCTCTGTTCTTTCAGGTTTTCTATTTTTTGCTCCAAAGAACCAATAACTTTATAAAAATCAAGTATTTCCTCGTTGCACTCAGCTAACTTAACTTCACTATCATTTTGTTTAAACTTCAATTTTTCCAATTTTGTACTTAGCTTTTCTAAGTTTTCTATTGCGTGTTTGTTCAGTTCATACTCAGAAATCTTGCTCTGAATCTCTTCCACACCAACCATCAAGTCCTTGAGGGCAGAATAATTCTTTTCTATCTTTAGGTCGTAAGTCGTGATTCTATTAGAAAGGTCATTTTTTTCATCAACAATTTTATGATAACTATTAATCTGGGAAATAAGCCGATCTGGGTCTATCACTTTTACCTGGGAGTCTAATCCTTCTTTTTCTCCGTCAAGAGAGTCGATCCTCTGCTCATTAACTGGAATATTAGCCTTTGACACATAGGCGTCACGGATAAATTTACACCGAGGATATGAAGTGCCGCAAGGGATCCCCTCCAGCAACGTAACTCTCTTCTGATTATTACTAAGATCGTCGATTTCTCGTTGGAGTTCCTCTTCGAGAGATTTTAAATCTTCCTGAAGAAGCTCTAGTTTGTCCTGTTTGTCGTACAGAGCCTTTTCATCAAACCCGTCTAAAAAATCCAAAATCGTTTCGTAGTCTTTCTTGTCTTTATTTCGATTCTTGGTGTATTCTAAGTTTTGGTCGCGAAGTGCGATTATTTGATTCTTCTTGCTGGCTAGTTTTTTCCTTACTTTGACAACATCAATTATCTCCGCTGGTATTGCTGCAATTTTCTCTTCTATCTTTTCAATTTTCTCCTTGCATTTGGCAATATTGGTTCTATATGTGTCACAGTATTTCTTCTTAGCATCCAATTTGTCAGTGCCTTCTTCCAAATCAGATTCAGCCGAGGCGATTTCTCCAAGAAAATCCCTCCCTTCTAGTTTTTTTAAAGCGCCCTTTGTCAAAGACGCGTCTTCTTTGGCTAGTTTAAACTTTGTTTCAAAAAATTCCAAATCCAGAAACTTAGCCAGAATCTCTTTTCTTCGAGTTGACCCTTCCTTAATGAACGAAAGAGAATCCAGCTGGCTCGACAGCGACGAATACAGGAAGTCGTCCAAAGTACCAAACATTTTCCTAATATTTTTATCAGTTGATGTCCTGGTGAGCCCATTCAGTTCTGATTCTTCATTAAATTTGTGATCGTAAACTTTAAAATCCGTACTTGTTTTGGCTTCTGTCGAGGTTTCCCCCTTTAATTTTCGAATATACTTCTGGGAACTCCTGGTAATACAAAAATCTCTGTCTCCTGCTGATATTTTTATCTTACCCATCGCGTTTTCTCTGTTTTGGTTGATAATATTTACCGTCTTTCTGTCATTTTTGGAGGTCGAATTAAAAATAGTATAAAGGATAGCATCGATGATACTGGATTTTCCGGAAAAATTCTTGCCAAAAATGCCGACGATTCCCTCTAGGTGGTCAAAATTAATAGAATTGCCTTCACCGTAATTAAAAAGATTGTCGAACTCTATGGACCTAAATCTCCAATTAACATTTCTTGAAACCTCCTCGTTATCCTCCGCTACCTTGTTATATCTCGAATTTAAGCTAAGAACTCTTCGCATCAAGTCATTATTAACCTCATAGTCTTGCAGATATCCCCGGATCAAAGACTCTTGGATAGTAATATCTCTGAGATCTTCCACTTTGAGGCTATTGGTTAAGTTCTCTACGTTTCCCCTTTGACCAGAAGCTCTATTTAGAAAGTTCATACTTTCAGGCTTAAACCTCCTCTTCGCAACATCAACTGCCTTCCTCATCACATCGATTGGCAAATTGTTTTTTGAAACCAGCCTTAGACGGCAGTTGTGGGGCACAACTATATTCTTCGGCATCTTGCCTTTAGGCGTCAAATTAATCGTGAAAAAAGGTCGAGGGTTTTTAATTTCGACATGTCTGCAAGTGAAGTTTTCTTTATCAGTGATTTCCCATAGTAAGAATCCCTTGTCGTCAGTTTCCCCGTGATTCTGTTGGATAGTTGATCCTGGATATCGAATTTTCCCCGCCTCGTCTAGGCGTTGGTCAGTTTTATGGATATCTCCCAAAAATCCATAGTCGTGGCCTTCGAAGATTTCAAGGGGGTGGTCTCCATGGGTCATAACCCACCCGGTGTCGGTGACAACTCCTGAAACGGATCCGTGATATAGGGCGATATTAACCCTCTTCGGGTCCGATGGTTCGACCCAGTTCTCCTCATCGAAAACAGACAAAACATTTAGCGTTATATCGCCGTCTAGGGGGACTTCACCTGATTTTTTAAGTAGATGTAACTCGGGGTGATCCAAAGCCTCCACAATGGGGGTTAAAGCGTCTTGACGGGATGAATTGCGCAGGTTTCCATCATGATTACCCAATATGATGTATGTAGGCGCTATATCAGCCAGATTTCGAAAAAAGGCAGAACACATTTCCACAAATTCTGGTGATATTTGTGTCTTTGTGTGTGCGATATCGCCACAATGGACAATATAGTCAACCTCTTCCTTTTTCAGAATATCGTACAGTTTATCGAAAACTATTTTATATTCATAATGATATTTTAAATTTTTAATATGGGTATCTGCTATGTGCGCAAATTTCAAATCTTGCCTTTCCTTATATTGTAGAGATGGCAGAAATAAGATTATCACAATCTCGAATAAACGGAGCGCTATTGCTCATTTCTTCCACTTCTTTTTTCGACATCTCGCCGATGTCTCTATCCTTGTCGGCATATTTCATCTCTCTAATTTCGATTCCATATTTCAACAACAATTTTTTTATTTTCTCCGATTTATGTACGGCGTCTGGATCGAGCGCCAACAAAACAGGAGTGTCATATTTAACAATCTTTTTAAACAGTTTGGATTTTTCTCGGATTACGGAACCCAGGATGGGTACTGCATTCTCCGTCTTTATCGCATCAAAAACTCCCTCGACAATTGTCACCTCTTTGTCAAAATCAACATATAACTCATTAAAAACGATATCGCGTGATGAAGGGGGATTCATATATCGCCGGTAATCGTCAGAAAACGTCCTGGCTATAAAATAGTTTAAGTCTCCGTCTTTATTAAATGATGGTATAATAACTCTATTTTTATATGGACCACTGTCACAATAGCCAATTTTCCACTTTAAGGCGTCTGCCCGATCGATTTCTCGATTTTTCAAATATTTAAGGGCGCGCTTTCCAACAGAAGAAGTGATGTTCCTGGAGGTAAGAGTTTTGAACTCTGGTGGCAGCATCAAAATCTGCTCAGGTTCCGACTCCTCCTCTTCTTCCCAAAATAGATTTTCAAATTTGTTGATATCTACCCTTTCCCCGGCTACCGACTTCCATGCTTCAGAGTCCCCGAAAGAACCAAAGCGACGAATAATCCGATAGACATCCTTCCCCTTTGCGTCACACACCCAACATTTATAAACATTTTTATCAATATTGATTGAGAGTTTTCTCTTGTGGTGTTTACAGTAGGGGCACCGGAATAGGTGCTCCTCGTTAGAGCAAAAATGTGACCCAAGGATACCGGACAAAATATCTACTTTTTCTTTCATAATACTAATATAACATAATATCTAAAGCTTGTCAAGTATTATTTTTGCTTGGATGAAGTGAATAATAACCAGCGCGTGCAACGATGACGGCATCCGCAATATCATAGCAGTATTTTTGTACGTTGCCATTTCTAGTATACGAGATCTCAAACTCCTGACTCTCAATAAAGTGGCGCATAACGATCTCTTTGGCCTTCTCTCCTCGCCTCACTTTGATTCCGCATGTTGATCTGGCTCCATTGGGTGTCACGTAGGCTGGCTCGATCCCAAACAGATCGTAGCACAACCACGAAATGGCGCCGTTAAAACGCTGCAGGAGAGCCATAGTGTTCGCGGTGGAACCCCCTCGACGGAAAAAAGTAAGGGCTTGTTCAACATAGATGTGCTCGATGTTGAATTGTTTCTCTATCTTTTGAAGTCTTTTGTCGACCTCTTCCGCCTTGGCGAAAAAGTTCCTAATTTTTCTTAAATCAATGTAATCCGTGTGTACAATCTTATCATTTGTGAGAACACAGACACCCACGATGCTCGTGCTCACGTCTAATCCCATTATCATTTAAAAATCCACTTTTAATTTGAATGTGAAGTCTCGATCCTCTGTTTTTTTAATCGGCTTTGCTACACTAGCAATTCCAATAAGGTTTCTATCCTCGTCGTAAATTCCAATTCTGGAAATATACGTTGTTTTCGCGAAAGATGCGGATCCGCTGATGTAGGGCGATTCAACAGTGTTTTTTATTGTTAAATCCGGTTCCAAAACCCAATTCGAAGAAGAATTTATGGCTTGTACCTGACCGTGTTCAACGAAGGTCGGATTTGCCGAGAAATTTAAGTCTCCCTTCGGAGCGTGAGCTAGCATTGTTACAGTCGGAACAGGATTAACACCCTGAAAATTCATCGCATAGCTCGCAGATGGTATAGCTCCTGGACCAACTCCGTCTTGGGCTCCTACGCCATAAAACAGCCACGAGGACGTCATGAGGGGGGCGCCTCCTAAGTAATTTCGCGCTGTTCCCGATTCGAGTGCCCAGCTTCCAGTCAAGACGCAGAAGCCCTCGGCGTAAAGTGCCACTCCAGCCACAGATCCAGAACCAGTACTGCCTGGCGGTCCCACCTGAATCAATTCTCCATTACTGTTCTCGTCTTTGAGTTGTCCTATTAGGGTGCCCGAAATATAAAACTTCAGATCTACCGTCCCCTTTTTAATAGAAGACCCATAAAAAATAGATGGAATAGAAATCAAGTTAAGTGGCTGTGTCGCTTTATTCCCGAGGCTTGAATTGTATGCATAGTGACGACTTAAATACTTGTTATAATTTAGTGTATTTTTGAGTGCATTAATGTGCGGTCTACTGGCGCCCAATTGAAAATACTCGCGGCTCACAGATGCTGTGAGGGGGAACGAGCTGGATATCGTGTCTCCATACGCAAAGTCGCTATTAAACTCCGATGTGGAGATCGTTCGAAAATTGGAGAGTGTGCCGTCCTTGGTCACAAATGGATAAATTAAGCCAGTGGATCCGGAAGTCCTGTCCACGTTCAACTCGTACATCGAAATGAAGCCTGGTGGGGCGTTTGGAACACTATCTACAAAAGCGCCCGAGATCTGTGGGCGATTTTGTCTATAGATTTTCGCGTCGTATATCGCGATGTTGACATACGGGTTGGTTTCTATTACATTGTGGAAAATATCATTTTGATTAAATTTCTTAAATGACATAACATTTTTAATAATCCAGGCGAACTCTTAAAGTGAGTTCGTTAGTTTGGTCCTTTCGTAGGGGCTCGCTTAACTTAGCGACGGCCAACAGTTCATTGTCGGCAGAATAGAGACCTACTGTGGTTATATACGCCACTGACGGGTCAGAAGACACGTTCTTGGTGGCTATCTTGCTGCCACTCAAATATGTCGGGTTTGAAGAGTAATTGAATTCGTTGTTATTAACCCTACAAAAATAAATAGTGGAGTTTAACTCTGTAGTGTTATTCAAATTATCGTTAAACCAAACTTGGCGGAGACTGTCGGCGGCGCCGCTTATCTCCATTGTGGTTCTCCATTGGGTAGGATCCCATGGCGCTGATGGCACTGATCCGGTGAATAAAGAAACAGAAGACGTCAAGACAGCAACGCCAGCTTGATAATATAGGAGACCAACCCCGGATCCGGGGGAAGCCAACGACGATGTATATAAGATTCCGTATTCTCCCGAAGGAGAGTTAACTCTATAATCATTTTGTGCTCCGTGGTCCGCAATAGTAATTTGCGTGGATCCGCTTAAGACAACCAATGAATAGCTCCCTTTCTTAATTTCGTCTTTAGTAAGAAGTCGGGCGTAATTTATAAAAACACACTCATCGTGTTTGGTGCCGCCGGCGAAGTTTCCATCAACGTCAAATCTCCTGATTTGTCCAGCTATGTCGTAGCCAACTAAAACTTGTGACATCTGATTGTAAATATTTACCTTTTTGTCATTTTGGGTATTCGCAGAATTAGAAACAGCCGTTGAATAACCATATGTAAGGTCAAAAATGTGGTTTGCTGATGAAGACAAATATGGATAATCATAGACGCTTTGAAACATGCCATGAGCATAATTTTTGATATTGTCACCACTGTACGTGCCCGAAACAATAGTTCCCGTGATGGGGATTGCCTCGTTTAAAAGCGTCCGCGTGGTTGCCACGTCGCTGCTGAGTAAGTTTTTGAATACTGTTGCCATTTTATTTTCCTTATTGTTTCTTCACAAACCTGACTGGAATATCCAGTCGGTTGCCGGTGGTAACCCCAGTGAGGCGAACGTTAGAGTCGATATAATAAAAAGTAGGAGTCGACGCGTCGGGTAGGGTTATATTAGTAGTGCTTCCAAGCTGGGTGAACAAGTATGTACTCGTGTTCAGATCAAGGCTGGCTTGAATTTTGAAATTGACCTTCGTGCCTCTAGGTCCCCTGATCACCTGACCGGGGGCTCCGTCGCTAATGGGCTTGTCGGCAGTAATTTCGCTCACGAACTTCAAGTCTGTCCCTAGAGACAAATAATAGCTGGCGATTGAGTCGTCGTCGATGAAAGAAACGGTGGCTAGTGTATTACCATCATTGGACAAGACCTCACCCAGGCGGCTATCTATCTCCACCATATATTGAGTCTCTACCAAATCAGCCTCAAGTTCTCTTTTCGGAGAAATTTCGGACGTATCGAGACCTTGGTCGGCGCGAATGTAACTCCCACCGGAGCCATCAACACCATTTATAACACCCGCTATTTCAGCTAGGGTAGTATTACTCGTGTCGTCGACAGCTACATAAAAGGCGGCTGCTGCTGTGTTCATGGCGGTCGAAGATGAAGATTTATCTCCCCCGCCGCCGAAGACCTCGTTCAATAAAATTTCAGGAAGGTATAAAAGATTAGTCCGAGGAATAGAGACCAGCTTGGAATTCAAGCTAGCGAAGTTATTCGTGAAAGCCTCCAGAATAGGGGTCTGTAAAATCTCCAGACCATAGTAGGCTGACCCACTCGGATTGTTTTTGTTGTAATTTTCGTAATTTATTTCGTCATCGCCTAGTGCAAATTTGGCGATCCTAAAAGTACCATCCCCTTTCGCCAGACGTGCCCTGCCTGTATCTGTTAAAACGGCATCGAGGATTATATCTCCACTGTTATCTAAAAAAGCCATTCGATTCTCCTTCCTTTCTATATAATTAGTATCTCACTTGGGTAGTTATAAGATTTATTTTTGTTTTTTATCCAGTTCAACCTTAAAATTAAGATTTAAATCAATTTTGCGCCCTGTCTGCCTCGATGTGAGCCTTATTTTAAATGTTTCTCCGAATAAAGGGCGGTTCTCTTGCCCCAGCATTAGCGATTGTATATTATGGGCGCTTGTCCCATCTCCCATTTGAGATTTCCGGTAGTTAACCATCGTTTGTGCAATTGTTGGTGCAATATTAAGTAGTTTTTTGGCAGATTTTGTTGGCTTTTGGGGCTTTATTTTTTTAATTTGATATATTTCAATTAAGGGATAGATAGCCCCATCATTGTTGACAAGTTGTATTTTGTAGACATCCGTGGGATTTGAAATCTTGCCGTGGATGTCAATCGCCCTAAAAGTGTAATAATAATCAGTATTGGGATCGAGATTGTCCACGAAAGAAGCCGAGGAGGCTTTCTGGAGAGTTTTAGAATCCACATCTGTGTTAACTCTGACTCTCAAATTGTCTGCAAAGTCCTCAATTTTTGTCGGGGGCTTCCTCGTTCTATAAATCTCAAAAGCCGAAAGGGAGTCGTCTGTGCTAAAAGTTATCTTACCATTCTTTGGGAGGCGTTTGGCATTTCGTATTGATTCCACCATTTCCGCGTCCGCTTTTGTAAAAATAACTGGGTCCATACGATATTCACCCACGTTCGTATTCATATTAATAAGAAGCTTGTCTTCGACTGCACGATATGGCACAATGTCTATGTGGGGTGGAACCGGCGGGTCGTCTATGACCCTTCCTCGTACTTCGAAAAATGGTAATTGCACAATTTTAACGCACGGTCGCACAGCGACCTTCAGAGAAGCTCTGTAATATTTCTCATCCTGGATTGCGTGGGTTTTCTCATCTACCTTGAACAAATTTTTCGCGAATGGTGTGCGAAAGCGCGACTTAATACGCATATCTTGAGCCGAACTAACCTTGGTCTTGGGGGGCATCTTTAACGCACTGGTACCCGGTGTCTCATAAGAATCGGGAAACTCAAGATCGGAATATTGATACTCGGACCCAAGTACAAACTGATATGCACTGATCTTATATTTATATGTTTTATTATATTTTACTTGAGTGTCGATATATCTGACCAAGTCAATTTCGTTAGTGTTTGGCATCCAAACTGTTTGTATCGGAGCACCCTGTCCGAGTGATTTCTCTATTTTATAACAAATTGTCTCAGAATAGGAGGGGGCTCCGTCAGATATATCAAGGAATGAGCGCTGATAACGTTCTATTAGGGTTTGTAGCTTTCCAGAAAACACGATTAAGTACATGAATTTCTCGAACCTAGATAGGTTTCTGGTCTCCTCTCCTTCGAACATCGTGAGTTTCGGGTTACTAGACCGATTAGCGGCGGCGAGTTGCGTCATCCAAACAAACAAGTCGATGGTCCTCACCGAATCGCTCTCAGATAGAATGCTGGTCTGAGGTGGTTCATCTTTGGGTGTCGTGAAAGTTTCGAAGTATCTCTCCATGGCTGCACCCCTCACACCAAAGGCGCGCTTCATACGAGGGTTCATTTGGTTAGGCAGCAAAGCCAAATAACTCATAAGGGAAGTCGCAAGATGGGAGTCGTCCAACACCTCAGTGAACTGGTTAAGTTCGTCGGACATGAACTGGATATCCACACTCATTGGGAAGAGGGTCTCTAAATCTTTAACTATTTTGAAAAATTCAGCATTATCGGTATCAAAAATCAAATTAGATGTCTTTTTAGATATCTGCTTTCTTTTTGTCTTTGTCATTTTACTTTGAGCATTTCCAAACTTATCGAAATAATCGGGCTTCTTACCTGGAGATAACGACTCTCTCAGGGAGCCGAGAGCGCCGGGATCCAGGTTCCCTCCAGCCGTCAGGGACTCAAACAAGACCATCATATCTTCATTATCTTGGTTCCTGGCGAAGAAGTATATGTCGGGCAATATGTTTTCTGGGACGCTGGCGTCACCTGTCATTGTTTCATAGAGCTTGGCATAATAATTATAGTTAAAATCCGCTTTGCGGTAAAGTAATCCTGCTCCGGAATTCTGTTTTTGGACTTCTTTCTGGGCAAGTGGTACTGAAATATCCGCCCCATAGTCATAAAAAGTTTTTTTGGTCTTTACGGTAGTCTTCACAAAGTCTATCCAAGTGTCTACATCGCCATACAGGCTCTTGTCTCCATAAATATCTAGATTGTTATCAATCTGGAAAAAAGGAACATTGTCTAGTCTCTTAAGTGTTTGTTTTCGTGGAATTATCTTGAAAAATGAACTTTTGGGGGCTCTTTTCGGCTCGTCGGGAGTCGTGTGTCTTGGGATTGGTGCTTGTGCGTCCGGATCTCCGTATTGCGGGAATCCTGGCGAGTGTTTCCAGTAGTTACCCACTGCATTCCTAAATTTATCTATAGATGTGCCAAGATTGTTTTGTAAGACGTATTTGTTTTTCTTAGAATTTGCCATTTATAAACCTCCTCAAAATGACCCCAGTTGATCTAGGGCAAGATTCATGTTCTGCCCCCCGAGACCTTGAGTATTATAACTTCCAGGTGCGGTGTTCTTCTGCGGATCCGCCCAGGTGTCGTCCTCGATCTCCTCCTCTTCTTCGGTCGGATCTGTATACGTGCTGTAATCTATATTCTGAGTAGTCATAATAAACATGTTTGTTGTTTCTTCGGCTTCCTGCTGTTGATTACTAGTACCGTTGCCAGCACCCGTGTTGTGGGACTGTGGAGGGGAGCTAGTAGGCGCGGCGGCGATTGCAGCCGTTGCTGCTTGTGCCTGGGCGACTGGTGGTGGCTCTTCTACTGTGATGGACGCCTGAGCCTCTTCTTGGGGCGGTGATTCCTCGGCGGCGGACAACTCGGACACTATATTTGCCATGGCGTCTGCTTGAATCTGGGCTGCTGCAGCGATGGCGTCGGTTTGTGCTTGTGCCATATGTTGTGCTTGAGCTAAGTTAGCAGCGTTGGTAGCCTCTTGGGAACTTAATCCTGCCGCTATGGCATCTGCTTGTGCTTGCGCTGCTGCTGCCATGGCGTCTGCTTGGGTTTGGGCGGCGGCAGCCGTCGCGGTGGCGCCGGCGGTGGCGGCGGAGGCGATGGCGTCTGCTTGGGTTTGGGCGGCGGCAGCCGTCGCGATGAGGTTGGTGGTGGCTGCTGCTGCCATGGCGTCTGCTTGCGCTTGTGCTGCTGCTGCCATGGCGTCTGCTTGGGTTTGGGCGGCGGCAGCCGTCGCGGTGGCGCCGGCGGTGGCGGCGGAGGCGATGGCGTCTGCTTGGGTTTGGGCGGCGGCAGCCGTCGCGGTGGCGCCGGCGGTGGCTGCTGCTGCGATGGCGTCTGCTTGAGCATTAGCTGCGTCAATCATAGCCTGCTCTGCAGGTGTTATTGGGGGCACCAGTTGTCCATAAACGATATTCATGGCGCTGTCTACATCAGCAGATGATATATTGGTCCACGCTTTGATGGTCGATGTGACAGTTTCTCTGTTTGAGATATTGTAGTTAGTAATTTTATATAATAATATCTCAACCTGATCATAAGTCATATCTCCGCGATCGTGCAACCAATCGATCAGAAATTCGCGTTGATCGGCGGTGAGGTCTTCTCCAAAAACCTCGGCTTCGTCGATTGTTTCGAGGTCTTCAATGATTACTTCTTCGTATAACAATGTTGCTAAAAGATCCAAAAATTCAGTCACCTCTGGATAACTCATGGGTGTGTTGCTAAGAAGCCATGTGATCATGGTATTCCTGTCGTCCAGGTCGACTATCGCCAAGAAGGCATAAATTTCGGACTCTTCCAGTGTTGTGTTGACGCGCAACCAATTAAAGAAGAAGGTAAACATACTTTCTTTCCCTCCTCCGGCAAATGATGCAGCGGCCGCATCGTAGCGCGCTGTAGCTTCGTCAGTCAAATCCTGTAGCTCTTGTGCCGCAACTTGTTCGGCTAGCGATGCTGCCAATCTAGCGGCTTCTTCTGCCTGTCCGATGGCTACGGATTCCCCGATGGCAGAAGTCGTAGCAAGTGCAGCCTTACTTATGGATACTACGCGGGATGATAATTGGACCTTCTTATTAACCAATAAATTAAGTTGGCTTGTAGACATCAAGAAGCAATTGTCGTATATTTGAAGATTTAATCCCGAGTTTTGTCCTATATTTAATGCTTTATTCTCGTAATTTCGAATGCGGCACAGTATCACTCCAGAAGTTGCCTGGTCTATGTAGTGAGATGCCATGGGAACGTATACGGGCTTGTCAATAATATTATTCCCCTCCGTGTCCTTCGCAAACCCCATGAATAACTCAACCTTGGCGAGTGTATCAAAGTTGTTTCGCATCATCTGGGCAGTCTCGGGATTCTGAAGCATGTCGACGGGCGCGTTTAAAAAATTGGTATTAGTGGAATCGGTATTCGAAAACATAAGAGACCGTATCTGGTTGGGGATTTCGCTGACCGTGGTACCGCCCTCAGTGTTTGTAACCGTGTCGACCATGTTCCCTACGGCGGTAAGGTTGTAATCAGATATTCTTGTCGATGTCCCGTTCTGGGTGGTTGGGTTTTGCATGCTGCGGCGAGTTTTATCGATGGTTCCGTTAGCGCTGACCACATTTACAAAAAGATTCCCAAGAGCTTTGATGTTTTCAGCGTATTCCTTATTAATGCGTCTAAGTTTTCTTTTAGTAATAACTTCGTCATCAGTGTCGGCTTCCTCGGATGTGACCTGCGTTGCTTGGTCATCAGTTCCAAATACATAACTAACAGATAATTCAGTTATCTCTGACTCTTCCATGGTTCGGAGGGTTTTCTCCTCCACTGTATCAAGAACGGTGACACCTAGTTGAGCCAAGACGTTGCTAATTGAGTTACTATGCACGCTACCCCGCAAATTATTCTTTTTAGAATCGCGTGTCTTCTTTTTATTCGCTGGGGATGCCGGGTCACCAAGTTTGGTAACATTTTTGTATACACCACTTTGCACTGCGGTTAAATTGCTCGCCATGGCGTTATATTTGTCTGCGTCCCACACATCAGTGCCTTCGCCCAGGCGATTTATGGTATAACTGCCTCCGTTAATTTCTGCCGGGGATAAGAATGCCATTTCGTTATGTGCCAAGTTATATAATTGTGGATTTGTTGCTGATGGTGTCGCGCTATCGGCTGACAGTACATCGCCAACTTGCCCAAGGTCGGAGTTTTTCCAATAGATGGAATTTTCTTCTCCAATTCTTTTAAAAAAGTCTTTCACCAGGATGGATTTAACTCCAACAGATTGGCGCCCCTTCTTGCCCAAGAAATTCATGCCCACATTTTTGGGAATGTTGCTGTCATGCAAATCTCTAAAGTATCTGTCGATCGTCATGACTGAAGCCTTGTACCCGGAGGAGCGATTGCCGCTCTTGGAAGAGTTCTGAGATGACTTGCGAGGGCTCTTTTTGTTCCCAAGCGTACTTTCAACGATTATGATTAATTGATCTATCATCTGGACAAAACCACCTATACCCTCGGAAGTCCCAGATTGTGCGTTAATCATAGAATAGAGCTTGCGGGAAAATTTCTGTGGTGGTGTATTGGGGGTGGTGAGAGAGGTCAGAACATCTACATACACCGCAATTGCCTTTATCCATGGAACAATTGTTCGTCGGCGCCGTGCCATCCTGCGGTATTTTCTAGCCAACGTTGGCTTAAACGAGCCGTTTTTGTTTAAATATTTAGGATTAGCGGCGTCATTATAATAACTCTCCATTTTTATTCTAATGTTATTAAGCCTTCTGAGTTGCGTGTTCAAAAATTTGACAATGCCATCTTCCACTTCTATGCTGACACCGTACTGGTAATGCCCATCAGTTACTTGTGCCATGCTTTTATCTGTTGCGGTAAAAGTGCGGACCCCCTGGGAGAAAGCCATAGTGTTGATCTCTCTGATGCCGCCAGTGGAATTGATCTTTTTCTGCAGAGATCCATTTCTATTGTCGGCTGAATATACAATAGTGCTTATTACCTCTGTCGATTCGTCGAAAAGATTTGATTTGACCGGGGATCCAACTCGGTTTGAGGACAGGGAGTTTTTTACCCTTTTTCTTAGAAGTTTCAAACTCTTAATCTTTGAAAGTAAATATATTTTCTTTTTTGCCCTCTCGTTCTGCATGTCATCCAGCAAACTCCCAAAAGCGCTCTGTGTTTTGACGAGCTTTTCTATGTCAACGTGAAATAGTAAATTAAGTTGTCCGTTGGGCTTGGGAGAAAGGATTCCCCTAGAAATATAAGAGTCGTGGACAGTGGGGGGTGGTTGATCGCCGTTTAGCTGCTTTTCTTGCAGCTTCTGGAATTGGCGCAAAGCAGTTTTGATAAAAATGTTTTCCCTTTTCATGTTATTAATCTGACGATAGTCATTAATCTTCATATTAATGACCTCTTTCATGATTAGTCTGCGAGGACTTCTGGATCCCTTGCGTCCGGTGTACCACTGTCTTCTATTTTTGTGTTTTGGTCCGGACCAAATTTTGCCTGTCCTCTCTTCATAAAACATGTAGCTCGTTGTATTTATATCGCTACCGACAATCACTTTTTCACCAGTAACTGTGCCCCTCACAAGCGCTCCCTTCATCATTGTCTTCAAGAACGCCATGCTATAGTGTTTTGAGAGGGCGGACATGTCCAGATAAGTGAAAGCGAAGTAAGACAGGTGTTCGGGAGTGAGGTCTGGGGATACGAATCTGGTTTCAAACGGAATATTATATGCCCGCTCGCCGCTAATCAAAGTGCTAGAATAGTCTTTCAAATCAAACTCAATTGATTTTCCCTTTGTTTTCTTAGATGACGACTTTTGAACTGGCAACGTTTTTCGTTCAAAAGAATTTTCGAATCGCTCCTCCCCTAGAGCACTGAAATTGCCCTTTTCCAGCTGTTTGGTGAGGCGTTCATCCCTAGACTGGATTATTTTTATATTTACAAATCGTGTAAAATTACTGTTGAACATCCATGTACTAATTTGATCTTTCTGGATCACGTCTTTTATTACTAAAGAGATAGAAGCTTCAAGAGTGTGTCCTGAGCGGTTTTTGTTTCTTAAATTTCTTCGAGCCTTGGTTTTCCGCGTATACTTCGTCTTTCCCGCTTCGCGCAGGCTGATATTGGAAATATAAACGCGGGGGAGAATATCTCCCGCTACTACTTTGCTATCGATGTTTGCAGCCATATATTCTTTATACTCTTAAATAGATAGTTTTTATTTATTTTGGACAATCTTTCTTTGTCGCCATTCTAGTCGACTGAAGTGGATCTTCAGTTTCACAAATGGCGCCCGTGCCCGTATCCACTGGATCATAAGGTCTTTTAGCGATCGGCGTGAACGGAGAATCTGGGCAGTCATACTCGCTGTCCACGTAGATTCCCTGAGACTTTAGATTTTCTGCGCATTCGCATATGACTGAAGATGGAATTTCGTCATCAACCCGAACATCAAAGTAGTATCCCACATACGATGAATCGCATGAAATCACGGGATTGTCAGGGCGGTCCATAACCAAAATGTTATTCTGTATTTGTTCTTCCCTCTTCTTGAAGAATAGCTGATTTAAAGTCTCAATCGTAGGAGTGGATGTTCCGGGCAAATTACTGCTTTCTACTTGGAACACTTCGATATCAAAGTTCTCCACATCGAAATCGGTATGAAGTTCTTCTATCTCTATCAAGAGGGTCTCTTCTGCTATTCTTAGAAACGTCCTATCTGGGTATATCCCGTCCATGAGATCTTGAGCCTCCCGCTGGTCCGAACTTCCTGGGGTGTTAGTGTCCTTCAAGAGGCTTTCGGGGATTCCACGATAAGTAACGTCTATTTCTATCTGGGGAATTTGCAAGTTTTGAAAAGAGCCAGTCAAGACCGCCGAGCAGCTTTGAACCTCTCCGCATAGGAGTTTGACCGACCATCGAGGGAGCTGCTGGGATCCGATTAGGGAGTTCCCAAGTGGCGCTGCCAAGGAATACTCTTTTTCTGGTGTGGATTGCATTCTAATCCTCTCAATTTCTGGCAAATTCCACCAATCATCCTTTTCGCTAGCAATTCTTAAGAAGTCAGTTTCTCTTCCTGTGAACACATGTTGTGTGTGCATCTGAGGGGTGTAATCTTGTATCCTGTCTTCTATGGCGTTTTGTGATTCGACTACGTTGGCGAATTTACCATCGTAAAGTATGCTGTCGTCGAAAAATGAATAATAAACGGGCTTCCACTTTCCAAGAGAAAGTAAATATTTTCCAAATTGAGTTAACTGGATGTCTATGACTTCTTCTTTATCGTCGAAAAATTCCATCCCTATTCTCCTTCATCTTCGGTGGTGGTCATCTTTTTCACCGTCATCGTAGAGACGCTCATGTCGCCCTCTTTGCCAAAAGCATCGTCGCCGACCGCAGACGCCCCCTGAACGAGTTGGTTAGGAGTTGGTGGTAGCCCAGTGGTGGCTCTTATCCCCTCCTTCAATAGCTCGTTAACTTCGGCAAAAGAATCTGTAACGTCGACAGCGGTATCGGTGGAATATTTAATCTCTGATTGCATCTTAACGAACTCCACTATTGAGAAATAATCATATGGCCAGTTATAACTATAAGCCCTTTGCATTTTGTCCTTCTTATCTCTTCCGTGAAAGTGACCCGAGATCTTGCTCCAATAATTATTGTTGCCTCGTTGTTTTACTTTAAAAACCATCCACTTTAATTGATGTTTCCATTTGGTTAAAATTTCTTTACCAACAAGCTTGTGGGATAGCTCCGCAGTGCATTCCACAAAATCAGTACCAGTCTTTGGCATCATGTTCTGCCACATATAGGACAGATCGTCCTTATCAAATCGTTGAGAAAATTCGAAAATATACATCGCGAATGGATTTACAAAATCCGGATTTGTAATAAAATCCATTCTTGGTGGGAATATATACTTTTTCATTTTAGCCACCATATTAATTATAGAAGGCGCAGGGGGATTTTTTGTGCTTCCCGGCTCGTCCAACTCTTTCAGGGCTTTATTTATAAGCCACTTGTTTATTTTAATAAACTTTCTCTGACCATCTCTGACCACATAGGGAACTGCCACAACCGCTTCGTACACAGTCCTGCTTTCGCGGAGGACTCCCAACTTTCTTGAATCCCCCTTGGTAAACCCGACGACATCTGCCAGAGACTTCATTTTATCTCCGAAAGGATAATTATCATCAGCATGAACATGCCCGTTGCGGGCTGTAAGAAAGGGCTTGGGAATATCTTCGAGAGTTAGGAAAATCCCCTCATTTTTTTCCGGGTTCTCTTTATCCCCGCGAGGAATAGTCCCAAACTGATGCCACATGCCTATTGGGGTTGCTGTCATTCCAGACGTTGATGTTGCCGGCACGTTAACGTTCCCGGTGCTGCCAGATTTCCAAGTCAGCGGGCGGATTGTCTTGTCTCCGAAGTTAAGTATGGGGGTCTCCATCTTTGTTTGAATGACCCATCGTGGAGAGTATGCGTTATCTGAGTCTACAGAACGGACATATTGTTTTTGCATAAAGTTAACGCTATCTCCCTGATGCATGTTGAAAGAATGTACATTCTTTCTAGCATAGGGGAAACTCTCTGTCAGCGCCATGTCGACATCTTTTGTCGAAGTATTGATTGGGTCGACATTCGGCCATACTGTGTCGCCACCCCAGGTCATAATTCTGTGATTCTTGATACTACCAGTTCCAAAAATTTCATCTAGTGTGAGAAGTGTCCCGTCCTCTGGCACCACCAAGGTGATGTCCTGCCATGCCTCGCCGTCATAATATGGGGGCGTGAACGAGGGGTTTCTCCCGTACAGGCTATCAGAATTCTGTTGGCGTTTATCAACCCCCGAGACTTCCGAAGCAGTCAGGAAACAGTTGGATCCAGCGACAGGGGGACCGAAGGCAGATGGGCGACTATACATAGTTATGGTTTCGTATAGGTCTTCTTGTCTGTGGTTATCTTGGGGCAGCATAAAGTGTTCGTTGAGAGAGTCGCGATGGGTATTCATACTCCTCCTCAAAGAAACGCGCATTCCATAGGATCCGGAGTCAAAAATCCAACCTGGTTTAGATTGACCGGGGGGCTGTGACTGTACGTCCGATACAAACTGATTCAACTTCCCGTTTTTCAAGAAGAACTGTACGGATTCCGCTAGGAAGTTGTTAACACCCAATTTATACAGGTTGTCTGTACTCGGAGCGTTCAATGTGGCTGTCAGGGCAGTCGTCGCATATCCGAGTGCACCTGTGAACATAAATTTCTTGTTCACCTCCATATCAAGAAAGGAGACCTCATTGGTTTGCTCGGGAGCCAAGAGTGCCTCAAAGGGTACCTTGTAATCCCAACCATCTCTCCCCATGCCAGAAGAGGTACCTATAGCCCGATAGCCTGTTTGTACAACGGATCCGCCGCTGCTGCTTACATAGTATGTGACGATATCAAAAGATGATGTGTGTACTGGGTATGACACAGCTATGCCAGATTTGATAGTATTGAACAAGATGCCGGGACTCATAAATGGTGTTAAAATTGGTCTCATTTTTTGATCCGGGTTGGCGTTGTCGTAATCGCCGCTAGCCGTCACATAGGGTCCGTATGATCTTGAAAATTCCTGCGCTAACTGCAGGCATCTTTCGGAAGGATAAAATCCATCGTAAGGAATGAATTTTTTCAAAACTTTGCATTTTAATTTTAAAGTTTTCTCTAGACTGCTCATTTCGTCGTGATCATTATCAATGATCTCAAAATATTTCATAAAGCCGCTATAAGAGAAGGTTGTGTAAAACCCCGGAACACTGGAACTGTGTGTGGTTCCGGCTATACTGAGAAATTCCGGGTTTTGTGACAAAAACAAATCTCCGGTGTCCTCCTCTGATATCGTGGCTCCCTCCTCATTAAGATAGAATTCCATATGTTCGCTGATTCTAAATTCCGGAACGATGGAAAAATCTTTATTCTTTAGTCTCAAATGTTCTCTATATTTATCATAATCGTCATAAAAGGGGGCAGAAGAGGCGGATATAAACACATTATTAACAACTCTTCCAGCCAATTGCCCCGCCTGCCAATCGGCATGTCCGGTTCTTGCGTTGTAAGCCCCGATAGGCCATTTCGATTGGCTGAGGCTTTCCGGATAATCGATAAAAGCGGAGTTTGTACACAACGTATTGATCGTCTCGTTCCCATTAGCGTTGACAACCCCATAGATGGTCTGAATTCCCGTTGGTCTGCGCAAAATAGGGGAAGGGTGGATAGAACGCGCCCCGAAGTCGGCGGCGCCTCCGTGAAAGAATGTGTAATCATTCTGCAGCTCTCCGCAAGATTGAGAGCCATATTCGTCGGCGCTGACTGGAGTACATTCGGGGTGGGTCTCAGCGGAGAGGGTGCAGGTGCGCCCATCGAGAGCCCATGCGCTTTGACTCACCACCGCTAGACCTTGGGAGTTGTGCCCTCCGAATTTCTTGGTAGTGCCTAGAATATTTCTGTCTAGGCGGCTATTTCGCCAAAAGGTCTCCAGATAGTCAGTCCGAGTCCGGTTGACCCCCATGTAGGTGTTCTTGCCCTTGGGATATACCCACTCTCGATATTTTAAACTAATGAAGCTGTAAACAGGGCTTTCCAGGGTGTTTAATTCGCCGCCCAGATAGAAATCCTTGATGACGTCATAAGCTTGATTTTCGTCAGAAGCGACAACCTTATCATAAGTGGACAAGCGGTTTAGCGCTACATGATTAAAATAGCTCATATTGTTGCCGTAACTTGTCTTGATGGTGACTGGGCGGATGACGTAATGTGGATCTTTGTTGCGTGGGTGAGTTGTGACCCTCATCCCAAGCTTTATTTCCATGTCTTGGTAGCTTGAGTTAACAGCGGGCTCTTGAAATTGTTTGGTTTCGCCAAATGGTTCCACATATTGCGTGCCATCAAGATAAACTGTTGGACCTGGCTGCTTTGTGACAGTAATAATGTTGTTTTCTCTATAATATCTTGCTAAGCGCGTTTCTCCCGTTCTGGTTTGTTTCCAAATGGGATAACCATACGGTCCATTTCTTTTTAGATTGATAGCGTTTAATAAACTAGCCTTGCTTAGACGCTGGGTCCAGGTGACCGAGCCAGAACAGGAAGCCGAAGCTGGGTAAAGAGTGAGGTCACCTTCACAGTTGTATGCGAAACCATCAGCAATAAGAGATGAGTTTAAGTATGTATCAACAATCGAGGATGTTGGGTATCCAAGGAATTGTGAATCTGACTCGACGGGCTCATAGATATTATAGTTTAAACCATTAAATACGGAAGGAACAGACGCCGTGAGTTCTTCATATTGTGTATCGATGACGTAGCGTGTATTTCCAAATTTAAGATTCTCTGTGCCGTCCAATGGTCTCCTTATAAAATACCTTGAAAGAAAATCACTATAACTGGACCACTCGACTACTGGAACATTTCGTATTTCTGTGACTTTGACGTTATCGATTGCCCAAGTGTCGTAACCTTTGCACGGATTGAAATTTTCCTGGATCCAGCGAAACCTTATAGTTGGATGATCAGTATACCACGTTTGGGTTGCATCTTGTGGTCCTCCATCGTTTCCAGCTATTGTTTCATTTTTGTAAAGGGTTTGTTGCGTTAGCCATGTGGTTCCGCCATCCACGCTATATTGAAAATAAAGCATCTCGTTGGCGCCGTCTTCTGGCGCGTCCATGTTGAACCCCTCGTACTCCTTAAACTCAAGCCCGATTGCCGGGATGCTGCTGACGTCTTGTGACCAAAGGCTCATTGTCATTTCATAGGCGATACCAAGCCCGTTATAGTCATACACGGTCGGCTCAACTGTGGCTGCAGCTGGATCTGGATTACTAACTCCAAGTTGCTTGGTTTTTGCTAGTGTCACCTGATCACCAGGATATCTACCAGGATCGTTGGAGTTGTTGGCGCATGCTTCGCCGACTTGGTAATAGTGATTTACATTTATGGCGGCGGGCGAAGAGTTCCAAAAATCAACATTAGACACATTCGCAGGATATCCACTGTTATATAACTCCAAAACTTGATCAGCGGAGCAGGTAATATTAAACCAAGACACAGAATCAAGGGATCCCGTGGTGCCATAGTTTAGAGCAGTCGGGGTGAGTATCTGGCGACTCTGGTTCATGAAAGATCCCCCCTGCTCAGCTACTCCCTGCTGACTACCAGTTGGAGTCGCGCCAATAGTTGTTATGTTCCCGGCTGTCCCATTAACATAGATATAGGTATCTCCGCTCGATGTACCAGCGTCCTCAACGACAGCTATATGATTCCACCCTCCCTCATTCCAAAGATCAAGAAAATTGTTCACTATCCTGCCTCTATTGGCTTTTGAGGCGAAATCTCCTGGGGCGGCAAAATTGCGATAATAGTATAATACACCGCTAGAAGCAATATACAGTTTGCGTCCGTAGTCGAGGCTCGACCCTTCGACCGTTTGGGTCCAGAAAAGAGCCTGGTTATGACCGGGCGTCGTGTCTGGCACTTTGACCCAGAAAGAAAGAGTATCCTGACCAGTAGAACTGCTCATATGCGTGCCAGCGGAACAACTTAGGAGGGCTGTGCCATCAAAGTCTGCGTATACTTTTGACTCGCGGATCTGGTAATTTCCTCGGGCGTACCTGTAATCTACCCTAACTGGAGCCTCAAAATCCCTGGTTAGTTGCAATGATCTGGTTGATTGATTCATCATGTCATAACTTGAACCCGTCTGGAAAAAGTTTCCGAAGCGTGCCATCCAGTCGCCGGGAGTGGCGCTGCTGCTTCTCATGGCAATGCCCGACCAGGTTAGCTCCGTGGCTCCGATGAGAGAAGCTGTATTCCACGTACTAGAGTCTAGTGTAGACGAGAACGCCTCGGTGAAGACCACGCTCTCTCTGACCCGCGTACCGAACATATCGGCATCCCAATAACCCAGTGCGTCAGGACCATAGGATTCAACCGACGCGGCGATCCACGCATATTGTAAGTCGCTCTGTGGAATCGGATGATTAATCCAATAATTGTCGTGAAGAGAACCAGTGAATACGGTTGAACCGCTTGTCTCCAGCCTCCTTCGGGTGTTCCTGTTTGTTTTATAAATTGAGCCCGTTCCAGCATAGTTAAGCGAGTTCACAGAAGAGGATCCTGCATCGATTATGTCGCCCGTGTTCGAAAAATACCCGAATTGATTAACGTGGGACGTCAAAAACTCATTTTCTAGCTGCCTAAGAGGAAGGTTGCGAAGGTTGGTGTCATTATAGACTGAATATTCTGCAGAATAACGATCTAGACCCGGACCCCCATCACTATCTCCGGCAGTTTCTGGTCCTCCGGGCGCCGAAAAGCGATTAACAAAAATTGATGGGTGGCGTCCTCGGCGGATCTTTGGAACGTCCATAAGACCCGAAACCCAGTAGGAAGGAGTTCCTTCTGGCTCTAGGTCCCAGCCTCCAGATACAGCCCAAGCTCGGTTGTTGACGTATCTTCCAGCAGTTTGTACAATTTCATAATCTTTTGAATAATTTCCGAGAGAGTTAACTTTGATATTCGCGATGTTGACGGGTCTTTTGGCCATTGGTTCGCGGTAATAAGGTGCGTGAGGCTTATCTGCATCAGGAAAAGTAAACTTATTATTCTCAAATTTCCACCCCTCGGGTCTTTCAGTGCCAGCATTAATTATAACATTGTCGAGTCCCCAGTTGTCGCCGGCGGGGTAACCTGCATTTTGTTGCCACCTAAACTTTAAACGAGTGCCTGGAAAGGGAAACTCG
>Ga0098052_1000125_pt1 | contig 44725 bp, 42 predicted proteins | sample 15_taG_FD_81591 | JGI IMG/M metagenome (GOLD analysis project Ga0098052, IMG submission 81591) | Marine viral communities from the Subarctic Pacific Ocean - 15_ETSP_OMZ_AT15312 metaG | ecosystem: Environmental > Aquatic > Marine > Oceanic | place: Pacific Ocean | collected 2015-01-18
GATGGAGACATTGATATATGGGCATTTAGTGCAGGATCTAAAATAAACCTAACAGGTACTGGAGGAATTGATTCGTTAAGCGTTCATAACTTTCAATTCGACAATGGAATAACATTAGCTGGAGTAGCAGGAGTAGCTGGAGAGGTAATAGCCTCGGCAGGACCAGGTGCGCCATTGGCATGGAGTGCTCCATTAAGCTTGTTGTCTCTTCTACAATCTAATGTGTTTACAGGAGACGCTACTAACACTCCTACAGCAACTGATAAAATATTAATTGATCTTGCTCCAGCAGCGGGATTTCCAGATATTACTATAGGGACAACTCCTCCTGCTCCCGCCACAACTTTTACTTTACAACAAGGACTCTATTACGCTGATGTAATGCATCCTATTGGAGATGCTAACTTATCCTATGGGTATCATTCATTATCACTCCCAGCAATTATTGGTACACAAAATACAGGACTTGGAATTAATGCACTTGAACACCTTCAAATTGGTAACGAGAACACATCTGTAGGATATAGGGCAGGAATAGGAATACAGGATACCTCCCTAAACACAGCGGTAGGGAGTAGTGCATTATCTGGACCAGGAGCTGGATCTATTGGTGACTCTAATACAGCGATAGGCGGTCATTCTATGGAGTCCATGAACTCTAATACCGCTAACTTCAACGTGGGTGTAGGCACGTTTTCACTAGGAGGCATAGCATCGGGAATAGGGAACATTGGCATTGGTCATAACGCAGGGTTAAGTATAACAACAGGAAATTCAAATATTGCTATAGGAATGGATGCTATGCTTTTGGGCGCATTAGCCGCAACAGGGAATGTCGTTATTGGGGATAGTGCAGCACCTAATATAGCATCCTCCACCAACAATACTCTTATTGGCACATCCTCTGCTGCCTCTCTTTCTGTTGGAAATGACAATGTACTCGTAGGTGCTTTAACAGATTGCAGTTTAAATGCAATTGGATCGGTGGCGATAGGCAACTCAAGTATTGTGGGAGGAGCAGCAACAGCTGTAGGTCAAGGAACATTTGCCGCAGATCAGGGAACAGCGTTAGGGAATACCGCAATAGCTCAAGATATAAGATGTGTAGCGTTAGGGGATAACGCAACCGCTCAATTCCCTGCAGCACCATTCCCGCCAGTGCCTGTCATCAACATCTCTCTTTGGTCGGAAATGACTACTTCTCATGTGTTTCCAGACAATACTGCTGCACTAGCTGCGGGGTTGCACACAGGAGATTTATATTGCGTTGATCCTACTACTATTATGGGAGCAGGGGCTTTACCATTGCCTGCGATAGGAGGACCAGGAGGACCAGCGATTATTGCTGTAGTGTATGCTATGTAATCTATTATGGATGATATTAGGAAAATATCAATTGGATCTGACTATAAGTCTAGTGCGATGCACTACATTGTAGATCAGGATGTCTTGGGAAAGAACTATAAGATCCACTGCATAAAAAAAGATGATATAAAAAACTCGTATAAAGTTTTTATAATTAAAGAGTCAGAGGTATATTTATGGAAAGAGTTTGGACCAGAGATGCCGATATCTATTGAGTACAACATAAACTTTTAATATGAGATCTCCCTTTTATTTTATTGTCACCCCATTAAATGAAAAAAGGTACAACAATACTATAGACTATGAAGGAGTAAACTTCATATCGAATACCTCTCAAGAGAACTTTAAATCTACCAATAGGATGGGGGTAGTAGTCTCTACTCCCGTTAATTATACTGGAGATATTGTTAAAGGGGATATATTGGTAGTCCATCATAATGTGTTTAAAATATATTATGACATGAGGGGAAGGCAAAAGAGTGGAAGGAGCTTTTTAAAAGATAATACCTTTTTAGTTGATGAGACACAATTTTATGCTTATAATCACAATGGAGAATGGCGTTGTCATTCTAACAACTGCTTTGTGAAGCCTATTGATAAGAAAGAATACTTTATTGAGAAGCCTGGCACTGAAGAAGCTTTAGTGGGAAGGATGAGGTATAATAACAAAGAACTAGATAAGTTAGGAGTGCATAATGGAGCACTCATATGTTTTGAGCCAGAGAGTGAATATGAGTTTCAGATTGATGGAGAGAAGTTATATAGGATGTATACACGAAACATAACTATGACCTTATGAATAATTCTAATGAAATCAAATTAAAAATAATTGAAGCAGGATATGAGGCGGTTAATCAATTAATTAAAGTCGCTAAAGAAAAGATCATCAAACCAGATCCTGAAGACGAGCTGGCAGCGGATAGATTAAAAAATGCTGCAGCCACAAAAAAGTTAGCCATTCAAGATGCTTTTGAAATATTGAATAGAATAGAATTAGAGAAGGAAAATATTGAGTTATCTAATAGTAAAAACAACCATAATATAACGCAGGGGTTTGCAGAAAGAAGATCAAAATAAACTATATAGAGTTTTAAATGGAGTTATCCCTAAGAGTGTTTTAACTACTAAAAACAAAAAAAAGAGTTGGGGTTATGGATACAATGAAAAATATGATTTGGTTAATATTAGCACTGATGGGACAATTGGGGAAATATATCTTATTAATAATTTAAAAATAGCGTTACCATTAGCACCTAAAACCATATTCTCTCTTCACAAAGAAAAACTAAAGCAATACTGGCAACCATTTTCTTATCATAAAGACTTAAAAAGGGTAAAGAGTATTTTCCAGTGGAATGATATGCCAGCGAGTTTCAAGGATCGTTGGGTAGATTACATTGAAGAAGAGTTCAATAGGCGTGAAGCGGGTTTTTGGTTTTACAATAAAGGCACACCAACATATATTACTGGAGCGCATTATATGTATCTCCAGTGGACAAAGATTGATGTCGGGTTACCAGACTTTAGAGAAGCCAATAGACTTTTTTATATTTTTTGGGAAGCGTGTATGGCTGATAAGCGGTGTTTTGGATTATGTTATTTAAAAATAAGAAGGTCAGGGTTTTCTTTTATGGGATCTTCAGAGTCAGTAAATAGAGGGACATTAGTAAAAGATTCTAGGGTTGGTGTATTATCAAAGACTGGAGCAGATGCCAAAAAAATGTTTACTGACAAAGTAGTTCCTATCTCCAACAACTACCCATTCTTTTTTAAGCCTGTTCAAGATGGAATGGATAAACCCAAAACAGAATTGGCATATAGAGTTCCAGCCAGCAAGATTACTAAAAAGAATATGTATGAGGTTGCGGCTGATCATGTTGATGGGTTAGACACTACCATTGATTGGAAAAACACTTCTGACAATAGCTATGATGGCGAAAAGCTGTTGCTATTAATCCACGATGAAAGTGGGAAGTGGTCCAAGCCTGACAATATACTTAATAACTGGCGTGTTACTAAAACTTGCTTGCGACTAGGGAGCAAGGTTATAGGAAAGTGTATGATGGGATCAACCTGTAATGCTTTGGATAAAGGTGGATCAAACTTCAAGAAGTTATATTTTGATTCTAGTTTAGATACAAGGAATGCTAATGGTCAAACCAAAAGCGGGTTATATAATCTATTCATACCTATGGAGTGGAATATGGAAGGGTTCATAGATATTTATGGGATGGCAATTTTCAATAATCCTGAAACACCAGCCACTGGGGTTGATGGAGAGTATATCTATCAGGGCGCAATTGACTATTGGAAAAATGAAGTTGCCTCATTAAAGAGAGACTCAGATGCCTTAAATGAATTTTATAGACAATTCCCCAGAACAGAATCTCATGCCTTTAGGGATGAAAGCAAGTCTTCTCTTTTTAATCTCACTAAAATATATCAACAGATAGATTACAACGATACTTTAATAAGGGAGCATTTCTTAACAAGAGGAAAGTTCATATGGCAGGATGGGGTTAAAGACACTAAGGTGATTTGGACTCCTGATCCTAAAGGTAGATTTATTGTCTCATGGCTTCCTGCCCATAATCTACAAAATAGAGTTATAGAACGTAATGGGAAAAAATATCCAGGCAATGAACATATAGGATCATTTGGCTGTGATAGTTATGACATTTCAGGAACAGTAGGAGGAGGGGCTTCTAATGGGGCTTTGCATGGACTGACTAAATTTACTGTAGATGATGCTCCAAGCAACGAGTTCTTTTTGCAATATATTGCTAGACCGCAGACAGCAGAGATCTTTTTTGAAGAGGTATTAATGGCGTGTATATTCTATGGAATGCCTATTTTAGTAGAGAACAACAAACCACGATTACTCTATCACTTTAAAAATAGAGGATATCGTCACTTTTGCATGAACAGACCAGACAAACATAAAAACAAACTTTCTGTAACAGAAAAGGAGTTAGGTGGTATACCTAATAGTTCAGAAGATATAAAGCAAGCTCATGCAGCAGCCATTGAATCTTATATAGAGAAGTATGTAGGGATGGACCTAGAGGGGGTATTTAGAGAAGAAACAGAAATGGGTTCTATGTATTTTACTAGAACTTTAGAGGATTGGGCAAGGTTTGATATAAATAATAGAACGAGATATGATGCCAGTATTAGCTCTGGATTAGCTATTATGGCTAACCAAAGACACCTCTATCAGCCAGCTGCAGAGAAACAGTCAAAAATAAGAGTTAACTTTGCAAGGTATAACAATAAAGGAAATCAAAGCGAAATGATAAGGAAATGGAACAAATAAGCATTCAAATAACCCCCAATGGCTTCCCAAGCCAATACGTCTCCGACAGTGAGAAAAAAACTATGAAGTATGGGTTGCAGATTGGTCAAGCTATTCAGTATGAGTGGTTTCGTAAAGATGGCAACCAGTGTAGGTTTTACAATCAATGGAATGAGTTCTATAGACGCAGGATTTATGCCAGAGGCGAACAGTCAATAGAGAAATATAAAAATGAACTAGCCATAGATGGTGACTTATCCTATCTAAATTTAGACTGGACACCTGTTCCTATACTTCCAAAGTTTGTAGACATTGTAGTGAATGGGATGTCTGATCGTTTGTTTGAAGTTAAAGTAGAAGCACAAGATGCCCTGTCATCAGAAAAAAAGAACATCTTTCAAGAGAATTTAGAACGACAGATGGTATCTAAGGATTTTTTAGGAGAGCTGCAGGGTACTTTTGGGGTAGACACTTTTACTATGCCCCCTGAAGATATTCCTGAAGATGACGCTGCACTCAGTTTATATATGCAAATGAATTATAAGCCAGCTATTGAGATTGCTGAGGAGATAGGCATCAATAGTATATTGGAAGATAATGAATATCAAGACTTGAGAAAAAGAATAGACTATGACCTCATGGTTATAGGCATTGGAGCAGCAAAGCAACATTTCCTTCCTGGAGCTGGGATAAAGGTAGAGTATGTTGATCCAGCTAATATGGTATATAGTTATACAGAAGATCCATTTATGAAAGACTGCTTTTATTGGGGAGAGATAAAAACAGTGGCAGTCACTGAATTAATGAAGATTGATCCTACCTTAACCACTGATGATTTAGAGGAAATAGCTAAATATAGTCAGACATGGTATGATTACTTTAATGTAGCACAGTGGTATCAGAATAGCATCTTTGCCAGAGACACCGCAACATTAATGTATTTTAACTATAAAACCACTCAGAAGTTTGTTCATAAAAAAAAGAAGCTAGACAATGGTGGTGAAAGAGTAATAGAAAAGGAAGACACCTTTAATCCTCCTGAAGAATTGATGGATGAAGGAAACTTTGAGAAGGTAGAGAAAACTATTGAAGTGTGGTATGAGGGTGTAATGGTAATGGGAACAAACATCGTATTGAAGTGGGAAATGGCTAAAAACATGGTCCGACCTAAATCTGCAAGCCAGTATGCGTTATCAGAATATGTAGCAGTAGCCCCCAGAATGTATAAAGGCAATATAGAATCTCTAGTTTCTAGGATGATACCTTTTGCGGATCTTATTCAGATAACCCATCTTAAACTGCAGCAGGTAGTATCTAGGGTAGTTCCTGATGGCGTATATATTGATGCCGATGGGTTAAATGAAGTAGATTTAGGAGGAGGAGGAGCATATAATCCTGAAGATGCACTAAGGCTATACTTCCAAACAGGAAGTGTTATTGGCAGAAGCTATACTCAAGATGGGGAATATAATCAAGGGAAAATCCCTATTACCCAGCTTAATTCTAATAATGGGACTGGCAAAATGCAAATGCTTCTACAGAACTATAATCATTATTTAGACATGATTAGAGCAGTAACAGGACTCAATGAAGCAAGGGATGCCTCTACGCCTAATCCTGATTCATTAGTAGGAGTTCAGAAATTAGCTGCTTTAAATTCAAATACTGCCACACGACATATCTTGGATTCTAGTCTTTATATTATAAGGAAGTTAGCTCAGGGGTTGTCATATAGGATGTCGGATGTATTGGAATATAGTGAGTTCAAAGAAGAGTTCGCCAACAAGATAGGCAAATATAATCTCAAGATTCTAGAAGACATCAAGGATTTATATCTATATGATTTTGGAGTTTATATTGATGTTTCTCCTGACGAAGTCCAAAAGGCTATGTTGGAACAAAACATACAAATGGCTCTTTCTAAAAATGACATCAACCTAGAGGATGCCATTGATATTAGAGAAATAAAAAATATTAAACTTGCCAACCAGCTATTAAAGTTAAAGCGTAAAGAAAAAGCAGCATCGGACCAAGAGCAGGCACAGATGATGCAAGAGATGCAATCGCAGGCTCAACTTCAGGCACAGCAAATGAAGTCTCAGACTGAAATGGCTAAGATAGAAATGGAAGCAAAATCTAAGATAGCTGTGATACAGGCTGAAACTAGTATGGGGATGCAAAGGTTAGAAAAAGAAGCAGAACTCAAAAAAGTATTAATGGCAGAAGAGTTTGGATATCAGCAGCAACTAAGGGATGTTTCCGAAAGGGCTCTTAAAGAGAGAGAGAATCAGAGAGAGGATGCAAAAGCAACTCGTATTGATCAAGCCAACACTCAACAATCGCAATTAATTAATCAAAGAAAGAATAACTTGCCACCTCAAAGCTTTGAGTCTAATGAAGATTCACTGGATGGCTTTGATTTAGCTGAATTTGAGCCAAGATAAAATCTGGGTTTTTTGGTATTAATAAATTATGTAGTTTTGTATAACAACTTTAATTAAATATAATCAAATGGCAGAAATGAAAGTAAGAGTCATCGACCACGAACCAAAATCTACACAAGAAGTAGAAAAAGAATTGCTAGAAAAGCATGAAGAACAGTTTGTGGATGGCGAAACAAATAAAGAAGAAAAGGTTGAGGGAGCTGAAGTTTCAGCGTCAACTGAAGAAGACAAACCATCACTTAGTGATGGAGACGTTCTTTCATATATTGGAAAAAGATATGGTAAAGAGATAGACTCTCTAGACCAATTATTTGAAGAAAGAGACAACGCTGCTGATTTACCAGAAGATGTTGCGGCTTACTTTAAATATAAAAAAGAAACTGGCAGGACTATTGAAGACTTTGTTAAATTAAACAAGGACTTTGATAAGGCAAATCCTGACGAGCTTTTAGCTAATTACTATAAGTCAACTGATGAGTATTTAGATGATGAAGACATATCAGATATGTTGGAAGACTTTGACTACGATGAAGATTTAGATGACGAAAAGGAAATTAAGAAAAAGAAATTAGCCAAAAAGAAAGCAGTATCTACAGCTCGCAAATTTTTTGAGGAGCAGAAGGAGCAATATAAAGTGCCACTTGAGTCAAGAAAGGCAAATGATCCTGAAGCTGATAAAGAAATGGCAGAGTTTAAGATAAAGCTACAAGAAGCTAAAGCCAAAGAGGAAAGGATTTCTGATAATAGAGAAATTTATTTGAAGAATGTAAAAGAGGTTTTTAATGACGATTTCAAAGGTTTTGATTTTGAAATAGATGACCAAACCCTTTCATTTACTCCAGCTGGGGTGGAAGAACTGCAGAAATCAAATGGCGATATTACCAATTGGGTAAAGAACTATTTGAATGAATCAGGGGAGATCACTAACCATAAGGGGTTTCACAAGGCATTAGCCATAGCAAACTATCCAGATAAGTTTGCGAGATTTTTTTATGAGAAAGGCAAAGCAGATGCTGTAACAACAGATGCGAAAAACACAAAAAATATTGACTATTCCACAACAAAATCTCCAGAAGTATCTAGCAAGGGTGGTATGCAAATCAAAGCAGTTACTGCTACCAGTGATGGTAACAGGCTGAAAATTAGAAAAAGGAAATAAATTATTAATTTAAAATTATAGAAATTATGAGTGTTTTAGCAACTCCAGGATACGACTTGATTCCAAGTGCAGAACGAGTCGCTGTTGCAACTAATTACCTCACTAACGCAGATTTTGATTTTATGAATCAGTATTTACCTGATACATATGAGAAAGAATTTGAGAGGTATGGCAACAGAAGTATCAGCTCCTTCCTAAGAATGGTAGGCGCAGAAATGCCTTCAAATTCTGACCTTATTAAATGGGCAGAACAAGGAAGGTTGCACATTAAGTACACCGATTGTGCTTCAGATGCAGGGGCTGGTGCAGATACAGCCAACATTACTGTTAGTGATAACCTAACTCCAGCTATTAGCGGAGGAGGTACAACCACAGGCGGTAATGGCGGAATAGCAATCAGAGAAGGTCAAACAGTAATGATATCAGCGAATGCTGGTGCAGCTACTCTTTGGAATAAAGGGATTGTTGGTACTGTTGATTATGTGAATGGCATTTTTGCTGTTTCATATTATGAGCTGGGTGGGCAAACATTTGCCAATACTGATCAACTAACAGTTTTCATCTATGGCTCTGAATTTGCAAAAGGTCAGAATGGTATGACTGAAAGTCTTCAATCTGATGATTACATCTTTGAAAACAAACCAATCATAATCAAAGACAAATATGCTGTCAGTGGTTCTGATATGGCTCAAATAGGATGGATTGAGATCACATCTGAACTTGGTGCTACAGGGTACTTATGGTACTTGAAGTCTGAGTCAGATACAAGAATGCGTTTCGATGATTATCTTGAAACTGCAATGATCGAAGCTGTTCCTATGGAAAACGTAGCGAATTTAGCTGCTGGCGTAGCTGATGGCTCACAAGGTGTTTTCTGGGTGGTTAAAGCAAGAGGAAACGTCTTTCAAGGTGCTCCTGCTACTTTAGCTGACTTCGATGCTATCATCCAAAGGCTTGATAAGCAAGGATCAATTGAAGAGAATGTTATTTTCTGTAACAGAGAAATGAGTTTTGACATAGATGATATGTTAGCTGCTCAAAATTCTTATGGCGCAGGTGGTACTTCTTATGGACTTTTTGATAACGATGAGGAAATGGCTCTTAATCTTGGATTCACTGGATTCAGAAGAGGGTATGATTTCTACAAATCTGATTGGAAATATCTTAACGATGCTTCTATGAGAGGTGGACTTAACGCTGGTAAAGTGTATGGACTTTTAGTTCCTGCAGGATCTACCACTGTTTATGACCAAATCTTAGGAAAGAATGCGAAAAGACCTTTCCTTCATGTTCGTTATAGAGCTTCAGAAACTGAAGATAGAAGGTATAAAACTTGGATCACTGGTTCTGCTGGTGGCGCAAGAACTTCTGATCTGGATGCAATGGAGGTCAACTTCTTGTCAGAAAGAGCTTGTTGCACATTGGGTGCGAACAACTTCTTCCTTATAGAAGATTAGTTTTTACAATTCAAATAAAGGGAGTGGCTTAGGTCACTCCTTTTTTTAACTTTAATTTAATTTAATACAATGGCAAAGAAAAAACACAATGAGTTGTTTGTAAATAAGACTTACAAACTCACAAGAGAAGCAGCACCATTAGCTTTTATGCTGTCTTCTAAACATACTAAAAGAAAACCCTTATTATATTTTGACGATAAAGAGGGTGTTAACAAACCTCTTCGTTATGCACGAAATCAAAAGACTCCCTTTGAAGCTGATCAAGATGGCAACGCTATCCTTGAACCTATTATCTTTGAAGATGGATTTTTGTTTGTGCGAAAGGAAAACCAAGTTCTTCAGAAGTTCTTACACTACCATCCTGAGAATGGTGCTACATTCATAGAAGTAAATCATGAAAATGATGCCAGCGCAGAGCTGGAAATAATTAATTATGAGGTAGACGCTTTGATTGCTGCAAGGCAAATGGATATTACCAGAGCAGAGCAGATAGCAAGAGTGGGATTAGGAACAAGTACAGACAAGATGACTTCAGCAGAAGTGAAGCGTGATATATTAGTTTATGCACGCAACAATCCTAAAGAGTTCCTGGATCTCCTTAATGATCCAATGCTAGACTTGCAGGCGAAGGTAGACAGTTTCTTTAGAGGCTCTCTATTAAGTTGGAAAAACAGCAAGGATGTTTACTTCAATACAAAAACCAATAAAAAGAAAATGCTAACTGTGCCTTTTGGCGAGAGCAGAGACTACATTGTAGCTTCTTTTTTACAGTCTGACGAAGGCATTGAGGCGTTGAAGATGTTAGAAAATATGGCAGAGAGTTTGGCAGAAGCCTAAACATCTCTATATTTGCTTTGTCTTTCATAGTTTATTTTCAGTGTATGAGACGATTTTAGGTTAAGAACCCTGCTTTTCTCAAGGTGGGGTTTTTTTATGTATATTTGTATATATTTATTATTAACCACTTAATTTTTTTAACTATGCAAAAGTTTTTAAGTATTCCTGTCACTGGCGAAGGAGATCAATTAGTCTCCAGCACTGACATTAAGTTGATTGAACAAGGTTCAACCACAACAGTAGTCATCACCTATGGAGGTGGCAAAGTAACAACTATCACTCACGCAATTAATCCAACTGAAGCCATGAGAGATTTAATTCAAACATCTGTCGTTTCTAGCTTGCAGCAGCCCTGGAGAGAAGTTATTTTTGATGTATTAAATATCCCATTTGCTGTAGGTGGTATAGCAACAGTTTAAATATAAATATTATGGAAAAGTTTTTAAATATACCAGTATATGTATTGTTGGCAAGTGGAACTACAACAACAGATGGCTCGGCAGGTCCAGGAGGACCAGATAAATTAATAGATGCAGGAGCAACTTTTACCCTTGATGGGATTAATCCTGGAGACATAATTCATCAATCAACAGACGATACCTTCTTCACAGTAGTAGCTGTAGATAATGATACTACACTGTCAGTAAGTCCTCCAGGCATTGATACTGCGAAGGATTATTATATTCACTCAGCTACAGAAACTGCAGATCAACTTGTATCTGCTGTAAATGTTATTATGGTTGAGCAAAGACTTGAATATATTGTATATATTCATTATGATGGTCCTGGTGCGGCTGACTTAATTACTCTTACTCATGAACCAGTCCCTGTAGGAGATGAAAGTCCTAGAAACGCTATTCAAGACTTAATTACTGCAGCCAACCAAACACATTGGAAAGATGTGGTAACTCAGGCTGGCACTGCTCTTGAAGTAGCTGGCACTAAGGTTATAGGGATTAGCATTTCGTAGGGATGGTGATACATATCTTATGTAGTTAAACCTGTACATGAAGAGCGCTTTTTTTAGGTGCTCTTTTTTTTTCGTTATCTTTGTAACAAATAGGATAATATGTCAATGATTAACAAAGTTAGAGAGACTGTCCTCTCCATTCTAAACAAGAATAATTATGGTTATGTTTCACCCATAGACTTTAACCTCTTTGCCAAGCAAGCACAGCTAGACCTGTTTGAAGATTATTTTTATTATATTAATAAGACTGTTAATGCAGAGAATGCTCGTTTAGCAGGTGCTGGTCATGCAGACATTGCTAGGCAAACCAATGAGGTAATAGATACGTTTACTCAATATGAAGCCTTGTCTTTGATCGGTGGCTCTGATCAAACATTTACGTTGCCAGAAGATTGGTACACTCTAGTTAATGTTCAATGGGGGTTGAAAGATGCGGAGGGAACGACCGAGCTAGAGAATGAAGCAGAAAGAGTAAGTGAATATAATATACGTAGACTATTAAAGTCTAACCTTACAGCTCCATCTAAGCAGTTCCCTGCGTATATCTTCTCTCAAATGGGGTTTCCCAACACAGAAGGTCCAGGAGTAGCTACGTTAGGAGATCTAGGCAACCAGATAACTCTTTATCCAGTGGCTGATGCGGGGAAATCTTTGGGGTGTGCGTTGGCATATATAAGATATCCTAAAGAGCCTATCTGGACCTCGTCCACACTACCTAACGGAGAGGCATTTTTCAATCAATCGGTAGTAGGATATCAAGATTTTGAATTGCCTGAATCTGATTCTACAGATTTGGTTTATAAGATACTACAATATGCAGGTATGTCTATCAGAGAAGTAATGGCTGTTCAGTTTGGAGAGGCTGGAGAAAATGAAGAGGAACAAGATCAAGGATTATTTCCTCCAACACGAACTAAAACTAAAAGATAATGGCGTATATAACAGCATATGAATATTACGAAAACAATGGCAATCCCCCTGAAAATGCCAATTGGGGATCATATCAATATATTTCTTTAGAGGATATTATAAATAACTTCCTCTTAATGTATGATGGGAATCATTCATTAGTTAACAATGAAGAGAGGTATAAGGTTCTGTTCCACGCCAAGCGAGCTATTCAGGAATTAAATTATGATGCTTTTAAAGAAACAAAAGTTTTGCAGTTAGATGTGTGTGCTGATCTTAGATTTGTATTGCCGCCTGATTATGTAAACTGGATTAGAATCTCGCTGTGGGAGAATGGCTCGCTATTCCCGATGACAGAAAATATCCAAGCCATGTCTTCTGATGCTTATCTACAGGATAATGATTGCAGGATTTTGTTTGATATAGATGGAAATATTCTTAGACCACAAAACTCAGAGCTGGATTTATCAAGACTTAATAATACAAATAGAAGCATTTACCTTAATCAAAACAGCCCATATCATGGGCAGCAAGGGTGGAACATAGATGGGGGTTGGTTTTTTGAATACCCAATTGGTGCAAGGTTCGGGCTTAACACTGAAACTGCGAATCAAAACCCTACGTTTAGGATAGACCAAAAGGCTGGCGTTATTAATTTCAGCTCAGGGATGTCAGAAAAATCGTGTGTATTAGAATATGTGTCTGATGGACTATATAATGGTGATAACACTAAAGTAACAGTAAACAAGTTGTTTGAAGAATACATTTATGCTTATATTGAATATGCCATTCTGAGCAGCAAATATGGAGTACAGGAGTATATAATTAAGAGGACTCAGAAGAACAAGTCAGCATTATTAAGAAATGCTAAAATTAGAATGAGTAATATTCATCCTGGTAGACTTCTTATGAATTTAAGAGGGCAGGCTAAATGGTTAAAGTAAGATGGGGAAACTATTAAGAACCTTTGTAAAGGGAAGGATGAATAAAAGCGTTGATGAACGCTTACTTCCTGATGGGGAATACGTAGACGCTTTAAATATTAGAGTTGGTAATACAGAAACCACTGACATAGGATCTGTAGAAAAAACTAAAGGGAATGTTGAGATAGCCACTATCTTATATCAGAATGTTGCCCTATCTGCATCGGCTGTTTGCATTGGCTCATATCAAGATGGTTCTAATGATACTATTTATTGGATGGTTCATGATCCAGCCAATCCTCTATCTCCTTCAGGGAAATATGATGCTGTAGTCTCTTATAATGTTATTAATTCCACTTTAGTTTATCTGGTAGAATCCGATGATGATGGCACAGGAACAGCTACAGCCTTAAACTTCAACCCAACCTATTTAATTAATGGCATTAATATTATAGAAAATCTTTTATTTTTCACTGACAACTATAACCCACCAAGATCTTTAGACATCAATACCCCTTATTCCTTTATTGTGGATAAAGACATCTTAAATGTCATTAAAGCCCCCCCCCTATTCTCTCCTGAGATAACCCTTGTTAATACTGCGCTGCAGGTTAATTACCTTCACGATAGGATGATACAGTTTGCCTATAGGTGGAAATATAAGAACAATCAATATAGTGCATTATCCCCATTTAGCACACTCGCATTTGCGACCTCATCATTTGGTATTAATACCGACAACTATACTAATAGTGGCATGGAGAATGACTTTAACGCTGTGGACATAGACTTCCTTACTGGTGACGATACAGTGGAGGGCATAGACATATGCTTTAAGTTTGCTGATGACAATTACGTTAGAGTAGCAGAAAAGTTAGACAAGGGGGTTTTAGGCTTACCTAATAGCACCCCAGTGCAGGTAGCAACTGGCGTAACCAATCAATCCATAACTTTTGACAACAGTAAGACTTATACTATTCTTCCTGAATCAGAAATACTAAGGCTGTATGATAATGTTCCACGACTCTCTCGTGCTCAAAGCATTGTAGGCAATAGGCTAATGTATGCTAACTATTTAGAGGGGTATGATTTATTGACCAGCGATGGATCAAAAGTAAATCTAGATTACTATGTGGAGTGGAGTGGAGCTTCAGTTAATTATATTGATCTGCCTGTAAGTTATGATAATGCTCTTAATAATATTTTGGGATGGGGTTCGCCAGCTACCACCTTCACAGACCAGATAGCTAATTTTGATTTAACGGGAGTAGCCCTCACCGCTGGAACACAACTTTATTTCAGGCTCAATATTGAGCATTCACAGTGGGTGCAAAATACTACCTGTGCCGTTGCAGTTCCCCCCCCCAACATTGGCTCTGGAGCTTTCACTATTGACTTGACCTACACTTTACCTCAAGACTACGCCACCGTTTACGACTTAGCAACTAGCGATGCCTTTTTGTCAGCAATAGGGCAGGGATTATCAGGAGTAAACCCAAACATAACATATATTGAAGCTAATCTATTCCTTGCCTCTAATGGGGGTACTCTTACTGATGTCTTTAATGCTAATTTAAATTTAGCACCTGATGCAAGCTGGAGTGGGCATAGATCAGGGTACACTGGAATTACAGGGCAAGATGCTATAGAGGTTATTTCTACCCCAGCCTCAAGCAGTATTGGGTTTAGGATATTAGGGTTGAACCTCGTAGAGGTGGGGGTTAGTCTGTCTCCATGCATGGCAGAATATTTTCAAATTACCAGTGCTGAAGGAAATTCACAAGCTCCAGGGGGAAATAAAAGCCTGCATAGCGATAGGAACTATGAAGTGGCGATGGAGTATTTAGATAAATATGGGAGAGCCACTACCGCATTGGTAAGTATAAATAATTCTGTTTATGTTCCCTGTGTAGCATCTGCATTTAGGAATAGAGCTATAATAAAAATACCGAAATCACAAATAGCTCCTGCTTGGGCAACGCACTATAGGTTTTTAATGAAACCTGACCGATATTTATATCAAACCATATACGCCAATAACTGGTATACTGAGGTGGGGACAAATGACACATGGATACAGCTAGAAGGCGAGAATCAAGTTAAGGTAGAGGTAGGAGCTTTCTTGCGTGTAAAAACTGATATTAGCGGAGCTATAGGTGACTGTTGTATTGTAGAAGTTTTAGATAAGCAAAACCAGCAAAGAAACTTTTTAAGTGGCGATGATCCAATAACTCCTGAAACAATATTTGAGAGGCAAGGTGTATACATGAAACTAAAGCCTAACTGCTTTGATACCGAAAAAGAGCAGACTGAGGTCTTTACTAATGGAACAATAAAAGTAAACAGCAAGAAAGATAAAGACAATAGGATTAATGATGGTGTTGGAGCAAAGGAATATTTGTTTGCCAACTACGAAGTTTTTTCTGGTAGTGGGGCAACAGCCACTAGATGGACAATAGATGAGGGCGATCAAGTACAAATACTGGTAAATGTAGAGAGAGAGCCTCAAAAGAAATGTAAAGATACCTGCGGAGCAAAGTTGACACTTATGGATGTAAGTATAACTGCCTCTGCTGACTACACTAATGTGAAAGAGTTTTTTGAGGGGGAAGGCTTGCCAGCTGCATGGGCAAACTCACCCGATCAAAGTATAGATTGCATAGATGACTCAGGATCTGGTATAGCCACTTATTACCCTACTATGGGGGATGGGACTGGAGTACCAGGCGCATTTACTCCTGTTGCACCAACCACTACGTCCAATGCAGATCCAGGAAACTCTATGATACAATTCTTTCAAGTGCCTAATCTACCTGAAGATTATTTAATTATGAGAGTAGTTGGGGGATATCCATATTGCTCTGGCAGAAAGAAGGGTAATAGGCTAGAGGTTATGGTGCGTATTACCAGAAACCCCAATATTTTAGGGTTTGAGACGATTCCTTTAGATGCCAATGCTGATTTGTATTATGAAGGAAGCCAAACATATCAACTAGCACCAGATGGCACACATTTAGGCGTTCCTTCAAATGGAGACACCAACCAAACATTAGCAGTAGAAGGGATAATAAACCTAGACTTTTTTAATTGCTTTACGTTTGGCAATGGCATAGAAAGTTTTAGAGTATTAGATTCTTTAAGCCAACAATTTTTCTTGTTTGGTGGCAGAACAAATGCTGTGCTAAACTCAGAGTATAAAGAAATAAGAAGGTTTGCTGATATAACCTATAGTGGCACATACCAGACTGAAGCCAATATAAATAGACTCAACGAATTTAATTTAGGATTATCAAATTACAAATCTTTAGATCAGTCTTTTGGAGATATAGCGGTGATTGATGGAAGGGAAACAGATGTGCTGGTGCTGCAGGAAGATAAGATATCTTATGTTTTGGTAGAGAAAAACCTATTAAGCGACTCAACAGGGGGGGGAGCAATAACATCCGTACCCGAAGTGTTAGGAAAACAAATAGCTAGGGTAGAAAACTTTGGTATAAGCTTTAACCCTGAAAGTTATGTGAAGTGGGGAGCAGAGAAGTTTTTTACTGATGCCAAAAGAGGTGCTGTATTAAGGCTCACTGGACAGGGGCAGGCAGAAAAATTAACTGTTATTTCAGACGCAGGTATGGATTCGTGGTTTAGAGACTTATTCCAAGATTCTTTTTATACACAAAAGATAGGAGGATACGATCCTTTTATGGATGAATATATTCTTGGATCAAATGACAAGTTAATTCCTTTACGACAAGAATGCGAATCGTGTGGAGGTAGCAAAACTATTACAGTAGCTAATGGCGTAGTTGTTCAGTTCTGTATAGATTATGGATCAGCTATAGGAACAGCAATAATAAATTATGTTGGGGATACCCCTGAGTCTAAAATAGACATAGATATTGATTACGATGGAGTACCTACTAGCTTTCCAGGGATTACTGGTAGTGGATCAGTGAATTTTAATAAAAACATCCCCTATGTGCAAACAGCAACAATTACCATAACTGGAGCTAACCCATCTTCCCCTTCTACCTTTTATTTTACGCTTCCATGCCCTACAGGGGCTTCCTTAACAGTAGTTTCAGTATGTATAACTAGCGACTCCCAAACAGGACAAAGTATTCATAATGAATATAACTATTCTATTGGAACTACATATTTTGGAACAGACAGCAATGCTATTATCTTTGGTTCAGGGGCATTCCCCATAGTCTCCCAATATACCACACAGACAGGATTGCAAGGTCAGCCACTCATACCTACAGATAATTCCTTTGTGCATTTATACTCACGACAAATATCTCCTGACAACTTCGTGTTCCAGCCAGGCATTGATAACTTCTCTTACTTGAGGAGTCCTATCTTATATGCCAATACCCCCGCAGACATTCAAACTTTGTTGGGCTTAACAACGCCTTTACCTACAGATGCAGCGGCAGCACCTCAGACATACCAGGCAGAATTAGACATGAGCTTAACAGCTCCTGGAGATCAGTATTTATATTTAGTATATGATTATAGGAAAGCCACTGCTATTGATTTATGTTATGACCTAACTAGCTCTTATGATGCGTGTTGTGAATGTACAACTTGCGCTACCGTTTTATCTTTTATGACAGATCCCCATGTTGTTGGTCCTCATGCTTATGGTGATGTATGCCCAACATCAGGTCCGCTGCTTACTCCTTTATATTATACAGGCACAGGAACTGAGCCAGAGTTAGGCGATGCAATATGGGAAGATGCGGCAGGCACGATACCCGCATCAGTAGGATGGTATAAAATCAACAATACTGTCACTGGTCCTATATTATATGTAGACACTGTGGGGATAAACAGTGTAGTGCAATTAAAACAATTATGTTAAATTTGAAATATGGCAACTTTAGGTTCTTATTATATTGATTCCACTGACTTCTTGAGTGCAACAGCGGTGTATACTGATGTGGATTTAACTATTGCCGCACCAGCTGGATATTATCAATCTTGTGGGATCTATAGGCAACAAACCATTTTGCCTTCAGGACCAGTATTAGGAGCACCTATAACGTGCCCATATTGTGATAATGGCGAGTGTGCAGTAACTCCAGCCGATGGGTGGCTCGGAGAACAACAAGGAGTGGTGGACTTAGATATAACTATTGGGACTGGCATAGGTGTATATCATGTCTCTTTTACTCCTCTCAATATCCCTAATGGCATTTTTATAGACTATGATGCAGTCACTTATGGGGGTGGAAGTTCAAGTAATTTTGGTTGGCTTGCAGGACCATATTATGGCAATAGTGCTGACGCTGCCGCTTGGGGGTTTCCAGCAGTATCTCCATATCAACTATCAAACTTAGTTTGGTCAGGCAATGAAAATGGCTCTGATGTGGGAATAGATTTTGTGCCTACAGGATCTTCTGAGCCAATAGCTGTTATTCCTGCAGATTTTAGCGGAACTGCTGGCAATCCTGGCACAATAAATTTATTTATCCCTAAGCCATTAGCAGAGCCACAAGTAGCAACTATAAGGATTGTTGGGTGCGTGGGATTAGATAGCGATGCATGGACATTAAGCAATAGATGTGCTGGACCACTAACATCTTTTCTTATAACCACACCTCAAGTAAGTGCTATAGCTGCGTGTGGCGCTATCCCAGCCTGGTTTGGATCATATTGGAATGGTCCAGTAAATGGAACGCTTGGAGAGCCAGGACTATATGACATCATGTATGCAAACCCCACCGCCACAGTTACGTTAGCGGCAGGTGTTGGTGTAGGATTTTATGGGTATGAGTCTGCATTGGGCGTGCAAGGGTATTTTGAAATAGACGCAAATAGTGTAATTGTAACAATAGGATCATGTCCTCCTTAAAATAAATATTATGGCAGAATATACTTTAACATTTGATTCTCAAGTTCCTGGGTGGGTATCTTTTTATTCCTTTAAGCCAGAGCAGATTGTGGGCATGAACAACTATTTATATACATTTAAAAATGGCAGTCTCTGGCAGCACAATGTCAATGATGACAGGAATGTTTTTTATGGAATTACCGATCCAGCATTGGGAGCAAAATCTACCATTACCAGTGTGGTGAACAAGTCTCCTTTAATAAATAAAGTATTTAAAACCTTCTATTTAGAGTCTGACGATTCATGGGCGGCAGTATTTAATACAGATGTTATTGCTGGACACGCAGAAAAGGATTGGTTTGAAAAGAAAGAAAGTGATTGGTTTGCATTTATTAGAACCAATGAGATGCCTCCATCAACAGCAGGATCTGTATACCCCAGCGAGCCTGCCTTACAATTACGTTCAGTAAATGGAATTGGAGAATGCTTGCCTACTACTATTATTGGTCCTACAAGTTGGCGTTTAGAGTTTGGTCCTGAAGTAACTCTTGATCCTGCATTCATTTTACCTAGAGACGAAGATCCCTTATCGCCTTTCTTTTTGCAGGGGGGAGATATCATATATGACTTTAATGGAGCACCATCTCCTAGACCTATAGGAAGGGTGGTTAGTTTAGATTTAGTCAACAACTATATTTTTGTTGATCCAACAGGCTTCGCAATTCTAGCTCCATTTGTAGGGGATTTATTAATGTCAGTGAAAGACAGCACCGCAGAATCCAATGGATTATTAGGGCATTACTTAGAGTTTACATTAACGAATGAAACGACAGAAGCCACTGAGTTATTTGCTATTGGGACAGACGCTATGAATAGCGATCCCAATCCTGTTCCAACAGGGAGGAGATAGAAACCTATTTATTTAGTATATTTGTATAATGAATTTAATTAAATATATCCCCACTTGGCTTAAAGGGGATGACACTAAAGCGAAAGAGCTTTTACATAGTATCCATAATGATACTGGTATATGGTGGGAAAACATTGCAGCCTTTGGGGAAAGGATGAGAGAGGTTGGTGCTGTAGAACAGCGACCAACAGGCGAAGGAATGGAAGATGTGAATGAAGTATTTCCTATAAAGCATCACTTTGAAGGTGGTCTTTATACTAGAGAAATATTTATGGCTAAAGGATCAATAGTCGTTACATTTATTCACAAACAACATCACCCTTCTTTTATTTTAGAAGGAGAAGTTTCTTTTATGAACGATAGGGGAGAAGTAGAAAAAGTAAAAACTGGTGATAAAATATTCACTAAAATGGGGACACAAAGAGTTTTATATATGCACAAAGATACCAGATGGGCGTGTGTTTATAAGACTGAAACAACTAATCCTAAAGATGCCATGAATGATGTCTATGCAGACCATTATTTACAGCTTCCACAGGATTTTTTAGATCAATATTTTAAAAACAAAAAACAATTATCATGGCAGGAGTATTCTTAGGACTAACAGCAGGAGCATGGGTTGCAACAGGATTATCAGCAATGGGATCTGCATATTCTATGGGCAGCAACATGAAGAAAGCCAATGAAGCATCTGATAGGGCAGCAAAGGCTGCAGAACAGAGAGGAGTGATGGTACAAGATGCTAGAGACAGGATAGGCGCATCTAATGCGAATAAACTATTAGCAGTAAATCAAAAGAAGTATAATGACCAACTGGATGCACTCATTGCAGTTCAGGGAGGGCAGGACGTAGGAGGTATAGACCAGCGAAACATAACAGCGGGAGCAGCACGACAGCAGGCTATGCTTCAAAAGGGCTTAGGCGCAGTTACAGACCAACAAATAAAACAAGAAGCGGCAATAGCTGATAAAGTTGCCGCAAGAGATATAGAGATTGACCAAGAGCTGGCAGGCATAGATATTGGTGAAGCTAATCGGTTAGCAGCAGATGAACAGGCATACCTAAATCAAGAGAAATCTCATAGGGTAGCAGCTTCGCAAGCTGGTGCTCAGTTAATGACTGATGTTGTCTCTCCTTTGGCAGAGTTTGGAGGGCAACAAATAGACGCTGCGGTTGGAGCTAGAAGTATTAGGAAGGCTGGTGGAGCTGGTGCGATTGGTAAAGCAGGACTTGGAACTTTTGATGGCAATGATTTATCAGGCATTACTAATCCAGCATTAGGAAATGCTATGAAATCTAATCCAGAATTTGCTAAATCATTAGGAAGCTTATACTCTGGGGGAGTAATTCCTGAAGACAAAGCAATAACAGACTTAATGGAGTCAGCATTAGATTACGAAACCATTCAGGCTATAGCATCAGGATTTCAATAAACATTAAAATATGGCATCAAGTATACAAGCAACAAAATTAGATAGTGGTCAGATTGGCACTACTGTTAATGACGATATAAACTATAGCTCTCTAGCTGAGAGTTTTTCAAGTGCCATTAAGGCGGGGATGACTTCAGCTGAAGACAATGCCACAGAGATAACAAAAGACCAGGATGCAATCCAAAAAATATGGGATGAGAACAACCAACTGGCATCCACCAATGGAGACTATCTAAACCAAAGGGTTGTTAAGCTTGCTGAGGAAGGCTCATTGCAGCTTCATGAGCTAGGCAAAATGTACGCTAAGGGGAAAGTAACAAGAAACAAATATCTGACGCAGAAGAACAATATCTTAAATAGCGCCAAGCAGCTCTCTACCTTTATTAAGGGGTATCAAGATATGAGGGATAAAGGTCTTAAAGCAGCTGCCCCTGGAAGCCTAAATAAAGATACTGGACTATCTATAGGATCGACACTAAACACCTACAATCAGGATAAGCTGGGAGCAGCCGCCCAACTAGAAAATCATGGTTTCTTTTTATCTAATGATGGCAAGATATTCTTTGAGCAGTACGATCAACAGGGGAATCCTAGCAATAACTTAAATAATTTCAAGACGATGCCTGGTGCATTAAATGCTTCTATACAGGAATACCAAAACATTGACCTCACCAAAAAAGTTAAATCAGTAACTGCTGGGGTAAAGCCTTTTATGAGGGTTGTAGGCACAGGTAGGATTAAAACCAAAAAAGACGCTTATAAGGAGAAAGTAGTGCAGGATTATGTAAATAATGAATGGGAAGGGTTAAAGGATGATACAGAACACATGATGAGCATTATAACAACGCAAGGAGTAGCAGCTCCTAGCGATGGCAAGTGGAATGTTACCGAAGATCCAAAAGAAGCTGCTGCTAATAATAATCTTATATTGGTAAGAATTGATCCCAAAACAAATAGGTTTGTCGCAGTACAAAAGGATGATGACATATCCCAATATCTGAACAGCTATACGCAAACAGAGCTAGATAAGGCTATGGGAAATTATGAGGATGGAGTTGCAAAAGCAGAGGTGGTTTTCACTAACGCTGTGCAGGCTGGCTTAGGGATTGAGGAAACGTATAAAGCTCCTGCTTCACAACAAAAATGGCAATGGGAAGCTGGCAAGGACAAAGAAAATAAATTAAACACCATTAATGTAATAAATAAATTCTTTAGAGGCACTGAAGGAGATTATGCTTCTGCTGTCAAATCCTTACAAAATGCAGTAGTAATAACTGGTGTGGGGGGGGATAAAACACAAGTAAAACTTGTGGACTTAATAAGACCTAAAACAGGAGGGGTTGTGACAATGATAAAAGAAATAACCACTTTTGACGAAAATGGAAATAAAAATAAACCAAAACAAATGACCGACAAAGTTGATATGGCAGAAATGAATAATCATCAATTTATTGATGCCTATTATACCTTTATGTATGGGCAACCACCAGACCAGTCATCAGTATCATCTTTGACTCTTGAGCCTAAATTTGGACCGAGTAAGAAGCAACATCGGTCTACTTCACAAAGTATTCAAAGTAAAGCATATGCAGACCTTCCTAATGTAAAGTTTAACGATTTCGACATAAGTCCTAGCCAGACATTTGATACATCTGTTGAGGCAGCTGCCACTAAAGTAAAACTAGATAGCTATAATGCTATCGTTCAGGGGGGATTAGATACCGACATTGACTTCAGTGGATATGTTTTAGAGCCTGCCACCAATAGAATAAAATTCACTTATAATGGCAACGAATATTATATTATGGGTGAAGAAAAAGATGGTAAGATTTCAATTAATGGAGGGCAAATGGAAACCATTTATAGAATGATGAGCAACGATGGCGAGTTAAGAGGAACATATATTTATGATAAATTTGGATCACCTTTAACCAAATAACATGGAAGAAACAACATATACAACTCCTAATGGAGCTGAAGTAGCCGAGTCTGAACTAAGAGATCACTATGGAGACAGGTTTGATTCGTTAGTTGATGATGGAACTTTAGTGGCTGGTGAAGGAGCAGTAGAAGTCGTAGCTGAAGGAGGGGTTGAAGTGGTGTATACCACAGCGAATGGCATGGAGGTATCAGAGTCTGAACTAAGAGATCATTATGGCGATAGGTTTGACTCGTTGGTTAATGATGGAACTTTAAAAAAAAAAGGCGAATCTCCTTCCACTGGTCCAAAGGAAGGTATGGAATCTACTACACAGGAAGGCGAAACTGGCTCTGTGGATTCTTCTCTTCTAGCAGACTTTAAGCCTGAAGATATAAGTGGCAAAAGAGAATACCAGCCTATCTATGACGAGACAGGCAAGGAAATAATTATCTCTGCAGGAAACCCTTTAAACGAAACTTCAGAAGCAACTAATTTTACACAAGCATATGTAGATGCATCTCCTGCCTATAAGGCATATAAAAAACGTATACTAAGATCACGAAAAGAAAAGAAACCAGTGGGTAAGGTAGAAGAAGATGTGCCTGACACACACTCAGTTAAAGATGGAATATTCAGGAAGATCAATGAAGATGGTTCGGTAGAGAGTTATGATCCTAGCCAAGCTCCTTTAAGAGATTTTAAACAGTTTATAGATACTCAGAAGGCAGAAATAGAGCAAGAAAAGGTAGAGAAAAAAGCCAAAGGGATTAAGCGTTCAGAAAAACGCTACCAAACCACTCATGATGAGGAATATATGGCGTTGCTAGTAAGCGATGCCCTTGATAATATAGCTAAAAAACCCACTGCAGAAGACAGGGTAAAGGCATTCAATAAACAGTTTGGAGGATATGGCTTTTCTGCTATGCCTGACAAAACATTAGGGGTTGGCAATAGTATTCTTATTGCTGATTTAGAGGGCAATCCTATATCGGTAGATTTAGATGATGATGATGACATTGACTCTTTAAAAGGATTTTTAAATTTGAATGCTGATCTTGACACTACACCTGAAGGGGAAATAGTAGATAGTGCTACCATAAAAGCAGAGAGGTTTTTTGAAGATAAAGGATTGAATTACCATGCTGTATCAGGTGGTGCTAGAAACACACAGCACTTACGTGATAAGTTAAATTTAGCTGAAGATTTAATAGAAAACTTTAAAGATCCATTAACTTATTATGACGAACAAGACACTAAAGACTTTCCTGACTTATTTGTAACACTCAAGAATGGACTGGTTGTTCCCAAAACCACAAAGGCATTATCTAAAATAATGGAAGAGGATGAGGAAAATTATAATAAACTATCTGAGGTTTATGGGGTGGGATCTGTATTTGATACATTTGTCAATGACACGATGGATGAGTTTGATGGGTATATGGAACAGGAAAGGGATCAGGCTATAGCTACCTCAGCTGAAATAAATAAACAAGCAAATAAGGCTTATGTGGAAACTCAAGATATTTCTAAAGAAGTATTTGGAAAAGAGTTCCACGATATAGATGTAGTTGTTAATGATAAAGGTCAGATCGTATTAGGAGAAGGTGATCTTAAAGATATGTCTGATTACGAAAATTGGTTAGATATTAGAAATAATTTGCAGGGAGCTTTTCAAACTCAAGATGAAGCTTCTAGTACCTATCTGAGTGCTCGCACTTATTTTGATGCTAAGTTTGATAAGAGTATTACTGACAAGACTAAAGAAGGATTGGAAGGGTTTAAGGGGGAATGGAATAAAGGTTTGCAGAGAGGAAGAGCTGGTGATGTATTATTATGGTATAGCATGAGGAGAAATAAAGCCATTAGGCTAGGGGAAGATACTCCAGAGTCTAGAGATAAACTAGCTAAAGAGGTGGCATCGTATCTGAGAGCTGCTGCAAATAGCAATGAAAGTTTAGCATTAAAACGACACAATAGGGGGAGGGGGGTACAAGACTATTGGGCAACTGTAGCACGATCTCCTATAGAAACTTTAGGTAGTTTATTTGCCAACTCAATGAGTCAAATGTTACCCTATGGCTGGAAGATAGCTTTGCCTATTATGGGGTTTAGGACACTTCAGCGAGGAAGGCAGGGCGCAACAGCAGGAGCTGTAGCAGCACCCCTTACAGGAGGATCGTTAATGCTTCCTGGTTGGTTAGTAGGGGGTGGCTTAGGCGCAGTAGAAGGAGCAGGTGAAGCGTTTTCTGTGGCTAGTGGTTTTATTGAATATGTAAATGCTATTCTAGATGTATCTCAAGAAAAGGGATATAATGCTGAAGATCCTGAATCCTGGAAGATGGCAATGCAAGATGATGATGTGTGGGATAAGGCTTTTGACAGAGGTCTTGTTCGTGGAGCACCTATTGCCTTAATGAATCTTCTTACTATGAAGGTGGGAGGAAAACTATTTGGCACTGGACAAAGAGCCTTTGCTAGTACTAATGCTGCTAGGTCAGCTATGGTGGGAGCAGAATTTGCTGTTATGCCAGTTGGCGAAGCAATAGGGGAACTAGCTGCTCAACAGGCGAGGATAATGATATTGAAAGATCAGAAGAAAATAGCATGGAACGAGGTGGGGGATGAGATGTTAGGATCATTAGGTGCTCCTATTCAATATGCCAATGTAGCAGCTAATATGTATAAAACAAATAATAAAGCTGCTAAGTTAAAATTTGCTGAGTCTATGACAGACGTAAGAAATGTCATGAAACAATCTGCTAGTGGAAAGAAAATGTTGAGTTGGGCAAACAACATGAAAGAAACTGGACAAATGGATGATGTCACATACCAGCAAATAACAGATAATATTGCAGCTAAAAAAACTGCAGAGGAATACATTAAGAATGGCAATCCTGATCTAACGATGGCTGAAGAAAAGGTAGAGACAGAAGTAGCAACAGAGAAAGATGTTGATGCCATTACCCCTGCCACCGAGACCGATACCGAGACTGAGACTGATACTGAGACAGTAGAAGAAACATTTTCAATAGCAGGGATTATAAATAAGATAAAAGCACGAACCAGGAAAAGTTCAATTAAAACTAGAATAGCTCAGTTAGTTAGGGGGAGGACTTTTTATGAACGAAGTAAAGAGGTATTTGGAGGTGAGATCTCTGATATAAACAAAGAGATTAATGAACTGGTAGTGTCAGGGAAGCTGAGAACAGATGACAAACAAGTTAAGCTGCCACAGCTTGGTCAAACATATAATATTGATGGGAAGAAACTCACTGCTCTTGAGTTTGCTAGAAAGATAAAGAAGATGTCTGTAGTGGAGTTTCAAAAAGCTACTGTTATTATCAGAAACCCCATTCAAGAAGTTCAAGATTTAATAGAAACTAAAAACAAAGAGAATGCCATTCAAAAGTCAAGCACAGAGGGCGTGGATGCACAGCAACCATCCCCAGATGGCGAAGCGATGGGAAAAGGAGACACCCAAAAGCAAGCTACCGAAGAAACTCAAGAAGAAATCCAAATTAAGGAGACGCAGGAAGAAATAAAACCTACTGATCGTGGAAGAAAGCAAATAACTAGACTATTCGACAACCTCAAGAAAGCCACTAAAGCTGCCCAAAAACTAAGCCTAATAAATAAGTTTAGAAATAATGTAGATAAAGGAGTAGTGGTATCTCAGGCAGAAGTAGACCAAATAAATAAAATAGAAGCTGACCTTAAAGAGCAAGGAATAGATACAGGAGAAAATTTGATAGGGAAAGAAGTTGAAGGGAGAACTGTAAATCAAGTGCAAACAGAACTTGATGAAAACTTAGAAGAGGGCATCTCTATTATTGATTCTATTGTTGAACCTGCTGTAATGAAAAATGGAAAACTTGTTACACCTGCAAAAATAAAGGCTAGAGTTGGAGTAAAAAAAGATTCTAAACTAACGCAACTAGAAGACGCTGACGCAAAAGCAAGTAAAGGCAAGGATTTAGCAGCTAAGGTACAAGCAAGTAAAGAATTAAGGGATTACAAAACGAAACTCAAAGAAAAAGACAAACAAAGGCAACAGGAAAAGAAAGAAGCAAAAAAAGCAAAAGCAAAAGCTAAAGCTGAGCCTAAGAAAACTGAGGTTATAGAAGATACAGAGGTAGAGGAAACCACGCAAAATGAAGCAGAGGAGCTGAAGAAGGCGTTAGGCATTAAGGCTTTTACTAAAAGAAAAGGACAAACTAAATTTAGTTTAGAAGATGAATCTCTGGCTATACAGCCAGATGCCATAGAGAATATAATGGCAGTAATGAATGCGTTTGAAGCTGAAGAGTTAAACTTCTCAGAAGAATCTATAATTGAAAGCCAGAGTCCTGCTCTTAATGTAAACCCATTAAATGAAAGCAATGCCACCAACCTAAAGGAAGAGTTAGCTAAAATAGGTCTTACTGTAGATGAGTCAATAAAAACACTAGAAGAATTTGAAGGCGTACCTATGATGATGGCAATGTCTGATATGCTGGCTGCAGGGATGATAAAAGATTCACAAGGGAAAGCAATGGGTGTTGAAGGAGGGGTTCTTTATAATACTGTAGGAAAAAATAAAGGATTGGCATGGGCAGGAGTAGACAAGAAGGATAGCCAAAAAATGCTGGACAACGCCTATAAAGTATATGATAACAACAAGGAGTTCTTTAAAAAATGGTGGGCAGAGAATCCTGATTGGAATGGTCACATCCCAATAATGGTAATGAGGATGGCTGACTCTGCTGTTCATTCCAATGAAGCCACCTTTAGGTGGTTAAATCCTACTATTAAAAAGTTTTCTGAAGCTCAAAGAAAGAAAGCATTACAAGTTTTTATAGAATCTACCCACAAGTTAAAGCCTTTTCAAAAGCAGAAATCTGTAGATGGAACAAAGAAGGGAGGAAAAAGAACTGTAGGACAAAAGTTTAGGACTTTTATTGAAGACAAAAATATTACTACTCTAGATGGCTTGCTTACTGAGCTAATTAAAGACGCTAAAAAAAGAGCCAAGAGTGGAGATAGCACAAATGACTATACCACCTTTACTCTAGACGAGAGGGCAGTTTTATTTTCTGCTTTAGTAGGCACTGGGCAAGTAGCAAATGCGCCTGTTAATAAAGCCTTAGTGGCAGTAGAGCCTAATCCCCTATATGAAAAGGTATGGAAAAGATTTGAGAAGATATTTAGATTAGACGAGATAGAAGATTCAGCTAAACTGCTTGGTCTTACTGAAGCTCAAACCAAAGAGGTGGCAGATGCAATCCAAAAACAAAACCCTGCCAAAGCTGCCAAAATAGTTCTTGCTAACTCTGATCTTAAAGTTTTAAACAAGATAAGGAAAAACTCTAAGAGTAGGGTATCTGAATTTCACAAGGAAGATTTTGTTGAGAACTTTACTGAAGACCAGGTTCTAGAGTTGATGGAGTATTTATCAGCTAAACAAAAGGGGGTAGAGGCTAATACTGTTTTCACTACACACTCTATCTATAAAGGTGTAGGCGAGCCTTCGGTCCTTAATAGCAAACAGGGTGCAACTCTAGCAGTAATGGGCATAGAGATATTAGATAAAGAAGGAAAGAAAAGTGGTAAGGTTTTAGATGCTAACCACCCTAACTACAGTAGTGGACCAAAGGGGAAGTTTTTAGCCTTTATTAAAAACCCTAAACATGGCATAGAGGTCTTTCCTGAGATGGCTGCCAAGTTAACTGCTATCTTTAAAAAGACAAAACCAACTATAGATAAAGCGACTGGAAAACCTAAATCTGAACCTACCACTCCCAGCGAGACTGATGTGGCAGGGCAATCCACCAGCACCTACTATCAAGATGCAGCCTTCGTAGATACTAAAGTAAAGACTAAACAATCAGATATAGACCTCATTATAGGTAGGCTAAGGAATACCTTCCCTAGTATATCTGTAGCCACAGACAAAGCTACTTTTAATGAAATCATAAAACAGGAAGGGATTAGAACAAGGGTGAAGGATGGACAAACAATTCTAGGGGTAACACTAGATGGGAAGATATATATTAACCCTGATGCAGCTACTACTGCTACTGCTATCCATGAGTTTGGTCACATATGGATGGATTATTTAAAGTCAGGGAAAGAGAACTCTACTCAGCGCAAACTTTATAATAAGGGATTAGCCTTAGCTAAAAAAACTGATGCCTATAAAAAAGCTGAAATAAAATATAAAGAGATATATGAAGGCAAAGATATAACCCAACAAGAGCTAGAAGCACTTATTGCTGAAGAAGCATTAGTAGAGTTGATTGCCACTAAGGGAGAAACAATTAGACAGGCAGGGGTTAAGTCTGATTTTAAGTCATGGCTGAATGCTATGTATAAGTTTATACAGAAAACATTTAAAATGTCTAAAGACTTAACGACTGAAGACATAGCGAATATGGATTTAGAGAAGTTTTCTCAAACTGCACTTGCTGATCTCTTTATAGTAGATAAAAAAAAGGCTCAGAAAATGAACGCTTTCAAGCAGGCTTTTGAGCCTGGAAAGCCAATCCGAGCTAGGCTAGAGGTTATGGCAGGATTAACAGCCACTGAGATAATTAATAAAGGAAGGGAGTTGGGCTTCACTGATGCATCTATCATAGAAGTGGTAAGGCAAATGTACCCTAAGCTAAAGATGTCTCAAATACAGGCTTATTTGGACTCTGCTTCTCAAGGGCAAATGGGGTTGTTCAATAACTATTTAATACCAGAATCATTTAGAAATGTATTAGGTGGCATAAGAGAAGGAATAGATATGCTCCAAGACATCAGAAAAGCAGTGAAGGCTTTTAATGAAAAAGTTGAGCCTGCTGTATATAAAGATGGGAAGTTAGTATCAAAGGCAACAGTTAAGCCTAAATCTCTAATAGAAATTAGGGGGTATGTAGGGAAGGTCTTGCGTCAGCATCCAGCATATAAAAATCTAAAGGGAAACAAAATGCTTCAAAAACAACTTGAGGTAGATCTAGATTCTCTATTAAATATAGATGATGGAAAACCTTTAAACAAGCGAATGGATTTATTGAATACTCAGATCCGAAGCATGAAGATCACTGATAACAATATAGATGGATTCAAGAAGAGGATAAAAAGTATTATCACCCAAGAAGTTGTAGACAATAAAGTTACTAAGAGGGAATTTAATGCTGCTATGAAAATTCTAGCTGATGCTAAACCAACAACATTTGATTCTGCTATGTTAAGGCTTAACAAGCTAACTAATGAAATAGAGGCTCGCCAGAAAAAAGCTCTTTTATCTAAAGCCATTAAACACTTTAAAAACCTAATTAAACTAGGAAGAAGCAAGTCAGGTCGGACCATCTCTAAGGGCAAGATAGATGCCACTGGAATACAGTTCTTTACTGAAGCTGCTCGTCAACTTCAAGCTTTTATTAAGAATGATGTGAAAACTATTGAAGCACTTCAGAATGAGTTGTTTGAAATGAAAGATGGACAGGTGGTGGAATTGAAGTCTGAGGTGGACAGAGCAGTAAATGTCTTTGAAGCTGGGGGTAAGATAGATATTGATGGAACTACTTATGAATTAACTGAATCAGATATAGATCTCATAAATAAATTAGGGATACTAAGCCTACTGAATGATATTCAAAATAAGTCTCTTGTAGATATAAAAAATATATTTGACCAGTTCTCCTCCACTGAATCAGCTGCAAGAGCTAGATTGGCTAATAAGATATATCAACGAGCCAAAAGGAATAGAGAGCTGAAGCAACAGGCTAATGACATAAGCCAAGAAAACTTTGGCGATTTAATTGTGGTCACTGATGAAGATGGGAATGTAGTAACTGAGTTCACTGAACTAACTAAAGAGGAGAAGGAAACCTTTGGGGAAGAGGTGATGGATAAGTGGGATGGAACGAGTGATAGTAAAGTTACGTTACAGGAAGGGAAAAAACCTACTCAGGACACCAAACAAGAAGAAGCTCCTATTGCTGCTGATGTCCAAGTTGATGGAGCTACCTATAAAGTCATTACTGAAGTTGTAACTAAGAACAATAAAAAAGAAACTATCTATCACATCCAAAAAGAACGACCAGTTTTTAAATCTAAGCAGGAGTTGAATAGAGATAGCAAGGGCATTTATGAAAGAATAATGCGAACTAAAGGAGATAAGAATAGAGCTAAGGCTATCTTTAATGAAATAACTACCACTGTTAAATCGTGGAATAAGAAAAATACTTATGTTAAGTTTTTTAATCAAGCTGCAAGATACTCAATGAGCAACCTCCACACTTATCTTAGGCTTTTGGATACTAAAACTAATAAGTTTTTTGATAGAGAGGTAGGACAGAAAATGGCTAATATGGATGAAGCCAAGCTCAGAGGTTATTATAATCAAATGGATTATATGTCTAACCTGGCTAATGAAATATTTGGTTTTGACAAAGGGATGCAGGGGGTAATGGATAATAAAATTGTCAACACCATGCATGAGGTGACAATGGCGAATGGCAAAAAGAAAAAATTTAGTGGTGGGGAGTTGATGAATATGTATGCGTTAAGTCTAAACCTTGATACTAAGAAGATGATGCTTGATTTTGGGAAGAGAGATTATCAAATGAGTGAACAGACTTTTGAGGAAATAGAAGGGATATATAATAAAGATGGGAAGATAGAAAAGGAAGGGATACTTGATGATAAAATAAAAGACTTAGTAAAACTCACTGTAGATTATCTAAGCAACCAATATTATCAATCTATAAATCAAGTTTATCAAGATGTAAACTACGTTTCGTTGCCTAGAACTAAGCAATATTTTCCACGACAAACTGAAACTCTAACAGCACAGAAGCGTAAAGAAATGATTAAAGATATGGCAGAAGGGAACTTTAATTCTGTCTTAACAGCTCAATATGCTAGTGCTTTAAAAAATAGAACTGCTCAGGTAGGGGAGATCCAGATTCAAGATGTAGACTTCTTCAATGTATTAGAGGACCACTTCAAAGATATGGAGAAATTCAAGGCATATGCAGAAGGGGTGAAAGACATTAGTGCCATTTTTCAGGCTGATGGAATCAATAAAGCCTTAACGATAACAGGATCAAAGCAAGTAATAAACCAACTTATAAATAATAGCGTCAATCCTTCGCTGATGGCAAATACAGTACAAGCTCAGTTTGTCAATAAGATATTATCTAAATTTGTGTTAGGGGTATTAGCTAATAAATCCATTCAGATATTAAAGCAAGGGGTATCGTTTATTACAGCCTATGCTGATTATAGCTATAGTCCACAATGGAAGCCTACCACTAGAGTTGGAGAGGTAGCTAAGGAGGTTCAAGACATGGTTATGTTTAGCCTAGATGCAGCAAAACTTGCTAAATCCTATAATGCTAATTATAAAAAAGCAAAGAGAATATCAGCCACCTTCAGAGATAGGGTAGAGAAAGGAGACATCTATTCTTTAGCCACAGGGCAACAGATGAATACAAGAAATCAAAGTAAAATCTGGAGAGCTACTGATAGAATAGGGGGAACATTTACTAGAATTGGTGATCAGATTGGCGTTATGGGGTATATGATTAACTATAATAGAGATATAGCGAATGGGATGACACATGAAAAGGCATTAGAGAAATTTAATGCTTATAATGAAACTCAACAAAGCAGAAGAGCCATTGACCTATCAGCTCTACAGGCAATACGAAACCCTTATGTTAGGTTCTTTACTGCATTTGCATCTACATCTATCCTACAACTTAATAGATTTGTGCAGGAGAGCTACAATATTTTTGTTAAAGGAGATAGAAGCAAGAGAGCCATTAGGAGTCTGGCATTAAATGTAAGCATCGCCAATGGGATGTTCTTTTTAGCTGGAAACTTTATGAGAGCAGCAGCTGGAGATGAGGAGGATAAGCGTAAGTTCTGGAAAGAGTTTATGTTATACGCCACTGGACTTAAAATGTTTGAAACAGCAATACCATTTTTGGGGAGTGCCTTTGGATATGCGAACAACATTGCAATGGGGATGAACCCCTGGGATGCTGCTAAACGATCTACTGCTGTAATAAATCCTGTAATAGATTTTGGTCTTGCATTTCACACTATGTTGGATGATACCAAAACCAAAAAAGAAAGACAAGCTTCTGTAATTAAAACTGTAAGGCTATTGGTTCAAAATTCTGTAGGAACAAACATAGATCCTTTTATAGCTATGCACGATCTATATAAAGATGATGAAGATAGCCTAGATGAAATAGGAAGAATATTTGGCATAGGCAAATCTGCCATGCGTGACCAATGGGATGTAAGGGAGAAGATGCGTTGGTATGATTATAATCTATGGAAAGCACATAAGGAGATAGAGCAGAGTATAGGTGAGATGCCTGTGGTTAAAGGGGGTAAATTAATGAAACGAGAACTTAAAGAAGATAAAACAGAGATGATGAAGAAAGTCCTCAATAAAACAGGGGGTGGTTAATTAGGTGTCTTTCTATTAGTTCTGTGTTGTTCAGATTCATTGTGTCTTAATATTGCTCTTCTTAATGCGCCACCAACCAATTGATCATTGCCATTAGACCTACACAAGCTTTGCACCTCTTCAAAAAACCTATAGTAAGGATTTGATTTTAGGGGTACAGTATTTATAGTAGGGTATACGCTGTCTTTAACTTGGCGGTATTCATTTAATGTTCTTTTTTTAAATCTCTTCTTGGATTCCATTTAGTAGTGTTTTAAGTTCATGTATAGTAATTTTAATCTCGTCTCTTAGTGCAGGGAAGTCATCGTCCATCCAATGCTCATAGATGGCATTGTTGTGGTCATGAATCCTGTTCATGGTTTTATTTATTTCATTGATTTGTTCCCGTTGTCTAAAAGTTGTTTTCATGATTTTATTATCCCCATCTATCTGTGTTTGCTTTTCGTAAGTGGTTTAAAAATTTCACTTTTATATCATAAAGCTTTATGCGTAGAGAGGATACTTCGCTTTCTAGTTCCTCTCTAGTCATGCCTACAATCTCGCCACCTTCCATTTTTCGCGCAAATGATTCAAGCACATTATTATAGTTTGCCTTATATGTAGTGTCCATAAGGAACAACATTGATCCTTCTTTAATGTAATGGACAATAGTAGAATGATCTTTATGTAGCGTTTTAGATATATGAGTTACACCCTGACCTTGATTATGTAATATGTTTGAATAAATCTTGCGAGCATCGACTATATCTCTTTTGCGTGAGTTAGTCATGACATCTATCTTTAATATTTCTTTTATAGTTTGCTTTAATACATTTTCTCTTAACTTCATTTTCAGTGTGTTTTAGGTTTATAATATGGCATAGACAGACAACAATATACCTATTATCAAGGTAGCTATTACTGCCATTAACCAATAAAAATTCTTTTCTTCAGCTTCCATTATATATTTCAGTTTTAAAATTGAGCCTATCAAGCTCTGACAGGCGATACTCTTGTAATTTGCTTAGTCTTCCTGTGGGAGTTTTAACTTCTATAAAGAATGCGGGTTCATTAAATTTTAAAGCAACTAGATCAGGGATTCCATTCTTATTTGTTTTCATTAGCTTGATAACGTAATACCCTTGAGACTCTAGTTCTTTAATTTTCTTGCTTTGGATTTGACCTTCAGTCATAAACAAATATATTAATAAGTTCTGTTTATTAAAAAATCAGTAGTTAAATCTTTTTTAAAATGGTTAAGGGTATAATCTTTCTTCCCTATCACCACCTTATAGATTTTTTCCTCTATGCCACCTGCACTAAATATCCAATAGATTTTATTATGCATCCTCTCCTTAGTTGTCATCCTGTCTCTAGACTGCCAGTAGCTCGTAGCACTGAAGTCTATGTTGTAGTAAATTAAAGCATCAGCTTTGCGCAGGGAAATCCCTTCCCTTCCACTCACTATCTGAAGGGCAATAACCTTCCCTTCACTATCATCAAATGATGATAGGTCTGTAACCAGATCTTCCCCGAAGACTTCCTTTAAAGCGTTAAGCTCTTCTTTAAACTTATAAAAGATACCTATCTTCTGATCCTTAAATCTATCTTTAATGAATAGTGCCTTACTCAAGTCTAGTACCATACTATTGCCCGACTCAAACTTTACTGAACCACTATATATCTGATGCAGTTTTGTCATCAGCTTCACAGGGGTATCAGCCAAGATCACCTCATCCCTACCTTCAACTACCAGTTGTTTGGATAGCCTGGCAGCCAGCTTATATGTATAAGGGTTCATTTGAACCTTGAGTACATTCTCTTTAGTTACAACTTTAAACCCTGCCTGTTTCTGAGAATAGCTTATAGTGAAGGGTTTCATGGCATCCAATATACTCCTTCGTCCATCGCTATAGTCATTAATATAATTGCTATTGATTTTCTTTTGCTTTACATTAACATGGACCTTAGCAAAGGCATAGAAGTTTCTAAAGTTTCTAAAAGGATTATTTACATTACCATACACCTGATGGTACATCTGGCTATAACTCTCAGGGGTAGGCGTTCCTGACAAAAGAATCTGGTATGGCTGGCATACCATCATAATATCTTTTACCTGCCTAGCTCTTTTGCTAGGCTTGGCAAACGCACCCATGCTATGAGCCTCATCGCATATCACCGCATCCCATTTTATCATAGGGAGTTTGTGCATGGATTCATAGTTAATAATAAATAGGTTAAAATTTGCAGGACACATCATCTCCCAGTCATGTTCAATAGATGAGATGGCTTTCTTTTTAGTAAGGAATAAAACATTCTCTACATTAAGTTCATTACAGATGGCGAGACTGGTTAGCGTTTTTCCAGTCCTTACCTCCATAGTTAAATAAAGAAGCTTGGTGTTACGCAATATGTGTAACCCCTTCTCCTTTATATCGTTTTGATAGTCTCTTAATTTCATTTTCAATGTGTTTTAGTTCTGCACACATCTCATACTGTTCCTCCTTCTCCCACCACTTAATCATATTCTCAATTAAGGATACAGTAATAGGGGAATCAAGGTGATGTGCGAAGATGATTTCTAAATCAGAATCTTCCATCATATGATATGGATCTTCTCTTTTTACAATTACACGATAGGAGTTTTCCATCGCCTCATATATTGCTTCATAAAGTTGTATATCTTCATTCATAATTAAAATTCCATTTCGTGTTCTATTTCATGTTTTGTCCTAATGCGAATCCATTTGCCTTGCATATCTCTTCCCTCTTCAGGAGAGACTCCTTCTTTATACTGAGCATAAGAAATTAACCACTGATAGAACCTAGTTCTACTTATAGTCATCTTAGCTTTAGGTGCAAAGTCAGGATTCTCTTCTATAAAGTTATAATATAATTCATTCATATAAATAGTCTTATCGACTACCAAGCTTGGATTTGGTGAAGAGGAATCTAGTAATCCACACCAATCAATAAACTCATGACAAGTCTCTGCCGACAGCTGTCTTCTCCTTAGATTAACAAACTTGCTTTTAATTAATCCTGTGGTTAAATAGCCTTGTAAATTATTTATCATATAGTTATCAAACGTACACCATTCAAACTCATCCCAGTCACCAAACAATAGTTTACCAAACTCATCTAATGGAGAGAAGTTTTTGTGGTAATACTGGTTTAACTCCAATTCCCATTTCCTTCTCTCAAAGCTATTGCCTTTACCCTTAATAGCATAGTTAGTAGTAATGGCTACTTTAGGTGACTTACTAAATGGTATCTTTATTGCGTCTTTATTCTTCTTCTCAAGCGTTAACCCTTCAGTTACCACACTGAACAGCCTTTCAAAGTCAAAGTTCTTTCTAACGTCATCAAAGCAGAGAATTTGAGTATCGCTACTAACAAGCTGATAGGGGAAGCTTTTTTCAAAGGCAAAACTTTTTCCATCAATAACTACCAGTTTCTTCATATGCGCTAGTGCATTCATGAAAATCCCCTTACCAGTTCCGCCTTCAGGATGATCGGAAATTACCTCATCATTTAAAATGATAGCAGGGCAATATGATAAGTTCTTAAAAGCATGAAGCATATATCCTATTGTTGATTCCATAGAAGAGATTCGGCTTAGGTCATCTCTACATATGTTAGAAATAAAAGTCTTATAATCACAATCCATAGAGTCACACTGTTTAAATTCTCTGTCAATGATATGGTCCTTCCAAACATACCCACCCAAGTCAATGTAATCTATTATCTCCAGTGACTTAGGCATTATCTTAACTGCACAGTTTCTATAGTATAGATAGGCAGTATCTTTAGTATCTTCAATAAAGAAAATATCTATAGATGATAGAAGAGTAAGGAAGTCCTCTTTGAATAATTTGGTAGCTGATGCGAAATAATTATATACGTCAGTGTTTTCTTTATTTAATAAATACTCTAGAACAAAATCTTTAATCTCATTTTCTGAAGTATGGTCTATTAGGTTATTGGTTACCTTAACAAATACATAGTTCTTACTCCCTTCAGGATTAAATTTATAGAATCCATTATCTTCAAGATACTTCTTAAATAGAAATGGTATCATCTGAATCCTGCCTTTATCATTTATAGACCAAAACGTGGAGTTCCCATCTTCATTCTCTAGCTTAGTTATAACAGAATCAATATGTTTAGGCGAAAGGTTTTGACCTTCTAGGTAAGACTCTACTTCAGACTTATTATTTCCCTTAGCCAACTTAGTTCTTACAATATTCATCTTGTCCTCATCCTCATAAAACCTTGACTTAAACTTATGGGTATTGGCATAAGCTGAATTGATAGTAGATTTTATTTCCTCAAAGCCAAAACCTTCAGTTGAGTAGTTATGTAGAACGTACTCAGCAAGAGATTTGTTTACACCAAAATCATTAAAGGCTGAAGCTAATATATAAGCATTCTGATTCCGTTGACCTTCAAGCATTGGGTACTTCTTCTCCCACCACTTTACTAATATGTCTATGATTTTTTGGTCATCAGTTATTGGAATTGAGGATAAGGTATTAGTTTTAGTAACTTCTTGAAATTCTTTCTCTTCAATAACATCCCATAGGTCTGATTTTAAATTAACATAAATCTGAGGATCATAAGATTCGTAACATACCCTAGAAATATTTTTAGTAGAGACATCAAAGTGATCTGAATTGAAATGAGTTTGTAAACTATTAAAGTAGTTCTTGTGGTTTTGTATGTCTGCGGGAATCTTCACCAGTACTTTTAACCCTAGTCCACTGGGACTTATAAATACTGAATACACATACTTGTCTTTTGATAACTTCTTTTTGTCTTTCATCATTTCCTTTGTGCTACTATACCCATCAAAGTCAAGACATATAAGACCACTGTGTTCATTGATGGCATGGTCATTTCTTTTATAGAATGTGCCACTAAAACATATAGCAGGAAGTTGTTTTTTTAGTGTGCCTTGCTGGTCTTTACTGGTGGCATCCCTAATCATTTTTACCAGATCTTTGCTCTTCCCATTTTTTATTCTTGTAAGTATTTGCTCTAGAGATCTGTGGAAAGGTGCAGACGTATCGTGAATACTTTTAAATATAGTTATAGTTTGCGTCATAGTTATGTTGGTTTTATGTTAATATTTTATACCCTAACTAATTGATAATCAACACTTATGTTAATTATGTTAGTTTTTTCCCTTAAAAAAATAAAATAAAAATAATAAATATATAATAAAGTATAGTTGTAGTTTTTACTAAAAAAAATAAGCATAATCAACATGGGATTAGTTGGAATTAAAATCCAAACATATCATATCCATGCCCTTCTATTCCTTTACGTATGGCTTCCACATCGAATACCCTTATATGTATTGGCGTATAATCGCCAACATAACAATTCCATGTATTAAACTCCAAATACTCTATAGCATCTTCAGCTGACATATCATCATTTTCCATTAGAGTGGATATCATTAATGACATCTCATATATTACGACTCCCTTCTCACTGAAGCCTATTATACAATCATCAAATCCATCCCACAAAATTGCTTCCTCATTAGATTCTGCTATGTGGTCTAATATTTCTTTTATTTTATACATTTATTTTCTTTTAAATAGGTAAAAAAAGGAGATGTTTTAAAGAAGCAACCCTCCCTATATCTCACGACTATAGGCATCTCCCTTTATTTTTATTAGAATGGCAATTCTTCCACTATGTCATCATTGACATCAGAGGATTCATAGACTTCTTTTCTCTCCACTTTAGGAGTCCAGGTGTCTAGTTCCATATAAAACTTTCCACCTTTGGATTGTTTTACGTCTAGGTTTACCCACCCATTCTTGTCATGAGACTTAATAAATGTTAAAGCATCTGCTACTTTAATTGCCACTTTGCCTATTACAAAGTCTGGTGCGCCTTCCCTTTTACTAAAAGAGAAACCATCTGCGAAAATCTTTTCTTTATTCATAATTTGTTTGTTAATTAAAATGATGTTCCTTGTTATGTTTGGTTTTTATAATGAATCTTATTCACTATAAAGGTTAGCAAGGTCTGTAGGAACATTCAGACCTATGCCTTCCTTTTTATCTAATAAAGTTCTTCTTCAATATAATAGCTGAGAACATCTTCAGTAGCCTTTTCACCATAGAACCTATTATATACATCAACTGCTCTAGATACCTTCTCTCTTCCCCTATCCACAAATGCTTGTGTTGGGGTAAACTTACCCATCAATAAGGTCTGTTTATCTATCACATAGAATTTCAATGGCTTACCAAACAACACTTGATATATGTAGCATTGGCTATCATAATTATATGTATTGCAGGACCATTTAAATTTAGAGATGTCAGATGTGGTTTTAAGATCAATAAGACAATCATTACATACAATGTCTGCCTTCCCTTTAAATGCCACGCCCATAATATTCCCTACAGCAGGTAACTCAAACTTATTCCCATCAGCGTATATGCTATCAAAGAATTTAAAGTTACCCTTCATTCTCCTTACCATCTCATCTACCTCTTCTTTTTCTTTAGTAAGTAAAAGAATTGGCTTATCTAGTGTCGTAAGAGACTCCTGGTGGTCTATAATCATTTCTTTGTATGCTTTAGTGTTCCTAGAGGATACGTCTACGTGAACGACCTCTTTCGCCTTCTCAGGTTCAAGAATACATTGATGAAAATATCTACCTACAACAAGAGCCTTGTCCTCTTCTGTAGGTTTCTTAAACTCAGCAGGGTTGTTTAGCAAATCTTTAATGTCACTATTGCTTAGGAATTGCTGACCAAACTCGCCATAATACTGAGTATCATCTTTAAGTTTCTTTAGTATGTTTGCTTCCCCTTTCATTTTTTTGTTTTTATAAGGTTAGAAATCTCTTTTTTTACTTCAGTCTTAATTTTATACTTGCGTTTAAGTTGATTAACAATTTTAGTTAATCCCATTTCCTTATTCTCAGATACATACTTTAAAACTTTATCCCAGTTATCGTCACCTAAGTCCAGAGTATGCTGAATAGTGGCTTTAGGTTTCACAGGAATGGTTTTATTGTCCTGTTGATTAATAACATTTGATACTTCATCTGCTGAAGCTACTGATGTATCTATGCCAATGCCAAAGTTTCCTAAGCACCTTCCCCATGCTGATGTCTCGCAATTTTCTACATAGCTTGTCTTATTAATAAAGGAAGATCCTTTTTCTTCTTCAGCTAATCCAGTAGCCAACTCTCTGCCTTCTTTGTCTTTGATTGTAGCTTTAATTAAAATAGCGCTATCTGTCTTTTCAATAACCTCAGATGTTAAAGAATAATTCTCAAAATGCACTCTAAAATAACGAAGTCTTTCATTGACCTCAACGTATTGCTTTCCTTTAATGTTAATAGTTTTCATTTGATTTGATTTTAGTTAAGTGAATAATAGTGTTTGTTAATAGTTTTATATAACGGGATCGACTTTCCTTTAGCTGACGATATTTCTTGTCTGTTGAGGAAGGCTTGTTAACAAGGTCTTTAATGCGCTTATTAATAACCTCTAGCTTTCGCCTATAGTTTAATGAAGCCACAAAATATACGCCTGTCTTCCATCCTTCTTCCATAAATGCCTTGTACTCGTTAGGATTAATCTCAGCATAGTAGTTACCGCCAAGCGTTGTGTTATAAATAATGATTGTATTAGTGGCTTTATCTTTACATATTTTAATGCCATGCCACAGAGCATATATCTCTTGGCTTGACTCTCCTGTAGCGCACAGGCTATGCTTCATAGCTTCCCTGAAGACCTTCTCTAGTGTCATGCTAATGATTGTATTAAGTTGTTAACGTAGTCATCGGTTTCCATCATCTCTGACATCCTATTTACTCCCCAAATAATTGAGGAATGGCTAATAGTAAGACCATTAATTTTGGCGTACTTCTGTATGTAGGATACAGATATTCCCGCATCCCTACATAACCAAAACAACATCTGCCTTGCATCAACAACGTCTCTTTTTTTTGTGGTAGTAAACAAGTCACTCTTTGCGACTTTTGTCTTGCTTGTCACCTTCTTTGTGTACTGGTTGAATACTTCTTGTTTCATGTGGATTAGTTTTGTTAGGTAAAAAAAATATTGCCTTCACCATATCCTGAAGGTCAATTTTGTCTGCATGAAGGGTTTGTTCATGACTAGGTATACTCTCGTGTTTGGGGTTACTCATGTGTGTGGGTTTAGGTTTAAAAAATGTTTGTTCAATGTCAAATATAGGTAAAACAAATTACCCTACCAAGACATCCCCCAAAAACTAATTAGGTTTTTTAGGTGATCGTCTATCTCCTTCTGTTTGGTCTTAGTCATAAGAGGCTTTTTTACTATATTCCTTTTTACTATATTGATATACATATCTTCATATCTATCGTATAGGTCATTAAAAATATCTTGTGCCTCATCAGTAAACATCATGCAATCTTTGGTGTCTTCTTTCCATACAGTTATGCATTTATAATTGCATTCATTCGTTGTCATAACCTCGCACAGTTCTGCGAGAAATTCCATTTCATAGCTATTTAATAGTGTCATTAGTCTTGTGTTTTTAAAGTTCAATAATCATCATTTAGTCTTTCGCCATATCCATGTGTCTCTATTGTAGGATAGGCATCCTTGCGATAAGGATAGTTGTTCTCATAGCAATCATGACAATAGTGACCAGTGCTGATGCCATGATAATCATAGCGTTCCTGAACACCATCTATGTATTCACTACATCCCCTACACGATAGGAGTTGGTAAGAAATACAATCATCAGGATTCCATTCATTCCAGTGAATTATTTCTTCTCTTTCAAAAGAGGAAAAATATTCTTCTTGTTCGTTTGTCTTTTCATTTTTTAGTATATACTTCATAGTTTTAAGGTTTAAGTTTAGGGTTAATAATCTTGCCTTCTTTATTGAAAGCAAGTGATAATTGAGGTTCAGGTTTATGTATTAATCGTCTGCGATGGACAGGGTACACAAATTTATGTTTAGCGTACCTTCCCCTATACTCATATCCCATCTCAATCATTTCTGTTTTATTGTAGCTTCTACCATTCTGATAGCGAGATACCATACATTCATTTTCCACATCCCACCATATTGGATTCTTTCCTGTGAGTCCATTATAGTTCCAGTTTGATGCTCGGTAGAGTCCACCATCATGATTCATTCCAGTATCGGCATAAGTCAATAGCGTTGTCCATCGTTTTGTATCTAATAACTTAATGCTTTTACTTATAAGAAATGATCCAGCATTTTCAGGTCTGTCATCCACTAAGCAAAATCTACTTAATGCCAGTACACTTCTATGGTCATGGCTTACTGACTGGGATGCAAATAATGGAGGCGGCATCCACCATGAAATTCCATGCAAGTTGTTCGCATCCCCTTTATAATACAATCCATAGCACGATACAGCTACAGCTGATGCCCTATGTGCATAGTGCCATTCCTCAACAAAAGGTTTTGCGGTTTTAATTGGTATGGGTTTTACTTCCCATTCGTTTTTAATTAAGTTCATTCGTCTTGTGTTTAGGTTTACGATTAAATTTCTTCTTGTTCTTATGTACTGCCTTCTTACTCCATAAGGTAGTGAAGGCAAGTCTCATATCTTGTGTGGTATTATGTGTCTTGTTTTTCATAACTCTGCTTTTTTAATATATATTTTTCTCTATAGTTTTGCAATTCCTTAAATATAGCCCTTAACGCATCCCCTTCTGCTTTATTTGTAGGGAACGAATCGTATACTACATCTATTAACTTGTCTTGAATTTTATAAAAATCTATTATTTCTTGTACATCTTCCATGGTTTCTAGTTTTAAAGGTTAATAATGTGTAAGTTATATTTCTCAATAGCACCCCATCGATCTTGATCAGTTTTAAACCACTCAACATCAATGATATCAATGCCTTCTTTACTTGGATTGTGTAGCTTCATAGCTATCTATCAAAGATTCAAGGTATGCCTCAGTATACTTCTCGTAGTCTTCACTGGTTAGCTTGATACCACTATGATTCTGTAGCCATGTGCATCCACCTCTACCTTCATTGATTATTCTCATGCCACCTACATTAGTCCGACACTCATATCCCCATCCTCTATGAGTCTCAAAATATCTTACTCTAGTTACTTTTAATATGTCTTCCTTATACTCTTTTTCTGTGTACTCCATTGTTTTTAGTTTTAAATGTTAATACTGATTTTAAATATTCTGTCGCTTTGTCTTTAGTTGGAAACCATAGGTAACCATCCTGTCTACTATGAAGGTCTTCGTCTGCCATAACTACTATCCCTTCATCATCTATTGTCCAGTCTTCGCCTTCCGTATCTTGATACTCAAGCCATTTTGTGTATGAATTTTCCATAGTTTTAATTTAAAGGTTAATAATTGTATTAAAATGGTCATCCTTGACTGAATCAGAGAATACCCATTGTTTTGGATTACCCTGTTTGTCAACCTTGACCACTTCCACTTCACACCACCACTTATCAATAAAGACAAAGTCTACATCCTGCATTAAGTCATGACCAATAGTAGCTTTAAGGTTAGTACCAATTATCATGGCTTTGCGTAGCATTTGTTCACTGGCTATAGTTTCAGTGCCACCATCATTCTTATAAGATAGTGCGACTTCGTACCAGTTAGATGTAATAGTATAATGCTCTGCTCTCTGACCATGCGTGTATGCTTCGTCTAGCGATTGGGTATGGAGTACGTCATCAGGGTATTCCCCCCCATAGTATCTGTGTATTGTATAAGGTTTCATAGTTTTAATTTAAAGGTTAAGATGTGTGAAGGGATACCTTCCCTTCACTATCATCATTTAAAGA